>Ga0210059_1000623_pt1 | contig 46796 bp, 25 predicted proteins | sample Ectturendosymbi2_FD_188042 | JGI IMG/M metagenome (GOLD analysis project Ga0210059, IMG submission 188042) | Ecteinascidia turbinata endosymbiont from Florida, USA - Sample 2 (SPAdes) (version 2) | ecosystem: Host-associated > Tunicates > Ascidians > Unclassified | place: Key West, Florida...
CCATGCAGGGATTAAAATCATGGAGAAAATATGCAACAGTGAAATTGGGGTTTGCGGTGTGGAGCTGTAGATGCGACGTGTTGTGAAATTCGTTACTGATTTCTGAAACGATTGCGTTCTTGCTGGTACGTTTATTGGCTGCGTGGGTACTCGTGCTCGCCTCAAGCATGTGTCCGTTGAGAGTGCTTGACAGTCGTCTTTTCCCAGTTGTCACTTAGCACGACCCAACCGTCGCTTGCAGATAGAACGTCAATTGGGTGGCGCACATGAGCTGAAGAACCGGCTTCTCTCAGAACCGCCGCTAGAAAGTTTTCAATAGGGGGGCTTTGCGCTTGTGCAGGGGGCTTGACATTCTAAAAATTGACAAAAACGCCACTGATTTACAGTGTGTCATATTTCAATTTGGGGGGCTTGGAGCTTTGTTTGGGGAGGATAAGCCCACCAAAGCCCCTTGTTGGCGACGGGACTGACTTCTCTGCGTTGTTTTCTCAAGATAAACAAGTGGGTAAAGTTTATCCGTCCGCTCAGCACAACCCTTCTTATATTTTCCATGCCCGGCGATCCCTATTCTTCAAGTTATTGGGATGAGGAGCAATAACTTGGCCCATTTTTACATGAGGGTTATAAGAAAACACTTTGGCACTTCTTCTGGGATCCCTAGATTTTGCGGTTCTTAAGCACCATACATTCACACTTGCATAGGCGTAGCCAGGGGAGGCCCAGTGGGCCATGGTCCCGACCAAATTTTTAGCTTATCTGGTCATTTTTTGCTTTGAAAAGCGGCGTCCTCAACAAGAATATTGCTGCAAGTTTGAAGTCAAACATTTTGTCCCCCAAAAAGATTTTGGTCGGGCTACGCCACTGCATACTTGTAACTCACCACCACCGCCACCTGACGGCTGGTTCATATAGAGCTTCTTCATCGCGGACACACGGTCCAGTTTTTTCTGCTTCGAGCGAGCTTCCTTCACCTCGCGACTGTTCGCTGGGGCCAAAGGCGACGAGGCGTGCTGTTTGATTCGTCTGGCGTCGGCCGGGGTCACCGTCCTCACGGCGGAAAAGTCTTGGTTCCACATCCGCAGCGTTATTTCGTCTTCGTCACATTCAACGTCTACAGACATGGAGGCGGTTTTACTCGAAGCTCTCTGGAAATTAAATCTTATCCGCTATAGAAGTGGGGATTTACCGGCCTGCACATATTTTTTCATTCAGCCCCGTGGGGCAAATCAGTACGGTATTCGCTCAGGCCACGACGTGTTCTGAGAAAGGGGACAACAAGTTCTATTCGTTTAAGAAACACGTTCGACTTTCCACTTTGCAATGCTAGCTTAACGTATTTCAGGTTTGCATGTTTAAATAACAAGAGATTGCTGTCATGATATATCCCAAATTAGTTTCAAAACTCATTGGACTTCAAAATCAAAACTGCCTATACTGTAAAAGTTTTTCTCAATCTCAAACCAAGGTGCGCAAAATCGCAGTCAAAATTTTTAATACCCGAGAAGAGCGCAATGCTCGGGAAGCGATGACATCATTTAACAGCTGTTGGTCACGCAATAGCGAGCAAAAAACGTCACATTTCGTTTCTGATGTCGTATGCACACGTGCTTTCTTGTTCTGGGAGACTGCAGCGTCGAGCACAGAAACAAAGGCAAAGCAAAATGTTAAAAAGTTGGTCAAACACATTTTGAAAACACTAAAATGGAAGGAAAAGTTTAATATTAACACCAGCTACCAGTACTCGTAGCAACCAATGCGGTGTCGATGACCCAGTTTTGCGATTTTGACAAATCTTCATTTTTTTAAAACCTATCTGGTTAATAAAACTTGTACTTGCCAATCAAATTTTGATCTCATGCAACAATATAAGAACATCTACGGAGCCCGAAACAAGTTTCAACAGCCTGGTTGCCTGCAACAGGTAATACTTTCCCATTACTGCCTGTAATATTTTCCCATTATCACTATGTTAGTTGCGAAAAATGGCCTTTCCTTAGATTTTTGCATGCAGTTTGAAAGGTGTATAAATGCGTTGCAGATTTATTGTTCATGTTTTTTATGAAACATCCGGTCCTTTCTAAGGCGCTGCATATGTGAAAACTTAACTTCATTAACTTTTAAGCAGTTCGGAAAAACATTTTCTAGCGGTCACGGCTTATAAACTAGCTACATCACGGGCAGATGAAACAGATTAAATCGCCCATTTTTTGGACGAACAGTAAGTCTGTAGCGAGCTTTCAAAGCTAATCCAATGCTTTAACATAACAGAGGAAGTACAAAGCCCAAGAGTTCCTTGGGAAAATGCAGTAGGCCTAACTGTTGTCCCTGTAAGTTAAAAGCAAGCAATTCACGTTAACACACGTGCTAAGCAATAAAGGTTTCGGTTACTTCTTTGTAGTTTTATCAGCAGTGCTGGCGCTCACAAAAGCGTGTTCTGTTATTTGCAAGAGAACACAAGCATAGCGCACGCTCACATCAAAATAATAAAGATGATTTCTAATGAGATAAAGGTCGGCATAAGCTTGAAGGGACTTGACAAGGAGCTGATGACACAATGATCTTCCGAATGTCGCGCGTACAACACCAAAAGCGTCCAACACTGTCCTGTTATTGTCAGCAAGGGGATTGGCACAGCACACCCTAGCAAAGTTCTAACAAACAGAAACAACGGGAACTGATCACCTGTAAAAAGAAATTAGTTCGCATTTTGCACGCCGCACTGCTGACAAGCTGCATTCAACCTAAACAAAACAGCCGGCTACTAAATAAAGACAGAATGCTGAGCTTGAACTTACATCTCGATATTGGTTTGGTGGTCGCAACTTGGGTCCATATTTTGTGGTAAACATCAAACGAAACTTGCTTCGCTTTCAGCGGCATACTGTTAATGGGTGTCAATTCCTTCGGAACATCGCGAACAACTTCGACTTTTTCCTTCGCCGGGTCAGCGAGAGCAGCCGCGAAGTTTTCCAGAAACTTCTCATGTAGAGCTTCTGCGCATGCGCACGAAAGCACGCGTTGAATTTCGGTGCGCGCGCTGCTTCGCCAAAAGCAGCTTTCCCACAATGAGAATAGTTACAGCCCGATTACGCGAACAAACGCACTCCGTATTTTGTCGGTTCGCACTACGACCATACAGCAGTTTCGACTTGAAACTGGAAAGACACCTTCGTTAGAGAAAAGTCAAACACGAGCGGGACATCGGAATCCGAAATGAATTTATAAACTTTAACAAAGATACAAGTCCTTTCGGGCCAGTCAAGTAGCTTTACTCTTTAACTGGTCAACCAGTCGTTGGTATACTTGACCATCTTGAGATATTTCTGCCGTCACTGGAAGTTTCATTTGCGAAAGGAATCATCAAAGTTGGTTTTGTGAAAATAACTACTAAACGAAGAAATATATTTTCCACCTGATAACATAGTTTCATTGGGTTAAACCGGAAGTCCCGCGTGCGCCAAAATTTTGGTGCCATCTGGCGCCAACATATTTGGCCATAACTCGACAGCCGATTGCGCTAGAGAGCTGTTCAAACACTCCAAAGATGCGGAAAGTCTTGTGGCTTCCATCAAAGAATTGGAAAATTTTGGATTTGAACTTTTCTGTAGGTGACGTCAAAAGGGTATGTTTAGTATTTTTTAGATGGGGTCATTTGGTCCTGGGCCCCAAAATCAAGAGGCAATTTTTTGTTTCCTTTTTTAAAAAACTAAGCGAAAATCCGTATCTATAGAGCCCTTGTTTGGTCTTCTAGCGTCAGTGATTGGAAAGTTATGGCCAAAAAATCAATAAATTATTAACTTAATTGTGGCGGAACCAATCACTACTGGATGTCGCGCTCACCTTGTACTTGCGCGCTTTCAGTGACGCAATGCTTGGCTATGTCAGCGTAGTCGTTTGGTGAGTTTTGCAAGAGTGCAGCCGCTTCGCTGTTTACAGGACTGGTAAGAACAGGGTTGGACAGCAAGGACTGGAAAAAAACGGAGATGAAATGCGTGATTCATGTTTTTGTTCGTTAAGCACTTTCACGTGTTCACGCAACAACATGTAAAAAGGTAGTAACAAAAACCTACCTCAACAAACAAGAAATGCGTAGAATAAACACATTTCAACAAATATTGATTAACTCGACCAACGACGGAAGTTCGTTTCATACATCTACCTGCACATTCAGGAGTATGGATGTTAGAGTTATGGACAAAACTTTTCCAGATTGACTTTGCTTCATGAATTCCACGCAGAGTTTTCCGGTTGCTGCATCAACTTAAAAACAATTCAAATTCAGAAATAGACGATTCTATCTAAACATGAGTTGAGGAATCGCATTCGTAGTCGAAATATATACATTGTCAAACACCACTGCCTATATCGAAAGGAATCCTTTCACAGGTAAGAATCAGACACTAAAACCTTAGTAGAGCATATTTCGTCTACTAGAATGTAGGCGTCATTAGCTCTTATTCAAACAGAATCAAACACCACAGTGGTTGATTTTCTGCTGAGAAAAAGTTCCCTTTGATAGATAAAGTTCACACAAACTGCAAATAAATTGAATGTAGAGATAAATCATGGCAGTTTTTGAAACAAAATCACGACAACTGTTTGCATGTTACACTAAAACTTAAGTGGCTACATTTCCTTGCTACTTCTCCAGACATTTTACCCTTACTTTCATCTTAAGTGGCACACTCATAAGTGCTGACTTGACAGACTTCCCAAAATGCTCAAAAATGTATTACCGGTAACCCCTAGGATTCACATTATTAAAACCATCAATTAACTTTGACAAATGGTTTCACTTATATCTAGTGTCGCAACCTCTCCACTGGCGTTGCGCTGAATGCGCGATTCACCACGAACGGCATGTGCGCGAAGAACAACACCTCTATGGATGGGGCATGAACAAACAAATAGAGTGATCTCGTCGGGTGAACTCTATTGTTGCTTGCTGCCACAGTGCGAAACTTTGCGAACATGCCACTCAGGCTTTCCGATCGCAACACTAGTATGGCTGCCAGGTGTAACGTACAGTATATTTGGAAACAGCTTAACGGGCAAACGTTCTCAAACAAAATAAAACAAAACTTACAAAGTTCAACTTACTGTTTGGATGAAACGGAATGGTATTGAAAGTGATGTCTGGTGGTTCTTCATTATAATGTTCAGAAAACTTAAGAGTTACATGAAATTTTCCATCTTCCCACACACTATCTTTCAATCCTGTAATGTAGTTGATTTTTATAGTCTCCTTATTCATAAGCATAAACTTGTATGTATATACATGCAAGCAAACTGTAATTGTTAGCACACCTCATTTCATTCAAGTTTAAACAACTGTACAAAGTTTATCAAGTGAGTAAGGCATTACTGAACTAAACAATTTAGCTGATGTGCAACTTTGTGTTTCAAGCAATGAGTGCTGTCAGTGTAAAGTTTTGAGTGTAAACTCATCTCATGTCAGTGTAAACAAAGGCCAAAATAAACTTCACACTTTGCTGGTTAAAATTCTGTTCACCTTGAAAAAATCATGAAACCAGACAAAGAGCAAGCAAAGTGACACACACTACAGTACACACTCCATACAAATATTGACCACAGCATTAGCAGCACCATAGGTTTTTGCATTCAAAACTTTGAAAATAATGGTGGACATCATTTTGAGTTGTTACAGTAAAAGTGAAAGACTCATACAAATAAAAGGTTCTGTGCAGCAGGTGCACCCTAAATTCATTAAGCAATTGTAAAAGGATGTCGAAGCAAACTGATGAATGTTTGTATAACCTGGAGGGAGAGGTGGCAGGCAGATGATGATGGCCAAATACAAAGAAAAAGTTTACCTGACAGCACGGCAATGCACAGTAGCGGGGCAGATGGTACACGGTACACTGTAATTCCCCATAATGGCTCAACTTCCAGGTGTTGTAGTTCACGATCCAATAACAAAAATGAACGACAATGCATCACCTTGAGGTGTCAGCATTTGCTGATTAAAAATATGTCTTCTTATATAACACCAAAGCAGTTGTTTTCTTTAGCTGAAGTATATCATGATCAGGTTTTTATTTGCTTGTTCCATACAAGAAAACACCACAATTTTAAAAATCAGCAGCAAAACATCACAATATTGACAAATGCAAATTCAACAAATACACATGTTTTTCCAAACCAGACTTAGGCTGATTCGAAAAATTCTTTAAAATTATGGAGTTGAAACAATAACAGCCAAACAGAAAAACTGATTAAAATCTGCTAGATTATACAACTAGTTTGATTAAATAAATCATTAATCCTTACACCATCCCTGTTCCTGTTTTTCATACAAAATATTTCACAAATTAGAATAATGCATGCAATAAGCATCATGTGAAATGATGAAATATGGCTGAGTGCATGGTGTGTCATTGTATACCTTTGATGTTACGCTTAATGCAGCCAAACAGTGTAAAAACCAACCCTGGTGCTGGATAGATTAATTTTTTTCATGTCCATTACCAATTGCTTGAATGACATAGATGTGTTATTTTATCAAAATGATGTGCAAACATTGTTTTAAAAACCATAAATATGTTTGAAGATGTTTCTTTGTTATTTTCACATCTGTAAAGTAAAGTTCTAAACTCTTAATTCATCAAAAATTTTCACTACAGCAAATGCAACAAATAATAATGCATTCATTTTTGTTTGGTTGTTTTTAAGAAAACTGATTAGAAAACACTTGCTAAAGTACAACACTCAAATTTTGAAATTGAGTTTTTAACTTTAAAAGTATGCAAACTATGAAAAGAAGCTCATAAGGATTTCAGTGATATTCATTTTGAAAATAGATGTTTGCAAATCTTAGCTTTTCTATGTCTCATTTGAATTAACATGTTTCGAACATATGAAAAAGTATTTAATTTTAGCTTTATGGTTTGCTTAAAGTATCATTAAAACATTACATCATTTTGTACGTCAATGTATAACTCCTTTCAATGTATAATTCCTTCGCAACTACAAAAGCGAATAACATTGATTAAGACATGAAAAATGGCTTAGTGGCCAAACAAAAACATTATAAACTTACTGATGTTCAACATGCATTTTAGCGTTAAACACACAAAAACAAACATTAAAATGCAAAAAGAAGGAAATTCTAAAAAAGCAAGAATGCATTACTTAAATAGGAACAAACACAAAATATAATAAGAAAAATTAAAAAGTATGCACAACTTTACAAAATTTAACACGTCTGGGAAAAATAGCTCCCATTTATTTAAAATATGTTCCAAAGCTTAGGAAGGAAATGATCTGAGTTATTTGAAATGAAATGAAGAAAACTGCATTTTCAAAGCATGTAACAATAAGTATTTCATCTATTCAACGTATACCAAAAAATAAACAAAAATTAAATAAGGCTTTGTTTGGCTGGACTCTAGCCAAATGCTCTAGCCACTAGAACATAACCACCATCGGCACCATGGGTCTTCTAAAAATAAGGAAAATTTGACCAATTAATCTGTAGCAAATATTCATTTAAATTTCACAAGGAACTTAAGGCTAAGTTGTTTATTGATGTTAACATGCTCTTGAATGGAAACTTACAGTCTTAGATCTGTACTAGCCAACGCTATCAGGTTAGTAGCCAATTTATTTTGTTATATACTGTGCAAGCCTAGCTCAGAAATTTGTTATACTTGAAGAGGATAAAAGTTATGTGAAGCAATATCTGGCATAAATAGCCTAACCAATGTTATATGATGCAGTTTTTCATCAAATACTTGCAATTGGCTTTGCGAATCCCAACCAGTATGCATAAGCATTTTCAGCGGAGTTTAGTGGCAAGCTCACCATGGTAATAGCAGAAAACCAATCACTGAATCAGTGTCTAAACATATATAATTGTTGTGGCAGTTCTTTGGAATTGCATTGCTCAAGGTTACAACAGCAGGTCATGTTAAGGATTTTGTTCGGCATGGCATAGGCTACTGCAATCACGTAAGACTTGCTATGGACTACTGTAATTCGTAATAGCAACTTCATGCGAAATTTGGTCTAGCCTACTCGCTGTAGAGTTCTACTCAACTGTGTGCAGCATTTACCTGTACAAAATTGATAACGGCTCGTGGCAAGTCCAAGTCTGATGGTAAAAGAAATGAAAGGCAAAAAAACATACGATGATTAGGCTAAAGGAAATAAATAGCTACTGACAATGATATATCAAATTTCGTTAAATATGCAGCAAGTCTTCTGCCCTCTTACTGATTCTCGTCGGCCGAAGCATCATGTCACCTAGTTACGTCATTACGTAGCGACATCGAGTGGTTGGAAAGATCATTCTGAGTAGCTACTGGTCGGAAAGAAGTGGGCTTCAAAATATGACGAGTAAAAGCCTAATATGACCAATACCTCTTACAGTTTAATGAGATTGCGTTAATGTACATTGTTTATCGCTTGTTATGAAGCTCTTGATTACGCTATAAGTGGCTTATTTCACGGTTCTTTTTCGTATCATGTATGCCAATTGCCCACCTGCATTCTGTACGAGCCGGTATGAAAGACATATTTGACAGTCTAACTTGTAGTTTATCATTTTGAAGAGCACAAGAGCTATACAAGAAAAAGCAATGCATGCAGGTTTGGATTTTAGTTTCTTTGACAACTGAGCAGAGCTAATAATGACATTTATTGTTTGCCTAAAGCAGTTTTATTGGCAACAATTCAAATTGCTATGACCAATCAAACAAAAAAATGTGATGGTCGTAAAAAAACACCCGAAAAACTTCAAATTAAATCACATGGGATTTTCTGCAACTTCAGATTAAGCTAACTGGAAACTTATTGCAGCTACTGCTGCAATGCCGTTGGCGTGACTTTTCAAAAAGTGTTTATGTCCGCAGTGAAGCTTAAAACTTTCTGTAGGCCTAAACATATGCCGATAATAAGCAAGCAAAATATATTATTGTTGCTGGTGAGGAAGAAATTGTGGCTTTACGCCAAGTTTATTCAGTATGCCCTGTTTTGCTGGACCGGAATAATGAATGTAAAGTAGGTTATGCTACTTTTAAATATCCAGAGATACAATAATATTGCTGATTTTTATAATTTGTTTCGGCATATTTTTGAGATAAAAGAATAAATCTTTGTCAAGACGGCAGCTAAGGCAATGTGTGGAAACCAAGGTTTCAGGGAAGACAATTCAAAATAAACAAAAAATGTAAAAGCCTGCTGGGATCTGCTGATATTCATGCAGGATAGAAAGTAACAGCACCGGCTTCCTCACTGTGTGAATTTGTCGAACTCAGACGAATCAGGGTAGCATATGTTATTTTTAGGACAAGAATGCGTTGATACAGCTAAAAATCAGGGCGTTAGTTGGGGTTCAGTGGTAGATCCATCAACTTGGGGGAAAGAGGCAAAGATTTTGAAGGAGGCCCTTTGCCAGAGGTAGTCAATCATGCTACTTTAAAATTCACAGCCAACACGAAATTTATATGGATCCCATGATGGGCCTATGCATATTTCATATCGTGTCGGTACTATTCAAAACTACTCGTGCATATAATAATAATAATAGGACACTCTACATTTGTAATTGGTGCTAATTACTATGTTGCTTCAAAGCGTGGCAGTTTTTTCAACTCGTCATCCATAACGTTTGTTATTAACCTTCCCACTTCATATTACTTAGTTTACTCTGTTCTGGCTTAGAAATACCATCAGGCCAGGCCACATACAGGCAAAACACATATTGTTTATCGTGAACACTGTAAATGCATGTATGCCCAAATGGCCGTTTTTGTACTTTTCAATGTAAATCACATGCTGCCCTCAGCAGGCCCGTAGCCAGGTTTTAAGTTCATTTGGGGAAAAGTACATTTTAGGGGTGCAAAATTTTTGTATTTATTAGCCTATTATATGTATGAAGCAAAATGCATAAAAACGTTTCTGAAAAGAACAAAATTTCCGCGGGAACAAATAAATTTGGGGAACACTGTCACTGCTCCCATGTCTGCGGGCCTGCGCCTCAGAACTAACTAAAGCTGCACTCATGGGCGTCGGAAGGAGGGCAGAGGGGGGCTTTGTCCCCCCTGGATTTTGAAATATTTAGCAAAAAAGGTGTTTTCGTACTTTCGAGTGGTAAAAAACGAATTTCACCACTTTTGGCCCCCCCTGGAAAAATTTTTGAAAAATCCTATAGTGCACCCCCTGGAAAAATCCTTCCGACGCCCATGTCTGTATTCCGGTAAAATTTGGGGGGACACTGCCCCGTGTCTACTACGGACCTGCGCCTCAGAACTAGACAACTAAACTTGCACCTATGTTTTTTTGTTTGAAATTCACTATTCAGTATCCCGACACTGCGTGCATGCTGTATTACAAAAGTAAAGTTGATCAAAACTTTCGTAATGTTTTAATTGATCGTGTTACACAAAAAAGATGTAATCAAAGTTTTACTATGACAATCAAACAGACAAAGCAAAAATATGAAAACCAGCAGTAGGCTACATAGGTTATTAGTTGCTGTTTGACTTGCACCTCATAAGTAGGCTACAACTAGAGCTTTGAACCTATTCGAAACATTGCTGTGAAGCAGGATTGGCAAGCAACCATGCATGTGCTAAGCACAAAACTTAATCGACATTCTACGAAGGGGGAATGGAGCGACGCTTGGAAAAGGGGGGCCAAGGCAAGTGCTTCATTTGCCGCAGCCTAAATGTACCACTGGTGGGTTGGCAGTTGTGAACTGAAACCTATAGCCTACTGCAAATACTCCCAGTTAAACCGCAAAAAAGTTTAAGCACTGCTCCTTTGACATGCTCTTCTTAGTGTTATGATTCGCAGGCCGTTTTCACCAAATTTTTACGCAATGCTCTACGCACTGTATAGCCTATATTCCGGCCGTTTGTGAGTAGCCTATATACAATGCACATTTTTGTGAGCAGTAGCGCAGGTGCAAGGCCTTGAGCAGAGTTCAGTACGGTAACTGTCCAGGGAAAATAGCGATTGCCTAATCCACTTTTAATCTCTGGATTTGACGAACATTAGCCTAATTATCATTATAAAGTTGTGAGTCATGACAACAAAAACTGTGACAGTAATCAGAAACAAATTGTTTTCTCCCAAGTTTTTCTACACTTCGTGTTACTGTGCCTAATATTCTGCTTCTCCGAAGTTTAAAATGGTAAGTGCTTTGAATTAGACATTGGAAGCTAATAAAACAGTAGGTCACGAATATTTTCTGTAGTTCGGTAACCAGTAAACAATAGAACAACCTCGTAAATCATTCAAAGTCTGAACACCTTTGCGTGTTATATTCGAATAAATACGGTAGTTTTTTTCGTGCAAATTGTTCAAATCACAACTCCTGTATGTATCTAGGTTTTCACAGGACAACGTGCAGCTAACTATGTTGCCACTGAAAAGTTGCCAGTTTACCTTGATACAGATAGCCTCTATGATCCTGTTACGCGGGGTTCATTTAGCGGTTTCGTAACAGCTAGAGTAGGAGTGGAGAAAGTGCGGCCTGCTGAGCATTTGATCGCTTGCAAAGGTATTTGCTTTGGTTGGTAATTTTTACCATTTTTTGTCACAATGAATATTCAGGTCAAGCGCAGCATCGTGCGACCCAACGCAAGAGCTCGAGCCCAAACCTATTGCATACGCCAGTGCATCAAGTGCTATAAACAAGCTTTGCAATATTGTGTTTGTGCGTACTTTTCAAGTTGGGGCCAAGCCAATAACCAGTTAACTGAAATAAGACCTTCAGTTCGGAAACGTTTTCCAACACCTGACCTAGACAGTTGTCGCTGTCTGGATACCGGGATCGTAGTGTTTGTGAAACAAGAAGAGGCGCGTGAGCACAAAAAAGCGCCTGGGACGGCATTAAAGTGCTCGTGATAGCGGGATGGTCGTGTCACTGGGGTGATCGTCAAGCGGAGCTCCATTAGGTCTACTATAGTTTGGCTCAGACACTCGGTTGTTGCACTAATACAAAAGCAGCAACGGAATTCAACATAGAAGACTTTTCTACCCTTCGCATCCTTTACAGCAGGGGTTCCCAAACTTTCTCTGGCCATGTACCCCTCAGCATTTCGATACATGAAATTTCTTATAACAAATAGGCTGAGGAGAATAACAAAAATATGTTTGCCAATAAGCATACGATGATTTTAGAAAATAGTATTTGGGTTCGACTGCTGTTCTTTTTGGCCCAAAAATTATGAACAACCTGCTACATCAAATGTTTTTCTATATGGTGTACGTTTATAATTTTTTGACCAAGTGCAATACAGTAGAACTCGTCTAATTCGTCATCGTTTAATTCGTCAATTCGGTTAATTCGTCACTTTTTCGTCGGTCCCGGCAGAATCCCCATCTTTTGTGTACATTTCTGTTCGTCTAATTCGCCATCGTCTAATTCGTCAATTTGCTTAATTCGTCACCTCTTTCTATCCCTGAGAAGCGTTTTGTTCGGTCTAATTCGTCATTTGCAGTTTCGCTTTGGATGTCGAAGCAGCTAGTACGTGTGGGAATTCAAACAAATTAAGGATCTTTATCTGAGAATTGTTGCACCTTGCAATTTGTTTATCAAATTTATAGACGAGGTGCGAAGCGCGACCCGACTCCCCATTGAAAGAACGAGGAAAAGTTTATTAAAGATTTAAAAGGTGCTTGATTGAATGGAGGAGTCCAGATAGAGCAGACGAATCAAATGTTGTATTCAACCATAACGTCATAAACTTGTATTTTACTGCAAATAAGAGCACTATGTACGCATACGAGTTATTATAATAAAGTATACGAGCTTCTATGATAGAGTTTTCACCTGTTTGCGTAATTCGTCACTTCGCCTATTTCGTCACTTTTTTCTAATCCCCTTGAGGTGACGAATTAGGCAAATTCTACTGTACCTTGTTGTGTGGATACATGCGTCACTGAAAGATGCTGATGATATTCAGAGGCAAGTGAAATCACTGTATATCGTGCGGCAAATGAACTCAGGGGCACTTTCGGTAAGTGCTATCCTGCAGTTAAAAACACTTTATTTCCTGCCTATTGCATGCCAATGCATGCTTGCCAATTGTGGAGCAAATACACACAGACTAAGTGCTTACGTGCTGTGCATACATAATGCCTTCCGAATTGTGCATTACATACCCAGAAATGTAAGTGTTCGCTCACACCAAGTTAGTCATCGTGTCACGACTCTTGATGCTTATTGAGAAATAATCTATACCGCTTTTTGTTGTGCATCTTCATCTAACTTGTTTATCCAATTTCTTCAAATCTCCGACGCTTTTTACAAATTTTCGTTTTTCCTCAATTGTTCAACGCTCTCTGTATGGCAGTGACCAACTGATATAGTTGTTGATACGTTCCGCCAGTGTACGCGTCTCATCAGCATTGTTTTCGCATAACAACGTCAACCTTTTGTGTGCTTCGTGGCGCCCTAGGATTTCTTTATTAACTTGTTCCAGTATGCAGACAACGCGTGCGAACCAAGCATACAAGAAGTAAGACAAAACGTTAATCGCCAAATCCTGCTTCAAAATTCAGGAAAATTAATTGGCTGTCGATCTCATAATAAATGCGTTGCAAAGCATTTGAAACCTTAGTCGGAACAGTTTGCATGTCTCTGTGCGCCAATTTGCAACCCATCGGGCTTATCTATTACTTTTTTCTTTTTCTCGATTAGCTGTTTACCTCAAATATTTTGATGTTAGAATGACTTCATTTTTCTCCCACTACCGGATCCCTGCATTATGATGGATGAATGACGATACAGTTGGGGCGCTGTTGAAGTGTTTTGCTCCTATCAGCGTTGGTCGTGTGCAAACACCTATCCTGTAATGCGCCATGGCCAAACATTTTTTGTGCTCTCTCTTGTTTGATTGTGCCTGTGATAGGAACCATACGTCTGTAATAAATGAATTGCTATTATTATAATATCCACGGATATATGCATAAATAATTAGAAATTAATAAAATATGAACATATTTTTTCCCTTCTCTTGCTAACCATAAATGTACCCCTTCAGATAGGCAAATGTACCCCTAGGGGTACATTTTGGGAACCCTGCTTTACCCCAGTTTGGGAACCCCTGCTTTATAGTATAAGCACTGGTCACCAACCTTTTTGAAACTGTGAGCTACTGCTTGGTACAGATTCATGCGAAGGGATACCAGTTTGATACACACTTCTGAAAGAAGAATTTTGTTCAATTTACCTTCACTTATTCTAGTATTGATATTCGTTAATGTGAAGACATTGATCATCAGGGGCGACCCTAGCAGGTGCGGGGCCCAATGCAAGACCTGGGCGCGAGGCCCCTCTGAGCAGTAGTTTTATGACGTCATCGTGTTCAGTCAACCGTGGTATACGACCATGCTAGAGCGTACATTTAATGTCTTAGCATTAGAATTGAGAACGTTTGCTAACATTCGATAATGGAGGAAAGTCATCGCTAGTTCTAACGAGAGCGTTGTTTGTTAACAATATGATTTATAAGCCATTTCTATTGAATTCTCGAGCGCAAGAGATATCTGAAAAAAATGAACAATGTACCTAAACACCATGGCGCGGGGCCCCAGAGCTGCGGGCCCCCCAGTGGCGCGGGGCCCAATGCTGCTGCATCGGTTGCATCGGCTTAAAGCCGGCCCTGTTGATCATGTTGATGTTATTTTTAGAACGGGCCCGCGGGTGACCTACATGGTGCTTGCGGGCGACATGGTGCCCACTGGCACCGCATTGGTGACCCTTGAGTATAAGGTTTATACCTAGGTTATTATATTAAACGTTTGGTTAATACTTGATTTTCATGTCCATACATAATTTCACGTTTTCTGTATTGACCTAAACATATCGCGAACTACAAAATTTCAGTGACTATTTTTTGCTGACAGTTTTACTTTTGCACGAGCCTTTTGTTGTATGCGCTAGTTATAATCTTTCTGGATTTATTAAATTAGTACATTTTCCGCACTATCTTTGACATGCTGTAATTTGTGCACAACTTTTCACTTGTAGCCTTAGTTTAGTTTTCAGTATTTTACGTCATTGTCATTTTTAGTTTTGTTTTCAGCGTTTTCTACATGACCGTCAGTCTTAGGATTACTTTTAGCTTTCCTACATCGTATTAATTTCTACGTCACAAAGTCACTAAATGCGCTCGTAATTTAGACTTACATTGCAAACAAGAAGACGGTTGTTGAAGTCACAAAAAGGTTTTGCACCTGTACAATATAATAAGAAGTGGAAAGTTAGAAAACTAAGAAACTCTTTGTCAAACATTTTCTGTCAACTACTGTAGTCATATAAGCGCAACGACGTAGCTTACGGAAAAGCGTTTGACAGAGGTCGATGGGACAGTGTGTGCTTTAAAAGGTAATTGTGGACTCAACGTCCAACTTCAGTCGATTTTTTCAGGAAAACAGGTGGTCATCGTTAAAAATTTGTAACACATTTTTTGAAATAATGGATAAGGCAAAGTTTTCAATTTTTTTAAAAGTGACTTTTTTCCGAATGACCAACAAGTTTGCTACATGAAATAAAAGTCGTCTTCGCAATCTAACCAGGGTGTGAATTTTGGTTGAGCTAAACAAAGAACTCATTCAAAATCTTCTTAATTAAAATCGTAAGATCTCGTGCTGCGAAAAACAATTGGAAATATTGAGCGAAACATTAATGGCATCGTAAATACTGTGCTACGAGCGTTGAAAATGGAAAAAAAAGAGCTACTCCTATCTTTTTCTGCCCAGAAGGACATGGTCAGGTCAAGATTTTTACTTGGGTTGTTATCATGATTTTTACTTGTGATTAAGTCATGATTTTACATCAATTTTTGAAACTGCGGCAAGACAGGAGACTTCTAAAGACAAGCACATGAAAAAAGTCGTTCCACTTTTTTGAAAATCCTTTACAATTCTGCTAGACTTATTTGTTTTTAGGAAGCTAGTTAATGGAGGCTATGAATTCATTTGGTCATAAGATTAAGTCAAGCCGAAATCTTTGCTCCTGATATCACATGTTGCGATTAAAGCGTGTGACATCATTTTACCAAAACCACACCCAGTAGTTCTGACGCAGCATTAACTTTTTCCACGCACAAAAAACATCAGTATCGCACAAACTGATTTAGGGAAACTGAACCGGCAATTCGTTATCTTTAAATGTTAAGAAAAACAGGATGCGAAAAAACTCAGAAACATTGTTGTGAGTTATTACTTACTATATGTTACTTCAGGTGTGGACGGTTTTGTGAGAATGGAAAACAACAGCATGAGGAACTATTTGATCACCATATTTGCCGGAATGTCTGTTGTGTCATGTGTATTGAGCGTACTCGCAGTTATAGAGGTGAGAATGTTTTCGATGACTAATTTGCAGCACAGCCTCTCATTGCGGACCCCAATCCAGTAATGTAAAGCCATGAAGACCTCAAAATAGCTCAGATAAAAATAAGAAAAGGAATGCTTAGCTATCATTACAGTGTTTGAGAAATTTTTCTGTGGAGAATTTCACAAAAAATAATGACCTAAACGTTAATATCTGGGTGCCACATCAAAAAGGAAATGACTCGAATTTCGAAAAATATGGGAAAACGGTGTTATAGGGTGTTTCTCATTCAATACCATCGATCGTTTGGTTTACCTATGCGTTTTTCTGATAGCATGAACGTTTATACTAATAGTGGACTATTTTCTATATCACAAATTTTTTAAATTGCTAAAACTTTTTAATACTGGGAAACTCCTAACCTTAACAAAGACTTAACACAAATTGCCAGAACCACATGACATCAGATTTCTCGTCCCCGTAAATCCTCCTTCAAATGTACAGAATGCTTCAATATCAAGAAACCAAATTGATAGAAATAATTGGCACAGCGCTTGATAAATATTAATTTCAATCCCATTATATTCGCTTTGTTCGTACTTTGGAGTGTCACACGTGATCAAAGGCCCATATCTGTTTTTGAACAATTAACAAAAGCTAAATTATAGCATTTGCATGAGCTAAGCACTTTGCATTGCAAGTATATTCAGAATGGCACGTTGAAGCAAACAACCTTCAACAAAGTTTTTTTTCTATTTTCAGCGTTATTCCTACTCACAATCATTGTTGGCAAATTCAGTTTTTCTTGGTATATGTCATTGTTTCAGTAAACGGTTTCAGCGGAGTGCACAGGAGAGGCCAAACAGCTTTCTTTCACATACCTGCAACAGTGTACGGGCACACAGTGACCTACATGCAAAATGGTTTTAACTTATTGATAAATCTTGGCTAAAATAAATTCCTTAAAAGTGTGGTTGTGACATTGAGCGTAAAGCTTTTTCGTAAACTGTTTTTGGAATATGCTTGCGAAAGTACTCTATATCAAGCAACTGCTCTAATATAAGATATAGATCCCGCTTACTTGTTGCACAGTACGTAAAGTGACGATACTTGTTCAAACGTTTTGGCAAATATTGGCTGTGTTATCATTTTGCATAAAGTTGATTCTCCGGCAATACTGTGGATCTGCCAGCGATGCTGCCATTTCCCCTTTGAATAAAACGTCAAGAGTTTTTTTGGGCAGATATATTTTTTTAACTGAGAGTGATTCGATCGGCGCAACTTCTTTACTTCGAATGTAAGGAAAACACGAACTACACGCCACGTTTGTAATGTCGCTAACACTCCAGGTTCGGTTTTTGACGTTGGAGCGTCATCATCACAAAGACGAACCTCATCGAAATGACCCGAAAACCATGACGCCAACTCCTTCTAACCACGATGAGTATGGAGAAGACATATCATCTTTGACAAGCGCTATCGGTACAAATGTTGAAAAACAAGCGTTATTTTTTTAAATGGCTTATTTGAAGGCCGCATTTGTGCCTACTTTATGGGGGATAAGTTTTTCCTCGTCTTGGTTCGGTCCATCAGAAACAAAAGACGCTCGAAAATAGAAGTGAACTTAGGACAAACATATGATCGGTTGCTGCAGAGTTGTTGGCTTCACAGAAGGTATAGCGAAAATTGCCACATCATATAAAGTGCACTAAAATAAACGAAGCTGATGACGAATAACGCTGCCACGGTGTTACAGCAAGCATACTATCCACAAACTTAATCCACAGCGAATGTTCCTAGGTAGTAAGCAATTGTTCAGCAATAAGTTCTGTTCAGTGGCGTAACTGACGGGGCGGCAGGGGTGCGAACCGCCCTCTGGTAAGCTAAATGTTGAAACCGGCCCCCCATTTAGCTTATATTTCGGTTTTAGTATTCTTTTGGTTTCCAGTATGTTGTTGTTTTTTGCGTGTTTTGGAGTATTTTCAGGTGATTTAGGGTTTTAGAATAGCCATCCTAACCGTAATTTCTCAGGTTTTGTCTGTGTGTTTGCTAGTGGGCCCCTTACAGTGCCCAGTGGGCCCTCTTCAGGTAAGTTTCCTCCCTGGCTCAAACCTCTAGTTACGCCACTGGTTCGGTTGTGAATAATTGGATTCTATTTGCGTAAGATTTAAGAACTTAGGATGTGTAGTGCTACGTGAAACCGATTTCACATTAAGAAAATTTGCTGACAGATTACACTACGTCGCTTACTCTATAACTTACTGAGGTGGTGTGAAATGCGTCGACCACTAAGAAAGTTCACACGCACCCGACGGAGCATGATAGGGTAAGAAAATTTCTGAGCATCGTCAACAATGGCAACAGGTTCTCGAACACGCGGGGAGCAACTGGGCAATTGCCCCCCGAAATTTTCAAAAACATGTTTAGTTGTTAGGTACAACGCAAAGGTTAAAGCAGGTTTTTTAAGGCGTTTTAGGGACCCGATTCGGGTCCCTAGAATTTCAAATCGGGTCCCTAGAATCAGAGAAAATTATGATCGGGTCCCTAAAATCAGAGAAAATAGGATCCCTAGAATCAGAGAAATCGGGTCCCTACAGATCCATGCCGGGTACCAAACATTTGCCTTAAAAAAAAACCTGGCTGAAGTATACCACTACGACCGACAGCATTGCGATAATTTCCTTTTTTCAAGTCTGAAGTTGAACCTTTAAAATGGGTCAAGGTAAAATTTTTCAAACATTATTTGAAACAGGTTCAATTTTAGCAATAGGTTCTATTTTAGTGGAATATAACATCGATACGACTGCATAAAAAACAGCAAGTGCGCATTGAAGTTCAGTTCAGTTTATTTTTGTATCCCGACCAAGAACAGAATACTTGATCAGGAATACAGGAACAGGAAGCGACGGCCGTAGCTGTCATTTTAAGTCACTGCCCCCAAGCTCATGTTCATTAGCTCTGCAATGACTGTGTTGGTGGTGCAAGCAAAAATAGGAAAGACAGGAATAAACCATCGCAATTTTCTCTCGAAAACGCAAGTTTCATTGGCGCAGAGCACAGTTGAAACACGAAATGGGAAAGAGAATCTACAGTTTTTCTTTGGGTGTTTCACTTTTTGCAGTTAAGAAATTTTAAATCAAGGTGCCTACGCAGGAGATATTTTGAGTTTTGAAAAAAAGTTTTTTCTATAAAACTAAAAAAAGTAAGCAGCAGAACCATAAACCCCAAAATCACAGATTTAGTTCAAAGCTTGATGAACTACTGTAGTTTCATTAATATCAGACTTTTTTGCATTATCGTTCATAACGGAACAGGAGTTTGTAAAATATTAGCGTTTTGCTCAATTTCCAGGTTGGTAGTTTGGAACAATTCAGCCTAACACGCATTGCCTACGCAGCCCTTCACTTTGAAGAAGGGTTGCACGACCGATTCGAGCTCTTCGTCAATATATTTGTTCGCCAATGCACAGGTAGCGGGCACGACAGAAAAACAGCCCTTTCCTATTTGAGAAGAGATAATATTTTGCTTAAATAACCTGTGAAGCACGTCTTCCTCTGAGCTCATTCTTTCGTGCTGTTGTCTTATTCATGTTTTCGTTTTGTCACTGCATTTGAGGCGCTGAAAAGCATGAGGCTGATTTTGGGCGCAATTGATGCGTCCAGTTGCGGGCGAGAAAAGTTGGGCGAAAAAAGGGCGAAAAAAGTTTCGGTCGGCATTGTATACGCCGGCAAAGTCGACCGAAACTTTTTTCGCCCTTGTTCCTTGATTGTACGACTGTAAAGTGCAGTGTTGGTGCGGACGAATCGCCGGTAGTAGCAAATTTATAGCCTACTCACCCTTGAATTTGATTCAACAACACTCTGAAGAAAGTGGGACTGAGTGAGTTCAGCCAATATTGATTGCCGCAAAGAAAATAGCGACTTGAATAAAATATTGTGAATTTTGTGAAAGGCTTGCACAATTTCAAAAATTTTGATACTGTGCTAGTGTTCCGAGTATTTTTTCCAAAATTATATTACCTATCAAAGGTTAAGGGCTTAAGCAATGCAATATAAAAACATCTCTCTTTGTGGAAGTTTTGCAATGCGTATAATTCCCAAACACTGTTGTCCATGGGTGTTATTGAAATTTTCAGAGTGCTGCATTGTTTTGAAAGAACGTGTAATGCAAGCATGAGAAAAGGATGACCTTCAGGCGTTTCTTACGCTTTTGGGTGGTGTGGTATCAAAGTGCCTGTTTAAGTTAAATTGGTAAAAATGATAAACCTCACTTATCACCATGTCACCAATCTGATCTGAATATTTGCTCGTGATCCACGAGTAAGAAATTTGAAAGAGGTCTTATGCGTTTCTATGAGGAGAACATATACGTCAGCAGCTCTTCTTATTAATCCACTTCAAATATTAGTTAAGTGGTTTAAGCTTTTGCATATTAGTACGACATCTTTCCTATCTTTTCCCTATAAAGTAGAAGGATAGCTTCTTTTATGCACTTTTGAATTTGTTCTTGCTACGTTTTTGACGTGATTTCACCTGAACAGTTGAAACTACCTGCGCAACCCCGAAGTCCAACGTAGCCACAAAACTGCTTTTTTAAATTCCAGTTTTCTGTAATTTCTTCAGTTTCCAGTAAAACGGAGTTTGCTCTATCACATTTGATTACGTTTCACATTTGCTTTATCACATTTACCATTACCTTATGTCGCAAAAAGCTGGACGAAGCGAAGAATGCGCTAACCTACGTTTTGCAAGTCAACTTTTGCTGGCCGTGTGTTTAGTGCGCAAGTGGAAAGGCCTGGCCTGCAAAACATGGAAGTCTCTTTCTTTCAAAAATAGTTTATTGCACCTGCTTCACCCTGTGCGTTTGGCGTCATTCAGTGTGAAATGCTGCATTATCGTCCTTTTGTCGCCTCAGTGACGTACTCTCACCAAAGTACTCACAAGATGACGCGCGCTCCACGTTGCACCGGACCAGCAACCCAGTACGCGGAAACGAATGACGAAGAAAACGATGTTTCGTGTTATGATACGCAACACAACTGGTTAAACTTTTTCTCCTGATACTGGCAAGGGATTGAAGGAAAGAGGGCAGTTTTGTCAGGTTGATTGGTGAATGGAGCTTTTTTGTGCACGTGTGCTTCACACGTCACACGCTGAACAAACACGTTTTTTTCACATAAACGTGTTTATTGTTTTTCTTCAGAGAAGACCTATTTCATCATGGGGCATCACATTTTAGGTTATGTAAATTAAAAACAGAGGAACAACAACAATTGCGGAGGCATGCAGCAAACGGTTACAGAAATTTGCATTTACCGAGACCAATTCTCCGCATGTTTAATGGTGCAAATAAACTTTAACAGACTTGTCTTCTTCGCAACAGGGAACAACATTCATGGCACTGCAGACATTCTTTATTCAACAGTGCTTTCAACCACTGCGGAGGGTAAATGTTAAATTGTTTAGATGTAGACAGAAAAACAATCAAATTTTACTTTCCTTTTTTCAATCGCTTCCCCCTCTTTTCTCACCTTCTTCTTCTCTGCATTTCATTATATATTTTTCTCCCATTTCGTCTTTCGAAGTACGGCACCGGTCTTCAACGTGTTGGCTACCTCCACAGCGTGGTGGCCGCCAGTGGGCCATCTATACAGCACACCTCCCCATTTACAGTTAACACCCCAAACTAAAAATGGGTGAAGACGTTTTTCTAGTCATTCGCTGAATGTGCACCCCATTTTGGGTTTGCCTCCCATCTACCAAAACCTGGACACTTGCCTGGGAAAGCATGCAGTAATAGGAATGCAAATAACTTGTGGCAACAGGTGCAAGCACAGGGCGGGATTTAAGGGAAGCAAAGTGGGCACCTGCCCAAGGACCTGCACAAACTGGGGGCCTCCACAGTCATGAGCCGTGAGACCCCTGGTTGAGGCTGGTTTAAAATATGTAATGTTAATAGCCATAAAAATAGTTAATAACAACAGTATTAGGAAATAAAGAAAAGATTATATTTATTGAAATTATTGACATTTTTTTATTGACGGAAAACTACAACAAACAGAACGAAAGCATTACTTGGGCGAAAGTGAACCTCACGAGTCCTTAATGAAAAATAAAAAAAAATACAAATTTAGAGATGCCATTGGCCAATATTTCAATTTAAACTGTAAAGATTTCCTCACTGAGACAACCAGCCTTGATCGTTGAGGCGCGATGCTGAGTTATCCAAGGAAAATCTTCATATTTAAACATAACACTTCATTTATTTTTTCAGACAAAATAAAAGAAGACTTGAAAAACAACGATCGGGAAATCGCAAAGCACGAAGAGGAAGAATCACAAGAACAAAAACGAGAGCTTGTATTGTTGAAACAAGAAGTGAACACTCTTAACGAGCAAATCAAGGCAATGTCGAGCCAGCTGCGACAGCTGGAACGCAAGGTGGAGGGGATGACGGACGAAAAGCAGAAAGATAAGTGGACAGTGGGCTGTCCGAAAAAAGGCATCACTAATGGGAGGAGCTGTTTCGCCCTTGGCGAGGGTCGAGCCAATTACAGCCAAGCTATAAGAGGCTGCGAATCTCAGGTAAAAGAAATTTGCTCGACCAGCAGTAAAACTTGTAAATTGTTTTCGGTAAACATGTTGTGGGACCAGCTAACGGGATCACATAAATAGTAAAACATTTGAGCTTATCTGTAGTCAAACGTAAAACCATGCCGACGTTTCATTCAACCAAATGACAGAAGGCTTTCATCCGGGCAAATGGCACGTTAAAGCAGAGGAGCAGAAGTCTTTAACAGGGAAAGCGTGCAATTACTGTGATGGATAGATAACAACGATAAGGTAAAGGAGACAATACAAATGTGTAGCGTGTACAACCAGAAACTGTAGGAAAGGTAGAAGTTTAATACAATAAAACCATCTGAAAAACTACTTCAAAAGGGTGGATAGGATGTTTCGTATTTCGAAGGATGTTGCTGATTGTTCTCGTAGGCTTTAGAAGCTACCTGAATTTGTGACCCTCTAGGTAACCTTGACGTTTTTCAGCTAAACCGTAATAATATGGTAGAACCACTTAGGATCGGATATCTGATAGTTTCTCAGTACTGCAAAAGCGTTCTCGATAAAATGTAAGTGATGGGTTCGAATGACTGTTTGTTCTTGAGGGTTTGCTGTATTGCGTTGCATTTTTTTTGACGGTTGGAAGTTAATAACGCCACTCGAGACAGCAGTGTGTTTGCAATCGCTCGTTTGTGTTGCAGATGGAGATCAAAGCAAACGATAAGGTATCTCGTTGTATTCGTCAGTTTTCCGTAAACCGAGTAGTCCAATCCACGGGTCCAATTGCGCGTCAGCTTCAGTAACGAAAAAAGCGAGAACACCATCACTTTTTATCTCTTGTGTGAGTTCGGCTGAAGGTTCGGTAGCGTTCAGGATGTTGAGCAATGCTACAAATACTTTCATTTAATAGCCACAAAATTATCGTCACTTGGCGTTTCAAAACCTTAGGAGTTTTGTGGAATTCCGTCACTGCTTTCTTCTCAATCCCTTTCCGTAATTTAATTCGCTAGAACAGGAGACTCCGTTGAACCTGCTGACGCCCGAAATATCTGCTTGAAACATTTTCCTATAAATGATAAATATGATGTTTGCATGCGAATATCCAGTCTTTCACAAACATCTTGTTTACTCAAGCTGGTATGTTCTCGAAGGTCAATAGCTTCAGTCAGTGTTGCTTGGCTGTTTTACAGCTGGACTTGTAAGAACGTCAGCGAAATGACACGACGTCAAAAAATACAAAAATCTGTTAGCTTTCATGTGGCTGATCCAGCTATAGCTAAATCAGTTGAATTACGTACTTGAAGTTCAGTGTTACCGATTACTGTATGTGGTGCCAAGCAGAACCGTTACCAGAAAGTTTTCAATAGGGGGGCTTTGCATTTCTGCGGGGGGGCTTTGGGTTTGTGCGGGAGGCTTGACACTCGAAAAATTGACAAAATCTCAACTGATTTATAGTGTTTCATATTTCAATTTGGGGGCTTGGAGCTTTGTTTGGGTGGGCTAAGTGCCCAAAAGCCCCCGTGGCGACGGTACTAGTGCCAAGGGTAGGCCGTCTTTTCAAGGCACATCGTGGGGGAAGACAAACAAATTAATGGACGTATGGTTAAATATCAGGTTTGTGAATTTTTGGTCGGCCGTATAAGTTCGGGTTTTCAGCTTGTTTGTATTTGATTAAAATTCTACCTTTACCAAACTCTCTAGTTGCACGCAATAAACGTTATATTGTTTCCTTTACCTTATCGTTGTTATCTCTACGTCACAGTAAATGCGCACTTCCCGCGTTAATGATTTCTATCTGCCTTGCTGTCAAGACAAGCTGGAGTATTTTCCCAATTGAAAGCCTGCTGTTAGTTGATTGGCTGGTTGGTTGATTGAAAAGTCGGAATCGTTTTAAATTTATACCAACAGATGAGCGTGTGGCTGCGCTACGAATACAACACAGCTGGTGACAAGTGCTATAAAATGACTTCGAAATTTGTCTTGCCGAGATTCTGAACTGGCTTCTATTCCCGCATAGCTATGTAAATCATACAGCAATGTAGTAAATGTATGAGATCAGTGTTTTTAAAGGTGTTTTGAGGGACTGAAATTTCTCACAATTTTTTTCAACGGTCTTTCAACATACAGCAGAATCTCACTGCATAACCGCCACCAAAATGCACTAAAACCTCGCTTTCGCTTTATGACCATCTCGGTATTTAGACTGAATAGTTGCGGCCTCTCAAAATGTTTTTGCCGTGACCATGGTCAAACCATCAAAAAACTGTGTGTGGTGCCCTCGAAGCGCTGCATGCATGACGACGAGTTTTATCATTACCTGCAGCAAGTTTCTATCGGACAGTGAAACCCAACTTCACACCTTTTCAATGGAATCCAAACCACAAGTTTGTTTTTATGTTCGATCGGCACATTGCTGAATATAGTGTCTCGTTGTGTTGAGTTCGCCGTAGCGTTAAGCATTTGCTAACATTTGTCCCGCACCGTTTCAATACACAAAAAGCCCATAACTACACCGTTGCCAAAACTCTCGCATGGAAAAGAGGTCTTTTAAACTTGAAAGCATTGTTAAAGCATGAAAACTTAGTATGAGCAGCTTTCCACTTTCGAAAAATGGTGGCTATTATTAAAGGTATTCACAAAACGCGAAATATATCCTTTGGATTAGTGGCACAAGCTTCAGTTTACCAATGTGCATGAAACCCGTGACTGATTTAAGCCATGCAGTGGCAGTATGCCGTAACTGGTGGCATGGTACATGCTCACTGATTTGTCGAAGAAGAACATATAAAATTATCAAGCTTGCAGAAAGTGTAGTCTTCATCTGATTTGCTGGTAAAAATCGAAAGTTTCCTATATAACACTGTTTCTGGCAGTAATACTCTCAACTTTATCTTATATGTCTCTCACGTCCAATCGTTAGCTTGGTAATCAGGGGCGTAGCAAGGTTAGATGGCGCCCGGGGTGGGAAGCAAGTTTAGCCCCCCCATGTTCAAACCTGAGGTCTTTCAGAAGCTTAAGTACTGTATTGAAGAAAGTACTTGTTGAGACGTTTCGGCGCCACCCGCAGTGATTCGGCGCCCCCATAGTGATTCGCCGCCTGGGGAATTGTACCCCCTTGCCCCCTTGTTACGCCCCCTGTTGGCAACTTCACTTTGAAATGACAGCTTCACAGGCTCTGCGAAAATGTGATTTCTTCAACAGAATGTTTACTTTATTTGCCGGCTACTTGTATAGCCCGCGGACACTTTCTTGGTTCACTTTTTCGCTCTCAGTTATTGTGTCAGTGTAAAGTGTCCGTCTCACTCCATTTTCGTGCACGGGAGCAAACGTCACAAACGGAAGCAAACGTCACAAACGGGAGCAAACGTCACAAACGGGAGTAAACGTCACAAATAAAAATTATCTGCATAAATCTTCGCCTAATTTGCCAGCAGACTACTACTAAAGTTTTGCTCAATTGTACAGAGTTGGTTATCGTCGTTCCCATTGCTGTTCACTATACGTGTGTTTTGTTGTGGCAGGGTCTATGTTTTTGACTTCGCGGGCTATCGGGCTACAGTTGGTGGGTCATTTTCAGGAATTTTAAACGGCCATCACTTTTGGCTTCACAAGCCACGGTTTGCCTATAACCAGTGCGATTGTATATGGCCATCACTGAATGCTGTGCATCGGATTTTCCTATTGAAAAGTAAGCAAGCAGCAGAATGTTCTATTCCCTAAAGAGCACTTGATGCCGTAAACGTATTCATTAGTTCGGAAAGGGGAAAATAACGGATGAGTGGCTGGTGAGAGAAGCTATCGCCATGTTCTACTTTACAGAAGCACATAGATTCGTTTTCCTCGTAAAACAATTTCCGGCACCAGCCACTTTGTTGGTTTGGGAAAGTAACTCGGCAACCCTTTGCATTAAAATCCCGACTTTAGCTTATTTCAATTACAGTACAAGAATGCGATTAGACCACAGGTTTCTTGAGGAAACCAGCAAGGCGTCTTTGGTCTTGACATTGGTTGATGATACGCTTTCCACAAACAAATGCAAAGGTTTCTGCCGAACCATATTTGCCAAACGCAGGAAGAGATAAACAGATGGAGATGTTTAGCGAGCGGTGAAGCCGTCATTAGCATAAACAGTGATCTTTATCCTGACGTTTCGACTTTATCTTAGTCATCTTGACTAAATATATATCGAAAGGAATCGTTTCACAGCAATAAATCAGTCACTATGATGTTTACTGAGCATACATATTTCGCCCGCTGAGTAGGCACCTTCAGCTCGTATTCAACAGAGCAGTGGTTTTTAACCTTTTTTGTACCGGGACCCATTATAGAAAATTACTGTATAGCAACCCACTATAACCCAACGATTCCCCTTCTGAAACTCGAAAAACTAAATGTAATACGGCTGCGTACAAAAAGTATCTACTCGCGAAACCTCCAAAACTTGTTCACTGGGGATCGCGATCCCAGGTCGAAAACCACTGAAATCGAGTTTAAGGAAATATGTATGAAGATGACTTTAATCCATTCGTAACATAGAACTAGAAGATAATGGCAATATTGTTAACCGCAAATTTCTGCAGCTACTCCGTGAAACGTTTACCACAGATTGGTAACTGTGACTGTGAAAGAGTGAAAAGAGTGCATGAACTCTCGCCTTCATTAACTGAGGTATAACAACCTCGTAACGTGTTGCTACTACTGGTCAAGTTCTGAGGTTTCTGCCGATGGTGAATAAGGTCTGAAAAGAGTGCCTTATGCACTTGATCTTTCGGTAAAAAGTTGTTCAAGTTGCTTTGAACTCCGTCGCTGAAAAATTGTATTTTTGAAAATATGACCCAATGAACATGCTGCCAAAGATCTGGTTGTGTAAACTCTTGTTCAGGCCCGCAGAAAGCGCAAACCCCAAATTACATTCTCTTTTGTAATCAGCTAATTGTATGATACGGCCATTTCAAAAGTTCCGTATTAGTTTCGCTTTTCAGCTTTGTCGACGGACGGCAATAAGTTTGTAAGTATCTACAGTTTGTACAGAAAAACACTCTGCAGTTTGAGCTTCACTAAAACTTATCGGAATGATTGTTAGTCTTCGCGAAACACCCCTTTGATTAGCTCTGAAGCTTGTTATCGAAAACATGGATCGATATAATGGATGATGATGGACCGCGTTTAGAGCAGTGTGCTTCCTCAACTAATCGATTAGTGGGTTATTCTCGACCGCCCAGTCATTGTCCACAAGAATTGAATGTTTGCTGGTGACAAGAATGCGCCCTGTGCCTAATTACACTGTGATCAACCCGAAGATGCTGTGATTGATACGTTACAAATCCGGTTTAGGTCATTTGCTGTATCTTTGCATTGACAATTAGGTGACACGTCGTAGAGTGCAGGCTATTGCTGCTCCGTTGAAAACCTCCAGTCTTCTTTGTACACGATGAAAACACCTGATATGCTTTCATGGCCCCTCCTTTCGATGAAAAATCAAAACTAGTTTCCCTTCTTCTTCAGTGCTCTATTTTATCTTGTCCCGATTAAAAGGGCTTGAACCAAGTGTTGCTCCTAAATATTTGATTTAATTTTCATTTCACTCTTGGACTTGGAGTTCATACGATGCTCTTGTAGCTAGATTTCATGCTGCCAATGTCGAAAATATTTCTGTTAACTGATATGGGGAATTATCGCTTGTTTAGGGCAAAATCGTCCTGTTTGAAAGCAAAAGGTTGCGTTGACATTAGTTCTTCTTACATCCTAAAAGACACTTTTCCGTCTGAGGTTTCGTTCTTTCTCAAAAGCGGAGTTTCAAGACGCGTATGTAAATCTAGGACGAAACTATAATCAATCGCTTATAACGGGTACGATTAATCTTTGAAAATTTTGCGCAAAAGTACTTTCGGACCGTCGATAGTTGGAGAGTGATACAGCAGTCTACACTTAAGGCAAGCTTCATGTCTCATACGCTTGCATGACTGGAATACCGCAGGCCGGCTGAAGGGCAAACGGCGCGTGTGTGTTCTTCAAATTACCTCATAAAAATAAGAGGAGCCCAAGAAACATTTCTAGTAAAAAATTGTCATTGATATGGAATGCAATTGATTGACCACAAACATTTACAACAGCGGTTGTGAAGTCAACATTGCCAGTTGGCCACACTGAAGCTGAGGACTGTTATGCAAAATGCGTGAGTGTTTTTCTTCTTATACTCTTCACCTCGAATTGAAAGTATGTCCCACTCTTGGGATTTTTTTCTTCGGGTACCCAAGTTCACTTGGCATTCTTTACTGTGGTAGGGCATGGTGAGCATTTGCGTTTCCTTCCTAAAAATCTTCCAGAGCACTTTAAGGTGAGATCGATCTACAGTGATTGATATCGAACGTTGTCGGTTTGCAAGCAATTATCATAGTTGTCCACAGGTTTGAGGCAAGTAAACAACGTTTCACGCGTTCGCCTCAAAAATTGTTTGCTTTAATCACTAGTCGGTAATTTATTTACACGTGGTCGAAAGTCCGTTTCAGACACGAGTATGCGAGCTGTATGTTTTCACTAATAACTGCTTATGACAAACTTACTCGAAAAGCAAACTCTCTAGCAACCGCGAATATGCTCCATGTTACGCTTCTTGATCACTCCCGTTTCATGCATCACAGGAAATCTTCCCTTTAAATGCGCAGTATTTGCGTAGTGAAATCTCATTCTCGCGCACTTGCAAGTTGCAACATTCCAAATTTAATATCGTACACATGCTGCACAGCCCTTTCACAGCTTGAAACGCTTCACTGGTTGCGTGTTTGCATGGTTGCGCAAATTGTATCCGTACTTAAATAAACATTTGCTCGGGGAAAGATTTTCTCACAGGGAGCACTGATCACAGGTGCACGACCCATCGTTGCAATGCAAGCGTTTCAAAAACATGCCATGAAGCGTGAGCGATAACACGCAACACATGTCCAAACAAAGACAATATTTGTTTGTTGAAAATCGCCGCATGAGTTACGATGTTGTTAGAACTCCTAGATTTGCAAGTAATCCTCAACAAGCCCTGTCATGTGAAGAGTTGAAGAAAGATCAAAATCGACTCTTTGTTTTGTCATAGTTCCGGGTTTCTCACCGCAGTATGGATGCAGCTACTGTCTTGTTTAACCTTGGAAATTGCAGCAAACAAGAGGCAAATTTTTAAAATGCTTAGCACTTGCAAAATATTCTGAGCTGATGGTTTGCTTATAGCTGATGTTTTCATCAACAGGGAGGATCGTTGGCCGTGATTAAAGACGCCGACATCTTGCAAGCAGTCACTGCCGCCTTTCCAAGCCATCCTTTCCTTGTCAACGCTCGTTTCGATCAGCAGGAGAGTAAGTTGCGACAACAGTGTGTTTTCCTGACTGTAATTTAACCAGCGCAGAGAAGCTCTTGCAGAACAGTTTTGGAAAGCTCTGTGAGGTGAATGTAGACAGAAACTTGAGGTGCAAAGGCTTAATTTCGCCTCTGGAGAATAACGCACACTGATCCCAATGCCTTGTTCTTGTGCGTTATGAATTATTGATAAACAATTTTTCCTGCAATATTTCGTGTATACGGAAAAGAACAAAATGTGCACGGCACGTTGCGATACACACGTCTATTGAGTTTCAGGGTAATGTCATGCCTCATCGCCAAACACAATCGCTGACCTGCAGTTGAAATTACCTCGTAATTATTCGTCACAACTGCCTGGTCTCGCACTTCCACAATGTGCAGGCAACACTTCAGTGAGATCTAGTTGCTGTAACAACAGCAAATGCATGTCGTTACAGTTCAAGTAATATTACTCCTGTACAAGCAGGTTTCAATCCAAGCATTTGCGTTCTCTAAATTACCTTGTGCTTCCTTTTAGTTTTATCATCGTTTAGGGCCGCAAAATATATTTAGTGTAAACAAAAGTTTTCTACGCGGGTCAAACAGACATTTCAACGATTTGACAAAGAGATTCAAAATCAACTGCGCTCCAATAACTTCAAGTACAATAATTTTAGGCCAACTGAATATTAGTGGGCTGCAAATGTTTTATCTTGAGACATGTGACAAAATTTATCGTTAAGGTTTAACAACGGCACAAGTGGAGAATATGCCGAATTGGCAATAAAGTAAAAAAAAAATGAAACCCATAGTTTAAATTTTCTTCTTTATGATCAGCTCTGTACACACTTAAAAAATTTGCCTGGTATGCAACTTCTAATGACAGCTGGCCAGTTTTAAGAAAAATTGTTCCATCTGAAGAGAGGCAATTTTTGCAAAGCAATTAAACCAAAACAAGTGACAATCACGTCTTTGTTTTGCCGGATGCAGAGGCGCAGTGCAATTCGTCACCAACACAAACTTCCTTCAAACCGGTGACAAAGTTTGTACCCTTCAAACTTTCCCGTGCTACTCGTGCGGCAACTGCTATTTATAGCAGCTGTCGCAAGTTACCGCACGTACGAAACTTATCAATCGACCTGTCCCGGCGAAAGAATGATATGAACTGTACACGTTCTAAAAGATAACGGCGCCAATGCAACCTATAGCACGCGTTCAATCCATTTTATTCCGACGGGCTGTTTGTCCAATTATGTCAAAACTTTGTTTCGCAATAACTGTAAACTTAACGCATCACCTCACTTGTCTCCAAGTTCTTTTTTTGTTATGATTAATAAGACTTCTTTTTGCTTCTAGCTTGTGTCACTAAAATTCTGTGAGTGTCACTTGTTATTAGCCAAGTTGCATCAGTGGCTACGAGTGAAATTTTGTGTGTGTTACTTGGTGCTATTTGTGTCAACTGGTAGTGAGTTGCTTTACACAAAAGTGCCACTCAACAAGTGTAATTCTACTACCCCTGTAAAAAGTGGAAGTTTGGTTTAGATCAGGACCGGCAAACTTTTTGTCCGAGGGCAACATAAGCTATCACTCAAGTGTCCGAGGACCGGACAGCATACGCAATGTGATTGTTTCAGGATAAGTTTCATTCTACCAAATCAACAACTTTTTCGTAAATATATTATTTTTTAATTATTGGCAAAATGTTCTCGCGGGCCGGATGAAATGCTTCGTGGGCCGGACTTGTCCCGCGGGCCATAGTTTGGAATCCCCTGGTTTAGATCAATATATAATTAGTTGTAAGTACTGTATTCTATACGATCTTCACTTCACATACCTGTCTCCTGCAACTGAGCTGGCAATGAATGTAATTATTTCTATAGAACACTTTCATTTGCAAAACTAATAAAAATATTAAAACGTTTTTGCAATAAAATTGAAGACCGAAGTTGCAAAAATGTTCAACGCAGTGCAGTAATGAGTTCCACGGGCTAATGCTTCAGTCCAAAAATCGTGGGTCTGATTTTTTTCAAACCAGTAATTAATCCGTTTTTCATGCGATGTTGCAAAATGTTGCAAACATGCTTGTTTTTTCTGCATGAACTTCACCATTGGTGGGCTTATGCAGGTATATCAACAACCACCACCATTTGGAAAATAAATCATAAATGTCTTTGTGCAACTTATGCAATAAACGAAAATTCGGTTATGAAATACATTTTTTTAGGGTAATGAATGTTTCTACAACGGATTTGAGCAGAAACAATGTGTTTTACCATGAGCTATAATTTTGATATTATTCTGTTTTATTTTATCTACTTTTTCATCAATATCAATTTTTGCGCAGATCATTGGAAGACTAGTTTCGAAGAGGACGCCACTTTTCTCCCTTGGCCAGCGAACTTTAATGACAACGGGGGTGATTGTGTTTACGCGTTCCGAGGCAGCTACAAGAAATGGCACTGCCATGCGCGGCTGGCCTACTTGTGCTCGTTTTAAGCAGAATTAGAGTTGACACATCACACTACGAACGGTTTCAATGTTAACAGACATCCAAGAAAGCGGAAAGCAATTCTAGCAAGCGGTCTTTTTAAGGAGAAAAACACAAACCTGTTTGTAGTCATTTTTCGGTTATATTTTTTGAATACACCAAGAACGTCACTTTGGGCAAGAGATAGCAAATGGGCAAAAACATTTTGAAAACGCAAATATTTAAAAGTGACAGTGATGACACAAGAAAGCAAAGTAAAGTACAAACTGTTGTTTACATATTTAGGTATCAACGTTCCACTTGTAAAACTTTTTGGACCAGGGATTCCCGGCCTTTCTTTGAACGTGTACACCTTCAGCATTTCAACAGATGTGCCCGTATCCTAAAATTTCTTATGACACAAAGGCAGGCCCGTAACCAGCTTGGGACACCAGAAGGGGCGAAGAGCTTTCCGAGATGGGGCCCAAAATTTTTGAACTATGACCAATAGTTTCAAACGTTGTCCAACACATTTTTCCAGGTGGGGCGAAAAATTTTCTGGGGTGGCTTCGTCCCCCTTGGTTACTTGGTTACCCCCCCTTGGTTACGGGCCTGCACAAAGGATTAGCAAAATAACAAACATCTACTGAATTTTTAATTGAACTTCATCTAAGAGCTATATTAGCAACTGATCGACTTTTCACAAATATTTTATCATGATTATAATCATCGATAATTTTGACAATAAGCATATAATGACATTTGAAAGTAACGATCACTGATAGATGTATGAATATTTGGAAATAAATAATATATTTTCCCCATCTGTTGCTAACATTAAATTTACCCCTGAAGATATGTAAGTTTACCCCTAGGGGTACATGTACCCCAGGTTGGGAACCCCTGTTTCAGACGTTTTAGCGTTTTTCTGAAGAAAATTTCTTGTGGCATAATTGTGCTTTCTTAAATAAGAAAAAAATGATAAAACGTTCTGAAATATTTTATATGGATGTATATATATATATACATCTATACACCTATGGGCACTTGAAAGATTTTTCCTGGGAAAGGGACAACAGCGGATTTTTGCAGGGTTGGCCAAAAGGAATTTTCCAGGGGGGCAACAGCAGTTAATTTTCATTTTAACAACTCAAAACTAAGAGAACAACCTTTTTATACTAAAAATTTAATAGGAAAAATCTAATTTTCATGGAGACTTGGCCCCCTTGTTTTACCCATCCGACGCCCATGTACACAGCTGGTCCGAAATGCAACGCACCAGTGCTTTTGCGTCTTGCAAACATGGAACTATTGCGATTACAGCAGAGCAAGGAAGTTACCGAATGAACGCGATTGATTCGAGACGGTACGGTTGTTTCAGAAACCTTCTGTTGTGTTTCAATCGATCAGTTGACGCTTCACCTTTAACCGAAAGTGATTTTTTCGCAAGCACATTGACTTTGCTGTACAACACACATGAACTAACAACGCTCAAAGAAAGTCAAACAGCAAAAGCTTTCGGCGAAGTCGACGATGCCTAGCGAGAAAGGTACCCGATTGATGATATTATATCAGCTGTGTGGAGCGAAGTGTCTTGCTTCCCCTTTGCAGCTTAGTCCCGTTTTTTGACGGTCCTTTGTGTTATCTTTCGCGTCGGGTCTTTTGTAATAAAAAGGCGAGGAAAAATAAAACTGCAAATGCGTTAAGGCAAAATTTTCAAGCAGATAGTGAACATCGTGCAGTGATATATCAGAAACAAAGGCGCAAAATGTTTCGTGGGCGAAAGAAAGAAATTTGCCTGTGTTTGTTTACAGGCCGCCTTTCAGCAGATTTTCCGGTTACGCGTTACGGTTGTTCTTAGAAACATGAAGTTCTGGAACGTAGCCTAACGCTTGGTTCGGAACGAGATAGAGTAGCTGGTTTTGAGGCTTTCCTCTCATCGTCGCAACCTCAGCAACCTCAGCCGATTCAGAACCAGACCTTTAGTGGTTTATACGCGATATGCCGAAGGCCGTCAAGCTGCTTCTGTAACTTTTGTAGCCAGTCGATGAGGGCTTTGCATTTCAGATGCTTTAGTACGTTGGACTGTCTGTATGTTTTTTGGGAGCCTGGTCTTCGGCTGCTTCTTGGGCAGTAGTCGACTCAAAAATCGCTTGGTCTCGGTTCGCATTTTCCTGCAAAGACGTAGGTTTGTTGGCTTTCATTGCTGGAAATCAATGCAAACGAAATAGAGATGAAATATGCGCTTTTATCTAATGCCACAAGATGTCTCCGCAATGGTGTGAGAATACCAAAGCAAGAACTGATGACCTTAATGCAATAACCACGTCTACCAGGCGCGACGCATTATCAAAAGCATTTTTAAACAAGATTCATCACGAATATTCACAAGATGGAAGCTCCATTTTGTTTCCTTCTAATCTATTTCATATTCGTACAGGCTTGCGAGCTTACAGAACATTATTCAATAAAGACAACCGTATCTGTAGGTATGGATTTGTTGCACATCAAAAACTGTCACGGTAGATTTAAAAAGAAAGTATTTAGGTTGCAAACCAACTTTGCCTCTTAACTTGTTTATTTAAGTAATACAAAAATGTTTATATAAACAGCTTTATGCAGTAAACACAGCTTGTAGTTAGCAGTCTGAAGTCTGAAATAATTATTTGCAACCAAGTCAGCAAGAGCATATAACGTGGGCCACAATAAGACATAGCCTCAAAAATCTACTAGTATTAATTGAAAAACAAGACGTAAGCTCCCAGTTCGAAAACGTGGTAATTTTGTAAAAGTGTCAATATGTACTCCATTTCTCTCCGTTTTAATAGTTTCAGGCTGTTTAAAAATCGTTAAAGCTCTAATTCAAGTCATTTTCTCTTTCCATTGATCAATTTTGAATTTTGACCTCCAGCGTTAAAAAGTATCAAAGAAACACAGCTCGCATAACTTACATCGTATTGGAAAAATTGTAAACAAGAAATGAAAATTGCCATTGTGAGAGTATTTTGTTAAGTTGGTGTCTGGCAAAACATATCGACTACACGAAAATTGCAGAAGCACTGCCGGGACATGGTTTTCTAGAGAAGACTCTTGCAAAGACGCCTAGATTACAAACATAAAGCGAGTTTAAATGTATGAACTTTCTTACATGGATGACAGGTTGTAGAACACCGGGTTGAGACACTCGGAAAACCTCAACATCATATATTGTACCATGGCAAACCTCCAGTCGAAAGCGTTCATGTGGTTATTGCTCACGTTGATAGTAAAACCGGTGAAATAATGATAAGCTGAAAAAGAGAAAGAAAAGTTAAAATGTCCAGCACTGGTTTCAACGTTTCTTTTGCTCCAAAAATGAAATGCATAGTTGAGCTTATGAAATCTACTGTTGGGAAATCGGTTTCATGTAACTCTGTTATGATCGAAGTTATTTTCGTTTCGTACCTGTCAAAGGAATGTATCCGAACAAAAACGACCCGACGATCAGCCACAGTTGCAAGATCGCTTGTCTGTCTTTACTGCTCCGCGCACGTTCCGCAACGCTTTTAGGTCGCTTCTTGTTTTTCGTGATGTCTTGATGACGATTGCCAGACTGTTCTGATGTTACACCACTGGGTGCATCGCTGTCCATCGAATGACTAACGGCTTTGGGATGGGAAGAGTCAGTGTTCGCTCTGGTCGGGCGTCTGTCGCCGGGCACTTTTCGTCGTGACAGAATCACGGTGATTGCTGTTGATATGATCATGATACCCAAGGCCGGAAAAAAGATAAACAAAGCGTAAACGATTTGCACGTAAATCTGCCAAGTTGAAATCCAGCGAGGGTCGAGGCTGCAGGAGGCCCATCTCGCTGTCGAAGGATCTAAAACCCTTTCTTCTGCTTTGACGTGGTTGAAAAGAAAATGAGGAATAAAACCCGCAGTGAAGGTGACGAACCAAATGCTGGAGATCCATACCTGCAAAACAAACCAACATCTATTCGTTACCGAAGCGTCATCAAAACATTTCAATTAAGAACATACGCTGGCAAGAATTGTTTAACTGTGCGCCAGAGTGCTTTGCTTCACGTTGGCATATCTATACAGTCAAGCAAAGGAAATGTCAGCGCGTTTTCTATTGATTGCACCTGTTTCGAATAAATACTCGTTACATTTTTTGTCTTACATTCGTAATTATTGGATGCAGAAGCTGTCAGCTGATGAACTTCGTTTCCATGCCTAAAGGTTTACGTAACTTCTAAAGAAAACACAGTTGAACAAATTTTCCATCTCTTCCATTTTGCAGATTGAGAAAATTTTTGAAGGTAAATCTTTCAACGTCAAGTCCAAGCGCTTTGTGGATTTACCCTTGCTTTCAGTTATTTTTTAGTTTTATCACCACAAAAAGTAACTTGATAAATCACCCTAACGTTAAAATTGCTTACCACTAACTTTCGGCTGGAAATCTGCCGAAACAAGGTCGGTCGACTGACGCCAATTAAACGCAGAATAGCGAATGAAAGGATGTGGAGAGCGGTGGCAAAATTTGTCCACAGGTCAAGGCCCCAATAAAACTGAAAAAATTGTTGTTGAAATGAAACTTTTTTTGCACTGATAATAATTTTCGAATAAAAGATCACTATATAAATAATGTAATTCACGTGTTCTCTACATACAGTTGAACTACCTTATGTGTTCATGTTGAGAAAAGTAGCTCATTCGATTCTCGGTTTTCAAGAAATTGTAAAAGCACACGAATAGTTGGAGGTGACGCCTTTATTTATACGTTTTTGTCTTTTTAGGCTTCCTGTGCAGAGTTTGAAATGCATATCCACAAAAAGAAAACCCTAGGTAAAATCCACTACCATCGCCGCTACGGTAATGTACCAAATTTTAGAACATGCAAAGTGAACTACCAGTAGTCAGAGTTCCCGAAAATAATCGTCAACAAACACGCTTACCCTGCAAAAGAACTCAGGCCAGGCAAAGTAGAGAAACCCCCAGGCACGTCGATACAAAAACAAGATGCTGGTGAAAGCAGAAAGGGCATCAGATACGCACATGCTGGATATGAATGCGTAGTAGTTGTTCCTGGAAAGATAACGTGGTGAAGAATCTTCCAAGTAAGTTTGAAGAAATTTTTAATAGGGAGCTACGTTCCACAAACAGATCCTGTGTATCTTCTCACAGACGTGACTGCTGAACGTTGAATACATATATCTTTGTAGCAACTGGCGCGCAGTCAAGGTTTTGGTAAGGGGTCAGAACTTTTATGACCTTTAAAGTATCTGGGATTTCCCCATGATTGGAATCGCCAACGTATGCATGTATTTACTGAATAAATGACTTTAATATCTACAGAAAGGTAGGATTTTTTTCAAATAACAGCAGTTCCTGCTTGGTGGGTGTAATGTAAACACCAAATTTTGAAACTGCACAAGTTCTTAGTGGGAGCTCCGATCCGTAGCGCCCCTGTTTACGCTACTCGCGGGCGACGCAAAATACGGAAAATTGTCTCCCAGAAAATGTTTTCGTATTTTTGGGAAAATTGCATTTTTTAGGGATATCTTGAAAAGGTGAGCAATCTAAGTTCAACACTATGTGCGAAAACTTATATTGGGTGTGAAGGTCTTATGGAATGTGCGTTAGAGCAGAAACGGTGTCAAAAAGATATTTTACCAAGACCTGTTTGCTGTTGGGGCGTTGCAAGGAAGAAGTCACAAGACCCTCACTCATACTTGTTCTGTGACCGTTATTAAGATAGGGGCGACCAGTTGCAGCTTATGACAACGGTAGTGAAATAAGGATAAAAACAAAAAGACCATGCAAATATTGCCAATGGCTCTGTTACTCGTGCCAAGACTGGGAGTAACTCATTACAATATTTGATATAAACCACCACAGAACCTTGCTGTTAAAGTGCGATTTGTTACAACCACTCTTTCATACAGAGGGAGTTGGAGCGTTTCTTTTGAGATTGCTCTGCGCCGCGTCATACCTCTATTTCGAATTGTTATATTGCATTGGAATAGACAACTGAAAATGTTCACCACAGCCGAGTTATCGCTGTTTAGAAGACATGCTGTTTTCACTCCACTTACCTCAGTCTCCTTGAAGTTCGAATCACTGCAATTGTCACGGTGTTCGCCGAAAAACCAAACAAAAAGAAAATGACAAGAATAATGCTTGAGGCGACCACCCATTGCTCAGTAAATGGTAATACGTAAGCTGACCTAAAAAATAAATCTGCAATGTTTGACGCCAGTAATGAACGTAAATGGGAAACAACTGGAAGTAAGTGGTTGTCGGCCTTCACGGCGAGACATCCAATGAAAAAGCAATTCATTTATTTCAGCAGCAGTCAGTCCAAAAGCAGCCGCGTGGCCCACGGCGCAAGCAAGCGGAGATGGACGCCGCAGACCACTCGTGACACTTCGAAAGGTGTACAAAAGTATGACGAAAGTGAACTGAATCAGTGGCTAAAGCGACATTATTTTCGAAGCACATTAAAAGATCTTGAATCATGACAACAGTCTCCGTCATACGTTTATCGATTCAGTTGCGTTAACTGCCATCATCGACAAACATTTTGCTTTGACGACACTCTATGCTGTATAAATCACAATATCGATTTTTATTTTACCCAGTAGCGTTGGTGATTGTCCCCGGAGTGCTTGATGAAGTCGAGTCATTCTCAAATTGCCTCCACTGTTCAACAGTAGCCGGCATGATCAGACAAGTATTTCTTGAACAACCACAGTTAAACTCCTTAAGCTTTTATTCAGTCTGAAAAAAACATTGGAAAGTTCTGTTGTACTATATTTTTAAAATGATTTATTCTTCACTTACAGTGTACACGCCGTACTGTCTGTCTAGCAATGTGCAGCTTATTGTGGAGGCTAGCCTTAGGCGTGAACTGCGGGGGAGTTAATCCGCACAATATTTGAAACGCGTCGGCACTAGGCAACGACCTCTCGCTGAACCTGACATCTCGTCACAAACCCTGCGCATCGACTGGACTGTAGACATCTTCGGCTCCGTTTGCAATTGCTTTTAAGAAATAGGAAATCTACACAGTCCAGTCTATGTGTGGCCTTTGTGACGAGGTGTCAGGGAGAGGTCTTAACGTACGCGTTTCAAACTTTCTGCGGACTAGCTCCCCCACAGCTCACAACTAAGGCTAGCTGCACAACACAACTCACTGAACAGGCTATATAGGTATGCTTTTTTGTGAGACTTGCAAGTGTAGATGGTAAATTTAACCGAACAGCACAACCATCACTCAAAAGACCGCCGGTTCTCTTTCTTGCTTTAGCTGTCGCCCAACAGCTGCTGAGCAGTGCTTTATGTACAACAGAATAAACAAACCAGCGACGTTATGTTTGCAAAGACTGCGTCAGGCTAAGTTGACATCACAACTACCCACAAGAAAGTTGACTAATTCCCTTTCTGGCCTTATAGTGTTTTCGTACCTCGAGATGCGACATAGAGCATGTTGAGTCCAGCAAGCAACATGATTCTATCTGGTGAAGAACGATTTTCCACGAAACTACATGGCCTATTTACAATGAAAATTTTGCCTTTGGTGGTGCTCAGCAGTTCTCCTCAGAACACTGGTTCCCTAACTTTACGCCAAATGTCAAGGCAAAATACGCGAAATATCTTCAGTAATTGCCAAACAAGCCAAATGAGGCGGAAACATTTCTGTAAGTTTAAAGATCTAACAAACTAAGTTGAAACCCAGGCTGCAGACCGATCCGGGACACTGATCGATTGGCACCGAGCCACGAAGACGTCATTGACAGTGGCGTGCAGAGGGGGGGGCGAACGGGGCCCCGGCCCCCGGCATCCAAGACAGAGGGGCATCCAAAGGGTGAAATTAAAAATATTTAAATGCGGTAACTAGATGATTTTTCTATTGTAAGCCTACTAATACATGCTGCATGGATTTAATTTTTCGAAACTTGTTTTGTTGTCAACACTAATTTTTTCGTGTTCAAGTACCAGCAATTCTCACATTCTTCAATACCAGGGACCTATACTCTAAGTATGCGACGCACACCCAACTAAACTGATAGTGGCGTGACTTGTTCCAGATCGTGCGATCAAGGGAAAATCACAAAAACGATTGAAAGACAATGAGGGTTGAGAAAAACCCGTTTTGTTTAACAAAATAACCCACCTGTGTTTTGTTGTTTTTTTAATTCGAACCATTTTTGTTTTTTTGAAAAGAAACAGGTTTTTGTTCTTTTTTGAAAAAACACAAAAACCCCATTCTGAATTGTTTTCATTGCGTCATGCAGTATTCATCATTTTCAGAAATGCACAATAATCCTTGTTATACCTATCATGGCATTCAAATTTTAGGGTAAAGAAATGCACCCATTTTTATTTTCGCAAATTATTGTTGGTCAATTCACTCCAAAGTGGCAAGAACTCGCACAGCAAACAGAGAAAAGCCACACGCACACAAACTCTGCAATTTCACGTTAAGTTTATGTACATGCCCTGCTACAGTAGTTCAGCATCTATATAGTGTATCTTTTCAACATATGGTTTGGTATGGTCCAACATCAGAAACAACTTGGATGCAGAGAAGGCAGAAAAAATGATTAAAATATACCGATTGTGCAAAGCTGAACACAACCAGTAAAATTCAATCAAACTGTTCGAATTAGTCTTCTCTTTTTTTCAAGTCCTTCAAATTTTATTGCTGTTTATTTTGCTTCACAAAAAAAGTAGGTAGCTGTTAAGCGTGCTGCTTATTTTATTTTTTACTTCATAGGACATTTTTTAAAAAAAAGTAAAGAGTGGGATTTTTGGTGGGTTTTATTGCTTTTATTAAGTGGGCTTTTTAAAAAAATCCTGGTGGTTTTCTTTGGTTGGGTCCAATTACATAAAGTCTGAAGACAATTACGGACGTTCAATTGAATTTCTGAGCCAAAATTCAAAACTGTCACCTGTGCTTGCAATATTCGCTTCGATTCGAGCTTCGTCCTTAATTGGCATTTCAGACGAATTGATCATAACGGCTCACACAAGCCCGAATCTTTTCTTTCCCCTTAGTAATTGTATATATAACAGCCACATAATAAAAAACGAAAATTTTCTTGCGCACTTCATGCGCATTCTCAATTCTTGTGTAGTTTAGCAAGTTTCAAACTGTCAACCCTAGGTGTTCGCCATCCCAGCCGCATGCCTTCTGATCGATTGCTACACGACGAGACATTCTCACAGCCTTGTATTTTTGCAGTTGGAACCTGCGCTGACGCAGCACTGAGTGTGTTTTACTCCCCTATTTTAATGCGTTGCCGGATATTTTTCCAGTCATGAACTGCTCTGTCTTACGAGACCGAAGTCAAACAACGTTGGGCGCCATTTTTACCCGGATTTTCAGGGCTTTTGCCCAGATTTTCAGGAAATCAAAACTTTTTGGGGTGCGCTTGCAATCCCTTCACCCCCATCTCCAACAACACTGCTTTTCTTAAGAGTATCATAGGTAATTTCAAGGTTTATCAAGATCGAATTGAAACAAATTTATTGCAGCTATTCCGGCATCCAGAAAATTCAGAATGATTTTCTATATTTCTGTTATTGTTTTTGAGATAAACATTATTGATGATTAAAAACAAGCGTATTGGTGACTATTTTTTGTTTTTTATAAGTTTCCATTGCCCTCAACTGTTTTACTGCTTCCCCTCCCTACAGCTGCTCCGGCGCCCTGAATATGCATGTTTTGCAAACGTGAATATGACGTCATATTGTGACGTCACAAACAGCGTATATCCAGTAACAATGACCACCATAAGCCACTGCTCAATACTAAAATTGGTAGGGGGGCATCCAATCAAGCAGTCGCCCCGGGCATCACCAGACCTCTGCACGCCAAAGGACTTTCCTTGAATTTGCTGTCAAAGCTGGTTATGTCCTTGATCCTTGAAAAGCATTTTGTTGTCCTTGAATATTTTCCGGTGTCCTTGAAAGTTCTTGAACAGTTGTCATGCTCATTATTGAACTATTGATTACATTAAACATTCAAGACTCAAGATTTAACAATGCAACTGAACAAAATAACGTGTACAATGTACATGTAAGAAATTTTTGCGTTCTTAATAAATGTGGTTGATTACTCATTGTTATTCAGCAATGTTTGTTTGAAAAAACGTGCTACACCACTATATCTAGAAAGTATTCAAATTAGGCATGAAGTAAAACATCAATATAATCACAAAATGATAAAATGTCCTTGAAAAAATTTCAACTGATCTGTCAACACAACTTGGGGGCATTTAAACATGCTGCAGCTGATGGTTCAAACTGGTAATTTCATTTCAGCTGTTGAAAAAATAACAACTATCATGAAGTACTCCCGGGCCGTGGTGTAACTGTTAAGCGTTGATCGGTCCGCGGTTACAAAAAATTGGGGACCACTGCTGTAGGCTACAGAAAAACTTTATCAAACAAAGGCATTATGACCTAAAGGCATTGTGATGTCACGTAGATTGCTACATTGCGCGGGAGGAAATATATGACAACGCCGTCACACACGAAAGACTCACACTCGATTAGGGTGTAAAAAAGGCGCTGATGTTTATTTCAACAAAACGTACTATAGTTTTGACTTTTAGAAACGCTTTTCACACCCCGATTACGGAACTCTTGCTTCAGAGACTTGTTAGATCTCTTTCTTTGAATTACAATACGGGTTTGAAATTACATAATAGTATTCCCTGAGCTTCACTTACCCTGCCGCGCATTTATTTTCTTTTGAATCCATTAAAATTTTTCCACTCCCATTATGGTTGTCTATATATATATACAGCATATAGTCTATATATACAGGTTGTCTATATAGTCTATATATATACAGTTTTGTTGAGCACGCTTAGTTGCGCGTGCGGAACTCTTTTAAATCTTATTTACATGACTGAAGTCCTGTTAGGCAAACTTAACGGCTGTACCATCAGATTCAGATGGTCTAATGCAGGGGCCTCCAAATTACGGCCCGTGGGCCAAATCCGGCCCGTGAAGCCATTTCATCCGGCCCGCGGAGACATTTTGTCAATAATAAAAAAAGAAGAAAATTACAAAAGCTTATTGATTTGGCAATTTGTAACATACTCCGAAACAAAGACATTACGTAAGATGTCCGGCCTTCGGACTATTGTGTAAAAGCTTATGTGGCCCTCGGACAAAAACGTTTGGAGACCCCTGGTCTAATGATTAGTCCAACATTTGAGAGACGGGATCTGGGTTGCCAGAAATGTAAAGCATGGCATTAGTTTTATTTAGCATACTGAGATTTCACTTGCCTTAAACTTTCGTGTTATTTTTCAGTGTTAAAAGAAACAGAAATATTACATTCAGTAGCGCAGTCAGAATGACGGCGAAGAGGCCATGCCCCCTGAAACAAACTTGCTACGACTTTTACTGGTGCTTTATATCAATTTTCAACTGTTAGAAAATAAACGGACGGAACAGTCGAACTCAAGACGACGTCAGTAACTGGCCCCTCCAGAACAAAATTCTTGGCTGAGCTACTGATTCCAATTTTTTGTGTGTGGTATTTAGCAACTTTCTAAACAAAGTCTCGGGCAAACGTTGAAAATAGAGGAATTGTTAGAAATGGATGAAATGGTCTCAAAAGCAAGACATTGGAAATTATGCGATGTTTCAGGATATAACCATGAATCAAAAAAAGAAAGATTTGGTAAATTGCTTTTCTGACTTTAAATCTGAGGTCTTCAAGCCATGCTGTCCTGCTGTTCAACAAAGAGCTAAAATGTCACTAGTTTATAACTGTTTATCATGTCGGTATTTGGGCAACCGCGTTAACATTTTCATGCGTCATTTGTTCACGGACACAATACGATTTATCAAGCTTCCACTTAAAGAATAACCAATATTTTAGTCACGAATCTCTGGTTTGAAATCAGTGATGTAGTCAGCCTAAAATTATGGAGGGGGCCAAAAAATTTGGCGTTGGCAAATTGTTTGATTTTAGGCGAGAAACAGTATTTTGTTTGGGATACCGTCTCTCAAAGCACAAAATGACGAAATATGCTAAAATTTGGGGGGCATGGCCCCGTAGACCCCTTTGCTATGCCCATGTTTTACATTACCATTTTGCAAAAGTTGCATAGTCATTTTGTGCGACGTACACCTGTATCTGCAATGTTATCTCTTCAATAGTTCAATGCATGAAGTGCCAAATTTTGGCTACGACTAAGCTTGACTTGATCACATTAAGCTTTACAATTGAACCTCTTATGGTTTTTCATTTGAATACGCAAATAAAATTTCAACAGATGACTAACGTTTTGTGCTCCTCAGCACCAGAATCCCGCGAAATTTAGTACATCAGCGAAGCATCACCATGGCAACCCAAAAACCAAGCAGGGACGGTTAAAACCTTTACATTACAGCATGACATATGACACTAATAAATACAAAACAACCTTTCCAACAAAATCTTTACGTGCTGACGTATCACACACATTGAGAATCTGCCTCAGCTGTTCGTTAGAATACTATTGACAGACGAATTCCGTCGTACCCACCATTTACTTTCACCGCTTCGAAACTGAGTCCTTTTTTCTTCCGTGACATCGTCTTGCGTGGGGAAAGTGACGTCTTGCGTGGGGAAGCGCGGACAAAATGCGTCAGTTCTGCGCGAGCTCTATCACGTAGTTTTTGAAGAGGTTATTCCTTGTCATCGTTGGCATCAACAACGTTTTGTTAAGCCAGGTATCCACTTCCATGACCATTAAATGAGGACCGACAACATCGTATCATCGATCGAGTGCGCCCGCAGTAATGCAGATTTGACGATAGTAGGCTACTTTTGCGTTTGCGAAAAAGAAGCAGATTAGTCAAATGGCAAGCTGCAAACAAAAACTGTGTTTCGGCATGTTTGGGGTATTGATGTGAGTGTCTGATGCAAAAAAGCAGACTGTGCATAATATTTTGATATTTTTTCTTGGATGACAAGGTACAGCTGTCCTGCTGACAGCATACAAGTGGAAACTGTCGTTTTTTTTTGTTTGTACAGTACGTCAGCGGTGACTTCCGCTGATGCACGAGTCAGCAGACAACGTCATGCTTTACTTTATTCTATGGATGTGACAGTCATGGCAAACAGAAACCGAACAGGCCTGAGATCATCAGCTTCAACAACAACAAAAGTCAACAAAAAAACAAATCACAACAATTGCACCTTGGGCCGCTGTGAGACAAATCGGTCACGGGCACAAACAAATTGTTCGTGACCTCTTGTGCAAGGCCAAGCCTAAATTTCACGGGAATTGGGTCAATTTTAACACACTTTTTTCTAGAAAGTGCAGCTTTTGGCTTATCAAGTAATTTGATGATTTTCCGGAGAAAGCACATTGACATTTCAGTGTTTAGAACAGCGCGGCACATTTGTACTGATGGTGGTAGCAGCAGTAACCGAAACGTCACAAGATGTCATTTACATCATTTTCTTTGGCCGTTATTTTCATTATACGCGCGACACATATTTTTAGAAAAGAAGTTGAAATGGCACGCGTTAGACTTCATAACTTGTCTTGTGTTTTGGAGATCCAAATGTCGAACGTTCAGTTGTGCAGCAGTTCAACTGGAGAAAGGTTGGTATTGATTTTCCTGTCAGCTATGCAATGAACTATCGCTAAGGCAACATATAATAAGGTACAACGAATAGGATTTCGTCGGTTCATGGTGCAGTGAAACATTCGCTATAGTAAATCCATCGTTAGAGATCATCAAACGGCTGTTGAATTTCTAGGCGTGCATGCAACAGCATCACCAAAACAAATTGCGAAAAAGTCCAAGCAGCAATATTTCCTGCCTTGACTATAGCTACCAATTCAATTCAACATCCATTGATTGATTGGTTTATTATTTCATATGAGTCGTATGGCTCATATGAGTCGTATGACTCAGATGCGACGATGATAACAATCTGCTTGCCTCTGATTTAAAATCTTTCAGAAATGAACTGCGGGCTGTGGCAGAAGAGACAAAAATATCAGCAAAACAGATGTCAGAAAAGTTATCAAATATATGTTCAGAGATCAATCAAACTGATATGAAACTCTCCAATATCAAACAAGAGCTTAGTCAGATGAAACAATCAGTGGGAATAAATTATTT
>Ga0210059_1000624_pt1 | contig 46776 bp, 20 predicted proteins | sample Ectturendosymbi2_FD_188042 | JGI IMG/M metagenome (GOLD analysis project Ga0210059, IMG submission 188042) | Ecteinascidia turbinata endosymbiont from Florida, USA - Sample 2 (SPAdes) (version 2) | ecosystem: Host-associated > Tunicates > Ascidians > Unclassified | place: Key West, Florida...
AATGACAACTCGCCTTTCTTATCTCCTAAACCCTTTCTTATTGGCCACTGCTTTAACCAATGAGATCTCTTCTTTTCTGTATATAAACCAGTTCGGTAGTATCTCCACTCCATTTCTGACGATATCCCCTGAAGAGTGTCAGACGAAAAGCTTTGGGATGAATCTCCTACTTCACGCCATATTTGACTTACTTCGTCGTAGAAAATGTACTCTCACACACGCATGTATTTGCAAACATGGGGTGCATTTATAAATGAGAAATCATTTCAGTTTGAGAATTCTATCTTTGCTTACATTTCTGGAAGTTATCTGCACTCTCTATCACCGTTAATATTGTCAATTGTTATTCAAGGATGTTATCCTTGATTTGATTAATTTGCTGGGATGGGCGCTGAGTTTGAGTTCATTACGCCAGATCTACTCTTCAAAGCAATCAACGCCGGGTTATCGAAAACCCACAGAGGTTATCCACAAATGTGCCCTATCTGAGGGTTAGCGGAGGGCCTTCTGCAGTAATTTGATCGTAAAATAGAGTACACCTCGGTTAATCCGGATTCGATTTGACCGACGATTTTATCCGGTTTAGGCGAAGATCCGGATTAACCGAAGATGTTTGTTTCTAGCCTGACATCATCTAAGTACTGAGATATCGGTGAAAATTACATAAATTGAACACATTTACGACCCAACAGCAGACTTTCGCAGAAGCAAAACGTAATTATTGATGCTTTTACAATGGCACATCAGAATAATTACCGCCATATCCAGGCAGTTATGAACAATCTCCAGCTCATAATTTTAAATTACTTGGCTGCAAAGAAATCTTGGGTTTTGGACTGACGCAGATTTTTCTGCGACTGGTCCATAAGCAGTCACTCTATTAAGAGTGTAATACCCTCCAGACATCTTACCGTGTACAATACACTCATTTATAATGGTCGACACAAGCACACTCAACAGTCAATACTGATCAATAGACTGAAACCGTGATGCGGCGTTGTGCCCTGAGCGTTATGTTCAACATAAGCCATGCCCGTGTGTGACGCAATAATCGTCTCTACGATTAGGCGAACGTTGCACGCTGTTGGAGCCGTTGTTATCATAATTCTATACGCTCGTTGGTGATTTTGAGCATGCTTGTGTTGCGCCTGAAAGCTGCCGAATCGTTGCTAGAGACAAAAATCCGGATTATGAGATGTGAAAAGAGCAGATTTTATCCGGTATTGGCGAAGATCCGGATTAAAAAATCCCGATAAACCGAAGATTGTTATAAAGAAAAACGTTAGAAATCATTCGTACCAGCAGTTTTGTCCAGTATTGGCGAAGATCCGGATTAACCGAGGTTTAGTGTAAATAAATAAAACAAAATGGCATACAGAAAAGGCATTGTTCTTGTGCAAATGCACCTTGTCCAGGGCAAAAATTCAGTGAGACAAATGTAACCTCACACGCTTTTCAACAAATTTCAGATTTGTGGACTTTTCTTGAATGCTTCCGCGGGCCACTGAAAACGCTGTGGCAGACTACATGCGGCCCGCGTGCCTGTAGTTGGACAGTTGGACCACACTGATTTAGGAGAATTTGCCAGCATACTAAACAAAAACGTTGCAGCTGTTCACTGTATGGATCTACAGTAAACTCCAGTTTCAAGCATTTTTATGGTGTTGCCCGACAAATTCCTTTCGCTTTTAGTTCCTCCTGTTATTGTCAACATATGTGCACACACTTTTCTTACAGCTTGTTGTAAAATTGAAGTACAGGTATTTGCTTCATTTCCACTTTGAGGGTGTTTCTGAAAGCAGACCACTGTCCTTTTTTAATGTTTATGGTTAAACTTTCAGATAATCGTCTCTGAAAATTTCCTATGGCGCACCCTACTTACTACTAATAGCTTCCATTGTACCATATGAAGTACAAAGTAATCATGAAACTGCGCAAGAATTTTATTTTGGGCCGTAACATCCAATCTGTTCTCTCACAAACCACATGTCATTGTCCGGGATTTTGTCGAATTCAACATATACCCTAAATTTTTAGTTTCTTGAAGGTCCGTCATAAAATTCACCTACTCAATTAAAGCAAACCCTCGTTGCACTAAATTTAAAACGTTTGATTCGCAAAAAAACAACGTTTATTTACCAAAGGCGCAAAACACTTAGCCCAGTCTACAAATATTCCTAGGATATGGAAAGCAACAAATAGGAAGCAACAATACAAACTGCACATTCTGGAGAAACTTCAGCGTGTATCCAGCGCACGACCTGATTTTTGGAAGACTGTTGAAAATCCTCTTGGCACTGCACCACAGTCCAATGCTCCTTGAAAAAATGGCAACGATGTGTACTGCGACAATTTCTCTTAAGCCAAATTGTTTAATGAGCACTTCGGCTCAATCTCTATTGCTCCGGATGCCGTTCTTTCTAAGCCACTTCCTCCCTTCAACTGTATTACTAACCTCCGCATACCTCTACTTACCATCGAACCGTTTGGTGTTTATTGTGGCTTAGCCGGTCTGAATTTGAGAAAATCTAAAGCTTTTGATAATTACCTAGCCACTTGCCATGTTCCAGTCGCTGGTTTCACCGTTTAGTCTCCTTTTTTACTTCATTTTTGCAACCAACCAGTATCCAACGTTGTGGAAAATTGCGTCGGTCATACCTCAGCACAAATCCGGCCCAACATATGACATACCTAAATGTAGACCTATTGCTATATTACCGTCAGTTTCTAACGTCTTCGAAATACTACTACACAATCTATTGCACCAGGAGCGTAACGCGTTTAGATGGTACCCATAGGCGGATCCAGGGGAGGCTAAGGGGGCTGAAGTCTCCCTCTACATTTTTTCAGATACGTTTTTGATCGATGGTTCCCGACACAGAAACGTCCATTGAGGTGATTTTTTTGAATAGTATTTAACCATTTCTTGCACAGGGATAACGACGAAAATATTTAATGCAAAGCTCATTTTGCTGAATTTGCGCAGTCCGAATGTGTTTATTTCAATAAAAACGGACATTTCTAATAAGCAAGTTTTCATGCAATAAATATTTAAATGTTACATGAACTACACGTAAACTAAGTATTTAAAACTATTGTTTCATTTGGATAAGATTGGGCTTTTTGCGGACAAAAGTTGAAGAAGCAGCAGACTGTGGACAAAACTTAATTAAGCAGAAGACGAAAATGAGTTTTTTAAGGTGTTTTAGGGACCCGATTCGGATACCTAGAATTGAAAATCGGGTCCCTAGAATCAGAGAAATCGGGTCCCTAAAATCCATACCGGGAACCTTACATTTGCCTTAAAAAAACTGCCATATTATTATTTTCCTGCAAGCTTTCATGAATGAGTGGAGCTCGCTTTGTTAGTTAAGTGAAGAAATCAAAATTACGCGACAACGAACCTACAATGCACTTAACTACAGGTTAGTTTAGAGCCCTCAGTCACAGCATAAATTCCACAACAGCAAACTTAACCTTAAAATGTAACCTACATGTCAGGTAGACTAAAAATGAAGTGCGCTAGATCAAGTGTACGCTATGCTAAAAAAGACTGCTGATTAGCATCAGACCTGCCAGCAACAAATTTTGGACAAAAGTTCAGCTCAGCACGAAGTCAGATGCTCTTTTATCGACCCATATTCTGCTATCTCTAATAAAATTTTTGCAACCTACTGTACAGTACAGTATTTCTAAAATTTCGTTACTGCGATATAGTTGCATTGCGTACAAAAAATTGAATGGATGAGCAGAAGTTGGTCATGGACTCGCTACAAACTGCAAACTTCACATGTCCCGCTGTGACGTGTAAAAGCATTGACTGATCATTTTCAATGCCTTGTGATGTAACAAACACCTTCCAGGGCAAAGTGCCATTTATTGCTTCGAGTTTTTGGGATGTTTGTCTCTACGCGTGCCTGGTGGCGTAGCCACTCCGCAAATTTGGGGCGGGCAAATCTTTTGACTTCAAGCGAGCAGCAGTATTTTTTTCGACACCGCCTCTCAAAGCACAAAATACAAGAAATTTGGGTGGAATGGCCCCCCTGCCTACGTCTATGCGCGTACCTCAAGTGTTTTTTCGGGTGGGAAAGTTTTGCTTGTTTTCGAAATAAGTACCTTTTTTTCGACCTTCAAGTTGTTTTCTATGGTCAGATGGCTTTGATAATCAATAGAATTTTGCTTAAAATAGTTTGTGATTGGTATTTTTTAAACGAATTTCGCCATTTTGGGTAGACAATCATGGTGTGTAATGAAAATCGGAAAATTTTCCGAAAATAAACAAATTTTCCAGTCAGAATGTCATGAATTTATATTCCATACTTATCTGCAATTTTCGAACACAATACAGCATGGGTCTTGTACAGACTGCCAACCAAAGTTACTGGCAGCATTTCGATTTTTTGTGTCACTTTTATGCCTGTCCACGCGTTTTTTCTGCGTGGGCCTGTGTTTGTTTTGTTAATAATAAATTTTGTTTCGACAATCAACATTTTCGACAAATATTCGACAAATTCGGTATTCGACAATACCCTTTATTAGGGTAAGATAAGTTTGAGAATAATTTCTGAACTGTTGTGAAGGCCGCTTCCGTTCCGGAAACGTCCCAGTAGGCAGTAAGCCCAGGAAATGATGAGAATGCGATTTGGCCAAGTCTGTGGTATTAACCTTGTTAGTTAAAAAAAGTTACCTGAGCAGTTGGGTCTTCACCGCTATGCAGTCCAGTGGCGTATCTAGGGTATGGCAGGCATGGCATGTGCCATGGGCGCCACTTTGACGGGGGCGCAAAAATTGTATGGCAAAAATTAAAGTTTGTGACTTACAGTTTCTTGAACCTTTTGTCTTGCGCCACATGCGACCATTAAACTGCAAAACTGCATCACCATAGCGCCCTCATGTAATGCAGGGCGAGTTGCGCCAGCACCATCAATTAGTGTATCATGCCGAAACGGTGGTATTGTGACACAACACGACGGTCAGACATTATGATAGACCAGGGATTCTTACCCGGGGGCGCGCCTCCCCAGGGGGCTTCAACTCATTTCAAGGGGGGCGCGAGCTCTTACGCGTTTTATAACATGGAAAGTTTTTAAACGAAAAGTGTTCTATCTAGTTTACTTTAAACGTCAAGGGGGCTTGAAACAAAGGACATTTTCTTGAGGGTGGCGTGGCAGAGAAAATGTTAAGAACCACTTGTGATAGACGAAGAACGCTTGCTTGCCGAATCTACAAGACGTGGTCCTTTTCACGCTATAAAAGGCTAAGTAAGTCCGTGCTACTGCGTTTCGGGCAAGAGGATGTTAGTCATATCTGACTGTGAGAAACTGAAATCTATGTGTGAGAATTTAGGAGATTCGCTCAGGTCATATGCAGACAGCAAGCGATTATTTACAATTCTAGATTGCAAAATGTTAGTACAGTATTACTTCGTGCAACTTAAAAGTATCGCGTCTTGAAGACTTCCTGACGTCCATACTTGAATATGGTGTTGAAAGCGTCTTTCCAAGTTGCTTTGCAGACATTCTGACCATGGCAGTATCTATTGCAAGCTGAGAGAAACTGATTCTTTCATACCTCCGAGCCTCAATGAGTCAGGAGTCGGGACAGATTGTGTGTCCTTCACCTAGCTTAGATGGGTATAGGAGGGGTAAAACAGAGAAAGCTGACTGTAACGAAATCACAGATGAATTTGCTTCGAAAAAGGCACGGAAAGTGTCGTTTTTATTAGAATGTTATAGTACTTACACACAAAAAGGCTGGATATATTGATGTGTCAATGAAATTGTGTCTTTCGAACACAAGTAATACATGTTATGCATTACATACCTTACTGTACCATCCAAATTACATGTATTTCATTAAAAAAATTATCGTTTGCAGTTGCAATATGTTGTGGAATTTTTTGTAAGATTAACCATTTGTCAGCCAATACTATGTATAAATTATGATAACGTCATTCAGAACCATCGCCAGAAAGTCGTCAATAGGGGGCTTTACGTTTGTGCGGGGGGCTTTACGTTCGTGCATGGGGGCTTGACATTCAACTTTGACAAAAATTCCACTAATTTATGCTGTATCATATTTCAATTTGAGGGGCTTGGAGCTTTCTTTGGGGGGGAAGATAAGCCCACCAAATCCCCCCGGGGCGACGGGAATGGCGTCATTACTTGACTGTTTTGATATTCTTTACAGTTTTCATCACGTTTTTTTTAAGGAAAATGTTAAGTACCCTATATGAGCCTGTAGGGACCCGATTTCTCTGATTCTAGGGGCCCGATTTTCTTTGATTCTAGGGACCCGTCGATGATTTTCTCTGATTCTAGGCACCCGATTTTCAAATCTAGGGACTCGAATCGGGTCCCTAAACCACCTTAAAAAACCCTTGTTTACATAAATGAGTACAGAAGGCTGTTATGGTCCTTATGGATAATTTATATTTTATTTGCTGAAAAGGTTTAATAAAAAGGAAATGCATATTTTCTGTTTCAAAACATTTATTTTCTTGGTTGATCTTTCGTAAAAATTGTGCTTGTATTAGTATTGAAATCATTAAAAAGGGCGCACATTTAAACTTTGCCATGGGCGCCATTTTGCATAGATAAGCAACTGATGCAGTCAATACACATCCTGATGAATTTGTCCCTGAACTCCCCCTTAAAAAAGTCCTGGACCCGCCTATGGTGCCCGGGGCAAGAAACAAGTTTGGCACCCCCAATGTTCAAGCCTATGGTCTGTTGGAAGCAAATGTACTATATTCAAGAAAATACTTGCGACATATTGTTGGAACTTCTCGGTGCCCTCCGCAGTGATTTGGCGCCCCCATAGTGATTTGGTGGCCGGGGAATTGTGCCCCCATTGCTTCTCTTCTTTACGCCCCTAATTTGTACACATACTTCGAATCAATCAGCTTAGCTTCTTTACTTGAAATGCCGGGTTCCGTATGCACCACTCTACAACTTCTAATGTTGCAGAACACACAAATCGCATCACTATTGACACCGCTTGAAACTGCACGTTTCCTGACCTAGGCCTTGATCAAAGTTTTTTTTCAACAAGATGGAGAGTTGTCTGATATTTTGACTGAAACGGTTGTAACAAATTTTCCCTAACATTTAAGTGAAAGACAAGTAAGTAAACCATTTTTTCAAACCACAATATCATTCAAAATCGTCAGGCCAGCACAAATTTTTCATAACCATCTGGCCTACATTCGAAAAATCTTTGTTGTAATCGTTCAAAGCTGTGATCTGTCGGTGGGTTTGAAATGAAAACTGTATAGCAACTAGTACGCGAAGGTACAGACTATAAAATCAAGAATAAACGAAGCTCACTCAATGAGGTGACTCTATTACCACTTGATTTACCCTTTAAGAACCGCGAAAGCTGGTGTCGTCATTTCTGAGGCAATTTTCGGCCATAACTTGACGATCGATTGTGTTAGAGCAGGGGGTGCACAACCTTTTCACGATCTCGTACCACTTGGGCAACCCGTATTGTCCATGCTTACCATTTCTTCCAGAACGGCTAATTTGATCGAATCTTGGTTTATTCAGAAGAATAACAATGATAAAAGACCACAACTAAGTTTAAGATTTTGTTTTTTGTTTATCTTCCACCAATTGTTCGATGCGTGGCGTGAATTTGCTAACTGAGCATCGAAAGTCATAATATTACGATACAATAGGAATAGCAGGCTATAGGAAAATTTATTTAGAAACAAATCCCGATATGTAAACTAGAAAGCTGTGAGTCCAGGATTTTGTGAAAACATGGATGTTACTCGCGTCTCGCGTACCACCTGGAAGACCTTCGCGTACCACAGGTTGGGAACCACTGCGCTAGAGAGTCAATCAAGACTTTACAAGAGGTGGGTTATCGCATATGCTTCTTTAAAATAAGACAGGTAAATTGGAAATCAAACGGACACCATTTCCAGGAAAAATAAGACACTAAGTACTTTCAGAGTATATATTTCGCCCACTTGGCAGCATCACCAACGCTGCGAAGTGCGTGAAGTATAAAATAGAGTTGAATAAAACGGTAACCCACAAACAGTAAAGTTACCAAGTAAGAGAATCTAATCCAAAATTTGCAACCCCGGCTGCCCACTGTACATTGCAAAGGACAAGGTCACAGTAGGAACAACTAAGCAAAACAAACCACCTGAAGTACAGTCACGTCACAAACATAAATAACAGTCCACTAGGTTACAGGATGTGTAGGTCAAACAACATGGTTGCAAGAACACTAACAGTTACATGGGCATTTTATTTCCTTCACGCATCACAAAGACGTCATGGAGACGTCGTATTGACATCACATGGCCATGAAAAGTTTAAAATGTAAAAGTACCTGTTTTGTTAATCAGGGTAGATCAGATCCTTTTTTGTTATGGATTTTTTTGCTTGTATATAATATGTGAATACCCTATAGATCAGGGGTCACCAACGTGGTGCCCGCGGGCACCACGTCGCCCGCAAAGACCATGTAGATCGCCCGCGGGCCTGATCTAAAAATAACATTAGCATAATCAATGTCTATGCTAAAATAATGGAAGGTAATTGAGCAAAATTTTTATTTCAGAAGTGTGTAATACACACTTGTATCAGACTAGTAGCCCTCCGCATTAATCGGTACACAAGAAGTAGCTCGCAGTTTCAAAAAGTTTGGTGACCCCTGCTGTAGATAAAGTGTGCGGTTGTCTTGACAGTAGTTTAGAAGTGACAACGCACATGATGGTGGGGAGAGTTATTTGCAGCTTAGCGAGGGTAATTGCAAACAATCAAGCAAACCCTGTTTTACGCTTGTAACATAGTTTTCCAACTTTAAAGATAAGCCTTGGAAACAAAATAAATTTAACTTAGTACACGGAGTATGCAGCACTGGGATAACCATATAGGTGCTTAGCTTTAAATCTGAGGTTGTAAGTACAGGCCTATTCAGATGTTAACTCATGGTGCAGCTAAATTGTAAGAAGGGCAGGACTTACCGCACTTTCAGAGCAACCTTACAAATTGCAACTTGTGCAACAAACCCAAGAAAGGAAACCATGTTGTTAGAAAAAAGGCTAGAAAGTTTTTGTAATGATTTCTATGTAGAACATTTTTTCCTTGTGTTGAAATAGGATTACTAAATCATGCCTCAGCAATAAAGAGCTTTATTGTCAGATAAACGTTACGTGAAGTAAACCAACTTAGATTTTTTTTAGGCTGATTACAAATGTGCCAAATTTAGCAAGCTTTGAAAAAAATTGCTGAAAATCTACTGCAACACATAATAGGCAATTGTTCACTAAAAAAATTGTTGCTCATATGAAAAATTGTTGTTGCACACTCTCCACCATAGGTACCTTCCGCTTTGGTTTGCCATAAGTCATTAGGAGTTGTGGATCACTGGAAATGTTTTGATCAAGGAATGCAATCTTTTTCTGAGGAATAATCTCTGCAAGCTTGGTGATAAATTATGTAAAAAAGTTGTTTTCCATGAGCGCTGCATTTGCTTTACATTTTGCTGCAGCGGGAGATCAAAGGAATGAATCAGAACAGTTGTGGTTATCTTTTGTCAACGACTGTTTCAATCCGTATAACTTTTAGCAGAAGTGCATTTACAAACGTTTATGTCTCAGACTGCCAGTAAACAGATATGGAAACACTTGGATTGCTCGATTGCAAGTCAAGATTGGCAGGTAAGTTAATGAATCAAGAAAAATCAATATTTTTCTCAAAAAATGCAATTCAACATGGCCTGATTTCAACAAGCTACATCATAAGCACCAGCATTTCACTATTACATCACAATTCATTTCATATTCTGTTGAACTATGCTCAAACTTTTTTCACTTAGTTCAATGTCTCCTTTCCTCTCCTCATCACTATCATAGTCAGTTGCAGCTTTTTTAGCATCGATCGATTGTTCGAAAAACGAAGCTGCTTCCTCGTGACGTGACGTCATGTCGCACGCATTACCGAGATTATTTAGCAAATGTCCATATATCCGATGTTTGATTTTGTTTTCACCGAGAACTTCATCCAATCGCTTCAAGCCTTCACGTAGTGTTTGTTCTCGTTCCTTCAACTGTTCGATCAACATTTGGCTGAATTCAATACGATGAAGAACCCAACTCACTTGAAGACACTTCTTTTGTTCGTTCACTGATGGCGTGCTGTCTATGTCATGCAGCTTGTCACGCATGAGTGGAATCACGTGATCTTTCACGACCACCTTTGTGTGAACATCCTCCCTAATCATTGCTATGATTGTTTCTTTTATTCCTTGAACGCAAAACTGAATCATCTTCAATTTTCTTTGAGCATCTTCGATTTTTAGGCTCAAAGTTGAAGATGCGTCAAAAATCAGGATCGCTTCCAAGAAAAGTTTCTTTTCGCGAAGTTTTTCTCCAAAATTTCTCATGTCCTCTGCGGTTGTGTCTATGTTGTTTGCAACCAGGTCAATCAGTTTGGCTTTTATTTGTGTTGCTTCTTCATAGTTTTTGTTTTTGATTGAGTCTTTGTAAGTTTCGAAAAAACTTTGTGCAACACTGATGTTGCTTGGCAACGCAGAAAAACCTGAAAGCAAACACTGATTTATTTGGGTGAGTGGCTCTTTACTCAGAGTAACAGACACAAAGGAATGGTTGGTTATAACAAGTAAAATTAATAAAAGTTGAGATATGTCTGAAATGAAATTTATGATGATAAACTCGTTAAGGAAAAGTCTATTAAACATTTTTTCGGAAATCCCTTTTAATAGCGTTGCAGGTCGTCCAGTTCAGTCCAAAGCCATTTCATTCATTTTGCGGAAAACATAACGTGGAAAAAAGATTTGTGTTCTTGTTATTTTCGGTTGTTGCCATTCAGATACAGGCAGCTGTGCGTTGCTGTTAAAATTGTCAGCAACTCTTTAGATAGTTGTTTTTGGGTTAAATCAGGGGTGGGCAATTAGCGGCCCGCGGGTCACATGTGGCGCGCCACAGCGCTTTCAGTGGCTCGCGAAAGCATTCAGAAAAGATCCTTAACCTGCAATTTCCTCTAGCTCAGTTCTGAGGCCAGGCGCGGAATTACCATCAGGCTAAAACTGCTTAATCGGGGGGGCGCAAAATTTTGGTAGTAAGGACAATATCCAGCATTTCTGCAAGCAATTATATTTGTATTTTTGTTTTGGTTCAACGTACGTTTTTTTACTATGCCGCTAACAAAATATCTTCATAGAAGAAGCCAGCACAACTCAGAAAGCTCCAAGGGCCAAATCATCAACGTAAATGTGCCGCGGGGCGCAAATGCTTATTTCATTTGGATGTGGAGACTTCGTTGTAGTATGGAAGAAATTCTGGAATGACAATTGCTTGTTCGAGGTTGAACTTTTGCAACATTTTCTACAATTGAGAAAGCTCTCGCTGGCCTCAAAAAAAACTTTCGTGGAACGTTTGTTGTGCAGGGATGCTTCAGAATGAGCGCGAATGATTGAAGCGAATGACGATGAGCAATTCTCGATTTATAACGTTGAGAATTGGTTATTGTTACGTATACATGGGCGTTGAAACGGGGCCAGGGGGGTCTTGACCCCCCTGGATTTTCAAATCATTAGCAAAAAAGGTTGTTTTCTTCGTTTCAAGTTTGAAATATTAAATTTCACCACTTTTGGCCTCTCTCTGGAAAAAAACCTTGCGACGCCCATTTACGTATAATGTGTGGAACAAAACGCCTGAATTCATTTTTCAGATTGCACGAGGCCAGTGCGGTGCTCAATAAATGTGTAATGAGAGTGTGGCCAAATAACTTCACCACTGCCTTTTTCGTTCGTTTCGTTGTGACTGTTTTTGTTCCTGATATGGAGGGAATTCAGAATAAAGTAATACCGGTATGTTTTTTAATTGAATCAACTTGTTCAGTGAATGTAACGAGCGTGTGTAGTGATAATTTGTATTACATCAGTCGTCGCAAACCTTCCAGAGGGGCTCCCAATTTAAAACAGCCTAGGGTCCCGAAAATGAAAATTCGCCACAGGCTGAGGCTAACTTGTGAGAGACTCGGTTCTATTTCGATTAGAAGGTATACGGCCCTCGGCTAAAAGCGGCTTTCCAAAAGTGTCCCCTGACCCAAATTAATTGGCCACCTCTGGGTTAAATGAATCAAATTTTATATTTTTTGTTTTCACCTATTAAAACTGAGCAGAATTAGGATGTACAGTATTTTTGGGACCACATATGGCGTACTTAAAGTCCTTAAAATTTCTCAAAAATCGGAAGTGCGCCTTATAATGCGGTGCGCCTAATGTGTGAATTTGGTTGTGCTTTCTCACCTAGAACCGATTTTATGTGTTAAATGTGCTATTTTATCAATTGCTAGTTACGATTTGTTTGTAAAGACACCATCGTGTTCCGTAATAAACCAACAATAATCACAATGAGCAGCGATTGTAGTTCCATGAGTAACTCGTACATACCTTTAAAATGTTGAAGGGAGGTTCTTGACTACATTGGCGCACACCGAATCAAACACGCGCACAGCTTTAAGTTATTCCATTCATATCTAGCGGAATAGGCATGTGCCTATCCCTCTTTTGTAATCCACCATTTTACGCCTTATAATCAGGTGCGCCTTGAAAAAAGAACAGCTACAGTGTTCAAAAATTGAAAGTGCGCCTTATAATTTAAGGTTCATAAAAAAGGGTAGGCTTTATAAATGAATGGCTATAGAGACGTCTCAGTCCAAATGCCCAAGTCCATGCATACGGTGCATTGTGGGCGCATTTCACGTTTCAGAATACAAATACAGGTACGAGTATTTAACTGAACTACAGTATGTAGAAACGGTTGTTACTTTCTCCCATATGCCTTCTTTGAGTTTTTGAAACGCTGTTAATGTTACTTGCACCGTATCGCAATGAAAAAAACAGCTGGAAGCAAGAACAATAAATCAAATTTCTTATGACATTGCTTATCGAAAAGAATCCTTTTTCAGCAAACAATCAGACACCAAGATCTCACAGTCTGAGCATATATTTCGCCTCCTGGACAGACGTCATCAGCTCTTATTCAAATGGAAATTTCCTATGAATTTCAAAACTTACATACAGGCCCGTAACCAGAGGGGGCGCGTGGGGGGCGAAGCCCCCCCTAAAAAAATTTTCGCCCCCTCTGGAAAAATGTGTTGGACATATTTTAAAGCTATTGGACATAGTTAAAAAAACTATTTCCCCCTCTCAGAAAACTCTTCCCCCCCTGGTGTCCCAAGCTGGTTACGGGCCTGCTTATATAGCTCAGAAGATCTATTGCTGTTCCGTTCAATATAAGAAGCCTTGTGGGTAAGCCGAATAAATTGATGACAAGAACTGAGTATAAGCTGTGCGTTATGATAAAATAAATAAAGCATTGATTGTAACTGGGGCTTTGCCTTGTGGGGCATTACTTGAGTTTAATGATGGTCGGTGCGTGATGATCGTAGATACGTATAAAAATTATGTTGTATTCCTCATAGTAATGTGTAGCTCAGTTATTTTGCTAGAAGAGGCTGTGTATATTTAACTCAGCTTAGGAATCATTTTCGTAGTGATTATCGCACTTATCTTAGTAACAACGTTTTTAGTGTTTCAAACTTACAACCCATAGCGTTTATCTTCAAGAAAACAGCAAGTAGTCAATATTCGCTTCTGGTATTTCTGGATTGAACAAAGCATTCCAAAAGCTAAAAAATCCAAGCAAATTCAACGTTGCTCATTCAGTGCTTCTGAAAAATATGTATTAAAACGCTATCGCACTACCAGTTGGAAGTATAGTTGGTGCACTGTTGTAAGACTGCTCAGCTTTCTTAGACTCGATAGACGTATGCGAAAAAAGACAACCTGCAGGGATAAGTGTAAGCAGGGCTTTTTTTGAGGTTTGGTTTAAGGGAACACCGAAAAATTTTACGAGGCCGCTATTTTTAGCAAAACATAAGAAATAATTCCTAAACGTATTGTTTATTATAGTATTGCCAGTCACAGTACACAATTAGTACTACTGTATTTGCAAAAATTTCAACACAAATTTTTCAATTTCAACTTCATTAAACAGCTGTTGATCATCAGTGAAAGCATGGGTTTCTTACTCGTCATCTGCAGATTCTCGGGTCTTTAGTGCTGACTGTGTCACTCTCCGTTTATTATTTGCTTTTATCCATTTCAATCACAAATTTCATGAGCAATCTCTAGCGCGCCCTCATCATTGAGCTGCTCTGGACCCGGTCTCGTCGCCATGGGTTACTTTGGTGTGGTTAGCCCTGAAACAAAACTTCCAGCCCCCCAAACTGAAATATGAAATACTATAAATCAGTGGAGTTTTCGTCAGTTTTCAGAATTTCAAGCCCCGCTGCACAAACGTAAAGCCCTCTATTGAAGACTTTCTGGACCGTTCATTGAAACATGTATGAGAGCAGTCAGAGTTACATCAAACAGCCGGTTTCGTTGCTTGGTTTTTACACGACACAGAGTTGAAAATCTTTGCTCTGGCCAGGTTGTGGCAAGTGGAATGAACAGCATATTGTAGCAATATTGGTTGTCTCGTCGACCATACTCGCCCAGCATGGGCTCTGCTTGACATCAGAAACATTGCGATTGCTCAAATGTTCCGAGATCAGCAAAAAAACTCATTTACTGCCACAGAACTTTTATGGTGGAAGTCGCAAAGTCGATCATTATGGCCAATGCGGTCCATCAGGGTTTGCAAGGAAGCTAGTTTTTGATTCGCTATCTCTTGTTTCAAAACCCAATGAGACGTACGCGCTCAGCTACCGTGTTAACTTTATCTGGAATGCGATCCTGATGAATAGCATGAAATAGTGAAATGCGTTAGTTTTTTTCCAGGCTATTGGCTTTTTGGAGTTAATCATAGCTGAGATGATTATCTAGGCTGTGTCAGCCTCAGCGAGCCAAAGGGTTTTCAGCAAAATTTGTTGGGTCTCCATTTTTCACGTAAGTCCCATTCTTTAATTTCAACAGCACAGTGTCGCTTGCTTTGATTAGTCGCGCATCGCAACATGACTGCCGCGTTGCTTTCAGCATTGAGTTTGTGCAGTCTAGCCACCCGTGGTGTATGTAACTTTTGTAATGCGTCTGATGCATGCTGACGTGTTTTTTCTGGCCAAACTTTTGGGGTAGGTTTTCAGTGCTTAAGTTCATCCCGACAACCGTACAATAAATATTTTCTTAGAGTTGTACTGGTTTTGGACCCAGAAAAAATGCAGCGAGGTGGACTTACATCTTTGTTACGACGTAACAGCTGACATGCATATCAATTTTCAGACCCACTTTTTTCTTGGCAGGGTGGCGGGGGCAGCGGCCCCAGGAGGTCTCGAAATGCCTCACGTTTTTCAAAAACCTTTGATTGTTCTGAGATTTCCAAAACAAGGCGCGAACACCAAGACGCCACCGAAACTTCACACTTACGGTATGAGAGGTTGCTGAAAACCGTGGTGTATTATTGAAAATCTCCTAAGTCATCCTGGCCCAGGGGCCCTCTGCAGTGAAAAACTGAAAAATAATGCATACTCGGCTTAGTTTAGTGGTTGGTGAGCTTTAGGAGAGAGGACCACACCAGTTTCAGTTGGCATAAAACGCAAAAGTGCATATTTTTATATTTGATCTTAAAGCTAAAAAATGCTACAACAACGAGTAGCATGGTTCATAAAAACAAAAAATTCATAAGCCAAGTTTTCGTAGATCTTCACAGACGCCCACAGTTTGGTGAATTCTGATCGCAGTTCAATATCTAACTTATTTGCACAAGGTGACTTCCCGCACAAGAAAGTTATTGTTTTGTGATATATTACTCATGTACTCACCAAGTTAATCCTGTCAAGTTTAATATCAATTTTCAATGAACTTGTTTGTGAAACATGGCCATTGAATTCATTGGAATTGGAAGCTGGAAGCACAGTTGCAAACGTGAGGAAGGCAAATCCCGAGGTGATTAATTGATTAATTATTGTTTTTGGCCATAACTTGTCAACACATAAAGCCAAGCTATAAAGACGCGGATTTACGCCGAGTTTATTTTAAAAGAAAGAAAAAGTAAATCGCCACTTGAAATTTTTTCTCAGGCACTTATGACGTCATCAAAGAAACTTTTGACCTCTCCTCAGTCGCTACGTTACACAAAAACGTTTGAACCAAAGCTGCCCACATTTTTTAAATAGAAACTAGGAGATCTTCTACTCCTGTGAAATGTTTGAACAGTTCTCAAGCCCTATCAGCCGGTAAATTATGAGTGGAAAAGTCCGAGCCGTTGCATCGGCTTCCGCAGGTTTTATAAAGTATCAAAAGAACTGCTTAGTTGCTTGGTTAGGAGCAGTTGGCAATGCAAAACTGATTTCAACAAACCTGGAAGAAATATTTCTTGTAGAGGAAGTTTGGCTCTCACAGGTTTCCTTGAAATGTCTGTGGAAACAAAAATCACAAAAAAATTTTCTGTAAATGAAAGCATTGATTAAAAACAAAATATCTGATCAACCCACTTGGCAGTTATAATTAACACTTCAGATATATACGGGATTGTACTACATGAGTATCATTACAGATCAAGCATTGAAACAGATTGTTCCGTTTTGATGATTACATGACATAATCACAGCACATGCCATTATTCAAAATTTTTATGTCCACAGGTTTCACTATTTCGTTTCAGACAATCAACTGCAGCGTAAGCAACAAATTGAGCATGGTGCGTGAAGACAATGAGACACAAAAATGAAAACAGTTCGTTGTTATCACTTTTGTTTATAATTCTAAAGAACACATTCCTCGCAAACTTTTTCAGTTATCGTCATGGTGATCATGAAATTTTTAGAAAGTTTCCCGAAAACAATATAAAACGTTCGTCCTTCTTTCTCACCTTCTGGTTCAACGCAACTTGCTTGCAAGGATGGATTTATAAGTAGAGTAAAATATAATCATACCTGAAGTTATGTTCTGTATCCTTCTAAAACAGAATTGAAAACCCCCAAATCACTCACTGCGAGCGAAACATTCCATCTATATTTGTTACAAATAAATACCACCTACAGTAATTTGAGCAAACAGCAACTGGAATCATGCGTATGACAGTGCTATGTGATAAAGTATTTAAAATACTCGTAGCATTGCTTTGTGTCAACAAAACTTTGTCATATAACAATTAATGTCAAGAACTTGCTATACTAAATGATCGATGTTGTGCAACAGTTGTAAGTTATTTGTAATGTCATGATCACACGTGTCTTTTCTTTTTTACTCAAAAGCGTAACATACGTTCGCAGTTGCATGGCAACTGGGCGAGATTGGTAAAATTCATTTTACATTAGCAGCAAACATGACTGAGTCTCAAATCCACAAAAGCTTCTTGCAACACGCCTTGTGCTTCATAAATAACCAACGCGTTTGGTTTAACGAGTATTTCCGGTTAATACTGTGTCATCTCTCACATTTCTATGGTGGAAGACTAAAAATATCGCTTTAAGGTATAAATTACGAAAAAAATACTTTAAACGGGAAAGAAAAAAACAATACTTTAAAAGAAAAAAAATACTTAAAAAAAAGAAAAAATACTTTAAACGGGAAAGAAGAAAAAAATACTTTAAAAGAAAAAAATACTTAAAAAATACTTTAAATTAAGAAAAAAATACTTTAAACGCTAAAACTTTAGTAGTAAATAACGTTACCACCCGGGATCAATAAAGTTTTCTGCCGCTGCTTGTGAATCGGACATCTTGCTTTGGCAAGAATGAGGTTTAGAAAAATGAATTAAGAAAGCGTAACAAAACACATCAGCCGAACGCATAGGTGTAGGAACAGGCAAAATTTTGGTGCGAAAGATTTTGCCCGAATTTCCTCAAACTTTCCCAAAACGTTTTCAAGCAACTCTCTGTGCGAGTACTTCCTCCCACACTGATCATGAACTCCGCTTTTGGGATGACCTCCAAGAAAAGGTCTTCATGTGATTCTGCACACGTCCGTTAGTTTTGCGTCATTTCCGTTTTAATGGAAGACATCGCGGATATTTGAAAACCTTTTTTCCCTATTCCTTTATTTATAGTAATATTGGATTTTATAGAAACGGGCAAAATCATATTTCTATTACTTACTTGGAGTAAACTTGTGTTATCAAGTGATTTATCTTTTCCAGGAATTGTACAGTGATAGGTTAAAGTAATCTCAACGTGTATACGACCAAATTTACAGGATACCCGTTGCCTAATTTTTGCAGCCTTTTTACTTCATGTTTTGAAATTCAGCTAATCATTTCATTGACATTTTTGCAATATTCGCGGTTGCAAACTATGAATTAGATTAATTTTTTTAGTGGATGCTTCCAAATCAAGCTATAGGTAACACTCGCTTCTCAAAAGTATATTCTGTATGCGAGGCACTTTTTGTACAATGCAAAAGAATAACTTCCAGGTGTTACACATCCTCTGCATGGCTGAGATATTTTAAAACCAACTGCTGGAATTTGATGTCGGTAGAAAAATACATTATTTTCAGAAGCATTGTCAAAAATTACCAGCATATTCGACACCCATAGCTATATAAGCTTTTCTTAGAAATGATATATATTTTGGAGATGTTTAAACTAGTAAGCCTTTTTTGAGAAGTTTTTGATTCTTGACAATTTTTTTGCTGAAACAGAAGGCAAAACCGTATTTTATAATTTTCGATGCTGTTGAAATCAGTGCTTGAGCACCACAATAAAAGTACGGTTTTTTTTGAAAATCAGTCTACCAACGTCGCTATTGAGAAGCAACGGAAGCTTCAGTAAACGCCCAGTCATGTTTCATCCAGTTGAAAAGCTTATCAGAGAATTTCTGCTTCAGTTTGCTGTACTCACTTTTATTAGTTTTGCATTGCTTCGCGCGAAGGTGCAAGGGATATGATTCCTTTTCTGACATTGATGTTACTTACAGTGACGCCTTACGAAACAATCTTCTGTAAGCAATTTACTACTGCAGCCAATCTGGAACGAACATATTATTTCAAATGCACGAAAACAATCCGCACAAGATTGAAATCATATTATGCTCATATTTTGCACAGGTTTAAAAAAAGAACCCGTGAGCGCCTCCAACTTAAATTTTCAAATAGAAAACAGTATCTCACTGTCGGTTGTATGAAATCAATCACAAAATACGTTGAGAGCAATACAAGGATTTATTAAACGGTTCTGAAGTAACCCGGAGCCATGTTGATTGTACGGATGTCACTAAAATACGTTTATTATTGCCATCAATACCAAATTCTCAAAAGAATTTTGACGACGTTGGTTGAAAGCTGCACAATTTTCGATGCGATTTTGAAATTTTTATTCGACATTCTTGCTTTCTTGAATGTTCCTGGAAACGTCTGCTTCTGATACGGAAACACTACCTCCGTTACAGCTCCACAGCGTTCTACAACTGAAGCATTTTGGAACTTCATTAAGGATCACGTGTTACCAATGCTTTGTTGACGGTGACCCAACAAACTATGGATCGCTGAAGTTCAAAGAAGGTAAACAAAACACAAAGGGAACAAGACACCTTATTTTTCGCAGCCATTCGCATGAAGTTAAAAGAGTGCCATATAATCAGATTTACACCTGTGTGAATTGTGACAAAGCACTTCTCTTTGTTGTGAAGTACGTGGTTGATTAGGTAGCAACACAAAGCCTACGTTGACCGGAAAACTGCACCTGAAACAGATTTACGACATAACATGATAAAAAATGTTTAACGCCACGGGAATTACGAGATGTCCATTTTGAAACAAACTTGTATTAAACTTCCCAAATAAATTATTGTTGTTTTGAAGTAATTTGTCGTTACTCAGCAGCTGGCAATGTTTCCAGCAGGTCAACTAATGGTTTGTGCTTATTTTTACAAAATCTCGTCAAAGCGCAGTGACGAGGATCTTCTTGAGTTGTAATTCACAGCACTACATTTAAACATGCAGAATGAGTATTCATCCGATCTGAAGGAAATCATTGATAGATATTAGCTCTTCTCACAGTTTTTGTCAAACGTGCTTCACAGTAAAATAGGTTTTAGTTGAAAGTAGATTAATTTAGTTATTTTGTCTACTACTAGTCTAGTATTAGTACTAATCTAGTTAATTTAGTCTCCTTTGCTATGTAAAGATACTTTTCTGTCAGGACATTCGGTAGAGAATTATTTGAGTAAAGTTAAGCAATCGGTATAAATGGAATAACAACGGCCGAAGAAGATTTAGAAAAATAATTATTCCTGGAAAACAGTTGATGATTGTTCTTCTGAAATAGACCTATACTTTGCAAACAACTTAAGATATCGACAATACGAAGGCCTGAAATATTAAGTTGTTTCGATTGCGAAAAGTAGCAAATGTGGTGAAAGCGGGCGGAACATTCATCACGATGATTGCTAACCTATGCAGATTCAAACCACAGCACCATCATCCAAATAAGCAATATAAAAACGTGGTGTTTGTGAAAACGTTTTGCATTTAACGGGTGCAGGAAAGGCAATGTACACGATAGTTTACTTCATATGATGGGTTTCCAAAAGCAATCGTGGAATATTCAATAACTTCACACAAGAGATACAAGCATTCTATTCAAGCCAAGGCGTGCATTCGAACAAACACCAACGGGTAATTTTAGCAACTTTTTTAATTTTTGCCTAATTTTCACAAACGGGAATTTCTTGTAGCGCTTCAGTGAACAAAAGGGCTCTGTAGAAAAGGCCATCCAGTTGCTCGTGGAGAAAAAATCAGAGCATTCCATTTTTTACAAAGCAATTTGACGAAATTAACTTTCAGAATTTTGAATTTTTGCATTTGGTGATAAGCCAAATTTAAGCAGGCGAGCTCCTTGCACTGACGCATTTGCGTCAATAAGAAAAGTGTTTCTAGATCTGCCGAAAACAAGTTGTTTTTTAATACTCGCTGAATGTTGATGAGCAAATTCTGCTTCGCAATTGGCGCTGTCTTTTCTTAACTTTTAGGCGTATGTGCCCTGCATGTATGACATTAAATGCTGGGTACCTGTTGATGCACATTTTAAAGTGGATTTCTAAGATAAGTCTTCATCTTATCCTGCAAGAAATGGGAGCAGGTTGTGTGCTTTTTCAAGAAATCGGTTGTGAAGAAACTAACAGAACATGTATTTGGAAAAAGAAACACTCGCGCGACGTTCAATTTCGCTCGACTTTCTATATTTTTGCATATTTTCCGTTGCTGAAAAGCTTGCGAAAAGGTTTCCAGTGTGGGGGTAATGAAAAAACTGACTACCGTTGTTGAAAGAAATTACAGAGGCGGAAAAAGGAAGTTTACGAAATAGTCATTCCTGACGGTGTAAGAAGAAGAGAGAGACTCTCTTTGTCAGGTGTCAAGCAAAAGTGAAAGGTTAGTATGGTTGCTGTGAAGTATGAAACGATTTGGAAATGTTGTTGAAACAACTGAAAGTGAACGTCTAAGGTTGCAACAGGAACAAAATTGGGGTCGACAGCTTTGGTCGAATGACGCGTTTACAGATCACGTGATCTACAATCCGAAGGTGGTTTTCAAGCATTGGGGAACTATGCTGGGCATCGCTGTAACCTTCTTTGAATTGGCGTTAGTTCAGCTTTGCCTTTACGCCGTGTGTCGTCTGATCGTTGTCAAATCCTGATCGCAGGTTTACGCGCAGTCTTTGCTTTGATCCACATTTCCTTGCGGATTTTGCGTTGTTCTATCAGTGCTCGTCAATTAGTAGACGTTTCCACTTCTGCTTACACAAATATTGCGTTGTTCTATCAGTCCCGAAAAGCCAAAACGTTGGTTATTTTGGCTGGCACGTAACCTGCCATAACTTGCTAGCCGTGAGAGATGGTAAACTGTTCAAACCGATTGAAGATGCGGAAAGACTTGCAGGTTCGATTGTAAAAAAAATGGGGAGATTTGGGTTTGGACTATTTTTGCGGGGTTCAACAGAACTGGTGCAAGTCAAGGGTTTTTTTGGATAACGTTATAGGGTCCTGATAAAAAATAAATCAGTAATTTTAACATTTTGTAAATACTAGGCGAAAATCCACATCTTTAGAGCCCTTGAATGTCTCTCTAGCGTTAGTGGTTGGCAAGTTATGAGTTAAAAACAACAAATTAACTTCCCCAAGGGAAGCAATGAATTAATTACGAATTCTTTTGAGGTTTGTGAAGTCCAGCATTACAAATTCCGTTGGTTGCAATAACCCTTAATGTTAGATTCGTTTAACCTTTTTCTTTGTACTCCATTCGGGAGTATCACGACCAGCTGTATCAGTTAGTCGGTGCACTGGATCTGAAAAACTTTGCGTTGGATGCGATAAACGTTGTATGTTTATACATGTGAAGATATACATGACTCCCACCCATGATTGACAAGTGTATGAAACAGTTGTACGTTGAGTGTGTGAATTGTCAAAAGCAATGAGTTGTGCTTTTTGCTTCGCATACTTACTTCGACTTTGCGGACCTTCTTTCTGATGGAATTTTGTATGCCAAAATTTGAAATACTGTATTTATAAGGTAAAAGATTCCTGTTGATTTTCAGCAAATACTGCTGTCGTTGGCACTTCAAAACCTACTTTTAATTGTTTTGTGTGTATATATCTTGATTTTCGTGTCTAAATACTCGGCCCATGAATTTTCTTTGACTTGGTCGTAGGAAATTGCTGAGTAATGCGGGGTTGATTGCTTTTGCTCAGACAGTTTATTTCAATTCCAAATTTGTAAGGCAAGGATACTGTTTGTTCTCTGAGCATCAATTACTTGAAAATGACACAGGGTGTTTCCATGTTTTGGTAAGATCACGTTTTTTAAAACATTTGATTGCGCTTGTTTGGGAATATTGCCCTGTTTTAATTCTTGATTGTTGTTTTTTTATCTAACAATAAACAAAAATGCAAATACAGCATTTTCAAAAAATATTTCAACGCAGATTTGTAACCATAATATGGGGACCCAATGCCTAATTATTACTTTCTTGAACCATTTACTCATTGTAACAACCCGCTGCTTTGGCTTTGGTGACACTGTACAATATATCACATGATGAAGCAACTAAATTATTATTATCTCCGAGCAGAAAAGGTCACTTGCTTTTATTCTTATGTGTTAGCAACACTTCCAGTTAAAAAGTAATTGCGGTTGATTGTCAATCACATTTTTATTCGGACAATTGTGCACGCTTCGCTGAGTAAAGAAAAAAAGCAGATCATTTTTTGTATTTCAGTTCAAAACATGTTTGTTTGTAGCGGGAATGAAAAAAGTCATATTCTTTTATGATAATCGTGGTATCCTGTTGCAATAGCAGTGTACACATGATTTTTTAATGAGTATGTGCATCGTTGTTGTTCAGGATGCGAGAAACAGTTTATCAAGCGAATCAATGGAAAACAACAGAAGAACAAGCTTTTGTATTTATACAACTGTCCTGCTGAAATCCAACACCCTGGCAGAGCTATATGTTACAGACAGGTGTCAGGATGGCAAAGAACAAGGCGAATGTAGGAGTCGTTGTATGGTTACTGGAAGGTGAAACAAAATTGTTTGTTTGGGTCCTGGCTGTATTGACGAACTTACCAGTTTTACACAGGCACGTTTGCCCAATAACTCAGCGGTTCAATATAATCATGACTTGTTTTTGGTCTGCTAAGCAGAATCGCCAGCAATTCTTAAATTGAATGATATGAGGAACACACACTGCAGCATCGATATTTCCAAATGGTTCTGCTGAACTATTTGCTCTCCATTGCTTTTGTTTTAAAACATGTTGAATTCTTAAAAACATAGTTTAGTGAGCAAACGTCACAACTAGTAGACGTTTCCCCTCCTGCTTACACAAATGGGATATGGCTCGTTTCGCGGCTTATGAGTGTGGCACGGAAAAACAATTCGCCGACCATTTTGTCCTCCAATGTCCAATCCATCGACCTCCCCATTTACTACACGGCCTGACGGTTCTGAATGATGAGACAATTGACTGGCTGCTCAACACCTGCCCAGAGATCTGTGATGGGGCTCAGCAATATATTTGAACAACTGGCTCAACGACACCGGCGACAACTAGTAGAGGCAAAGTTTTATTAACAGAAACAGTGTTCATACTTTTAGTAGATATAGTTCGACTTGTGGTCCTTGACAACGGTCACCACGTTTGAAATAGACCTTTGTTTAGCGGCACTGGTTTTCTTCGAAAACGACATTGTAACACTTTGTGAATTGCAGGTTTGGATCTTTTTTATTAAATGACAGCTGACGATGCTTACCTGTTAAATACTCTGTAACAGGTGTGGGCAAATATAGCGGCCCGCGAGTCAAATGTGGCCCGCAACCGCGTTTTCAATGGCCCGCGGAAGCATTCACGAAAATCTTCGAACCTAAGATATCCTCCAACTCAACACAGCAAACCTTAGTGCTGAGTCTAACTTGAACTGAGATTTGTTTCTATTTCCAGAATTTATGGCCCTCCACTGATCGCGAGCTACTCAAAGTGGCCCCCAAACCAAATTAATTGCCCACTCCTGCTCTGTAATATCTTAGTATCTGCCTCTTTGATGGTAAAGGATTCCTTTCGAAAGACAATGTATAGAAATTACCTATCGCTGCATGAAAAAATGAACTTCTTTTATACAAATTGAAACGGAATTTCTGCTTCTTTTCTATTACTGTAATTGCAGGTCTTTTTTGTAACAGGAAAGGACAGCACATTTACCTCAAGTGTTTCAGCAAATACGTTTATCAATAACGTTTTTCTTGTATACTTCTGCAACCAAATTTACTCTTAAAATATACTTCCCCAAAAGACTGTTTTTGAAACGCATGGCAACAGCAATATGCAAAAAGTTTGAATCCTTTTCTAGGATATTGACTATGAAAAGGGGAAATGTATGCAAAATGATAGAAGGCAGACGAGTCAACCAGGAAACTCGACTTGGAATTAAATTAAAAGACTACACTTACAATTTTTTCAGAAATATTCACAAAAAATGGATTATTTGAATTGGTTAACAAATGGCTTTGAAACAAACACCTTTCATTTGCTTTTGACTGAAAATATATATCATTAAGATACAGGAAACCCGCTATTCGCATGCAACAGGTACTAAAGCTCAGAACAGTTGTTCTCAACATTTTCTTTACCACGCCTCCCTTAAGTAAGTTGTAAAAGCAAATCTATTTCTTGGTAGTTTCATTGATCAAACTTTCCAGGTTGTAAAGCGTTGGCGAGCTTGCAACCCCTTGGAATTTTATTGACGCAGCCCTGGAAAGGCGTGCCTTCCGGTTAAGAACCACAGCCTTAGAATCACGCTAACGTGCACCTAAAAAAGGACAAACAATTTGAAAGATGTTCTGTTATTTGATTTTATACAGTATTTCAGCTTCCTTGTGAATTTTCACCACTCTGTATTTGTTTTTTTGGATGTGAAATGTTGTCATTGCTAAAAATTAAATAATGCTTTTCATTTATACGCTTGAACTTTCCCGCCGATCAAGTGATGGTGATGCTTTTAATAAAACGTAAAGCAATGAACAGAATTTTTGATAATGTTAGGGAAAAATTATTTTCAAACACTTAGGGCTTCATGTGCAAAAACTACATTTCAAAAATGTTTGTACGTATGACGACACCAACTACATTTTAGACTTTCAAGCAGGTAAGTCAACACCAAAGTTTGTTCGCAAAAATTAATTTTCGTATAAGGGAATTTGAAACTTGTCCCATTTATCACTGACATGGCAGCCATGCTAGTTTTTAGATCTGCTGGAGAAAATTAGTTGTGTTTGTGTTTCAACCGCTTATTACAGAATATGGCATTTCAAAAAATTTCAATGGCTTTTTTTCTAGCTGATTTGATTTGCAATGACCACAAGTTGCATCCTCCCCAACTCACATATCAACTGGCAAATCCTTGGAGCCACATAGATGCTGTAAATCTGATGTATGTAAACCATCTGATGTAAATCATCTGCAGCACTGTTTTATTCTAAATTACTCCACTTACTTAAAACTTGTATAAGTGATTGGTGAAGCGACAACAATGAAGAAAACAATATTTTTTGCTGAGCGGACAAATTTTGTTGACATTATCCTTGCTTTTCTGGCCAACTGGGGTTAAAGTGGCTTTCAATTCTTTTGTAGCAGGAGCAATTAGGCAAATTGCTTTATTACAACTCTTACAAGAATTGAAGCAGTTCTTTATTTTGTCCACCCCTTTAGTAGTGTTTTTTAATGGTAGACTAAGGGGCTTACTTCTTTGAAGGACTTCCAATAATAAGCTTACTTTGTTGACACTTTGAAATATATTAACAAAAGAATCTTGTGTTAATGAATGGGCAAATTCAAAATTAACTACCCATGAAGCAAAAGAGGTAAAGAACATTAACTTAATCTAGGACGAACTGAATTTTGCTCTTAAGTCAAGTAAGGACACCCCATTAATGTAAAACCGGAGTTTACTGCAGAGGCATTGACATAACCGGTTTAGGTTAAGTCTAATGCCAATTATTCTACATGGTCAACAGTTAGAATCTATTCCAGAAATTTCAGGTTATTGATAATGTATCTTTTCAAAACGTAGAACACAAACGATGTTTTTTTCAGCAACGTTACGAGAAAAAACCAATAAATTTAGTGACCGAATCTCTATTTGGTTGAAGTAGATGTTTCTTCAATTGAAACTCTTCTATCAGCAAAAAAATTGGGTAACGGTTACGAAAAGTGTTTGTGCTAAAAAACAGACAGAAAATTTTCCCAAATAGTTCTGTTTTCTGTTTGGGGTTGCTAAAACGACAAAGAACAAAAAGCGACACACTTTCAATAAACACGGTAATAAGGTGTTTTTCTGTTGATACAACTTTTATACAAATTTTGTTGGTTTTAATTTGATGACCATCATTGCTGCCTGCAGTATATAAAAAACATGACAGATTAGTTTGTTTTTAAGTTCAGCATATTTTTAACTTAGATCTGTTGCGGACCTTACTTCGGCCCGTGGCCTGGTTGATGCGCGATTTGAAATTACCAACGCACCTCGTGCGCGGTGGCGTGGCTGCCTTCTTAAGGCACATATTCCGACTAGCGCGTGGTTGTCACTTGTAATACTTGTAAGCATGTAACAAAGCATGAAAGCACAAATGTGTGTATGTATGTAACGCATGCGATGAGGGAGAGAGTCAGATGTGTGGGAGCCAGCGTCGTTATACGTCAATCTTCGAGACGCTTGTCTTTTGTGTTTCCTCGTTTCAACCCACGAAAAATAAACGATTATCAAGTGCACACACCGTCTCATCGTGGTTCACTAGATCAGGAATCCCATAGCCGCTACAGATCTTTTGTAAATGTCTAGCGTTATTTGGTGACCAAGATATTTGTAATAATTGTTGATTCGTTTCTAATGTTGACAAAAGAATGCCTACTGGTAAAAGAGACAAAACTAAAAAGTTGTTTTTTGTACGTTTTGTTTCAGGTTTGTTTTGTGTGGACTAGAGTCCTGCGCGGGGCGGGTTAACCCGCGCGGGTTGCGGGTACCCGCATTTGCGGGGGAGGTGCGGGAACCCGCACTGCTATGCGTACCGGTGCGGGGTGGGTTGAATTGGCTGCGGGTGCGGGTCGGGCGCGGGATGAGAAATTCTTCATGCGGGTAACTGAGTGTTGAGCCAAAGCACATGAACTTAATCACCTCAAAAATCACAAAACACGTGGATGTGCTGAAGTTGTTTGCCAGCATTGCGCTTAGGACAGTAGGCCCGCAGCAGTTATAACATTATGATGCAACAACCCATTGTTGCGAAACATTACCTCAGGTTCTTGCCTTGTGGTGGGCAATTCAAATTGACCATTTTTCAATACTACCGTTGTACTTGGTGAGCGGTGAGGAATAATTCAGTCTAGCAGCCCTTCAAAATGGATAAGACAGCTCTTAACACACAGCTAGTCACAAGTCACAACTGGACTGAAACGTGTTTTTTATCACCTCAAATCTGTTGACTGCGAAAGACCAGATCTGTGGAAAAGTTTTGGTTGCCAATGAAAAAAATGAATAGCTTGATTTTGCTGTTTGTTAGACTTGTCTTCAAGCGTTATAACTCGGGCAAGTTTTGTAACTTTTTTACAGCTTCCTAAATACGTACTCAGAATTTCTGTGTTCAAGTAACTTCACTCCACAAGTGAAAAGAAGCAAGGAATCAATCACAAATTATTAATAGGAAATCGATTTCACGTAACACTACGCATCGTCCGTCCTATGATCTGCAAGCAATGCTAACAGGTGTGAAACGCAGAAAGGCCAACACAAGATCAGAGAAAGTAAACAACCTCAAGACTGCAATGAAAAAACCGCGCATACCCAACCGCGACAAAAAAACAAAACCAAAACGTCTTGCTAAACTACATGCAAAGGCTGAAACCTCAACTTACTGCATAAATGACAAAAACTTACTAAAACTCAACGCCAGCTAACGATTAACACCAAACAAAAAGTCGTTTTCTGATAAAAGTAACTCTTCGCAGAGCGAGGCTCCCGAAGTGTCTTGACACAACAATCGTTATGAATCAGTCAACGTGCATTTTGGTCGCTGTGGCAACCAAGTCTCTGCGGGAACGATGGAAACGCTCTAACTGACGCGAACAAAAACACCTGCACACTGGCAGCGAAAAATGAAATACAAAAACGGTCTGTAGAATTGCAGTACATCAGCGTTCAGCGGCAGAGAAACAAAATGATTATCTTACGCGTGGGAGCATCATGTTTTGAATATTAATTTGTGTGTTAAGTTTGTGATACCACTTATCTTCACAGAAATCTAAAGAAGGGGAATTAGGTTCTTCAACAAAAGTAACGATGTAAGCCTCATGTATCGGCGGTCTGTTTACGTCGCTATGGAACTCTGAAACGTGCCGCAATAAGGTCACTTTTTCTTTGTTATTTTCATCAATTTCACAATTGGGTCTGTTCCAATTACTGCCGTGCGATGACCATCTCGTGGAAAATTTGTTCTTGGTTTGCCCGACATATTGTTCGTGGCAAATAACACAAGTCGCTACATAAATACCATGGTTTGCGCATGTCAGTTTTTGGTTGAGTGGGAAGGTTTTATTTTTGCCCATTATTTGTGAAACACTTGGCACCATTGATTTGTTGTGCTTTCCATGGTCACCACAAAGTGCACAGTGGCCACAAGGACCCGACATCCCTTTGGCATGCTCCCTCGTCTTGCTTAAATCAAGGTGCTTGTAGTTAGTAATTGTCCAATTGTAGTTGGTCTTTTGCAGGTTGCCATTGCTTTCGGGTTTAAGTTTCTCTCTCTTTGTGAGAGTTATGAGGTGGGGAAAAGATGTAGCCCAAATTTGTGGGTCATCTTTCTTTTTGCCTTTTGGGGCCCGTGGTCTTTCTTCCCAATTTGATGCCATTGCTATCATGTCAATAGTCATGTCCAAGGGAAGCTTGAGCGGAAGCTTGAGAGTCATGTCCAAGTGAAGTTTAGTTTTGCGAGAATCGAGGTAGTGCCCTTGGGCACTGTACTCACATTACCTTACAGATACCACAACCTAGGAAAAAGCACAATCACTGAAACAAAAAAACGAGTCAACTTGGCTACGCTATTTGAAAAAATGTAAAAAATTAATTACAATAGGTAACGAAATGAGTATTACCGTATGATTTTAATTATGTTGTTATTAAGCAAGATTTTATTAGTTGTAATTTGTGGTGTACTAAGAAAAAAATATTATTAAGTCAGACTATGTGATAAGTTATTGTCCTCGTTTCTTACGGTTTGGGGCCGACATTCAATCCCCCCCATGTCTTGAAGTCTTTCAAAGTTATTTTTTAATGAAGTGTAATGTTGGTGATTAATTAATTATTTATATCAAATTTTTATGAAAACGGTTAAACAAATGTTTAAATTAATTGTGACTGTCGCGAATGCGTCACGAGTTTTGCCTGTTCAGAAACATTAACCCTACACTGCTCGTCTCAATCAGTAGTTCTAACTTTTCCAACACATGGGACGCCTTTTCTTAAACATATTGACTTGCGTACTTCTCGTTTACAGTGATTCAATTGGTCGAAGTAGTAGTCGTTGATGTTTTTGCATTTGAAGTTCAGAGAAAACACTTTGCCATTCTTTCTGCGGACCCCAGATTTTTTACTGGGGACCCCGTTAAGAACCACTGTTCTTAATAGAAGTTAAATGTTTGCAGCTCGAGTACAAATAGACCTGGGCCATATATCCTGCAGGCTCACTGCGGCGAACCAATTCGACATGACACGATTGATCATAGCAACGCAGAACAATCTGTGGTTTTGAAGACTATTCACAGAATTTCAATAATGCTCTGTACGTTTTTGTGTTGCGGAAGGTTGCATCGTTTCTTTGTCGCATAGCATAGGTTAAGGTGGAAAACTTAGCGGCCCGCGGGCCATATGTGGCCCGCCACACCATTTTCAGTGGCCCGTGAAAGCATTCAGAAAAAATTTTCAAATTTGAAATTTCCTTCCACTTAGTGCTACAAGGCTTCCTTGTCAGAGACTTGCTTCCATTTCCATTAGAAGTTACGGCCCTCCACTAAACGCGGCCTTCCAAAATTGTTCACCCAGAGTCAACATTAATTACCCACCCCTGCCATAGGTTGAACGATTATTGTATGTTAATCAAATAAGTTGCAACAACGTGGTATATGGTCTGTTCCATAGCGAACCTGCTGTGTATTTATTGTTTTGTATATGAATCGCTAGAAAGGTTTTCGGTTGATGAGGACAAGCTTGAATCATTGCAAGAAGATGGGAGCAGAACCAGGCAGGAGATTCCTCAAACAGCCTGCTGGAAAGCTAGAGCCTGTCATTGTTGTTTTCGATAGGAATAGGCAAATCCCAGCCTCTGGTGCTTTCCACTAAGGTTAAAACCAATTAAAACAACTTCGAGAGACAAGGGAATGATTTAGAATCTTTAGCTTGGAAAAACCGAACAATCGTTTATTTTTACCGTAACTATAGTGTAAACTTTATTACCGAATTACTCTATTTTGCATTACCGCCGAAACTCTAACCTGAGTTGGCTTCCAAAACTTTTTCCACTGCACGTTACGGTCTGTTGCAAACCACGTGATCGTCTGAGACAGAAACCACGCGAAAACGCGGAGAGATTTTTTTGTCAGTCAGTGAGCGGAATGGTCGTTTACGATCGGGTTTGTTACACAGTTTTGTAGCTGTGTTTAGTGGAGGGGTTCTAATTGGGCTCAATTTTTGTGTAATCTTGAGTTTTGATCTTAGTAGCAGTACGTAGTTTCTCTTTTTGTTTCATATGTCGACTTTTGCGCAGGACTGAAGATGTGTAATTAACACACGAAGCTAGTTTCCTTACGCAATAAATTGCGATTGATCGCTTGGTGGTGTCACTGCTGTGACTTTACTATTATTGCTGAACTCAAGGGCTGTTTAATCTTAGTCCTTTAATATGATCAATAAACTACGCGACATTCACAAAACTTCAAATACAAAAACCTAAAAACGGTATTACACACATTTATTGTACAGAAAAGGTTACAATTTTCATGAATTTTTATCAAGGATTAATGGAAATCTTTGTGGACTACTAGAAATTTTAAATGGACCACCATTGGACTACGTTGAGAATAATCGGTTTGGACCAGCAGTGTGGTGAGATATTCGTCGCACTTGGAACTGGTAGCAGAGTCAGTTTTGCAAGTTGCGGGGTCCGACTGAAAGCACTTTTGTAAGGCCTTACTCTGTGATATGTGCTGAAATTTTATAAAGCTAGCATCAAGTCATACCAATAGAAATCGTTGATGTAAAAAGGGAGTCCTGAAAGGGTGACACAAAGACTTCCTCCAGCAGAGACTTCAATGGACAATGCCGTAGCATCCGATAAATCGAAGAGTTAATATTCAACACGTCCAGAGTGGAGGTGCTGTGCTAGTGCATACCCAGAGTTAAAACGTTTACAGTAGTAGCAAAATCTTCTACTTTTTCAGCCTAAGGATATTAGCCGTGATCCTAGAATCGATTCGAAGCCAAAGGTTGAGCTTCAAGTTATATAAAATGTATATCGCCAACATATTCACGCAATTACATTTAGAACAGCACTAAAATCTACGATATTCAATTAAGGCTGCGATTAACACTGCAAACAAGGGTAAGTAATACTATATTTGTAGCACGCCACGTTTATCAGAGAGGAATTTTTGCGATGGTCTTAAAATGACGCATACATCACCACTATGTGGGATACAAGCTGATGCGCCAGAAACAGCTGCAAAAATCGTTACTCCTTGTGTTTACTTGCGGTTAGTAATTACAAGCGTTTAGAAATAAGTTTGTGTTTCACAATCGCCAATTTCCACATGGAGCTTATACACCATGTAAGGATTAGCCATTATATAAAGTCACTAACATTTACACTATATACAACGTTTGATCAATCATGGACAATTGGTAAAACACAATAAGGTACTTTAATCAGGTTGGACTAAAAGCAAGTTCCCCAGTCACTTTCGTTGACTTGCACTAAAGTTCTCTTTGGCTTTCACATTAAAGACTTGATTAACCTGAAAACTTTTGGTGCAACATTTTGGAATTATGGGAGGCCCTTGCCCTATTTTAGCGCTGGGCGCGACTGGAAGTAATCGGTCAAATCGGCTTGAAGTCGGCCCTAACAGGTAGAAACCAGAGTTGCCAGCTTGACCTATGCAGGCCGAATTTCAGAAATCTTGCCACGTTTCGGGTTTGGCAGCCTAAAAACTTTAAGTTGGCGTTTTTATAAAGAATTCGTTTGGCAAAATTTTTGTAGTAAATGCGATATTAGGTAGACGTCGGCGTTCTGATCTTGATAAGATTTGAGGTATGCGAGATTCGAATAACATTCTTTGCGTAATCACTGGAATTGTGTGCACTGTAGTGCTTGTGAGCACCAAACAGGTTCAACGCTTGCAGAAAGGTCTGCGTCTTCGCAATAAAAATGCGACAATAACGTCGAGAAAGTGGAAGGGAACTTATTTCTGGTTGTAGGTACAGGAGTGAAAGCAAGATGGCTTTCGCATGGGTGCTTAAAGCTCTCGATGGATCGGTGTAAAAAGTGTGGCATAATTGTACCCAAAGTGTGCCATCTCACAAACCATGAAAATTCAGAGGAGCATCAGTAATAAGCTTCAGTACAAGGCCAAGCATGACTCAATTTCAAATTCGAAGAAAATTTATAATGAAATTCTTGAAATTTAGATGTTTCTTTGTGACAAAGGAACAGCAATATCACAAAAACGTTTGGCTCTTTTCTGACCTTGAAACAATCGGTTTGTTTTTTTTCTCTCTTCTTTTTAAGACTGTTTGGCTCTTTATTGAAGTGCTTATCTGGAAACCATGGTAGAAACTGCTTTTTGTGTATATCGCAGTGATGTAGTTTTATTGGGGTGAACTTCAATTGTCAACTGGCTTCGACCGTGCTAGAGGACTACATCTCTTTGCAAAAAAGAATTTGTCTTAACGTTAAGGCTCAGTGGTAATGTCATGCATGCATATGTCCACCACCCTGTTGCCTTAGAGTCCGCTCGTGTAGTAGCCGCTGCATTGCTGCAGCAGCATGTTCTTTCCCTTCATTATTTCGTCTACGTTAAATGCAGGTAATCTGCACGGAAAAATCGAGGCAGTTTTGCTGTTTCCGTTTCCGCCTGAGTTCATTCTTCACATATTTGCAACAGGTTTATTTGAAACCGTAACGGCGTTGCGCGATTGTTGGCTGTGGATAGAGGTTGCACAGACGCTAAAAACTAAACTGCTGGAGCGAGTTAAACTTGAGACCAGTTCGGCTGCAGCGCATATAGAACAGCCGCGCCTGTAGTTTTTCATGTCTTGTTTCTGTTTTGTTTCATAAGCCGTACAGTACTCTACGCTTGGTTACGTTAGGAAAACGCAATTAGTCTCAACTAGTGAAATAGAGGCAGTACTCCTCAGACTCAGCGCCCAGCCGCAACTCTATCTCAACCTGAACCACTGTACTGACCAAATCTCATTGAATAATATTGGTGATTTAATCAAGCAAACACACAAGGAGTGCAGCTTACGATCCAAGCAGAAAACACAGTCAATAAGTCCTAAATTTGCTTATATGTAACTAGGGGTCGGCAATTTCATGTATAACGCAACACTAGGAGCAGCACACACGCAGGGACACACAACCACAGTTTACGAATGTTTACCCCATGGACCCGATTTTCAAGACGCTATATGGTCTCAGAACGAAAACTGTCACGAATCACGTAATCATCTTATCATGCCACATGCTGACAAAAGACTGTACAGTTTGTCCGCAACAAGGATTGGTGAAAGACCATGGAGGACATCTAGTCAAATAGCTCTCAATATGCATATTGCAGTATATACATTCGGAGATGAAAACCAAGCCAATGTTAATCTGCTATTGCCTTTCATCCATAAGATGAAGCACAATGCTACATTTGAGGTATGAGCGTGCGTGCTTGAAATGTTCTGAGGACCATCACAAAAAAAATTCGCAATTCAGAAAACAAAAAGCTACACCAATGGCGACTGACAAAAATGCATTTAAATTAACCCAGACATAAAACTGGACTTCAAAACAGAAAAAGTCTGAAAGCCTATTGGTTTGAGTGCACAAACATTTTCTGCAGTAAAATAATCCATGAATGATTGTTTAAAATTCGTCTATTGGCAAGCTGAGCAGTCTAGATACTGTACAAACAAATACACGTGGTAACATCAATGTAATGCACTATAGCCTGTATGGAAGCAATTTGACCCAAAATGGAAAGATGACTTGAACGTTTTGTACAAATCGTGACAAAGAGGCGTCGATCGCTCAGTGGCAAAGTGTTCGCCGCTCCAATGGAAGGTTGGGTGTTCGATCCACGGCAACCGAATGAATCGCCCGTAGAGCCGCTTCGGCAAGTGCGTATACCTCAACCGCCTCCGCAAGAAGCAATTTCAGGTTTCCGCCTGAGACCAGGTGCCGTCAACAAAATACAAAGCTGAATATCTATCGTGACAAAGTGAAGGCAAATAATATTTTTAACGGGGGATTATAAAATACAAAAAGATTGCAGTTAGAAAACGCATTGCTCGTTATTGGATTCTCAGCCCTTGTTTTAATTGTATCTGAATGTGCTCACAAAACTTGCAGCAATCATTCACTAATTTTATAGATTTTCCATGTTTTTGATTACCTGTCTCAGGAACGTTTAATGAGTAGTCATTAGCCCAAGAAAGAAAGCCACAATTTTGGCGAGTGTTGTTAATGATTAGTCATTAACAACACTCGCCCAAATTGTGGCTTCCTTCTTGAAAAATGTTGTGTTTGCATTTTCTTTTTGAATAACTGACATTTAGGGAGATCAAACCTAATATGAAAGAGGTGTGGGCCTCTTTTAAGTCTGTGGTGCCCTGTTACACTGTCTGATATAATTTCGATGGAGCGATTGGGAGATCATTAGCCAATGACTTTCAGGAAAACCATTTGAACAAGGATTCCAATTTCGAAATATTGGTATATTGCAATATAATCCATGGGCTGCGGAAAATTTTAACCACAGTGACAAAAATATAACAAATGTGTTGCTTTGGTTGGTGACAGCCCCAACCGAACAACCAAAAGGAAAATTGTTACAAAAAGCCAAGAGAGTAGAAATCTACAAATTTGGTTGTGCAACTCTGTAGTCTTATTTTATTTTTTAATTGTTCAAATATTTTAATACTGCGTTTCAAACAAAACTTTCCAATCACTTTTCAAACACTTCCCAACAACTAGCGCTTTCTGTTGCTTAAAGCAACAGTTTTCAACTTTTTTCACGAAACGACCCATTTTGCAACCCAATTTAAAACCAAACGACCCCCTTCCGAAAATTCCCAGTCAGACATATGTAATGCAGTTGCGTTTGCACAACAGAAAATAAAAATGACTAACGTTTAACAAAAACTCATTAATTAAATTGATGCATGTGGCAGCATCAGGGAAAGAGACCCGTGCCGTGTACAAATCATTCCACAGCACAACTAATTGAAAACTAGAATAACTCCCAAGTCAGCTTCCGCATTCAGATATCTACTTTACAAACACAGCATATTCTTACATCACAAAGGTATACGCGCCAAACGCAACAGTACGCCATGCTGTAATGGCCATAATCACACTTAAATTTTAGGCTATCATTTTTGCCAGGTGATGCTATTATTTTGGCTACGGCAAAAATGATTCCATATACGAAATATAAAATAGAGAAGAAATTATGAATATTATTATCAGAAGCTCTCGCGCCCCTAGAAAAAAGGCAAACAATCCCCAGGTTGAAAACCACTGGCTTAAAAAGGTTTTAGAACTTTTTTTTAATGTTATTTTCATGCTAAAGTTAGCCCTGAATAAATCAAAATCAGTAGCATCATAAACCATCTAAAGAACAAAGGTGAAATACAACAAAATCTCGAATATAATAATTGAGTAATAGTGATTTAAATCGCATCTAATAAAATTGTTTTACAGTCTATAACTAAACTCAGTTGGAATTCGTTGTTCATTTCACAAAAACGTTCAAGTCTTTTAAACCTTGCAAGGCACTTCATTCTAATATTTCATTAAAATTTTCCCCAGTACGCAGAAAGTTGTTGATTTCAGCAAACTTTTAAAATTAAAAACGGCAACAAAACCGAAAGAAATGCAACAAAATGTTTCGAAGATAAAGATCCCACCCTGTCATTGACGTTAGATGTTTTGCACTGACTTCTGAGCCCATTCAAGTGATATTTCAGCCCGCTTGATGTTTGTTTTCTTCTCTTCCTCATTTTCCCAATCAGTTGCCGTGTTGTGAGCATCTAACGCTTGTTTGAAGAGAGCAGCTGCTTCCTCAAAGCGTGAGTTTCGCACGGAAACAGAACCGAGATCATACAGCAACGCTCCATAAACCCTATTCCTGCCAACAAAGTTCCCAAACACGTTCCCCATATCTGCTATGGCTTTTCGCAGTGCCTGCTCTTGATGCCGTTCATCGTCCACCAATCCCTGGTTGTATTGAATGTAATAAAGAGCCCAACTTACTTCAAGACATTTGTATAACTCACTCAGTGATGCAGTGTCTTCCATGTGAGAGCACATTTCACGCATGAGTGGGATTGTGTAGTGTTTCATCACCTCCTTCATGCTACTAACACCTCGAATCATTTCAATGTTTGTGTCACTCAGGCAGCGGAGACACCACCGTACAGAGTTTATCTTCGTTTCAGGAAGTGGATGTTTTTCAAACATCGCCATGGCAACCTCAAGAACGGCGATAGCCTCAAGGAAAAGTTTTTTCCTTTGAAGTTCAATCCCGAAAAATTGTACCTCGTTTGGTGCCACATCAATCCGATCCTCAACGATTTGAATCAAGTCCCTCATTATGGCTCTTGCTCCATCGTAATTTTCCGTTTTCATGGATATTTTGTAGTTCATTAGCAACAGGGGGACCTCTTCTACACTTTCAGGTAAGGAAACGGCATCTGAAGCAAATAATGAAGTTTCAAAGAAGCAAAACACACTTTCAACCTTCGCTGTGACATTGCTAAAAGTTTTTTTAACGGATTGCAAACCAAGGCAAAGCAAACAAGCTAGTACCTGGAAAAATTTACAAACCCCTATTTCATGTGCTAAATATTGCAGCGTAGTTTTCTGCAATGGCAAGGCAATGATTAACAATCTGAAATAAGAAAACCTTGTTTTCCGCGCTGTTCTTATCAAATGGGATACAACAACAATCACTGGACGGAATGACGGCTTCACAATTGTTAGCCACTTTTATCTCCTCAAGCAAATTCTACCTAAGTTTTCTTTTTCACACCTTTGTTTTCATTTAGATTATTTTTTTTTTCAGATTTGCATGTATAGGATTAGCGATTGAAAATAATTTTTAAAGTAGTCTATAAATAACAGCAACCTACCCGAAGGAAAAAATATGTCTTGGAGCGGAAGTTTGACTTTTGTGATCATCTTCGGACTGAAACGTGATAGAGGTGATGATTGTGCGTAATCTGAGAACAATGGCGACTGTCACAACGAAAAGACCAGCTGTGGATTTGTAAATTGTTATTTCTGTGATTTACATCCATAAAAGGCAATCTGTCTACACCGATGGGTAGGAAGGGAATCATTCACCACTCCGGATGCCCCTGCAGCTGTTTCTGGACCCATAGTATAGGCCGTGCCTTTTCAGAGAACTCTCTGAGGGATGGGAAGTGCTGTCTGATGACTGGGGCGCTCAGTGACTCTAACGTCCAAATCCTTCCACAACTTCTCAAAGCGATCATATTCTCTGGCAGAGAGTTTGCCACACACACAATCATATTTTTAAATGCAGAATATCATGGGCGTGGCAAAGAAAAAGGAAAATCTAAAGAATGTTTTTCCTCAGAATTACATGTGGTTCAAATGTGAGCGAGCTTACCTCGGAAGTTGTGGATTGCTTAAGGTTGATTTTTAGCAAATGACTCTTTTTAAATTCTAAATTAACACATTGGAAAATCTGAATACACCACCGCTTGAGTAAAGGTTGCCCTCTACTCTGCACACATTTGAAAAATTATACACTTGCGTTTGCCCAAAACTGAGCACCCAGGTGCAGTCTGATAATAACAAGAGTGATTGAATAGTGTGCTTTCCACCTCACCTGTCTCATTAATGCTGGCAATAGTTGCTTCAGTGGCGTTCTCACGAAGGCTTGTCTTCGCTTTGAGGCTTTGTCCATGTTCTGCAAAGATATAATTGGAAAATACTGACCCTCAAATTTCATGCTGTATTATAACTAGAAACAATGATGGCAAAAATTCAATGAAAAATATTTCATCAGTAAATTGAAACCTGGCGCTGTTTCCTTTTTCCATAAAGATTTGTCTAAATTTTCGTAAAATAACCTGATGCAACCAACTGTGTTGAAAAAAGTCTTGTTTTGCTAAACGCATCATCCAAATGCTTTCTCTTCCTGACTGCAGGAAACTATGTTTACTGAAGCAAATATTTCATTTGAAACTTGAGAGCGTTATAAAGTTTTCTTCACCTAAATTATTTTTTCAATAGAAAATCATAAGTCTCATCAGAAGTATTTCATGAAAAAAGCGTGCATAATATGTTTGAAAACTAGCAAAACGTAAATAATTTTAAGTTAGTTGTAATAATTGCTTTTGCAGAACATGTTTCAAATTGTTATGCCTCTCATTGTTTCAGTCGGAACATTAGACCTTCCGAATATTTGAAAATATATCACGAAGCAAAAGAGAAAAGCTAACAAGTTGTTACTTGGTATTGGTACTGTTAAGGAGAGTTACTTCTATATCACCCTTGATGTCATTATGCAATGCCTAGTTCAGCGTCTCAACTTTGTCGTCTTTAACTGAAAAATCATGATTAAAATTAAAAGTTAGATGGAAATAATTTGTTTGTGAATGCAAGAAAATTTCAAGCAAATATATTCTACAAACCAAGGTTTGCAAAGTGAAAAGGTGTGAACTCCTGACATTTTTTAATATATTCGTGGGCGCAGCTGAGCGTAAACGGGAAGCTTTAATGGCACACTGCAGAAACAGTGCCACGAGGCGAAATGCGCACTTGCTGACGTAGTTTTTACGTCAGCCTGTATAGGGTCTGTATCAAAAATAGGAAGGTTAACTTTCCTAATGCTAAACGAGTTTGCATTAGGTCGCCGACTGAATGATATCAGATGACCTCTATGTGATAGAATGACTTTTGTGAGAACTGAACAACAGGCAATTTTCCAACAGCTGCAACCATTAAACGCAAAACATAAGGTTTGGTAAATGCTGACGAATTTTTCAAATTGGTACTTGAATACATCTTTGCAGTAAAATCTAGTCCGGTATTGGGAAAAAGATTTTGATGGGCACATTTAAACATCTGTCCAGTAGAATGAGTTTAACTGCCAGAAAAATGTGCGTTATTTTCTTCGTTAGTCACTGCGAGCTTGATTAACATCGATATCTTGCTTGAGCCAGTATGAATGCAACGCATTAACAACACAAAGAAACTTGCAAAACGCAATGCGTTAGAACTTTGTATATTTCGTAAAAGTGGCGATTGTGCAACTGTTATGCACCACAAATCACCAGATTGCGTTTGTTGAGCTGTCCATTCGTCTCTTGCAATTACTGTGCTTTGCAACGCGTTACACTTTTACATTCAGTTTTGTAACTTTCATTTGTTGCCATTCACTGTTTGCAGTCGCCGCTCGACGCAGTTGTACAACCACCTCGGGGTCTAAGAAATACTTCTTGTCTTTTTGACTCTCGTTCCGTCCCCATGGTTAGTAAAGGTTGGCTTGTGTTAAATCCACATGCCGGAAGACTTTTGCTTGATTTTACAAGATAAGCAATAATATCATCTCGAGATTTACAAACGAAACAAGGAAAGAAAATGGTTCATGTCTCACAAATTTACCGGTCAATTTTCATAACGAATGCCAGCTTAAACTGTTTTCTATGTTACTTTATCCGAATGTTTATTAGCTTGTAATTTCTTAAATGCCTTGAAATGAAATTCATTTTTAGTTCATAGATATAATATTACACGCTTAAAAAAGATGGAGCGTTTAGTGAGCTCATCGCTAACATTATGCGTAGATCCTCATCACGAGTCTGCGCATGAACTTTGATTTTTTTGCTAATTAAGACGTTGTCACTTTTGATTTTGTTAAAGTATTGGCATTTTTGGATGCGTTGCTGCAAGCAATACACATAACTATTGTAAACATCACACGTCTTCATCAAATGTCTCCGCAGTGTTAGCAATAATTGCCGGTGTGAAGTCACTGCTGAGAAATAAATTTGCACTCTTTGGGATTCTGTTTAGCTTCCGGCTGAATCAGAAACTTGTTATCGAACATCGTTAGGGAAGCAGCTTCTCTGATGAAGGAAGTAAGACACAATGCGTGAGAATCTTCCACAGCTGTTAAGTAATCTCTTTTCATTCGGTCACAAAATATTATGCTGCAATGAATCTTAGATATATTCGCATTGCTTTCTTTATGCTCTGCTGTTTAATCTGAAATGTGTTTTGAAATCATGAAATTCTGCACTAAAAATTTTTGTACAGCCATTTTTTTGTGCAGCAAGCTCTAAATGCACCTAAGGCAGTTTGAGCATAGGAAGCCGCTGGACACTGGAGTCTGATTTCAAGTGTGTGTTATTTACCACGCATTTTTGATATTTTGACTGCAAGTTTAGATTGCTGTTGCGTTGGTCATAACTTAAGTGATTTAAACTAACAATTGGAAAAGTAAAAGAACTGAAATTTTAGATCACAAAGAAAAAACGTAGCACCTTATGCCTATTATTCTTCTACACGACACGGAATAAACGTTATGTGCTTATATTATGCAGGTTACAGTAGGTGCATCTGAAGGCGAATAACAAAAAGCAAAAATAAACGCTGGCCTGATACAAAGTTTTAGATTTGGTGTCGCTACCGCTACCAACTGCTTCATTAAAATCACTGAAAACAAAAGGCGAAACTACTATCGCTTCTTATAATGCGAGAACAACAGATGGCAGCACAAGCTTCTAATTTTTTCAAATGCTTGATTTTTTCTGCTTACTTCGAAGGACTTAAAATAGTCGTCACAACTCGTTTTCATAAATGATATATTTTGCAGTCATTTTGCATCCTGTGGGTAACGTTCGGGAACAGTTGAGCTGACTCCGTTGCATTCCGCTTTATCGAACTTTAGGTTTGATTTTGAGATGCTGACACAAACAAATCTGCGAAAAGCAAAATCACTGCTTGCATTTCCACAAACGCCCAACGACATTGAATGAAATCTTGAGGTACTTTTGCTATTTTTTTTGAAATAACAAACGAAACTTTAGAACCAAAACCGACAATCTTCTGAATTTTTTATTTAGATTGCAAAAATTCAAGTGACCTAGGATTACAATCACATTTGGGATCCTTCAAACGATTGAATGTGCCTTAAGACTCACAACCGTTGCATCGGAAAAAAACGATGCAATATTTCCGCGTTTGTTTCTGGAAAACGATTCAGCTCCGTCAACATGGAAATGAAAGGATGCTTGATTTTGTCAGCACAGAGGAACTTTGTTATTTCACGTCCTGGTGACACGTTTCCTCAGTGTATTTGAGGCATTGCATGTTGTGTGATGCGTGAAACGGTGGCGATACGTTCTAGGCCTTCCAATGCAATGAGTCACTCCTCGACAACCGTGATAGGTGACTGATATAATACAACGCTTGAAGCACAAGGTGAAACAGTCACATCAATTCATGAATCTGTTACCATGCCATAACTGCACATTGTACCACAAACGTGACATAGCGTAAATCCTAAACAGTAATAGGCCTTGTTTACAAAATTCATGATCATTCAAGAAAAGTTAGAAATCTTTATAACTGAAAACCGCTAATTATTTTCAGGAAGGGGTTAACTTTGCTTTGAAAGTTGTCATTTTAAAACAAATTTGACCAAACTTGAAAAAGCTTCTCTTGAAGATGTTTTTATTTCGAGCAGTGATAAAATTCAATCCACCCAGCATCCGATCATTTTTTGGACATTATATCAAAAACAGATCTAGAAAAACACTTACCGGAAATACTTGACGTGGTCAACGAAATGGTGCCTTTGCCAACATCGAACTCATGCATGTCGTGAAGGTTTTGGCGTTGATCTAATTTCATGAAATATAGTTCAAAGTGAATTGAATTCACTGAAGAATACTTGGTGGATTTGCAGTAGAGTATACGATGGATTGTAATAAAATCAAAACATATCCAACAATACGTTCCCACAAAGATGACCCACTCGAATCAAACAAATCAATAGGAAATCGATGTCACGCATTACACGCATCTTTGAAACATACCGTTTTGGAAAAAAGATCGGTTGTAAAACATAAAATATAAAAAATACGTGCTGTACATTATTGCTGAAACCTCCGTTGGAAAAAAATTTGCCTTGGGAAGACCGGTAGACTACATAATTGCAGAAATTGCAGTAGTTTAGCCTTGAAAAAATTTGTTTATTTTGGTTGGGGGAGTTGCACAATTACCCACACCATGATTGATGTCTTTTTCGTTACATTTATGGTATGCCATCTTATTTTAACATTCCATTGTGTGTCTGTTACATGGCACACCTTTCTGAAAAATAAATTGACTTCTAAGGTAAATCTTCCTTCAGTATACACAATCAAGGTTAATGACTACCACTTGAAACCCGGCAATTGAGGATCTTCTTAGAACTGAAAGCAATTAACTGAAAACAAGAACAGCAAGTTTTGTTCTTTCGTTACCTGAAAACCTTGAAGAAAAAATTGTAGCTTCATCAAAATGGGTGACAACGGAATCTGAGCCTGTGATTTGGTCGCTCTCTGTAAAAAAGAACAAAGTCCATCTTTAGGCAATTTTGCAAACGTTGCAAAAATGAAAAATCTGTAAAAAACAATAGATAAAATATCGTTAAGGACAAATATCACATCATTTATCATTTACATAAACATTTATTTCTTTTTTCCTGTTATTTCCAACACAAAATTTAGATGAAAAGTTTGGCCAGTAACATTGAAAATGTATTTGATGTTACTGATTTATTTTCTTTTTAGCAAGTTGCAAAAAACAGATATCTAAATAAAAGGAGAAACATCATGACCAACTCAACATCAGGTAAGCTCAACTGCATGTTGACTTCAGCACGAATGTTCAACAGACAAAACATTAAGCAATGAATGGTGGTTAATGGCAAAACGGTTTCATAACGAACTGCCTTCAGCTGTATTGCAGCAGCTGTCCTGCAGGCAGAGACTGTCCTGCTTGCTGCATGAACCGATTACATGGGCAGTGCGTCGTTAAATATCACAGAAGAGCTCTTTATTCAAAGCACTTGGCACTGAAAAATTTCTACCGAAACCTTGAAATTAAGCAACCGTATAGCATGGGCAATATTGCCACATTGATTAGTAAATTCCAGTGTCATTCACAACAGAAAAATGGTTGAACTCAGATGATGGAATTTTCACGAATAGAAAATTCACATCAGGGACGTGCCTGACCAAAAGTATCATTTACAGATTTGGGGTGATCCACCGATCACAGACAAAAATCTATCTCAATTTCAACCGGAAGATGTGAAGGACAGGGACAATACAGATTAACTTTTACACAACTTCAAAAGATTGCATTACATTTCCAGAACTGAGCTCTAAAACTAAGGGTTTGGGTTCATTACAGTCGTGACTGGCCTATTTGCAAGGTTGCATATCCTACGGAGGTCGTGAGGATGGATTGTGAAGACTACGAAAAATCTTTGAAGCTTCATACTTTTTTCCTTGAGGCATCAATAGTGAAAGTAAAATCGTAATTATGTGCAAACACGGAGTAAAACTAAAGTTAAGCAAAATATGTACGATGGGCTCGATATCAAAGACTGACACGAATCGTATCGGTTTGCTTTTCATCATGCCCGTTTTCAGTCCGCTTCATCGTAAATTTACATAACATTCATGCCAGCGGTGGAACCAGATGTTTGTTTAGGCAGTCCACGTAGGGATCAATTAGGTCACGATGATCAGTGGCGGAAAACGAACTGGTTTTTGGGGGCAATCAAAAACAAGAACCAAATTAAACGAATTTTTCGTTGATTCAAATCACACGCATTTTTCAACTTAAGAACAAAGAATGGACAAAACGAAGTGTAAAATGCGTCACTGGACTAAAAATTATGATACTAGGAAAAGGTAAAAAATTCCCTCAAGTTGAAAACATTTTGCGGAGCACGTAGGAAAATATCTATTTGTTGAAGGTGAGGCATGACCCTTCTCTATGTCGGGTTGGTTTTCATTTTCGTGTTGTTATGACATACCAAGAAGCTGCTGTTTGGTAAAAACAAGAAGAAATTCATGAAAATACACTACACTGAAAACAAGTTTAGAAAAGCATTGAACGGCACCATCAAATTGATAATCAGCTGACCTCACTGAAGTACTTCAGTGTATAAAAACGGAAAACGGACTATAGCCGAGAGGGTGCCCAAACGAAATTCAATTTTAATACTGGAACTTTTTAGCCTTTCCCTTTGTGATTATAAACAGTTCTATGTTGTGTGACTTTGCACATCTTTGCCATATATCAGAATAAATTTCTGCGCGTTGTCGCTCCACAAAGTTATATATTTCCTTGCAGGGCCGCAACCAACTGATATTTTCGGGTGTTGTGGCAAGATGATTGCAGCTTGTTGTTGCACTGCTTTAGTGATCAAAGTTTTTGCATCTTGTTTTTTTCCACTAAACATGATTTTGAAATTTCCCCTTGGGTCATTGCCGTGTTGCCCCCTGGTTTCACGTCTGTTTGGTTGCATTTATTGTAAGCAATCTTGTTTTTCTGTTGAAATGTGGATCCACTAAACAGTACCTTTTTTTGTAAAATAAATTGACTGCTGAAGTTATATCTTTCTTCCGTATTCACAATTAAGTTTAATAACTACGGATTGTGTGCAAGTCGTTCGAATTTTATGAAAATTGAAAACGGTTCACTGAAAACAAGGAAAACATTTGTGGTTCTTTGTTTACCTGATAACCTTGAAGAAAAAAATTTAGCTTCATCGAAATGACTGGCAACCGGATGTCCACTTGTGATTTCGTCACTATCTGTAAGAAAGGAGAATGTCTATCGTTAGATAAATTGTACACTTTGCCAAAATGTTAAACCTGCGGATAACAATAGAGAAACTACAGTTAATGAGAAATATTACATTTTCAATCTTTTAGATAAACACATATGTTCCTTGTGTCTGTTATTTCCAATACAATGTTTAGATGAAAGGTTTCGCAAGTAATATTGTAAATATATTTAATATTACTCTTTTCTTTTTGGTGAGTTGCAGAAAAACAGATATGTAAGTAAGAGAAACTACTTTGCACATATGAAACGTCATGACTAACTCAACTTCAGCTAAGCTCAACCGCATTTTGACTTCTGCATGAGTGTTCAATAGACTAAAAAAACAAGCAATGAATGGATTCAACTTTAATGGCAAAACTGTTGCAAAACGAAAGATCAATTTCAGTGTCCGGTAAACTTTTAAAAACTCAACAATATTTCTCAACAAATGCAGAACTACTGGAAGTATAAATTTTGGATGTTCACCACTGTTAAGTTGCTGGAAAAATATTTGGGCTTACTAATAGTTGAGAATGCCAACAACACCCTCCACAAAACCATTCTTCTTTTTGTCGTTCAAAGAACGTCATAACTGGTTTAAACTTATGCACCCCACAGCGTTGATCAAGTCTCGAAATTTTGCTCTATTGAAAAGAAGCAAAACTCGCACTCCAAAACACCGTTTACCATCATTGAACACTCCAATTCCCGCATTGAAACATGATAGTGGAACGCAAGCATCTTGCTGATCTGAGGGCAAAAATAAGCTCATCTTGGATAGAGATTCACTAACACTTTTCTGAATATTTTTTAGAAGTTGTTGGCTCAGTAAATTTGCCAACTCATCCCTGATCACAAGCATATTGGGTCTTGAACAAGGGTCTTGTTGCCAACATCTTGTCATGGTAGATTCCAAACAATCAATTATTGTAAGATCACTTTCCTCGGAAGCTTGATCTTTTTTGAGGTTTTCGATCGTTTCAGTATCAGGACGTTCGCCACGCTTCACTGCATCAACATAATCGATTTCATCAGAAAATACTTCCAGTGGCGATTCACGAGAAAGGATGCCATGAATGATTATACCAAAGCTGTAAGTATCGTGTTCCTTTT
>Ga0210059_1000625_pt1 | contig 46752 bp, 28 predicted proteins | sample Ectturendosymbi2_FD_188042 | JGI IMG/M metagenome (GOLD analysis project Ga0210059, IMG submission 188042) | Ecteinascidia turbinata endosymbiont from Florida, USA - Sample 2 (SPAdes) (version 2) | ecosystem: Host-associated > Tunicates > Ascidians > Unclassified | place: Key West, Florida...
AGTTGACGTGGTGCCGTTTCGTTGTGCGATTCTCAGTCGTGAAGTGACGCTGAACTGTGCAGTCGACTTATGTTATTCTTCGTTATTTATCTTTTCTCTACTTGTTTTGTTCAGATGTGTTGAAGTTCAACTCATTAAAACCTAGCGTTGAACGCCTCAATAGGTCTGTTTCTGTGACAGTTTATGACAATGGCTCCATCATATCAATCAGTCGCACTCAAGCTGGACCCGTTACGATGGAAATTCACAGAAAATACAATATTGACAAAGTATCGACAGTTGTTGACTGTTGTTTACTCGTAATTTGATGCCCTGTGTTTTGTTAGCGTGTTGAACTTTCAAGTGAAATATTTGTCTTCGGTGCATTACAAACAGATGTTTGAACAGTTATGCATTTACAAAACAACTGGCATAAATTGATGTTTCTGTCACATTGCACTTTTGTGAAATGTTGCGACACAAGCATCCTCCCGGCAAGATCTTGAAAACACGCCCCGTTACAGCAAACTAATGGATTTCTATTGAACATTGAGGAATCAGGGCATGCAGTATTTCGCTCTAAGATATCCGCACAGAATCTGACAAAAAGTGTAGAAACGATGAAGCAAAACAGGGAAGAAAGAAGTATAAGAAACTTTGAAGATTTCTATTGCCGACTTCGTGATACATTAGTTTGGTCGTACTCAAAAAATACCGAGACTGGAAAAAGGAAATGTTTAACGAAGTATCGCCACTCTGCACGGTTAGCTGCCGCTAGTATTCAAACTCCAACCTGCAGAGAATCATTTCGCAAAGCGTTTGTAGGATACACGAAAAGCGGAAGTGATAAATAACCTTATAATGAAAATCACGGCCAAAGAAAACGATGCAAACGACATATTGCAAACGTTTCGATAACTCCTGTTATCATCATCAGTGCATTGCAAATTGAACTGCAGTGATCATGCTGCAGGTTCTTATTGGTCACTCAGGAGAAAAGCGCTGTAAAAAATGAAAAAAGCAAAGGGCTGTTTCGGTAGTGACGTAGTGGCGGGAAGCATACGTAGTCACATGACTCAGATGGATACGCACCGATGGTGATGGCGCGTGACGTCATGAGTGAGGCATGAAGCTCTGTTACAAGTTAAAAATGCATTAAAGCATCGACGGGATGTTTGCATTCAGCTCTGGTTTGTGTTCTTGAATCAATAAAGATTCATGAATCTGCAGCCGTCGCCAATTGTCACTGCCAATGACCTCAGGGTTTTGAAAGTCAACCCGATGATCTGGGTTGGCTTGCAAGTGTCTGCATACTGAAGAGCTTAGTGACGTTCGATGCTCTTCTATACGATTTATTAAATTGCGTTTGCTCGATGTAGGAGGCACCGCATGAGCGCGTAAGCTTGTACATAACGTTAAACCGGTTTAGTAAAGCTTGCCGGTCCTTAATCGTGAACCAGCTTTGAAGCTTTCGAGTACTTTGAAAACAACGTTTCTCCACGTTCATTACAGCCTTGTGTCTTATAAAGCTGCTGAGTTCCTGTGGTATGTTATTAGATACAGAACCCAAACACGGTAGTTGTAATGAATGATATTTGGGTGAAGGAGAGGGTTCAGCCGGTGCATCACGTTGTTGCGTGACACCTTATTTTCTGTTCAAGAATTGCTGAATGCAACGGTCCAAAAAATTGTTGGGGTACTCATTGTGAGACAACAATCGCATAATATTCATACATTCCGTGTGCACCAGTTGGTAGGAACCGGCAATGTCATTAGCGCGGCGGAGTAGAGAGTTGACAAGGTTTCGTTTCCTGTGCAACGGAATGAAACTCGACCATTTCGAGTAGAGACCCGTATGCGGGAGTTTCCTGTAGGTAGAAGTAATAAAACCTCTTGATGTTTTCTCAATTGAAACATCAAGAAAGTGGAGGCAATTATTAGTTTCTAGCTCCTTGCTGTTTGTAGGATGTGGTGCAAATAATTACCTTGTTGAAGACATTTCCTGCTCAAACCTTTCAAGGGGCCCCATTGATACTGCATGTCTTGTAGCATATATAACGTAAGAAGACACGACGCTTTCATTGGTCTGCACTATATTCCTTCAAAAACTTTGTTGCTCTCTCCCCTCCACCCTGTACTTCATTGCAACAACACTGATATTTCACAGTTGCTATAACATAAGAGACCACAAAGACGTTTTGAACAATCACAAAAAGAGACCCGCGTAAAATTCTTTCTGAAACTGATCCCTCAGTTTTGCTTATCACGAACTTTTATCCATTTCACAAAAAAATAACTTCGGAAAAACCAGGAAATATCATTTCCAATTCTAGAGGCATCGAACGCAAAATTGAAGGCAAAACACATCAGAAATCCCACAGATGCGTTAAATAGTGTCAGTAGATGTTTCACGACTTGAAACAGATCAAAACTACGTGTGAGTTGTAAGCATGCTTTGCTGATATTTCTCACAAAATTTCCGTCAACTGAAATTTCGCCCAGGAAGGAGCAGTGCACGTTTGTTTTAGTGAATAGTTTCCTTGGTAAAACAAAAAGTTGCGAACTCCTTTAGAAACAGAAAAACCGCTTCAACAGCACTGCACAAGTTTAAAATCCTGCTCAGGAAACCTGGGTGGTCTACGACCCATTGGCTTCGTTTTTTGGTGATTTTTCATACTTACAAAAATTATGTGTGTTTAAATGACTTTTCCTGATTTTCAGAGACAAATGGAATGGTGTCAGAGTTATAAAAATGTCCCTGAAAGCCTATATATAGAAAACTGCGATACTATACGTTCTCAGGTACCGGATGTGTAGCACATTTTGTGCACGTAACGACAGTATAATCCATTTCGCACATTTCTTTCGTGATCACACGATTAAAACATGAGGGAAACATCAAAAGGTAGTAAACAGATATCAAGTTTACACGTTGGGATCACAGCAAAGGGATTGCTAAAACCAACAGTCCTTTTCGCAGAAATGGCACAATGTCCACGTCATCGTCAAAAATCCTTTTCGACGCGGGAGTTTCACAAACACGCAAACAAACTCGGAAAATATAACATACTAAAACAATTGCTGCTCAAGCTCATCGAATGTTATGACCTAATCTGGTGTAATAACTGGTTTGTAGTTTTGTCGTCACTGTTCGGTGATTCGGAGGTTAAAGATAATTGTGGATGACAAGTAGGATTATTCTCCTATTTCAAATGTCAACAAGATGTTATACAACAATTCGGTCAAGGGTTGAAATTAAATACGCATTCTTACGCTTTCTGATTGAACTTGCTTGATGTGGCATGGGTGATAATACGACACACGTTGATTTAAAACAAACTTTCAAATCCGTCATTAAAAGTGTTTCATAAGTATAAAAGCCAGTCAGATTTTGAGTTGGCATCATCATTTGAAAAGGATTAGCGCAAAGTACAGCATTTCATCTGAAACATTTGTACAGCTTTTTGAGTTTTTATAAATTTTTGAACCAAAATCAATCAAGATTCTTCCTCAATGAAGCTCTTTGTCGTTTGTATTTGTTTTCTCGCCACCTGCTGCAAGGCCATGAGCTTCATCGATATCTACAGAACCATGAACGGCAAATGCAGTAAGAGTGTAAAGTACAGCATTTTTCATATCAGACCTTGTGTTACAATTGCATGCTGATGAACAAAATATTATTCAAACATCAACTGCAACGGCATTTTAGTTTCAAATCCGTTTCTTCAATAGAAATTAGATTGTGCGGTAGAAGTACGTTTTGATGAAACCCTTATATCTTAAATTATTTACTTAATTTTACACATTTCACAGGCAATAATTGCCAGGACAGACGGTTTATTTGTCCTCATTCACTCTTGAAAAGCAAGTGCGGAGCAAGTGGATTGCTGGGATATTACATCAGAGCGATGTGTCCACTTACATGCAATGTTTGTAAGAAATGCGAAGAAATATCTCCAAGGATTTGCAATCCAGGTAGACATGTACAGTGACCTGTTTTACACTGATTCCAGTAAACTGCATTATGCAAAAACAAACTAAATTGATGTTCAGTTGGTATTTGATTAAACGCGTTAATTTCCTCTTTTTGCTTGAAATGAAACAAAGCGTTGAGAGCAACACATTGAGTGAATGATGTCTTGATTATACCAAAATTTTTTGAAAACTTTCAGCATTAAGATGTGAAAAATTTTTGATTGCATGTTTAAACAATTATTTTTGCTCAGGATTAAATGTGCAGATTTTGTTTCATTGCTAATCACATTAACAAATCAAAATATTGCGCAAAAGTTCGTTTCAAAATTTCATGAAAAATAAACGAAATTGGGATACTGGACAGACATTCCCAAAATCGTTTATTTTTCCACTGTCATAAACCATGTGAACTTACTTCCAGTGGAGAAAGGAAACATATGTAGCAGCAGTTGCATTGAGCATGACTGTTTGATCTATTCCCCGTAATATATTTTGCTCTTACTCTTACTGGAACATGGTTTCACCGATCCTATGTTGACGAAATGCAAGGCGTGCGTCGAAGCTTAATGCTTAAATAATTAAAATTTCGAGACAGCTGAAACCATGCATGTCGAAATTCGATAAATCGCATTTCTCCATACTTTGAAGAGCAATTCAGCAAGAAAATGTTTTTTGCCTTTAACAGAAAGCGACAAGTGCCTTGACAGAAATGCACTCTGTCCCACTTTCTATGCACCAAGATTTTGCAACCACAAGTCGTATGGCTTCATCATCAAGCACACATGTCCTCTGTCTTGTCGTGTTTGCAGACCTTGCTCTTTACCGGATATCGCACCTCGTTCAAAGTGCGATCAAAGTGAGTTCTTTGTAACTGAAACTTGTTCAAGAAGTTGTTACTTAGCGACATTGTCAATTATGGTTCGTTCTTTCATCTATTGAATAATATCGAGACATGCAGCATGAGGTTTCTTTTCTGTGAAATAATTGCTTTTTGCTTCGTGCATAGAATCAATGTGTTGCACCAATACAAAGATTATATTTAAATATTTCAAGAAGATCTATGGCATGTTGCTAAGATAACTTTTGATTTTGACATCATCGCTTTCAGAAACGAATACACATATGACGAAATTGCAGCTGCATCTATGTTCTAAAAAACTCTCAGTTTCTTTGCTTATCAACATCATTATTGTTAAGCTCAATGCATCGAAGAATCGAAAAATATATATTTTATGATACTCTCTCAGATTGCAAGGACGACAATAAATACAGAATCGAGTGTACGTACTGGGCAAAGGAAAATCACTGCAAAAGATCTTCACTGAGTTACAAATGGATGCAAACTCATTGCCCCATGAGTTGTAGTGTTTGCAAGAGCTGCTCGACAAGAAGCGTCCTCCCTCCACAACTTCCCACTGAGAGATCTTTTCTTCCAATTCATCCAACAAAAGCTGATATAATCACTTCGGCCACAAGTACCACAATGGAAACATCAACAGAAGTTACCACTTTTTCCTCAAACAACGGTAAACCTTTGCTGCTGTGTTGGCACCAAGAGGAATTAGTGCAAATCGGTAAAAGATGTTTCGGACATTATATCTCAAAATAAATGTTCTTTTGCGCAGATCCAATGGAAACGATGAAGTGCATTCGCAAACAATCTGTCGACGAATCATTGGCTGACCAGTGTTTGAACGCTCACAACTATTATCGGTGCTTGCATGGAGCTACTCCACTCACCTATGATGTCAGGCTGGAAAAAACAGCTGAGAGATATGCAAAGAAACTGGTGAAAAATGGAGCTTTGCAACCTTCCGCTGTTGGTGAGAGGGGTATTATTACTTACTTTGCGATGCTTGGTTTGGACAAGTAAAATCGGCACAACAATCAATGGTCAAATAGCATTGAATTAAGTTAAAAAGTTATGGAAATCTCGTTTTGTAAATGTATTTGGTTTCCTGGATTCTATTTACCGTGAATATAAATTAGTTTTTATTTCCTAACAACTTAGAAGCAATGCATATTTCTGGTTGTTCTTCATTTGAAAAGCACGCTTGTTTCTCCGTTTCCAGTGATGAATTTTCGAAACATTGCAATTGACGTACTTTTTGAGTGTCACGAATGAGTAATGTCAACAAAAGTTTAAAAACGCTTAAAGCTGAACGGTGGTCTGAGTTTGCAAAATCCTGATAGGCTGACAATTGGATTAAGAAATGTCAGTGTTTGTGATTTCTGAAGGTTTTTCAAGCAAACATTGTAAATGTCGCATTTGGCAATACTTGTTTTCATCACCTACGTGTGACAAAAGACATTTGATTCATGCAGGTGTTGATAGACCAAACATAATTGGGGAAAACCTTGCAATGCGTACTGCTACGAACATCGGATATTCCGTTGAGGAAGCTGTTGCTTCTTGGTATGCACGAGGATTGGCATATGACTACACCAACGAACGAACTAACCCAGCGACAGGTGAGGAACAGCTTGATAATGAACATTAATCTATCTATGATTGTTATTTTCTTTGTTTCATAAGCACAAAAGTTCATCGATCTGAAGGTTTCCATTATATAACTAAATTTGTCAAATTGAAAGAAGACCAATATTTGATGCTTGTAAAGTTTTGGCTGAATATCTAGCGGATTTCGTGGTTTCGTGTAAGCGCACAAGTTCTGGAAAGAACAATATTTTTATCCCAGATTCTTTCACTCAAATGGTCTGGCAAGACACAAGAAGCATCGGTTGCTCTATACTCAAGAAGGACGAATGTTATGTTGTTGTGTTCATTACCTCAGAAAAGGAAACCAACCAGGGTTCTTCATGACCAACGTAGATATGCCAGTTAAAGGTAAGCAAATGTTGTTTCATCGGTACATTACCCTTGTCCATTGACGAGTGTACACTCTTCATAAAGGAAGGCAATGCACATTTGCGTTTACGTCAAACCAGCACTGCGTTTTTGACATGTATTCTGATTTTCTGTGCATTTATGATTTCCTGATAACGTTTCATGGGTTTCCAAACTTACAGTTTCTCAAAACTACTGTAATTATAAAAGCTTTTTCTGCAAAAAACAATTAAAAACATTTATGCTTTAACTGCTTTCTTTCTGTTCATACCAATTTGCTAAGGATGTGTTTGAATCAACCACTGCGTCTTCCAACAGCTGGATGCAATCAAAAATGTCGAGCTGGTGTTTGTCAAGGAAATGAACTCCAATCGCAATGCAGTTGTGATCAACGAAACAGCATCTTTCAAGCTCCAAGATGTACTGGACACTGCGTCATTTCCTGTCCACGACCTGACAACTTCATCGGGGATTGGGAGACGAGTTGTGAGGGTTCAGTCGTTTGCGCTTGCAACAATGCAGGAAGTGATAAGAACGGAATTCCTTCCGGAGCTGTTGGCCGTTAGCCTTTTTTGTCAAGATATAAATATTCAATTTGTTCTTTTATACTTTATGCAAAAATACTCGTTTTTTGCTCATGCAATTCCGTTCGCGTAGTCCTAGGTTGCACTTCCAAACTATTTACAAGTTTCCCGTCATATTGACATCTGACATGATTTATCGTTCGTAACACGAATCTTTACTTTGTTTCGAAACTATCGTTATTTTTAATGTATGAATATTGGTTCACTCATAAATTGAAATGGGGAAGATACCGGGAGTAGAGCATGTGTGGCAATGAATTGTTAGTTGAGATTTCTGATTAGCTCTCGTGTGTTAAAACCTGCCTCAAGAAGAGACTTTCTCTTGTTTTTGTTTATCTCTTAAACCGTATTTTATTACTGCTTTGGCTCTTTTTACAGCCAAGTAACGTTTTTCTTCACTGATGTTTATCACAAGTTACTTATCGCAAATTATTTTTGTTGCTGTGAATATTTTTGAATTTCACAATTGCTTTTTCGTATCACTGTTATTAACAAATGCACTTTCGTCTGTTGAATCTCGCGTGATCAATTTTCAAAATCTATATTGTGTAGGCACCAATTTCATAAAATTTTATGTTCAAATCGCCAATCATATGAGGTGCGGGAAAACAAACCGGTATCAACATATTTTCACAAAGTAATCTGCTCTGCTGTCACAAAGTAATTTGCAGTGATTTGTTCAGTAATTTGAAAGATTCATTTCTTTAAATTCGTGTTTGACAAAATTGCTTTCATGTAATTCTAAGCTTTGTTAATCATAACCGCCCCAACAATCACGTTTTGTTGGATCACAACTCACAAGCGATGCAACACATTTATTTATTGAAAAGTGGCAGGAAGTTTCACGTTGTTTAACAGTAAGTCTCTAAAAATTGAGTACATTGATGTGGTTTGATGAAGAAGCAGAAGAAAACTCACCTTTGAAAACAATCTTCCTTACTGCCCGCAAATTATATAATACCACTGAAGTGAGCCTGAGACGACCATCAACGCCCAACCTGCGAATTACAGCGACCATCGTGTAGAGCAGTGTTTTTTTAAGCCGTTTTTGGGTGTCAAAATGACACCTTAAAATTTTGCAATGACACCCTCAATTCTGGAAGCGAAGACATGATTTTGCTTTGTATTAAAGTAAAAAGATTTAAGGAAAGCATGTTTTCCTGCACGTGGCTATTGCAACTGACAGCTGCAATGTTATAGGTCGATATAATTTTCTGGCTCAGAAGTTGGAAGCGTAGCTTTACAGAAGTGAAAATTGTAAATTTTGTATATGTAATTGTCATGCGCACAGCCTCGCTTCGGGCTGTTGCTATATTGCCGCAGATTTGTACAGTATGTTGTACGAAATTGTCAAAGCACTTTAACGCAATTATGGAAGTGTTTTACTGTTTTATGATTGCGACCGGCTTGCCTGGCGTTGCATCAGACTACAATGAAGAGAAAAGTTCGGCAGTTGCAGTGGGCATGCAAAACAAGGTGGTTGTCGAGTGAGGCAACAATGAGAGCTAGGACTGAGATATTGGCTATTTGGGCCGAACTGAAACAGCTGTCAGAAAACAAAAACGATGCAATGTGCGTTGTTATACTGCGACTTATGAAAACAAAAAAATTCAACATATTTCTTTCGTTTTTTCAACACTGGCACCTCACCTGACAGTCTGTTCTGTCAGTGACAGAACAGAGCAAAGTTTTTCAGGCGGATGTTTTAAGTTTGCATAGATGAAAGCTTCCATGAAACTGTTCATCAACAATAAGCTCTCTGATGCCGCTGCTCAATCCGAGCTTAAAGCTAATTGCGAAAAGTCTCATAGTGAATTAGGGGAACTTAGAACGCCGAATGGTTTGGCTGACCCGTGTGTGTCAAGTAGCATAGTGTTTTGGAAGGGCACCGAAAGATTGGCAAATTGATCATCCCCACAGACAAAAAGGTAGTGTTGCGATCGGAAAGCCCGAGCGGCATATGCGCAAAGCTTTGCACTGTGCCACCAAGCAAACAGTAGAGATCACATGCCATGATCACTCTATTATTGCTTGTTCGCGCCACATATATGGGTGTTATTCTTCGCGCACATCCCGTTCATTGTGAATCGCACATTCAACGCAACGTCAACCGAGAGGTTGCAACAGGAGACAGGAGTGAATGAACCAACTACCGCGGTATCTCTTTGCTTCGCCTCCCAGGAGGAGTGTATGGCAAGATGCCGCGAAAATAATTGAACCAAAACTGGATGATAACCCCGGTGCGGTTTTCGTCGCGGAGGTAGCATTGCAGAACAAATTTCCGCTCTCCAGAAATTTTAGAGAAATCTTGGGAACATGCCGAAGATGTATTCACATGTTTTGTCCACCTCGGGAAAGTATATGGCCGGCTTCCTCGTGAAAAGCTTTGGGGTGTGTTGTGGGAGTACGGTGTTGGCGGGTGCCTCTTTCTGGCTGTCAAGTAACTGTATTCCTGCTCAGAAGATTGTGCCCTTGTTGACGGAGTTAAATCACAACCGTTCAGCGCTGGTGTTGGACTCCAACAGTGATGTGTGCTGTCACCACTCCTCTTCATAGTCTATATCAAGGTTCTCCTCACTAGGGCCCGCGGGCCAAATCCGACCTGCGAAGGTCGGAGTTCGTCCAAGGACCAGGTGACATGACTACATCTCCGACTTTGCTTGGTTCCGTCTTGGTGTGGAGCCAGCAGAGCTATCACAGATTGCTATTGATCGTGAGGTATTTCGGGTCTTCCTAGGGCTGCTGCCCCGCAACTCTCCCTAAAGGAAAACCGGTCACGAAAATGAATGAGTGAATGGGTATGTAGGCCTGCATTAAACCTTTCTGTTTACGAAATTGTCTTCAGTTTGTTTTCCAAAAGTGAATGTCGTGTTTAAATAATTAAGCATATTTGGACGGAAACTTGTGTTTTTGTGAAATCAGTTAAAGGTATCAGACATGGAAGGGAAAATGGTGTTGACAGCCTAAAGCTTCACCACGACACCCTTTCAAAAACCAAAAAAACACTGGTGTAGAGTACTAAAATACCTCAAATTTTAGGAATTTCACTTTTCCGTGATATCACAAAGATGAGGTAACTTAGTCTCAGAAAAAATGCATGAACGATGATTGGACAGACTGTTTCACCAACTACATTCCAGCTTAGAAACATTGCCTTGAGTGTTAGTCAGAAGTTTGCACATAATTTGTAACCATATATTTGTGGTGACTATGCTGCTGAACACGAAATCGCCTTTCAATTGTAACAAAACAATTGGTGTTCTTTTTTTTCTCCAAAACGTATAAACAACCTCCTACCCAAAATGACGTCACCCACAAAAACTCAAAATTCAAAACTTTTAACCTTTTTTAAATATAAACTAGAAGATTTACGCATCTTTACAGGGTTTGATCAGCTCTCCAGCTCAATCGGTCGGAAAGTTATGACTGGACAAAGTCACTGACACTATAGTCAGTGGTGGTTTTAAGGTTGGGGGGGCCCGAGGCAATACTGAAATAGGGGCCCTCTGATGAAGTACTTAGCCAACCGTGATAAGCACTTTTGATCAAGCCGAAGATACGGCCACCGAAGGATAGGCCTACGTTCCAGAGACTACGGCATGACTGACATAGCAGGAGAAAATGCAAAAGGGTGTTCATGATAAAAAATTTTGATAACACTGAAAAATGGGAAGACAAGGCTGGCAACACATAAAAGTGAGGCAATAGCAAGTTCCCATCGCTCCCACTTCTTTATTTTCACGACCCATTTCCCTGCATTCACCATCAATATACTACAACGTTTACCCTTTTGAAAGTTTCACACTATCCCTTTGATATAATGCTTGGTATTTGGTATCCTGAATTTGTTCACGTTCATGAGAATAAATGAAACCATAAACAACAACCAAGAAGATTCAAAACAACAAATTTGTTTCAAATATTATCTTTTTAACTACAAGAACATAGCATACAAAAGCATTCAACCTGAGGCCTGTTTTGGAAGCTTTGAAGCTGGATGAGTCAACGCTGCCCTCATCTTGCATTGATACTAGTTGTTTGAAAAATGCGCAAAAGTAGGAAATAATTCATGATATACCTTATCGCAAACACTTCTAGCAAGTAGCCTACACAATTGATTAAATCTGTTCTAAGAAAAAACGGTTAAGTTATACTGGCTTTGAGCTGGCCAAAAAACTTTAACATCACCTAGCAAGTCTACCTCAAGCCAAACACTTACTAGTCAAGCTTCAAATAACCTGTGACGTCAAGCATGAACTAAATTCAAACCACCTAAAATACCTGAAATATCTGTAGAAAAAATGAGTACTCATAATACTCACAAATGCCGTTTCTGCTGCTTGATAAGAAGCATGAATGTAGCTTTGCTTATTAGCAGTCTTTGCAGCACAACAGCAATAATAAAAAAATACTTTCTAAACTAAAAATATAATATTCTATAAATGGAAAGATGTAATATGGTCACTGCTATAACAATTGCATGTTGTCTTATTTTCTGATGCAAATGTTTACTAAGGTACAACATCACAAGAAATGAAAAATTTGTCTAACTTTTTCATTTCAGAGACATAAAAAAGAAATCCTTTGATAAAAATATGAAATGTTCTAAAGCATTTAATTCCCAACCTCATTTTTACAAAATTTGAGTTTTTGTGTATGGAACATCTGATTATGCACGAGACAGACATGGCTACTGTTAACAACTTGGGTGCTTGAACCTGCACTCTTCTCTGTAGGCTCACTAGTACCACTTGCTATAACAGCAAACCTGTCCAGGAGACCTTTACCTTTACATTTTTCATTTCATGCTTTCTTACTTTTTCCTTGTTTTTTTCTGCTCCACTTGGGTATTTCCTGTTAAACTTTGATATTTTCAAAAATTCTCTAAACCAAACACTCCAATCTCTGAAAATCATCATTTGCTATAAAAAAATTATCATTTGGTGTAAAAATTTTTCATTTGGTGCAATAATTTGCTCTTATTTGATAGGGTCTTTTCAGAACATTTTGGAAGAAATTTTAACCTACAATTTTTAGGTAGGCCTATAGAAGTTGGTTTAAAGCTTTTCTTAATTTGCACATTGGAGATGGTGGTGAAGCCCCTTTGAAGGTATACTGTAGTACTTACACATTAAAGTCGCTGTTTGGGCCCCTTTGTAAACATAGTACTTACAAATTGCAATTGCTGATGGCAGCCTCTTTTAAAGCGGGAATTTTACGTTACCGTTACTGCTGGGGGCCCCTTGGAAAGTATAGTACTTAGCACTTACATATTACAATTGCTGTTTGGGGCCCCTTTAAAAGCGTAGTACTTACACATTAATATTGCTGTTGGGGGCTTCTTTGAAAAGAAGGATTTTTACATCGCAGTTACTGCTGGGGGCCCCTTTGAAATCAAGGTACTTACACATTACAGTTGCTGTTGGGGGTCCCTTTAAAAGCAAGGTACTTACACATTACAGTTACTGTTGGGGCCCCTTTGAAAGCAGAGTACATATGCACTACAGTTTCTTTTAGAGGCCCCTTCGATTAAGTTTAACAGTAGAGTACATACATATTTCAGTTGCTGTTGAGGGCCCTTTGAAAACAGATTACCTTGAAATTGCAGTTGCTGTTGGGGGCTCCTTTGAAAGCAAACTACCTGCACATCACCATTTCTTTAGGGGGGGCCTTTGAAAGCAAACTACTTGCCTATGATCTGCTTTGTAGCATATTATGTGAGTGAATAGTACGTTTTTCACCAAAAATAAGGAAATTTTATGCCCGTAACACCTCAAGGGGGGCCCCCAAAAAGGGGGGGCCCGAGGCAAGTGCCTCGTTCGCCTCCCCTTAAACACACCACTGACTATAGTGGCTTTGCGGTCCTCTTGCAAATACGTTGATATCGGAAACAATTATTGGCGCCAAAACCTACGAGATGAGTTGCGCAAGGGTGCTCCAGCCTTATCAGATAATCGCGGTCTTGTGATTCATATGTAAATCTGTCTTATGGATAGTTCATATGCAAGAAAACTGCCAGAATGCTGTTTACCTATGTTTTACTAAAAGTGTATTTAATAGCAGAAGTCTATCAACGAAGTGAGTAAAGCTGTTGCCTTTAGAACAGGGGCTCCCAAACTTGGGTACATATACCCCTAGAAGTACATTTGTCTATCTGAAGGGGTACATTTGAGGTTAGCAATAGAAGGGAAAAATATTTTTATATATTATTAATTTCGAATTATTCACACATATATCAGTGAATATTATTTTCAAAAATCATGACATGCCTATTGGTAAAAAAATTTTGGTTATTTTCCTCAGCCTTTTTTTCATAAGACATTTTAGGGGTACATGCTTATCTATCGAAATACTGAAGGGGCACATGGTCAGAGAAAGTTTGGGAACCCCTGCTTTAGAGGATGACCATTAGTAAATGATACAATCTTTGCAACTCGAGTGTTATGAGTTCACCCTTGTGCAAGCATCCACTTATATTATCTTTGTTGATTTTTTGTCTAAGCAGTTGGCCAATAAACGTCTCTTCGTCGTTGTTAAAAATCAAACATAACAAGTCCACTGCATTCAACTAAGGCTGGGTTCAAGTAAAAACAAGTAATATCTAACATATTTCTTAAAGTAACTTTAAGTAATTCAAGCAAATCAGGAAAATCGACATTAAACATGCAAGCACATCAAAATCATTTCAAGTTTTAAATCACACAATGGGCTGTTCAGAGAAAATTCGCACCTGTTGGCCGCGATTCAATTTAATCCTTTAACGACCGCGAAAGCCCATGTATTGGCTCACACTCTTTTGGCCACTACTCGCCAGGCGATTGAGCTAGAGAGCTATCCGAACCATCCACGGATTCAACAAGTCTTCGGCTCGAAATCGAAAAGACCTTCTCGTTTTCGGTGGGGGTTTTCTGGAGGTGATGTCACACTAAGAGCATGTTTTAGAAATTTTGGCCACTTTCGGCCAGCCCTGGGCCCCAACTCATTGACCCATTCTTTTGCCTCAAAGTTTTGTTAAAAACTAGGGCAAAATCTGCGCCTATAAAGCCCTTGGTTGACTTGATAGCATGTCTGTGGCCAAAAGTATGGGCCAAAAACCCAGTTTTTGGCCTAATCCCTAACTTTTCAGGAAAGGCATAATTTCCCCTATCAGGCCAAACTTTGACCGGCCATAACTCGGCAGCAGATAGAGCTAGAGAGCTATTCACGCCCTGTAATGACTAGTGGCGTCGTGTAGTTTAGAATCAAAAAAACGTTTTTTAAATTTGGATGGGGGTTTTGGGCCAAGGGGATCATGACAGTGGCATGTTTTTTGGTTAATTTGATGACGTCATCATCCGATCCCAAGCGCCAATATTTTGTCTCGCACTATTTTTGGATTCTAGGCTAAAGTACGAGTCTTTAGAGCCCTTGATCAAGTTTCTAGCGTTTCTGGTTTAAACGTTAGGCCAAAAATATTCCAAATATGTCAGGAATGTCCCTAGGGCAATCAGGGGATTTCCCTAGTTAATATTCTACCACTTTTGCCATGACTTATCAACCAGAAATGCTAAAATGTCTCCCAAACCCTCTGAAACCTCGTACTATATCCTAGAATGCATTTAAATCTCGCGCGGTTTCGCGCCGCTGGTTCTGCTCGAATTACGCACTCCCACGCGACGTTGACGTCACAGATTGTTTTGATAAACCTATCAAAACATCCTGTGGTTTTGCAAACATAGCCAGAAAGGCCGAAATCGCACGACCAAAAGTCTTTTTTCAGCCTAAACTACCAGTCTTTCCCCATTCAGACCGGATTTGAGCAGCTCTTTAGCTCGATCTGCTGGCGAGTGATGGCTAGCTAGAAAAAGGGTGTATTGCACCCAAAATTGTGGTTTGTGGGTGCAGACATTTTCACCAAATTTTTTTTTGTCCATAATTTCAGCTACAGATATGCTAGAAATTCATTCATGGGCTCTAAAACGTGAATTTTGTCCTAGTTTCCAAACAAATCTTGAGCCAAAATAATGGCCCAATGGGTTGGGGTCCAGCGCCAGGTAAAGGTAACCAAAAAAAGCCAAAACACCCCCACTTGCAGCGTTCCCCCAGCGAACCCGAAACCGAAAACGAAACGCGTTTTTTTTTTCGATTTCGAGTCGAAGACTTGCTGAATCCGTGGATGGTTTGAATAGCTCTGTAGCTCAATCGCCAGGCGAGTTGTGGCCAAAATCGTGCGAGCCAATATATGGGCTTTCGCGGTCGTTAAAGGGTGCAGTGTTCTTCTAGCTCCAAATCGTAATCATGGTGACAATCAACAATTGTGACTCACAAAGCGCTCTGCACAGGTAAGAAATCTATTCGCTTCAGTGGCTTATTTTATGTGTCATGATGCATGTTATGTATAATATTGCGTTTACTGCAACCGAAGTGGCTTCTAAAATCTTGATATTTCTGAAAGGAAATTACTTGAATTATCAAGTAATTGCAAATTTACTTAATCAAGTGATAAGTAAAGATGTTAAAGTTAGTAATTATGTAATTACTTACTTGAATGCAGCTCTAGATTCAACAGTGCGGTATGAAATCCTTTGCAGTTCATGACTTTCTTCTTGTTGATTTTCAGTGTTTATAAATTTAGAGGCAAAGGCAGCAGTCAGAAGATTTCTGCAATCTCTTGTTCAATTTGTATCGAAAAACCAAATCAGCGTCTTGAAACTGGTTGCTTCATTGCGTTCATTTTCCAGCACAGCGCACTGAGGAATGGAAACCAGAACGAGATCGTTCTCTTTCTCTGCACATAAAAATATGCAATTTAAACTTTTTCTGTTTTTCTGTAGTTGTGTTTGCATCAACTGATTCGCAATTGCTCTTAAAAACACATACGATTAATTTTGATTGCATGCAGTGATGAAACAAAGCATTTTTGGTTAAAACAGTGACTTGCAATGCTTTCTTTGAAGCATCCAATGCATTCATTGATGTTTGGCATGTTATAAATACCGTAAGTCTTTATGAGATATTCATATCATAAACAGGTATGTCACCAAGCAGATGTTATGATTGGGTGTTGCTGACCATAACATAGGTTATGCGTTAAAGGTTACCTCAAATACTTGTGTCGTCGCAAGGTTATGACCAAACAACAATTTTGTACGTTTGTGCCTTTGTCCAACACAAATATGAGCTTTTAATGAAGTATCAGTATTTGTGGTAAGGCAATTTGTAACGACAGACAGAATGATACAATTTTAGTATGTTTGAGACGGTGCTCATACTGCTGACAGACTGTAAAGAGACGATTTATTGTTGACAGAAACGCTAGAATCGGCAAGAATTTCTAGTATCTCCAGAAGAACTCCAGAACAGGTATATTAAATGGAGTTGCGATTTGTAAGCTTAAATCTCCGGAAATGCAAACAAATGTATACATCCAGCCTTTAATTTTGGGTATTCGGTTACAGTATCTCTTATACGCTATCATGCTTCAACTAGTCCCGTGATGAAGATCTCATATTGAGGCATGTTGAATATGCCCGCAAAATGATTTGCAATGTTTGCAAACCAAAGTAATTTCGCAGCTAAACAATGCCGTTGTTCAGCGTGAGATATCCCTTGACTCGAACGTATAACAGTAGAAGTTGTTCCACCGCAATGAGGGATGAAAACCTAGACTTTTAGTTCGCATCTCAATATATTTGCAGTTACCGGAGTAGATAATTTCAGGAACAGTTTTACTCACAGGCTATTCCAGCATTTCTCACCCACAACCTTTGTTGATAAATAATGAGTTCGGTGAAAAATAATATCTCTCTTCCGATTGCAGCAATTAGTCTCCGGCCCTAAGCAGTTACACCTGAGAAGGATTGTGCGATGGCATCCTTGAGATGAAGTTGCATAGAGTGAAACGCGCACTATCCTATGAAATAAGGGAGGAGTCAAAAAGCCGGCTTAAGAAAAGTTACTCAAAATTAAATTCTACAAAAAAACCAAAGAGATTTCTTCGAAAGCCTTCAAAAATTAAAATGCTCAGTGCTACTGAAGCAAACAAGACATAACTGGCGACTGATTTCCAAATAACGATCACTCGCTTATGCTCCGCGATAACTTTCCATTTTTGTCTTCCAGTGCTTAGTTAACGCTTCAGCTATGAAGGAAAACATTCCCCAACAAGACTGATTCCATGTAACAATAGTTACTTCGCAACTTTTAACAGTAAGATGCTTCACCTACTGTATTACAAAACTTTAACGTTAAATTATGTTAGAAATCTTTGACAGGCAGTTGACAAGGCGATTTGTAAACTTTTTAGTTACTTGAATCTCCTGACAAAGGTATGAGGGGCAGCAGCAGCAGCAGCAGCAGCAGCAGCAGCAGCAGCAGCTTAAATAGAAAAATTTTTTTAGATTGCTGCTCTCAATAAAATTACAAATTTCGAATCACAGCCTACGCAGTTCAAAATCTGAAAATCCAGTAGTCGCATTTTCAACTGTATTAGAAATTCTAAACCACATTTTTTACAGAAACTGGCCTAGAAATTAACCAATGGATTAAGCACATTGGCCGGAAGTTGTATTCTTTCTGTGTTAGAACATCGATGTATATTTTTTCCACTGTAAGGGAAAAACTTTCTTGTTACTATTTCCTATCTTTTCATTATCTTTGCTCCAAAACCGTTGTTACTCGTTCCTGATCAATAACATCCTGACTTTTCAACATTCACAGGAAGAAATTAGCATTGAAGACTCGACCCCACGTTATTTATAGAAAATTGGTGTAGTTTTGCGTGTTAATATTTTAAATCTAGGAATATTTTATTATCGAAATCAAGTATTTCCATTCAATTTGAAATTTCCTTGTTTCACCAGCAAAATAAACATTTGTACCATTTGGGTTGCATCACTGTACTGTTTTCAAACCGTTAGAAATGAACAAAAGACGTTTCTTGCTTTCATCTCATAAAATTACATGCGAAGTGAAACTTTACCAATAATTGGAACGACTCGGCTCACCAAGAAAATATTTTTGAAAAATAATGCTGCTCTGCACGAATATATCTTGGCCGTAGTTGTAAGAAAATTGATTTGCTTTTATCTCTGTAAGTGAGGATCGGAACAAACACCGATTTCACAATTGAGAACGTCGCGGTTCTTGAAAGATCTGGTTTGGTGAACAGATAGCTTTACTTTCAGGCATTAAGGCGGGTTGTTTAACAATGCATATGTCACTTTCTTTCACTTTCTGCCAATGGGGAATGCCACCAGAAATTGTTTGAAAGACTCAATCTGTTGCAGTGTCTTGCAGCTTTCTTGTGGGTCAAACTGACATGAGTCTCTTGATAGGCATAATACTTCAGTTTCATCAATTCTAATTTTCGTTCTAGGTTGATCATGTAGCTGCAGACCAATCACCTGCATGAATAATCTGCTGGTGGGATAAAAGCAGCAGCAGTTTGTTCGCCAACACAAAGTCGTAAATGGGCCTCATTTTAAAGTCCAAACCCGGCCTTGAGCCCGAAATAACAAGCCCGAACCTGGCCCGAGCCCAACATTTATTTTTGAAGCCCGATTTAACCCGAAGGCCAAATTTACCGAGTGAATCAAGATATGCGCAACTACGGGGTATCAAAAAACGTAGTGTGCGGGTGTAGCTGCAGGTACACGGTTTTATCACACCCAAAACAGCAATCACCTTGACCAAAACATTAATTTAAACAAGTGCAAACTCAGCTTGTAAGTCAATGCTAATACTGCTTTTCAACATAAAAACAAACTATCACGAAACTATTCACAATGGCGCTATAGGCGCGAAAGGAACTATTTAGGATTGCGCTATAGGCATGAAAAGCCTGATTGTAGGCCATCGTTTCTTAACACAAGTGAAGAATCGCGTAAGTGATTGATCTTTTCGACGAATTGCCATCTCGTGCTAATTTCCTCACCGCTGTGCCTTCTGAAAAAGTGTATGACACTAATCCCAGCAGAAAACAAAAGAACGCAGCTGTGTTTGCAAATAGAATTAGCTGAAGAAAAATCACAACCACTTCCTTCACAGAAGTCACCACAGTGAGCAGAAAAAATGCACTTCGCGAAAGAAAAAAATCGTTACTTCGAATGGTATAAAAAACTTGTGTATGCAGGCCCGAAACATTTTGACAAACTTGAGCTCGAACCCGGCCCGACCCGAAAAGCCCGGCCCGACTTGCAACTCTGCGCCAACAGTGAAAAGCTGATCCTGCATCTTCCATCAGTGGAACACTTGTCGACATGCGGCTGCGAGTACCTATCCAAGTAACCCAACACATGTACAGTAGATATAGATAGGAAAGCCAACATCACGCACCCTAGTCGGAGTCCAGCACACATAGCGAACGCTTTTCACAGGTGTAAATTTTCTGAATAGGAATGACCCAAGTGGCCGTCAACGCCATACTCAGCCAACAATTTCCCAAACCTTTACTCGAGAGATGCTTTAGTTTGTTTTTTCAATATCAGCAAAGCAAACATAGGCATTTTTACATTATCCAAAGACTACCTGATAGTTAGTTGGAGAGTGAAAATTTTATCTGTGATGCAATTGCCAGGGTAAAATCCGCACCGGTCTCTAGTTCATGGTATGTTCAGTTATCTCGAGGCCTTTTTACAAAGCCTATGGCGCAAAATTTCCGATGATTTTAAAAACGGAAATGTCCCTGAAGTTGTTCGTGCATGGAAATGATCACCACAAGTTTATCTATTTTTCAATGTCTCAATTCATTAGCAGGTGACTTGAAACATATGCTTTAACTGAAAATTCCTTCTGTTCAAGGAATCAATATATTTAATCGAATTTCATGACAACCTGCAGGTAATAAAGCATTCGATGCCTGACAGCAAGGTCGAATTCGGTCGCATTGATGATATTTCCTTTCCAAGACAAACTTTGTTGCTTGTGAAAAACAAGATGACAAACAAATTGCCTCTCTTAAGCAAGGATCATAAAATTCCAAACGTTTCAAGGCCGAGAGGAAATTGTCGGTGCATGGAAATACTTTATTAGCGGAAACGAGAGTGTAACTAGTGAAGCTTATCTGGAATAATTTACTGTGGCTATTTCTGTGAATTTCAATATAATTTTTAGGCGTTTCATAAATATGAAAATGTGTGTTGACTGTGATTTCAGACGCGATCGTGATGAGGGCGGACGTCGCGAATGTGAAGTCAGGCGCAAGCAGAGGTGGTCGCGGCTTGCCATGAAAACAACTTTGTTAAGCGAAGAAATTCCTTTGGAAATCACTTCAGTGAATGCGGATTGTTTTGGAAACGGTTTTTCTCATAAACAACAACGTTGCGCCACAGAAACGCAAATGGTTTTCTGAAAGAAACAAAAAAAATTTCGAATTGGAAAAATAAAAATTTTTGCAATACAAAAAAAACAAAATTGTTGTAATGGTACAAAATCGTAACGAAAATTCAACTTCAATGCTTAAACAAGGCAGTCAAAGCACTTTTTGATGTGGTACTCTCGCGCTGGAACACGCTAACCTTTAAAGCAGATCTTGCACCTTCAGAAACGTTCCATCGCATTCCTCGCATCACGTACAAAAATGTCTTATCGCACTCAGCGTGTTAAACGACTTGAAAAGATTAACAGCAGAAAGAGAAATAAGCACATACATTTTTTTGGGCAATTAGAACTGCGAATTTGCAGTATGTAGACAGTTTTTTCATAGTTTTTTTATTTAAAAGTGAAGCATGTAATATTAATTATGCGTGCAACATGCTCAACTTCCTCTAATTGTATCAATTGAGTGCTAAAATATAAGGACGAACTTTTCCCCAGTTGGTATCTTCACAAGCGAAGCAATAAATTATTGCTTAGAAAAGGCATTATCTTCTAAAATTAACAAAAACACCGAATACAGAAAAACTGCAGATTATTATTAAAGGGGGTGCTAAAGATCACAAAAAAGCTTAAAGGGTGAGACTTGTAACTAGTTGGAAAGAATGTGGCTGCTAAACCAAAAGGACCTGGCACCTTGTATAGCCGACTGTAGTGCTTGTCAACTCCTTAGTTACTGGTAATCATGAAAAGGCCGATGTCAAAGCAGACCCGTCGCCACGGGGGGCTTTGGTGGGCTTAGCTCCCCCAAACAAAGCTCCAAGCCCCCAATTTGCAATACGAAACACTATAAATTAATGGAATTTTTGTAAAATTTGAATGTGAAGCCCCCCCATACACGAACGTAAAGCCCTCCCACACAAACGTAAAGCCCCGCTATTGACGACTTTCTGGCGACGGTTCTGTGTAAAAGCATGAACAATAATAGACGTTTCTGCCCATCGTTTTTCCTATTTTACTCAATACATTGGTCCAAGCTCGCCAATCAATCCGTCAGGCGACGCGAAGAATAGGAAGCTGAGCAAAGGTTGACCAGGGCAACATAGATTTTTGTTGCGTCGCACGTTCATTTCAGTGATCAATCTTGGCCTGCGCGTGGAGTGCAGTTGTGAATGAGCAAGACTTTGCACAAGAAAATGACGAAAAAAATTGCACAATCTTACTTCCAACCAAAATAGCAGTAATTCGTTACCGTTTGTTGTCGAACTTGGCAGTACCACAAAAATGCCCGGAAATGAAGCGCCACTAAAAGATTTACATGCCGAACGTGAACGAATGGCTGCGACATACCCTTGCAAAGGGTAGTCTGTATAAATACAGGTAAAAGCGTTTTGATCATTTGCTATGAACACGGCGTAAATTCAACACAAGTTTTGCCGCTTTGCAATGTGACAAGAAAGACAAAATAATTTAGGAAAAGTGTTGACATTTTCGTTTTGGATTCAAAACGTAAAATGCACTTTGAAATTTGTTGCAAGATTGGTGACAAGAATCAAATTGAAAATAACGGTTCAGTCCTATTTTTGAGCTAAATTTGAACGAAGAAGTTCTTTGCCCATTACGCATTGGCTACTTTTGGCTATCACATGCCTAAGCCAGTAGTTTTGGAATAAGCAAAAAGCACAGCATAGCTCTGCGGTGCTAAGGGTATTGCAAAATATCGATCTGATCCACTTGATCACGAAATTTCACATTCTTTCGAAATTTTACATCCTTTCCCGTTCATACTACGTTAGATATGTAAACTACTTGATTTCAGTTGAAGTTGAAAACCTTTCAAAATTCTTCGTTTCAGGTGAATTGACGAACAGAATTGATAAACTGGCTGCGCGGCTAGGATTCAAGTATTTATAATGTAACAGGATCAAAGAACTTTAAAATCAAAACATTTCTGATCAGGGTCAAGTCGGGAAAAATGAAAATTTCGTCATTTTCGTGTCTATAACTGTTCTTTTTCGCAAATTTCAGGTTTTATGTAAGTTTCTTTAGTTCAAACAAAATGGTTACGTGTATTTTATCACTTTTTAACAATGAATGATTGTGTTTCAATAAGTTCAGTTTTACGTGGTAAATTTTGATGATTCACATTTTATAACATTAGAACTCCGTAAGGTCCCGAAATGAAAAAACGAACTCATGTTAAGTTTTCGAATCAAAGATTTATATCCGTGAAACATTTTTATGAAAACTGTGCTTTCTAATCACTTCATCAGCGCTGGGAACAAAACCCTAACCGAGGGCAAGCAATGAAGTCCACCCTCTTCTCAAAATGCATAAAGTTGAAACCACTATATATTGTTTTTTTAGCAATCTTCGCGTGCAATTGTTTGATAGCTACGAAGATAGCTACACATTCATTAGAAGTGTGTTACCTGGCATGGTGCAATTTATTAGATTTAATTCAATCTAAGCAAAGATTAAAAAACACCTTGATGTTACAATCTAAACGCAGAAACATCCAGTACGTGGCTGTTATTGAGATTGTCCTTGAGTGTCGTGTATATCATTTTTCCAGCTGTGGGTTTGTGTTTCGTCGCATTGTTATTTAATCACGTTCTCTCTTCATTCAAGCGCGGTAAACAATGTAATGACGTTCACACTGGCTCACCTCTCGTTTTCGATTACCGCCTCTGTTCAAAAAATAAATCTCGCCAGGTTTTGGAACGCAGCTCGAAAGCGAGGTGTGCGCAAGATTGCAAAATCTAGTGGAAGAAGCAACAGTATGTCATGCAACACTATGTGATGTGGAGAAAAATACACATCACTGCCAAGTTCTGCACCAGGGAATTTTATCGTTTAATCAAAACTACCCACACATCCTAAAAGAAATGCAACAATCAGGGACAAAATGTTTTCAACAGTTGATATAACGCAGTTGTATTCCACAATGTTTGTGTTGGTTGTTTTTTCGAGTTTTTTCAGGATAATCAAATTAATTGCGCGAAATCACTTTTTACAAATATGAAAAAAACTCATCGCCAATTGAAGCTCAATTTGCTCACCAACCACAGTCAGAAACACAGATTTATGAACAATTTAAAAACTGACAAGCTTCATGTTCCATTTATGTTCACAAATATCAAGTGGCATTTGTGAATAGAATAGATAGGTGGATCTCCTGCGACTGGTCCAAATGCCAACACTCTATTGAATGCTCAAAACAGGCATTTCCAAGACTGGTCCACTTCACTTTACAGTAGAAGTGTATTTCTACATGTGTATCAAATGATCCGTTTGGTCTTTAAGTTTGTCTACAAGGTTTTTGTTGTTAATGTCGTCTTCCCGTCGTAGCGCTTCGTGGCATTTTTCCAAAGCTTCCTGTTTGTTCTTGTTCATCTTGCCAGCGACGGTAGCTTTTGCGTAACAATAGCAAGCTTTAGGGAACAATTCATCTCTTTCATCAGCAACAGCTTTACCAGACAAAGCTTCTTGAAAGTGCTGTACTGCCTTTTCGTAACTGCCGACTGCTGCAGCATATTTTCCACAGTAAATCAAACACTCCGAACACATTATCCACTTTTGCATATGTTCTTGAGCTTTTGTGAGTAGCTGAGTGTAATACTCGTCACCACTCTGCTTCAGGCTATTTCTTTCTTTACCACTACACGACATCTTCATCATTTTTAAATGTATGCGAACCATCGATATCAAATTCGTTATTTCTACAAAAGCTTCACTTTCCACTGTCTTCCTCAGCCCATTCTCGTAGTAAACAATGTTTTTATTGCGTTGTGTGGCGTTCAAATTGTTTTCGACCACGTTCCGCACATCTTCTAACACAGTTTTTTTCACCTTGTCGCCGACAACCGAAAACCTCTTAAGTCTGACGTTGACTCTGCTCACAGCTGAAAGGGGAAGGAACAAAAGGCTCACGCCTGTTTGTTGCCTGCACAGTTCGCACAGCGCATGGGACATGTCCGATATCCACACAAACCTTTCTCGCTTTTCCCTAGTGACATTGCTGTCATGGAGGATAACTTTTCCCAGTGAGTAAAGAACTGAAACCAGTCGGTCAAAATAGAAAACCCTGCAATGCGTTTTTAGGTCTAAAAACAACTCTTCCTGATCTAAGGCTCGGAATTCCCGTAGTTGATCAGGTGCAATCTGTAATGAGTATTTAGAGGCCAACTGCAGCCAATCTGTCACTGTTTCATTCGTAGAAATTTTGCAGAGATGGTTCACTTCACTTGACTTAAATCGCATCACTAACGAAATGTATTCATCAAGAAGGTGTGCCTTCTTTTGCAGTTTTTCACCAGCAGTAAGACATGCTTCAGCTACGGTGATGGCGAGTCGATCAAGTGATTCTGGTTGTTTATTTATCAAAACGTCAAAAGTAATCCGGATTTCGACTATCTTAGAAATTTCTTGCCAGATTTCGCGAGTGCTTCTAAGAAGACTTTGTTCTCCAGCTTCAGAGTTTGCTTTTTTAGCAAAAGTTGCCGTAGACCTCCCTCAGATGGACCACAGCCATTGAAACAATAAAGTCGTTCAGAACCTCAGGGTGCATGTCCACAAATTGGAAAATTGACAGCATGTGTGGAATCATGCTGCTCATAAACTTGTGATCGAAATGTGTCCGACTATCCTTGTGAACCAAAGAAGCTAAGCAAAAAACAGCCTCGCGAAGGGCTGATTCTTTGTCGTGTATGTGAGCTTGCACAGCCATAAATACAACTTGGTGAAGTGTTATTACGGTATCACTGTAACTTTCTCCGGTCACATGACCAATAGCAAAGTCTTCCAGACGTGATATGAGTTCACCTGATTCCTGCTTATTCATCAGAAATGTATCGTAGTTGCATTGCCTGCTCATTCGTCTTTGTCGTAGTTTGGCATTACCGATCAACCTTTGAGGAATGCATCCGTGATGAAAAAATGAAAGAATTTCTATTGTATCCCAAAGTCCTTTTTCATGCAATAATGTCACCAAGGCTTGGTACAAGTGCTTCGTGTGTACGCCATGCAGTTCTTTCAAATGCTGTATTTCTTTGTGTAAACTGTACGGTCCTAAACGACTGTATTCTTCGAAAGTTAGGCGAGACTTTTTGCAAGTTGCTCTCACAGCTATTAAGCCAAGGGGAGAACCTCCAAGATTGGAGATAATTGTTAAGGCAGCTTTTCTATCTGCATCTGAGGCTTCTATAGATATACCCAACAACTTAAGACCTTCCTCTCCTGTGAGACCGGTTATTTCAAACTTTTTGAATGCATCAAAATCAGGAAAATCGCACGTTCCCTTTGACTGTGATGTGACGCAAAAGTACATTTGGCTACTAAAGGTCTTGTAGTTAATCGTAAAAATCAAATCGATCAGCAGGTCCATGTCTTTCTCGTGTGGGTCTTCAATGACTATAAGCGTTGGAATGGAAGCTTCGCTTAAAATTTCCACAAAGCTTTGACTTCGTTTCCTTTTAAGTAGCTCGCTGGCACGGTCACACGCAGTTTTGTTATTAACCAAGCCACAGTCCTTCATTTCTCGTAAAAGTTGGTTCAAACAGTCTTCCATATCCTCGCTGCTGTCACGGCATTCAACTAAGTAACTGATATAGATTTTTTTGTCTTTATTGAAAGGAATCTCAGCTGCAAGTTTTCGGACAATGGCAGATTTGCCTGATCCTGGAAGACCATGCAAATGTAAAACCATGGAATTTTTCTTACGCAACTCTTGTTTGATATTTGTAAAAGTTCCGGATTCAACGAAGTCTTTCACAGGTTGCCGAAAGTTGCTAATCGATTTGATCTCGGAAAATGTTTCCACAGGTGAGGTTATTTCCTAGACGGAGAAATGCAAAAAACAATCGTTTTAACAAGGGAGAAAAACAATAAAGAGAAGTGAAAAACAAATAATTTTGGTTGCTCGTGCATTTCTTTAAGGACGGCTAGAGTCTTAGAAGTCTTAAGTTAGGGATTAAAATGCATAGGTTGTAATCTTTTGTGAGGTCTTCCAGGATTCAACTAACGTATTCTTCAGTGAACAGTAATTAAAAACGGTAGTTTTTGTTTGTCTCTGGTGTTTTAAGTGATTGGGATATTTTAAGTGTTTTCATGAATTAAGTAGCAGTTGAGTTTCATTATAATCGCAGTGTACTCCTTTCTGAGTGCCGTGAATGGTCTGCCGCACCCATCTCCGCTTACTCTGACCGGAACAAGGGCCTATGAGAGGGGGGTCCAACAGGAACATTGTTCCGGGCCCGACAGCTACGGGGGGCCCGAGACTGAAGGAACATTTGAGTGTTTCTTAATAACAAACTCGAAAAAATATAGCGAAATTAATGCAGGTGATAAAACTGGTTTGGACTAAAGCAGTGGTTCCCAATCAGGGTGCCATTTACGATACTTAGGGTGCCGCTAGCTAATGCGTTTTTTGAAATATCACAAGAAACACTGTTTTCAAAATGTTGTCAAACCTTAAAGAAAATTGCTATGGGCTCTCCACTGCGTGTCAAAAATGATGTTTCCCTTCTGTAGGGTGCCGCAAGCGTGAAAGGTTGGGAAACACTGGCCTAAAGGGTTTGGTGAGGTGGTACAGTGCATATTAATGTGAATTGCTGACAGTGCATTTTCCTGATATGATGCATTTGTAATTATTAGCATTACACATTTTTGCTGTACTTGAATGTTTGCCTACTTTGTCGAATTTAAGACATTCACGATTACTGTCCCAGTGTGTCCACTGAACTGAATTTTCCTTTAGGTCTTTCATTTTCAAACAAATCTTTATTAAAAACTCTCTCCAATAAACCAAGACTTGTGAACTAAGAGATGCTTCAAGCGAAATTTGAATGGAAACATGCCAGTTCACAAAAAAATCTAAACTAACAACAGTAGCCCTCGAATGTTGTGCATATGTGTGAGATAACTAAAAAGTTAAAAAGTAACAAGAGCAGGACGCAAGTTCTTATAGTGCACCGCGGCGATGTGCTGTGCAATTTGCTGATTGTTAAACTTGGGCCACAAACAGATACAAGCTCTAAACCAAGGGTTTAGTGGTGTAGGAACGCGTGGGAACGGCGTTCCTATTCCTTTGTTTGGTGTTTTTTGCACTAGTAACGTTCTTGAAAATTTAGATTTTTCATTTAGATTTCTATGTGCAGCGCCTGGAGCAACATAAATGAATAAATGACAAGTTATCTCGTGCACAGCACTGTAGCATGATTGTGTAATTACTGTTTGTGATACCATTAATGGTATTTGCGTACTCCATGCTTCGTCTGATTGTTTGCATTTATCGTAACTCTGCTATCTTCTTTTCACCATTTAAGACCCGGGTGCGCCACTTTTTTGCAGAGCTTTGCAACACCATAACTCGCCAGCCGATTGAGCTAGAGAGCTGTTCAAACCCTTTACGGATTCGGAAAATCTTCTTGTTGAGATTGAAAAATTATTTTTGATTTTGGGTTTGGGGTTTCTGTGGGTGACATCATAATCGTGGCATGTTTTCGCGTTTTTTAGCCAACGTTACCTGACCCTGGCCCCTTAACCCAACGAGCGATTGCTTGGCTCATGTTTCGTTTGAAAACGAGTCCTTGGTTGACTTTCTAGCGTATCTGGAGCCAAAATTATCACGAGTAATAAGTCTTGAAGTTTTCAGACCGTTGGCGGATGGGCTCCAGCTTGCCTGAGTAGTTACGAGAACAAAAGGAGCTTTTTGCGTGTGAGGGCATCTGAGAGATATTTGGTGTTAGAGTTCGGTTTTTACCTGAATCAGGGGTGTAGTAGGTTGGGAACGCGTGGGGACGGCGTTCCCACACCTCTTTTTTTAGCACTAAACCCCTGCTCTAATCGAATGTGAGTATAGGATTAGCGGACATACCCAGAAATTCGAAGATTTCGAAACCATACAGTAGAAACTAACCACCTACAGTATTTCGGAAGAATACTTTAAAGCAATGGTCGCCGGCCTGTGGCCCATGTGGATATTTATTGTGGTTCACGGTCAAAAACAGAAACAATTGTCGGTTGACAAAATATTTCGTTTTGTCAATTCGTTCTTCTTATAATACGCAAGCTCATTCCAAGGATACAGTTACTCAATGAGGTCGCGATCTCAATTCACTAGTAGCAGCGTTTTATTCAACCTTGATCGACCCCATTCATTTTGAGACTCTGGCTTTTTTTATAATTTCTTCCTTGATGAGATTTTACTATGAACATTTAAAAGTCATGTTAAAAAATGGTAATATTGTCACATTACTTGAACACCGGTATGTTTTGACATAATGTTTCATATGATCAACAAACGAGCACTTCTTGTTGAAGTTTGATGAACATTAATTAGCCTCAATTTTTATTTATTTCAGAATCATTTTGCAAGTCTTAGGGGACCCAAATGGGTTTTGCTCCGCCTAAAAAGATTTCTCTTAGGGGCCCTGCCCCCAACTGTACCACTTTGTCGGTAATTAAGTATCACTGATGTTTTATGTCTTCAAGTATCGTTGATACTTCAGGTCCTTTCCATGATTCCTTTTTAACAAAACAAATATAGAATCCCTGAGTGATAAAGTGGGAGAGCAAGCGCTTGCCAAGGCAAAACTTGGTTTAACACTGGAAGCCCGGGACGGTCATTTTTGTCCGATTTTTAACTGCAGCGTTTCATACATTCGTTAATTTTGCTATTTGCTTCGTCATATCCCTTGACGTTTCCTAACTTGTGATAAAGTTTTTGCCGCTATTGGAATTTTTTTGTTAGAGCTTTGGGAAACAGAGTATTTCATACATCTACCTACTAGCCCTGAGCGGTCAAAAATGACGTGCGCATGATTAGGAGATTGTTTCTTCAAAAAGGTGGTTAGAAGCTTTAGTAGAGTTTCTTTCGTAACTATGAAAGTAGTTACGCAACAATGGAGTAACAATTGATTGATTTTCTTCTGAGAACCAGGAGCTAGACCGATGTTTGGTAGCCTACAGTGTTGCCACTTCTTATGTTTTAACATCAGATCTGATGTTTTGAGAGAAATTTCTGATGTTTGATGTTTTGGCGACAAATCTGATGTTGAGTAGGCAGTTATTGTTGTTTTCCACATTTCTTCTCTTTCTAGGTTGAAAATAAGTTAGATTCATATGTAATTTTTAAGTTTCTTTCATCAAATTCTCAAGTCTCAACTTTGTGTTTGTTTAGTTGTCGTTCCAAACTGAAGATGCTCCAAACGCTGCGTTGAGAATGATATTTTATGTTACGCACGAACGACTTCTCCATTGAGTGACGACAGTGGTTCTTAACCGTTTCTATACCACGCGTAAAGTAATGGTCCTTTGTTTCAAGCTCCCTGACATTAAATAAGTTGTAAAAACAAGTGTATTTGTTGGTAAATTTATTGATCAAACTTTTCATTTTTTAGAGCGCGTAAAAGCTCGCTCTCCCCTGGAAATTTATTGACGTCCCCCGGGAGGCGTGCCCCCTGTTTAAGAACCACTGCTTTAGGACAATGAGGTTCATCGCGCTTTGTTAGGTATTGGTAAATGGAAGTATTTAGCTCAGTATTGCCTCAATACCCCCAGGGGAATTGAGATTAGACGTTGGGGGTATTCAGCAATGTATTAACACTCAATCATTACATTCGTTTTAGCAATCTGGCAACACTACCCATATGAAGCAGAAAATTAGTGCTGATGAATGTGATGCAGCCCTTGCATTGACCTTTTTCCTCACTACTCCAGTGATATAGTATTTCTTTGCCAGTTCTGTTTTGTTTCTTACATTTTTTTGTTATTAAACTGTTGAAAAGGGGTATCCAGATTGACGCAAATTTGACTTGTTTAGGGGTATTGAGGCGTTGAAACTTTAAGGACCACTGATTTCGCTTTTATGAAACTGTAATGTAAAAATCTGATGTTATCTGATGTTGAAGAAGGCGACAATCTGATGTTGACCATACTGACCCAAGTGGCAACACTGATTTAGTAGTCTTATAGGTTTGTTTGTTAGATGTGTCAAATAGTTGCTGAAAGTTGGTTGTTATAATATCTCTTTCAGTAGCTTTTCAGTAGCTTTATCACTATAAGGGTTATACTGCCATAATTGACAGCTCGTTCACCATGTTCTAAAGCTAGCAGAAGATCTCAAGCAGAAAAAAACAACAATTGTGGGTACTGTATGAAAACAACAACGACATGGGCCAGACGCAGAGCTGGTAATTAAAGGCAAGCCATAGCATGCTCTGAAATTTTTTCTTCACTTAGCCTGCAAAGCTAAGGAATAAAGGTTGTGTGCATCTTGATCTCAGTGCGCAAAAACGTAAAAATTATAAGTACCACAAAAATTCTTCCAGAAATGGTAGAGTACTAAACTAATCTGGTTAGCGTGCGTGGAAGCACCGGGCCAGATGACTAGATCCATAATAATAAAAGTGCACCTAGGCGGTTGCCAAATGCTGTGTGTTTCAGCTTAATCGACTGTACTGCATAAATACTTACATCATTTACTGTCTAACAACGAAATTGAAACCGTCATGGCGACAGTTTCTACTTGAAATTATGAAAGCTTTGCAAGCCAAAAGACGTAGTGGGCTGTGCAACGTCCTACCCACATTAGTTGCCCAAGACATCCAGCACTGCATTAACTGCAATCATTGTTGAATCAAACCTTAGCTGGGAAAAGAAAAAAACACCAGTTTGTGTCATGCGAAAATAAACTGCTAGGCTACTTTTTCACCTGGCTGTTTTTTTCCATTACAAAAACATGCAAGTATGATTGACTGACTTGTTTCAAGGCAACATTCGAAGTAATTTGAAAGAAAACGTTCATAAACGGTTTTACAAATGAAAGGTCAAAAATGACCGCACTCGCTCTTGCAGGTAAAGAAATTTTTCATGGCTTCTTGCGTTAATTCCATTTTTGAACGTACTAATGACTTGGAAAAAACGAATTCCGACCTTTAAGCCGTGTGATCAATCGTAATGCAGGGAAATTGTTTGTCTATCGGCTTCTGTTGAAGTTACTACGACAGTAACCTTGTTGACTACGCTACAGCCCAAGGAGCTGAAGTGGCCACTCGTGGCAACCTCACCGATGGACAAAAAGGCATAAAAAGCTTGCTTTCTCTCAAATGTGACAGTTGTTGAGCATTTCCAAAACCTCACCTCCGTTTCAGTTGTGGCAGTATGCATATGCACTACATTAGCTTGGATGAAGGTTTCAACTGGGTGTTCTTTAGCAAAAGTATCCATTCCCAAAATTCTCTTACCTGCCAAGAAATTTACAGAAACACATTGATGTTGCGAGTAAAATTTTCAAAATCCAAGTTTTATACAAGCAATTTACCACACGGTTCGCAATATCATTTTAACTACTGTGTTTTTATATATGCGTTGAAATTGCAAAGACAAAGGTTCTCAGTTTGTCAACATTCTGCGATTTACACATTTATTTTAAGTTTTTTATGATTTCAATAAAATTTTGAAGAGAATTGAAAAAAATTTATTTAAAAACAAGCTTTCAGAAATTTTGGACAGATGATAAGTGGGCGCTCTGACAATAAATACGTATGAATGAAATATTTGCAAAGATATTTTGCGACAAATCGCCTGAATTTGTTTCTGAACCGAGATAATCAGACTTTCTGAGAGAAGATGACCATCGATTCATCATCAATCCGTTATAGTGATGCAAAGTTTCTCTACTTTGAAATAACAAATGGGATTGAAACACTTGGCTGAATTACGATAAAATGCTCACTGCAAGCCGTCGGTATATTGATTATGCTGATCATTTTCATTTCCACTTTGAAACATTTTGCAAACTGTAACAAATTCTCATTAAGATGCAGTTCAAACTTGAAATCCCATGCACAAAACCATCCTGTCACGTGCATTAATATTTTCTTGCCTTTTCAAAATCATATCCACTATTTTAGAAAAAATACTTAAATATGAAAATTCGTTTTTATGGAAATTTATTTCTTCCAGTAGTGTTTGTTTGGGCAACATTCACCTAACCATGTCTGTTACAAACAGGCGTAAATGACGGTAGACACGGATCTTGTGGTTTTCAAACCTTTTTATAATCTTGACAAATCCAAAAGCGATTTAAAACGTCAATTACGCAACTTGCTGCAAAATACTTGCATGATTGTGTTTGCTCTGTCATGCGCTGCACTTTGACTCAAGAACTTCCTAGGAATCAGCAAAATGTCACATAGTGGTAATGTAAGAGATGAGACAATGGCATTACTCGATACGTTGAAAAAATATATTAGCTCTTTTGATACTAAAATAGTTTAACTTACTTGCATGTTTGTTCTTACTGTATTCCTGCCGAATTCACACCAAGAGTAATGAGTAAAAATTATTACTTAAACATACTTGATCTAAACCAACTATTTCAAAGTATATAAAATGACCTATAGGCAGTTGAATGGAATGCACGAATGAAATAAAGCAGTTTTTTTAATTCTGTTTTTTTTCGCTAAAATTTTGCAAAGCTTATTCTACTTAGCACTGATCTTCACCGAAGATAAAACTGTTTTTGTAATACAAATGGCCAATGATAAAGTGCTATTTCATTGGTCCCATGGGCGATGAGCTTTTAATTAGCTCTTTTTTTGGCAACAATAGATGTCAAAGCTTCAAGAAACCGATGAGACCAATGCATTAAACATCTATTTATTGGCTTTGATATTCCATTTTCCGCAGACTAACGGAGATTATTATCAGAACTGATCTATCCAAAGGTGTTGAAATAAATCAAGACAGTCTTAACATGTAAAGCAAAATGAATATCTTAACAGTGTTGCATAAATATTTGAGCGTTTGATGTTATTATTTGATTTTTTTATTTGTTTAGTGGGACACGGAGATTCAGTCCAAGCCGGAAGTTAAGTAATGAAAAAAAAAGTTGAAGAAGCTCTGTCCTTGGTAGAATTTAGAAAACTGAAACAAACAAGTATAATGTTAACTTCAGCATTTATGTCATGACCAAATCAATTGTTTCTCTCATCTTTTCCCCTTTTCACTTTCTACTAGAAGTTGCTTCACTTTCTACTAGTGTAGCAGATTTTGTGAATGGATAGTAGAGAAGAGAGACCAAGATCTAAATCTGGTGCATTTAAACTCTCAGTTGATGAGGTTACATGGAACAAAAAACACAGAAAACGCCTATTTGAAGTTATTGTTCCGGTGTTAGAGCTTTTAGGAAACCAAAACGTCATCGTGATATTGTGGCAGAAAGCATTACCTCACATTGTTTTTGAAAATCGTTGCTTATTATTATTATTGATTAACGACGTTTGTTTCTTTCTAGAAAATTCATGTTGCTGGTCGTGGGTGGAAAACGTTGTGAGATTTCAAAACGTTTTTTGCAGCGGATTAAAAACCACAACCCAACATTTTTCTGCAGAACCTGGAAACGAAATGAGGTTGGAAGGAAGGATGGAAGGAGTGGTCGTGCATTGCATGTCTGAACTTTATGCCAACAATAAAGCATAAATGAGCTTTATGTTGAATTTAATTTGATGTCGTCTACTTAGTCCTAGACCAGTATCAAAATAAATAATAAAACACTGGTTTTGAAAATAATGTAAACCATACGCAACAGACCTTAAGAAATGTCTTCTATTTCCGTCTTCGTTGGAGTCCAGAATGTTGAAATTAGCTCTGGTTGTGAAAGCAACATGACCAAAGGAGAACTACATTCTAACAGTGTACGTACTGAAAACGTTTACCAAGCATTGTCCACTTTAACAAATGTTCCAAACAACAGTTCCAATTATTCTTGTTAATAATAAAAACTATCCATCGTACACAACCAGGAGAACCTAATCCACCTAATATTTCACCTTTCGTTCACCTTTCAACGTTCACCTTTCAACAGGGGAGAAGTGCTAACTCTGCAAGTTTTCTTTCGTCCGCTTGCTACAACATGATATTCGAAAAAAGTTCGTTGATAATACGGTACGAGAACATTTTGTAAACTATTCCTATTTTTTGTTGTTCGGCTTCAGAATTGGATGTGGATGTGTCTCAATAAAGCCGAAAATTAATAACACAGGATTTACAACTAGCAGAGGGGTGTTTAGATCAACTCTAATTCAAATCTAAGTTTGAATGTCATTACGACAGCATGGGTATTGCAAGGTCTAAATTCGCATCATGGGCAACGTGAGTCAAAACAGCACCGCTGGAGTTATTTAGCGATGTTTCTACTGCAAAACACACTTTTAATTGCATGTGAAACTACAAATAAGATTTCTTGGCTGAAAGCTTTTGCCACTGCATGCGTTGGCTTGCTGAAAAGAGCTGGAAAAGGCCCAGGACGCATTGTTTGCAAATTTGCGTTCTTGAAATCTACAATTTCACAATAAACACACGTTTAAGCCTCAAATATTTCTGCGTCTGAAGACTCAGCACAGTAATGAACTATAAACAGTTTTTCAAAACAAGCGTCTCATGAGCAAATGCACCTCACACTTTAAGATGATCAGCTCTAAGCAATAACCCCTTAAACGTTTGGTGATATTGCAAAAAGCATTATCACTCCTTCTGATATTTAGTCTCCAATACACAGTTTGACCCTTTGCACGTCTACGTCTGAGCTGTGTCGTTTGATTGAAGTGGAAACAAAGTTCTAACTGTTTTTCACAATCGTTCATAAATGGATGCATTGTTTACAGCTCATTCTTTCGACCTTTCCATTGTTTTACGAAGCACTAAGGTCTGTCCACAGTATTGTTCTCCTCTGCTTTCAACATTTATCTTTACTTTGGAAATGAAACCATGTAGAAGACACAGAAACCCTTTCAAAGGATTCATGGCTCATTGTATTAATAAAACAATAAGGTAATTTTACCCGAATAGCAAAAAGAATTATACACTGTAATAACGATAATATGAGAATTATCATTATTATCTGTTTTGTTGCCAGAGTTTGGCCACAGTTTGATAGAAACCTGTCACTGCAAGCGACATTTTGCTAGTGCACAACAGTTTGCATGTTAAGGCTTTTGGACAAACAATCAACACATTTTACTTTGCGAAGTTTCCTCATGCAAGTCATAACATAGTTTCAGTGTGGCAATGACTTTGAATTTTAAGTTTTAAGAATACACGATCAAAACAGTTTTTCTTCCTTTTTGGTAAGTCCTTCCTTCCTTTTGGCTGGGGTTCCACCTATACAACCATATCTTAATGATACACGTGTTACGAACCATAATGACACGAGAAGGCTATTATTTCTAATCCCTAATGGGTTGAAACCCTGCAAAGGACTTGTTAAATTTCATTGTGTAACTGGAACAATTATCTGCATGCCTGAGTTACATGTTTTGTTTGACTTTCTGGGCGCACGTTACGTTTTGCTTGTCCTTTCTATTGCTTCCATTACGTTGTTATTTCATGTTTGTAATTTTCAAAGGTCAACAGAGGTCCTTATCATTCAGAAGAAGCGTCGGATTCCGGATACCTTTGCATATCTCGAAGTGAGAGCTGCTCTTATTATGGGTGGGATCCCACGCACACAGAAAGAAGCACATAGAACGTTTACACAACTCCAATGCCTTATGGCATTATCATACTTTCATTACGCCGCGTCTGTGTGACAGTTGCAGTACATACGCATGTGCTGTAGCACTTTAAACAACCTGCAAATCGTTTTTCTCTCAATTTGCTCTTATCTCAAACGCTATGAAAAACAAAGAGAAGAAAACTTATTCCTAGTTCAGAAGAAGTATTAGCCTACAGCTGTCAGATTTTGATGATAGTAATGAGGAAGCTTTGTTTGAAATCGATAAAGGAGACGAAGTACTGCTAGGTGAATCCTTTCCTAGGAGACGAGATGGTCAGGTACCAGTGGAAGACCCCCCTTCCAGTTCCAACCTTGATTCGTCTGAGACATGATTAGTGCGAGTTTTCGCCGGTGGAAGAGATTCCCAATAGTTGCACCGCAACCTGAAGAGAATTGGCCAGATAACAATGCTGGCAAATGGGGGAAGGTTATGATCCATTACGAGTCTTTGTTGTCCCCCGCTACTCTTTTTGTTGATGTTTGCAAGTAAGATGAGTTGATCAGTGACATCTTGGTACCCCAGTACACGCTATACATGCTTCAAAAAAGGAAACGAAACAGAAAATGAAGAAATGGGAACGTTTCTGGGAATGAATATTATGAAATCATACATGCTTACCAGAAATCCAGGATTACTTTTCAAATGAACCAGACTTGCCAGTTCACAGTGCCATATTAGCTATGAGGCACGGGCGTCAGGGTCCCCACAGTCAAGGACCCTCAACATGAAAGCTGTCATTCAATACAGTAAATGCCTGCCTATCCATTATAATCGTTGCTCAACGTTCAATGCAATACACCACGGTTTTTCAAGCGGAGTCCTCGACCTCCCTTGGGGGCCACGGAGCGGTTGTCTGGGGGCCACGAGAAGAGGCCTTGACTAGGTAGCTTTGCCGTGATTTCGCATAACCCAAGTATCACGATGTATTAAGAGTCTTTTGAAGGGGCTACAGAAGAAAAGAGCAGGGTATAGTAAAGCACCATGAGAGCGAACTATTACGGAAAGAAAACTTTGACAAGCTGATACATGATTTTTTTGTAAAAAAAAACACGCAAAGTATTATTATAGTTTGAGTGTCTAACATGGTGGGAAAAACTGAGAACGTTTCGCATTCCTGGGTTTATGATAGGACAAATGTTTTCGTTTTCGCATTACATATCTACCCTTTTCATTTGATGTTTCGCGTGATGAACACGAGTATTATGGGGACACCATGCGATATTAGTTTTTATTGAAAAGATGGGGCCCTCGAAAAATTGTGCCTCAGGTCCCCAAAAAGCCTCATCTGACACTGCGAGTTTAACCAATTGCTGAAACAATGCCAAGAGATACATTCAATTCAAAAAGAAGAGCACTGCGTTTTGCAAATAATGATGAAGTTCCCGACAAAAAGTACCCATCACACAACAGAGCCTGCAAGCATCGTCCTCACCGCTGATCAAGCATTTCAATTCTGCCTTCCAAAACGCTATGAGCGGAAACTTTTAACAATCAGTTGACGAAAGAATGACACAATTCTAAGGTAATCACATAATCCAGTGTTTTTTCAAAGGTTTTTAAAAGGGTGTCGTGGTGGAGCATTAGGATGTCAACACCATTTTCCTTGCTATATCTGATACGTTTAACAGATTTTCGCAAAAAAGCATCTGTCCGTCCAAATGTGCTTAATTATTCGAATACGACATTCACTTTTGGCAAACAAACTAAAGACAATTGCATAAACAGAAAATTTCAATGTGGGCCTGCACACTCATTCATTTTCGTGACCGGTTTTCCTTTAGGGAGAGTTGCGGGGCAGCAGCCCTAGGAAGACCCGAAATACCTCACGATCAATAGCAATCTGTGATAGCTCTGCTGGCTCCACACCAAGACGGAACCAAGCAAGGCCAGAGATGTAATCACGCCACCTGGTCCTTGGACGACCTCTGGGCGTTTTCCCGCGGGTGAAGACTGTAGCCTGAAGGACTTACTTCGCCAATCTTTCCCGGCACATTCTGGACACATGGCCGAACTAACATATCTGGGATCTCTTGATTCGGAAAAGTGGCTTGGCATCCCGGGCTTTACCGACTTCAGACCCGTGCTCTTTGTCACGAAGTGTCACACTGAGAACTCTTCGCAAATATCCCATCTGTGCCGTTCGTTCTTTTGGCTGTATTCTTTCAGTCGTCATCTTAGATTCATGACCACAGGTGACGATCGGAACAAAGACCGATTTAAAAGCTTAAAGCTTTGCGGTCTTTGAATACTCCCGTTTCGCAATCACGGAGCAATAAAGCTCACGCAGAATTGCGTTTGCTTTACCAATCCGTGTATCAATCTCTTTGTTCCGACTTCCGTCACTCTTGAATACCACCCTAAGGTACTTGAATGTCTCCACCAGCTGCGGTGTATTTCCACTCACTTGCAGAATACACTGTCTTGGGCCTTGGGCGTCTTGAGATACACAATACCTCAATGTTTACAGTGCTGATTTTTGTTCCTGCTTGGTCGCACGCAGCATAAAACCGATCAAAAGCATGCTGAAGACCCTGCTGAGAAGATCCATCCACGCACCAATTAGTCCGCAAAACGCAACGCAAACGGTTCATTCTGTAGTTCCCAACAGTGGCAACCTCATCGACGCGTTTGTGACTGTCTTTCAAATGTAGACCGGGGCTCTCCACGTTTTTTGGGAGAGGACCACTAAGCTATTGCACAGCAGTTCGAGGGCCGGACATCTTGCGCAAAGCGATTTTTTTGGATATGTTACATTCTACCAAATCAACATATTGTTCGTAAATATATTATTTTTTCATTATTGGCAAAACGTGTTTTGAGGCCGGGTGAAATGGCTTCGCAGGTCGGATTTGGCCCGCAGGCCGTAGTTTGGAGAACTCTGATGTAAACTATGAAGAGGAGTAGTGACAGCACAAACCATTGTCGGAATCCAGCCCTAACAATGAACGGTTGTAATTTAACTCCGTCGACACGGGCACAATCTTCTGAGCAGGAATACACTTATTTGACGGCCAGCAAGAGGCACCCGTCAACACCGTACTCCCACAACACCCTCCAAAGCTTTTCACGAGGAACCCGGCCATACACTTTCCCGAGGTCGACGAAACATGTCTATACGTCTTTGGCATGCTCCCAAGATTTCTTGAAAATTGCTGGAGAATGAAAATTTCTTCCGTAGTGCTACGGGCGCGACAAAAACCGCTCTGGGTACCGTCCAGCTTTGCTTCAATCGCGTCTCCCTTGGTGTATTTGGGGATGATCAATCTGCCGATCTTTCGGTGCCCTTCCAAAACGCCATGATAGTCAGCAAAACCATTCGGCATTCTACTACAAGTATCCCAAATTAACTTTCAACATTTTGCAATTAGCTTTAAGCTCGGATTTAGCAGCGGCATCAGAGAGCATATTGATGCACAATTCTACGGAAGCTTTCATCTGTGGAAAGTTAGAACATCCCGCCTGAAAGACTTTGCTCAGTTCTGCCAGTTGAGGTGGCAACGTTTGCAAAAGGAAAGCACCGTGTTGAAAATTTTGTTTTTATAAGTCGCAGTAAAACACCGCAAACTACATCATTTTTATTTCCTGACAGCTGCCTCAGTGTGGCCCAAATGCCCAAAATCTCATTCCTAGCTCTCACTGTTGCCTCACTCGACAACTACCTTGCTTTGCATGCGCGCTGCAACTGTCGACTTTTTGTCTTCATTGCAGTCTGATGCATCGCCAGGCAAGCCGATCGAAACGGTGAAATTTTCATTAAAGTGCTTTCGCAGTTTCATGCACCATACTGTAGAAACCTCGGCAGGAAAATAGCAGGCCGAAGCGAGGCGGTGCGCACGACAATGCACAGATACCATACTAACAATTTTCGCTTCCAAATTATGTGCCAGAATATTGTGTCGGCCTTTTACATTGCAGCCGTCTGTTGCAATAGCTACGTGCAGGAAAACTTGCTTTCCTCAAATCGTTTAACTTCAAGGCAAAACCCTATCTTGGCTTTCAGAATTTAGGATGTCATTCCAAAAATTTTAGGGTGTCATTTTGACACCCAAAAACAGCTTAAAAGAACACTGCATAATCACATAATGAAACAGTATATGAAGCAGAAACAAATCCAATGAGGTTTTAAGCATTGGTGTCGCAATGATTCAAAAACAGGATACCCCTATAAATTCGACATTCGTGTAGGAAAGAAGACAGCATCACCAGAGGTGGGATTATCAGAAAGTTTTAATGGAAGGTGCAGTATCCCTCAAAGGTGCATACTGTGGAATATTTTTTGACAAACTGCAATTTTCCCCAACTGGTTTACAGCTGACGGGACAACCATCTGTGCAGATGCCAACAAGTCGTTTCCATCAAGTGCGTGTTTTTAAAAGACACACATATTTTAAGACATCTTCTCTGTCACATGTGATTGGAAGGGTTCCGAAAATATGTATTGCTCTTTTATGTTGTTTTCAGAGATGTAGCAAGCGTAATCTAGTAACTGGGCACAGCAAGAAACGTCTGTGGGCTCTTCCACAGACGGAAATAGTGGACTGGACCTTATATCTTCCACTGCTTGAAGCAATATCTCTTGATTCATTTAAGATATACGATTTTTTATTTTATCGTTAACCCACGTTTTTTTGAGGAAAATGATAGGTACCCCGTATGGACCAGTAGGGACCCGATTTCTCTGATTCTAGGGAACCGATTTTCTCTGATTCAAGGGATCCGATGATAATTTTCGCTGATTCTAGGGACCCGATTTTCAGTTCTATTGACCCGAATCGGGTCCCCAAAACACCTTAAAAAAACTGATTTAGCCCAAAGAGAACCACAATCACAATAGAAGTTTTCGCCAGAAATGAAAGTGACGAGACACGATTTTCCACTTTCGCATGCATAAAAGTGCTGCACAAATGGTGAAGCGAGAGACTGTCCGTGGCTAATATGCTCGGCATCGAAATCCGAATCTGTTGCTGCTACTGCAAACGATTTAGCTCTGGATGTGCAGTCGGACTTCACTCAATACCTCCTCTCTGGAAGTATTAAGTATAGCAACTCTTGAATTTATTGGGTGTTACTGCGTTATCCGTTGAAGTCTCTGCTGTAGAGGCGAAAGTGTGGTCATGCCCAAGACCTCGCTCTTTCACATCAACTATTTCGATCATTACGACTTGATGCCCTATCAAAAATGTCTGCACACGCCACTGCGTGGGGCCCCGCAAAAGTGCTTTCAATCGGGCCCCGCACTTGCTAAAGCCGGCCCTGGTTGCTTGAGTTTGCTCGGTTTCCAACTTTCCTGAGTCAGTACTTTAAAACAAACCACACAATGTGGTGTTTCAATAGAATTTTCATGAAAACTGATAAAACCAAACTTCTGAAAAGCTAATTGCACCTTCGTTTCGTTGGAGGCATCTTAATATTGTAGTTTTTACCTTACACTACATTACACTACAGCCTGCAATGCTAGCGACTGCTAGTAACTAGACTACGGTCTAGCATATATAAGAGACACCGATAGCATGACATCGCAGAAGGCATGGTGTTATAAGTGAAACGAAACGACATGATGAGTGCACACGATTTGCTACAGTCAACACCCTGCAAAGTTAAAAAAAAATAGTGCAACGTAACCAAAAAGCGATTGTCTTAATTATCTCCAAAAATGTATGTCAAATTACCTTCTTTGGGGGTGATTTAACACTGATTAAGAACCACTGCAGTAGAGGCTCATAACTGAAGCAAAATGTTAAGGAAAAGCTAAAGCGTGGAAGTCAGAAGCAGCATCCTGATGTTTTATTGTAAACTGCTTACTCCTCAGCTTGTGTTGTTCAGCTGCATACGACCTCCCATCATCATGGCCCATCCCGTCGTTGTCGACGATGATCTTGGCGCTTCTCCATTTTTTCTGCGTAGCTTGAGGCTGACAATGAATAACCGTAACTCAGAGAGGCACGCCATCTGTTGCGATCGGCAGCAAGTGTTTCCCGTGACTGTGGAGAGATGTGGAAGCTCGCCATGTCACGCTTGACGACGTCTTTATAGCGTAGTTTGGGTCTGCCGGTTCTACGAGGCGCGTTATAGAACTCGCCGTAGAGGATATCCTTGGGCAGGAGACCATCTTCCATACGATGGACGTGGTCTAGACAGCGCAGACGTCGCTGCCTTATGACAGTAGTGAGCTCATATGAACCGGTGGGATGCAGGATGGTGGAGTTGGGGACATGATCCCTCCACGAGACACCAAGAATGGAGCGAAGGCATCTGAATTGAAATGCATTGAGCCCGTTTTCTTGGCGGTGGTATGTGCACCACGCCTCGCTGCTGTATAACAGAACAATCAGGATGCAAGCGGTGTAGATCCTGATCTTTGCTTTGATTGCGAAGTGGTGATTTTTCCAAACCCGAGAACTAAGTTTTCCGAAGTTAGTCGAAGCCTTTCCAATTCGTTGATTCTTTTCTTCGTCCAGATTGGTCGAAGAGTTGACAACAGATCCCAGACAAGAGAACATTTCAACAACATTAAGCAGTGAATCGTTGACGAGAATGCGCGGTGGAATGGATTTTCCGAGTGACATTACGACTGTTTTCTTCAAGTTGATGGACATGCTGAAGTCATTGCAAGTCTTAGCGAAACGCTCACACAGGTTTTTCAAGTGCATCTCAGAGTGAGCAACTATGGCAGTGTCATCGGCGTACAGCAGTTCACGAATCAGTACACGCTTGGTCTTGGTTTTAGCACGCAGCCGGTAAAGGTTAAAGAGCACGCCGGTGCTACGGGTGTGGAGCATGATTCCATCCTCCTCTGGGAAAGCGTGTGCAAGAAGAGCTGAAAAAATATGCCAAAGAATTTTGGCGCCAGGACGCAGCCTTGTTTGACGCCTTTGCAAATTGGAAAAGTTTTAGACATGGTGCCATCAAACTGGACTCTTGCCTGCATGTTCTCGTGGAACGCTACAAGGACGGAAAGTAGCGTTTCCGGGCAGACCAACAGTTTGAGTATGTTATACAAGTGAACGCCTGTGTTGCAACATTGCAAAAAATTGCAATATTCCCGAAAAATCATTCTATGCCAGCTTTTCTCGAGGAAACCAGTCCTACGGTTTTTCGAGATCGACAAAACATACAGTACTATCAAGATTTCACGAAAATTCGTTGAAGAGTGAAAATGTTGATGAGTAATGCTACCGCCAGGACAAAGACCGCACTGCGTATTTCCTTGGGGATTAATTAATTAATTAATTTGTTGTCTTGGGGCCATAATTTTTGAACCAGAAACGCTAGAAAATCGGTCAAGGGCTTTACAGACTCGTATTATAGTCTAGTTTTAAATACAAACTTGAGCCACAAAATCGGCTTGTTGGTTCGGCTCTCAGCAGACAGTTACATCATCCAAAAAAACGCAAAACCTATCCCAATTATGACGTCACCCACAAACATCCCAAACCTCAATATTTTGCAATGTAAACTACAAGACTTCCCGAATCTTCGGAGGGCTTGAACCGCTCTCAAGCTCAATCGCCTGGCGAGTTATGATGTTTCAAACTTGAGCGAATTTCAGCAAGAAAAGTGGCGCACGCAGGACGTAAGCGGTCGGATAACTTCAATTATCACGCGTCACTTTCTTTCAAGGCAATTGATATACACAAGTCAAGGGAAGGTAAGAACAGAAATGTCTCGGTAGCCAATGTTCTTCCTCCTGTCTCCTTTCATGTTTGTAGGGATGTTCAACATTAGTTTGCCAAGGTGCTTTTGCAGATTGCCGGACCACTTGACAAACACTAGTTGGTCAGAGAATTTCCTTCTCTGTTCAAAGCCTTTATTCAGGAGTGCACAAAGTGAGGCACGAGGGAACATTTCACATAGCCCGCCAGTTTTGGTTTCAGATTGTGCTGTATAAGTCCCGCCAGCGCCTGCATTACGCTTATGTGTCGGTGAGATGACGGTTTCTTGCTGATTAAGACGTGTATCTTTCGTGGTTTTGATGTTGCGATTATGAGCATGGAAGGCGTTGAAAAGGAATTATTTTGAATAAAACCCTATCCCAAACAGTGGGACTATCCTAATCTGCACCTTACAGTGAAAAATGTCAGAAAAAAACAGTTGACTTAAGAGCACCTTTGTACAATTAAATTTGAACCTCTTTAGAAACGTTTGGGTATTCCTAGTTCGAACATTCCAGGTCGGATTTCATCCCAACTAGCCGCCTCCTATTTCCACATTGTTTTTACAGCTATGAGGAATTCGGTTGGTTGCAATGATATCTTCCCTCTCAAAATACACATCCTGTGTGTCTGCTGGTGTGACAGTTATTTGACTCAAGAGATATTTGAAATACTCGCTCCATCTTCAATGATTTCTTACTCATAGCGGATTAAAATCCTTTGTTTTTTTGTGGAACAAGCAGTGGCAGATCTTTTGCAGCGAAGACGACGGATGGTTTGACGGAACACTTTGTTGCTTTACCGGAAAAAGGAATTTAGTTGATGCATGAAATTTTTCAAGATTGCCTTTTGGGAATTTCACCAGTTGGGTGGCCAATACTCGCATCACCACACATCACTAACGTAAATAAGATTTGTCTTTTTTTCTGAAGACACGTGCCAGGTTTGTATGCGCAAATTATGGTGCCGGAAAATGTTCATCATGCAAGTGCGTTGTTTCCAGGTGTTTCAGGTGCAGCGGAAGCTTGTCGTTATATTTTAAGTTAACATCATCACATTGACCAACCATTGCTTTTCACACACTAGCTCCCTTTCTAACGTATGCATTTTAATTTTCCTTGACAGGATGGTGAATCCTTTAGCTTCAAACCTATGCGGGGCATCACTCGTCTCGTCCACGACCTGAGTGAGCTATACATGAACCTACAAGACGTATACATGCATTAGCATTGGGAGTTGATCAAAAGGAGAAATATAATGTAAATGTAACTCTGTGTTCCAACTGTGCAAACCACCAGAGAAACACGCTTTGATCAAATGCTGTTAGCACTGAGGTTAAAGAGCTTGACATGCGCCAATTGTCGAGCGGCTGAAATTTGGCAGCCGAATTGAATGAATCATACACGTGATGGAAACAGCTTTTGTTCACCAAGATTTGGCTGTAAATTGCAATGTCTGTTGATTCATATTTGGAAGCGTTTTTCCTTTCCAACCAGATTTCTAATTTTTTCTTTTAATCCCGTGCATTTCGAACATTTCGAGAGAGCTGGGTGTGCAGGGATTGCCTGTTTATGGCGTCTAGAGTTGGTGTTGAACTTTCAAGTATGTGATTGCCATCCAGTGCTTTCATAACTTTGTGAAGATTCCACTACACGTATCAACATTTCACTTGCAATTCACTACAAGGACAAGCAGTTAAATCTAACCACATTGTGTTTTGGTAGGAAATTGAATTCGCGTCAACTGCGCATTTTCAATCCTGTGAATTGCAAGCAAATACTTACTAGTGAAATGGTGAAGAAATCAAGCAGTAGTGTGGGAAAACTTGCAATAAGTTAAAGACTGGTTGCGAAAGAAAAACGGTTTAGAAGATGAATATATAGCTTACAGCCAAAGCTTACAGTGGTGGGGAGAAGCTGTTTCATTTACGTGTATTGCTCATTCAAAGCGACTGCCAAATTTCAGCCGCTCGAAAATTGGCGCAAGTCAAGTTCTTTAAACTCGGTGCTAATAGCATTTGATCGAAGCATGTTTCTCGTGGTAATAACGTGTGTTTGAAACTGCAGTCCACATGCTTTCTCAGAGTCTTGCTTTAGCCTTTTAACATTTCACCTATGAGCTTCTTGCAATTTACGGGATAAAAAATGCTTAACGCGGAATCGGTTTCCTTCTAAAAACTTCAAGATTAGATTTGCGTGAGTGAAATGTTGATACGTGCAGCGGAATCATCGCAAAGTTGTAGGAACGGAGGCTGGCAGGAAGATTTGTCTAAATTTCAACATGAACTCTGAAACAAAGTTCATTATCCGAATTTGGTAGGTAACAAGTTTGCAAGCATGTCAATCTGTAGCAGTCAGGCTGGACCCATGTAGCTTCCTGACACTCAAATTCAGGCCCACATCAAGAGAACCATAAAATTCGAATAATGCACGTTCCAACTTTATTATAACAAGCCCACAAAACGTGGCCCACAAAATGTTGCTCACAAAACGTGATAAAACGAAAATTATAACGACCAGCCTTATGCTGTGAGGACCTTAAGTCCTATATCATAAATAGCCTTATGCTATATCAGCCTTATGCTGTAGCAGCCTTGTGCTGCAAGATTCAAAAACCTTGTGTCTCTCGATACAGCCTCATGCTGTGGCAGCCTTGCGCTGCAGAATCCTAAAGACCGTCTTTTTCTCACGGACCAATCTTCGCGGTCCTTGTAATACTCAGAATCATGTGCCTGGGCTTACTCCTCTACTAAAAGAACGACACGTCAGCCAAGGAATGCGAAAGCAGCAAAACGCGGCCCGTCAATTACTCGAGGCTCGATAATAATCAATCATGGGGAACGTCGCTAAGGACAACACGCA
>Ga0210059_1000626_pt1 | contig 46740 bp, 26 predicted proteins | sample Ectturendosymbi2_FD_188042 | JGI IMG/M metagenome (GOLD analysis project Ga0210059, IMG submission 188042) | Ecteinascidia turbinata endosymbiont from Florida, USA - Sample 2 (SPAdes) (version 2) | ecosystem: Host-associated > Tunicates > Ascidians > Unclassified | place: Key West, Florida...
GTACGTGCTGGAAACACCGGTAGAATGCATGGTGGAAGATGAAGCACTTACGGAGGTTTCAGGTATTTTTGTCGTTCCTTGTGTCTGACTAGATTCTACTGCAGACTGAGTAGTGCCAGAAGTGCTCATGTCTGTCGTCAGGGTTCCCGCAGATGTGTGAAAAGTCAAATCTGAAGAAACTTCGCTCGTAGCTTCTTCTGGAGATGTTGCTTGCATTGTCGCTGTGCTTTCACCTGATCCCGTGTAAATTGTAGTCGCACTCTTTGTCGTTGAAACTACTGCGTTCGTTTGCTCGGTGCTCGTTCCGTAACTTTCACTCGTTGCCGTTGACTGTTGGTTTGATGTAAAAAATGAAGACGAAGTTGACTCTGCAGATCCTTCATCAGATACCATGTCGGTGGAGCTACTTACATAGTCTACAGTAGTTTTGGTGCCCTGAGTTACTGATGTGGTGTGACTTTTTGACGTAGCAATTTCTGTAACAGATGGTGTGTAGAAGTTTGTTGTTGAAGGTTCTTCAGTGGATTTTAATTCTATTGAATCGGTTGATTTTTCTGTTATCTCAGTTTGGGTAGGGTATCCACTACCAGTAAACGATGACATTTCAGCATCAGTATGTGTTGTCGTTTCAGCGTACGTGCTGGAAACACCGGTAGAATGCATGGTGGAAGATGAAGCACTTACGGAGGTTTCAGGTATTTTTGTCGTTCCTTGTGTCTGACTAGATTCTACTGCAGACTGAGTAGTACCAGAAGTGCTCATGTCTGTCGTCAGGGTTCCCGCAGATGTGTGAAAAGTCAAATCTGAAGAAACTTCGCTCGTAGCTTCTTCTGGAGATGTTACTTTCATTGTCGCTGTGCTTTCACCTGATCCCGTGTAAATTGTAGTTGCACTCTTTGTCGTTGAAACTACTGCGTTCGTTTGCTCGGTGCTCGTTCCGAAACTTTCAATCGTTGTTTGTTGCTCGGATGTGACAAACGAAGGCGAAGATTGGTCTTCATCCACCGTGCTAGTTAATGCCGTGGTTAACCAAGTCGTTGTGTTCTCAATGGTTGTGGTGGCAGCTGCAGACGTTACTTCCCCAGACCCGGACACTGACTCCTCAGATCGTGATAGAAGTGCGGAACTCAACAGCACTGCTATGTAGACGGTTGCTTTTCTCAGACTTCTCATTTTCCGAATACAACGGGGAATATACTACTGTTTTGCTAGTTTTTTATGTTACTTTGAATAATTATGATAAGAAGTTACCTGAACAAGAAAACACTGTTGAAAATGTTACTGAAGGCCAGCCAAACACTGTTGTGTTTATGACCAACGCTTTTTACTCATGTAGTTTCTTACTTTAGTTGCACCAGTTTAAATCTTTAAAATTATGAGATGAAGCTATGCACTGAAAAGGATCAAAGTTTGGGATCAGAGCGCATGATGTACGGTACGTCACTTTCCGAGTGGCTGGTTTTCATTCAAACTTCAAATGGTGTGGTGTTAGATTGCTTGCTGCACGAAAGATGTGAAATCGTATTTTGATCAGCAGCCGCTACCTAGCGATTTTTTAATATCTCTCTTATGTTGACAACTTGAAAATGCGTTTGGTTAAAAGCTGCGTTGAGTTGCTTCTGGTCTCTTTTTCTAAAATAACAGCATTATAACAACTGGTGGTGAGTGCGGACAAAATTGCTGGGTAACATACAAATATGTTTTTATTTAAACGCGCTAGAGCAAGGTTTGGGATACGGCAAACTGATTGAAGCTCCCACTGCACACAAAATCGATTTTTTCGCAGGGTACAGCAAGAAATTTTAAGGACAACTGAGGTTTGCCATCACTGGTGACAGGCAATGATATGCAGAAACAACAAATAATTAAAAAAAGTTCCGGTAAAAAATGTCTTTCGGAAAGAAGAGAAAGCTTCATTAAACTCGCTTTGGGGTGTCACTACTGTTTACCCCATCCCCGCTTGCTCTGCGCCGTGGAACAAGCGACAAAGTCGAAGTTAACGATGGACTGGCTGCAAGTCAATAGAAGCATCACGCATGAAGCATTTTCTTGCACCCATTCACTACCCAGCACGAGTCTGGGCAGGTCGCGAGTACCGTTTTTCAATTGTTCGGTGTGACTGCATTTAACAAAACGTTTTTCTTAACTTTATTGTTAGTGCGAACCCTTATCATTTTCTTCCTCTACATGAGTTTTTCAGATTTCAGTGGGGATTGTTTTCGGTTCCGCGGGCTGCTTTTGGCATACGAGGACCATTTTCAAGACTTTCCATACAACCGCGACATGTAGCTTTTCGGGTCACGATTTGCTCATCACAAGAATAGAGCGGCTTCCTTTCAGGTTAGCGTGAGTGGGCGTCAAACGGAGGGGCCCTGAACCCCTGGAGTTTGATATATTAACTTTTTAGTAGAAAAATGTTTTTTCTTAATTTCCGAGTTGGTGCAATGAAATTTTTCCAGTGCTGCCCCCCTTGAAAAAATCCTTTTGGCCCCACCTGTAAAAATTCTTCGAACGCCCATACGAGCGTGGTTTTATCATGATGAAAAGTGCGACAAAGGTTGTGACTGAAGTAATGCTTGTGACTAGGATACATATATGTGACTGCCTAAACCATTAAATCTCTTTAGGTTATTGCACAATTTGAAAAAACTAACTTTCTATAGAAGCTTAACTTTGTTCCTCAACGAATTGTGGACATATTTTTAAACGGTTGACCGCTATTCCTTGATGTCCTGTATTAAGAAATAGTGTTTGATTTGTTGCTGTTGGCAAAAGTATCTGTTAATTATTTACTTGCACACATCCTGTTCATGAAGGAGAAAATAAACTAGTGACGTTTTCAGCCATCCCGTGAATGCGAGACAATGGCGTAGCCAGACCAAAAATTCGGGAGGGGCCAAAATGTTTGATCTTAGGCGAATAACACCAATTTTGTTGGGATACCGCTTCTCAAAGCACAAAATGACCATATGTTCTAAACATTAGGGGGAGCCAAGGCCCCCTAGCCCCCCTGGCTACACCTATAATGGGAGATAAACATAATTTAACCATCCATACCCATCAGGAATTTGTGTTGCATATAAGCGAAAATACGCGAGTCCAGCAGCAAACATCAACAGTTTGAAAGTCTGATCAATCTATTTGAACGAAAGATTCGAGTCAACTCGCTTTGCTGGGAAAAATTTACTTGGATCCACTTGGATTAGAGCTATTGACACGAGTCGTCACACGGTAGAAGCAAAGAAAGGAAAATTGTTTCCAGCTTTTGATACAGTCATGCATACGGCTAACTTTTCTGGACTAGCTAAAAGATTTATCTACGTTCAAATTGTTTATCCGTGCAAGTATTCCAGAAATCGTAAAATAATAGCAATCATACGGTGCTTTAGGACCAGTATTGCTTGGAAATGCCAGTATTGATTTATCGATTGGAAAAACGAAAAAGCATTTGTTTGAAAACGACTTTTTGCTGAAAAAAACGACTGTGCCCAGGCTGTAGAACGCATGTATCACGAAGGAATGCATTTTGAGTGTTGAGTGACGTTGCTGCAGTTCTTCAATGCACGAGCTCATCATGACATGCTCTGCGTACAAAAAGTCTTAAAACTTGATAGAAGTAGGTATGGTTCGGCTGCCATTACTTAAGTGCATCAATTGGAATATGACGAACAAATAAAAACTAAAGAGCAGAAGATGACATCTGTTGGCAAAACAAAACAAATAAATAGAAGACAAATAACTTGTAAGTATTTCACATGAACTCATTCTAATTTGATTGTACTTTCCCTTGACCACATCAGCTCGACGCTGGTCACAAAAAGCTTGCGAGTGATCTCTAGTCTCATGCATAGTAATGATTAGGGCCATTTAAAGTCATAAAACTCATATTTTTTTCTGTTCCTCAGGTAGCTATGGAACGAATTTTGACACAAAAATCGCACCCCTGCGAAGTCTACAACAAAGGTTATAAAGTCATAAAAAGTCATATTTTCCATGTTAGGTCATAAAATTATATTTTGCATATGTTCAAATTAATTCAATAAGGGAACCATTAAAACAATCTCAAAATATCAGGTGAAAGTAATATATCACTAGATCTAAGCTGCATCCTGCAAAATGAACCCTCTGGGGCACCCTGCGAATGTTGGCAAAGACCTAGGTTAACCACATTATTTGGATGAAATGCAATGCACTGCCTAAAAAGCTTGTTTTTGCTGCCCCAAAGAATTAAACCAATGTTCATGCATGTTTCAAATTTGCTTCAAACCAAACTATATGTTTTGCTCATTTTTGGGCAGTTTATTATAGTGGGGCTTCAACAAACCATGAGGCTATTATCTCTTATGCCTATTTTCGCTGGTAATGCATATTTGTACAGTAGTTGCATGTTCTAGCTCAGTCATATTTTTATTTGGTCATATAAAGTCATAGTTTTCCGAAAAATAAAGTCATATCGTCAAGTCTTTTAGGTCATAAAAATGGCCCGAGGATGATACTGCTTTTAAGTTATGAACTTATCAGTAGGCCTATCGGTGTTATTCATTTTACTTATCCCAGAAATTGATGGTCATACGACTTAGTCTAATTAAAATGCCAGTGAGCTAAAGTGCTTAAATTCACGTTTCTCAGCTAGATAACGCAAGCACTCAGCCTGAGGGCGAACTTAGTGATTTAGAATACTAAGTATGTTGCATTTCACGAGAACACCACGTAAAAATATCTTAACATATGGCTTTTAACTGATTCTGCAAGCATAAAAGGTAAATTAAATATGCGTTTTCATAGACTTCAAGGTGGTTTGAGATTTCTGGATTTATTGCAGATAAGTTTCCAAGTTCTTTGTCTTGTTAACCATATGGTCCCTATGGAGAAGCAAATCCAGCGTCAGGCCACGTAGTCATTCCATCAAAAATTTGATTGGAAAAATTTGGGTAAATTCCAACAGACTAAATCAACTCTGGTTAAAATGGCAAGAGCTCCATTCAAATTTGAGCCAAGTGGAACATTTTCATTCAATTTTTGAGTAACTTCAAATAGCTTTATCCATTTTTGGGAACTTCAAACGGCTTTACTCAGTTTTGGGGAACTTCAAATTCAATTCAGCTTCATTTCAAATCGGGTAATATGTAAGAACTTTATTCAAATTTGCTTACAATTAGAAACATTTAGGCAAATTCCTACAGACTCAATCATATTTTGGGTAATTGAAACAGCTTCATTCAAACCTGGGTACAGTTGGAACCATCTGGGCACATTGGAAGAGTTTCATTCAGATTTGCATACGAGGTTATTATAAATATTTGGGCAAATTACAACAGCCCAAATCAAATTTGATCCAATTGAAACAACCTCATTCAAATTTGGGTAGAGTCAGAAACATTTAAAAATTAGGAACATGTAGTGGTAATCCACCATTCCAACCAACCCTAATTTTTGTAAACCTCAAATTGCTGATGCTGTGAAGTGTACAAGTAAAATGTAGCTGTAGCTGCAAAATGTTTTGTGGTGTAACGTGTTGTAGCTGTGATAAGATACTGTGAAGTTTTCATGTTTCTCATTTGCTTGATGTTGTGAGATTTACAAGTGTGAATCTGTTGCTGTGAAGTATTCATGAACATAATTAACTAAGTAACTGTAGGTGCAATATGTTGTGTGGCAGCAGTGTAGCTGTAATTTCAACTGCTTAGGTTTTCATATTTTCCATTTGTTGCATGCAACGCATTTCACATGCTGCATCCTGTCAAATCTTTATGTTTCAATTTGATGCTGCGAACTGAAGTACTCATAAACAGTAGCAACTGCACTGTCTGTTGCACTGCACAATTCACTAATGCAGTCCAGTGAAGCACTGCCACTTTTATACAATATTCTTGTTGAGGTTATAAGTCATTTGTCATTGGAAATGTGCATTTTTACACATTCCTTGGTAGTTGGTGATATAGGCTGCACTAGGCTATTTACCTGTGTCAGTCCCATATTCCTATTTTTTCTTAGCATGCTGTGTTCAGAGCACATTTAACTGTCTAAACTGGAGTGAATTTTAGGTCTTCATAATGTGACTTTAGAAGCTGTAAACGTTTAAGTAAGTTGTATTTTAAATAGGCTACAACATATTGCAGTGAAGTTTGCCTAATGTGGAAGACTAAGCTAGATGCTATCTATTAAAACTGCCTCCTTTCCCTGTCCTTAATTGAGACTTGACCTACTTGCAGCAATGTAATTCTTTAGATCGTAACCTGATATTTTACTCATTTCCCAGATTGATTGCGATTGTGGCTAACACAAATGCACACATCTATGCTAGAAAAGAACAGATCTTAGATATTAGGACGATCGTGTTATAAGAATAAGTGTAGAACGCACATAAAAACTTGAAAATGAAGATGCTGAACAACACCTACCAAACGTGGTGGCATGAACAGCACTTTTGGGGAGATTATTTGTAATCAGCTAACCTTTGTTCAACCAACAAATATTACCATTGGTCACATGTGGCTATGCAGAATATTGATTGTTAGTTGAGGGCATATGACTTTTAACCCGGTAATTGGTAATTAGGCATGCAGACACCTTAATTTGTTTAAATTGGTACGTTTTTGTCTTAATAATACAACTTGCTGTTTATACGTTATTTCGGAAAAACATGATAAAAATTTGGGCAAAAATTTTTTGCATCCCCAAAAATATGCACTCCCGTACACCTATGGTTATTAGTGCCATTGAAAACGTGTCTTTTTCATATATACGCAAACGTAAAGACGGCAATGAAGCTGTATCCAAATTTTTCGACTGCAGTTGCCGAATTCTGGAAGAAGCTGTTCTGCTATTTCAAAAACGCTGCTTCGCATTGAAAAGCTTATTTTCGAAAAAACGTTTGGAAGTCTTGAAAAAATGAAAAACGGACAAATTTTTTTTATCTTTTGATGACTATAACATGAAAGTGATCTTGATTTAACCGTTCTTACTTGAACTAACCTGAAAACATTTTTATCGGTTTTAAAAGAAACAGACCAAAAATGAAAGGATTTTAACATGACTCCTCTACTACAAAGTAAAGAAAAAGTTACTCTTTGGTAGGAATCGTTTTGGTTTTTGTAGTCTTCTCAGTCTGGCAAGGAGAGTTTAAATTGGGAATGCCATTCACGGAAAACTGTCTACTTTGCACAAACCTACTGCTACAGAAACAAATCATATCTGAACCTTCTCAGCTTTACTGGTCAGGGGGTCCGTCACAAAACTTTGTTAAATTTTTGCATTGAGAACACGCAGTACGGTCGTTATCCGTCAACGACCATATGCCGATGGGGGTTGAGTCAGCAACCATTCTCAACTTACAAATTATGATCGGTTACTACCTCAAGCTGCAGTGGCAACGTGGTTAATGTTGCTTATATGTCCTCACTAGAGTTAAAGCAGGATCGGTCGAGGAAAGGAGAGGGTGCGTCGAATTATTTGATTCCTCAATCGACCCTTGGCAATCAAAATATATAACTGCTGTTGATAATTTAAATTCATCCTGACTACTGTAGATATCTGACTGCTTCAGCTGAGCATCACGACATCACAAGGGTGATACAGCCGAATCGGATCGCATATTGTTTTGTTAGGTAATCGATTTAACGTCAGTGACGCATCTTTAGTCCAGCAAATTTGTAAGCAAAAGCTTACAGATTTTTTAACTCATGTTTTTGGCATATCCTTTTGTGTTTCATTCAGTGGCAAAAGTTACAATGCATTTCTCGATAAGGGAAAACCAGTCTTACAACAAACATTACAAATATATTGCGAAGTTTCGTTTGCTCGCACAGCAATGCTCAGGGCAAAAATGAAGCGTCTAATTTGAAGATAGCTTACGTACTTTCTAGTCTGCACTGCAAAACTGCCCCTGCTCCAACTTCCTTGTCCGGCTATTTTGACTGAATCGAGCCAGTTTTTAAAAGATGAGAAACTGTTCCCATGAAAGCATGTGACCGCAAGCTTGGCTTTATAATGTTGTCTGCTAAGATGCTTGATCAGTGGACTATATATTTATAGTATTGCAAATCACACTCAGCGAGCGCAGCCTGGTACTGTGCAAACATACACACGTAATTTACTGCTCTGCTCACCTTGGAACATTGCGTAATGAGGGTGTGCGTACGATTGTAACTTTGCTACGCAACAGACCAGCAGGTCAAAATGGAATTGTGTTAGTGCGTTGCGTGTTGGTCGTTGGTATGTGGAGACTAAAGTTACGCAAATATTTGAAGACTGACTTTTCCGAAAGATATTTCACCAACGGCATTTTTGTTGACTTTCTCTTTCATTGGTGATCATGTGGTGGGTGCCTGTGCAGCGGCCCGAGTTAACACGTAAAGCTAAGCCAACTGTGATAATTACATAAGTGTATAATATTTTGTTTAGTTTTCCTATGTCTGCAGCTTTCAACTTTATACCACACCCTTTGTGAAGAGCTTTAAGTACAACGACACACAGAACTCTGGTTGAACACAAGGATATTTTAGTTCATTATCTGAACTGCAATCATGTTGGGATGTCGTGTGTTAAACAACGTATTTACCCGCGTTGCCTATTCACCTCCTAGGAAATTGTTTTAGACATGTTACGTGATTTTTCAAGCGTTTCATCAGTGTCAACTTCATTAACTTTATTAGTGGTGCACAGAACATGGCAGTAAAAGCCAACCTTTCTACATTCACAGGCATTTGTATTGCCTGCAAACACTTTAGTGAACATTTAATCACTCTTGATGTATGCCCTAATGAAATAGAGCGTTTCTGTCTCTGCCCTATCTCATGTTTGGAAGCATGGACAAAAACAACGTCGTTGCACAGGTTTCTAGATATTAAGCAAGAGAAGCAACAGGAAGAGAAGCAACAACATTTCCTAAAAGTTGTGTCAAAGAATTACATTTAACTAACAACTTGGCTTTATCTAGAGGGGCAAAACCACACTTACTCCCAACATCTAGATGCACCATTTCCTTAAACATTGTCTCAAGAAGACCTGTAGTTGTAAAAAACACCAGGATTTAAGTAACATTTTTAAAATTTCAAACCGTTTTGAAAACGTGTAGAAAATCTAAAAAACCAAGCAATATTCGGCAGTTCACAAAATTTTTCATAAGAGTTAAATCAAAAATGCGGGACGTGCTTTCAGCAAGATTGTCAAAATCAAAGGGCTGCTCCCAGATTCGGGATCTTCAATACCTTTGATGGATGTCTGAAGGGGGCAGGAAGGTCAAGGTCTCCTGGATGTTGAAAATTTGATATTTTACTATTAACGTTTCAGTAGATAAGTGTTTTTCACTTTGTTTCAGAGTTGTCAAGATGATATTTTACTACCGTTTCTCCCCTGGAAAAATCCTTTTGGTCATCCCTTGAAAAAATCCACTATTGGCCCTCCCTGGAAAAAGTCTTTCCGACACCCATGTACTATTTGTGCGCTTTCTTAATCTTATGCTTAGTCAAGGTACATTGATCATGGCAGGTAAGTAACTGATAACGTAAGCTTACTATCCTAGAAAGTCACAATGAGTTCAAGTAACAGAGATACTGCACCAATGCAGCAACCTCAAAGAAAAAGATAAGCTCAAAGAAAAAGAAAAAAAAAGAAAAAAAAGATATTGGTGTTACTTGTAGAACAATGGTTCTCAAACACTCTTCTAAAAGCCGCATGCAGCTCCCAAGCATCCTTTGTGCGGCTCTTAGCAGTTTTTCAGCAACACCTCTAATATTTTGTGTCACAGACTTCGTTAGTAAAATAAAAAACGTGTCAATTGAGTTGTGTTAAAATTTTTTAATGCGGCTCTCCAGCAAATTGTAAGTCTGGATTTGGCTCTCTTCATCGATATAGTTGAGAACCACTGTTGTAGAAGTAAAAAAAGATATAAATGCCACAACCTCTCACTTTCTAGTGACAAGTATCAAACCGAGTCTGTAGTAGTGAAGCGATATAAAAGAACTAAGCTAAATTGAGTAGGTATATGATATATTATCCATAGCTTTTGTAGCTGTGTAGTCATGCTGTTAACAGCGAGTATGATTAAGATATGATACCTTTGCAGATTTTAAGCGTGAAATGCACGGCACAAAATTGTAAAGTAAGAATTTCTATTAGAAACTATTTGGCATACTTGCAATGTTTGGTAGATTACTGGGAAAATTCAGTAGGAAACGTTAAGTCTACTAGGAGCAGCATAACATGGAAGTTGTAACGAATTGGTAGCGATCTAGCATTGTATTGCATAGCACTACATTTGCAGGAGGGTATAAAAAAGCAATGTAAACATACGTGGACTTTTCTTGAAGGCTTCATCTGCGGAAACAAATTTTATGTTTTCACCACGGTAACCAGTTCTGTTTTTTCCTAAGCTTTGCAGGTTAAATTGTGCTTTACTTTGTGATTTATCACTGCTTATTGTGAGTTAAAAAGATACGAATTCAGACGTTTTCCGCTACTTTAGAAAAGTCAAAGGTGAATTTTGTGCCAGAAGTCATACTATTTCTTATAACTAAGGGATTTTAAACATATCTTTGCATTTGTGTTAATGCAAATGTGTGCACGTTAGAACGAACACATGAGAGAGGTAATGAACTATGTGTTTTGCGCTCTAGCGCTGTTAGCTGGAATCGCCAAAATTGCAACAGGCAAAGCATCCAACGAGTGCAAAACACTTGGTCAATTGCGACTGGCATGTGTTCAAATGCTCGGACACAAATGCAGTTTTCCAAACAGCCATGTTTTCATTCTGGTCAGAAGAAGTCAAAAAAGGTCCTCAGGCACTGACGGCAAAACTAGCTGCTGCCTTTCCAGAAGTTGTTTATATTACCGTTATCTTATATTACCTTAGTTCTCTGAATCGTCTGAACGTGTGATTGTTGTTTCTTCGCTGATTTCCTCATGGTAAGAGCGCTGCTTGTTAAAAACTACCAGATTAAATCACTCAAAAAAGTTTGGTACATTCTTTTAGTTTTGTGGTGTACTTGTCATAATCCATTTTCCATTCAACTTGAGGCAAACCAAGATAATTGAAACTACTAATGTGTAAAAACGAACAGAAACCGGAGCTGGAGCCGGAGCTATGAAAAAGAAAGCTCCAGAGCCGGAGCCACACTCATAAAAACCAAGAGCTCTGGAGCTGGTGCCATGTTCATGAAAAGAAGAACTCCGGAGTCGGAGCTGTGTCGTTTTTGCGAAGGCTCCGCAGCCCTGGTTCAAGGTGTATGTAATCGGAAGAAACCAGCACAAAAATCTAGTTAAAATGTAGCTTGTAAAACCCACTGCCAACAGAGAGGTGTCATTTCAGACACAAATTCTTCTCATTTATAATCGTACTGTGCTTCGCATTGCACATATCAGTGCTACCAAACATGTGAAAGTGTTCCACCTTCACAATTGCGAATTGATAGATGTGAAAGTGAAGTAATATATCTCTCACTGCAATACACAGAGCGAAACATTCCTTTTAAATGTCTTGACACTTTTTCCTAATGACAGTCATTTTGGCTTGAGTTTTCGACTTTTAAACACTTTTAAGGACACCTCCTTTTCAGATGAATTGCTGTTGCTTTGTTTAAAGCGAAATATTTTTCAGCGTCGCTGTCCAACAACACGTAACAAAAATTTGTGCTCGCGATTTACGAACAACGAAATTTTTTGTTCTGTAATAACTTACAAGGATTAACAGAATGGGAAACTAAAATGAACGAGCCAAATCCATAATAATGAATCCATGAATATTGACATTGCTGAAAAGCTACAATTATGGTATTATTGATGCTGTGGTTAGCAGGTCGTTGCTACAAAAAGGTCTTTCGTCCAAGTTGGGTAACTTAGTCACAGGGGCGTGACGAGGGGCACGGGGGGCACAATGCCTCGGGTGCCAAGCCACTGCGGGCGCCCGAACGATCAAAAAATTTTACAAAAAATTCTTCAATTCAGCAAATTTGCTTCTGAAAGACCTTAGGTTCGGACAAAGGGTCCGCAAAGCTTGTTCCTTGCCCCGGCGCCATCTAACCTCGGTACGCCCCTGCTTAGTCACACCCAATTTCATCAAATTCAGGACGTGTTCAACTCATTTTGTAATACGTGCAATAGTATCACTATTTGTTGCTCTTATTTACCACACCTATTTCATGAAACTGTTTTCTTTCATAGACCTCAAGGAACGAGGTAAATCAAATAATCGAATTCACCTCCGAAGTACGTCAACGTTCAAGTCCGGTTGTTAGGTGGAGCCACTTCAACCGAAAAGCACTTGGTTGCGAACGTCGCGTATGTATTTGAACATCCATTCATGAGATCGATGGTTTGTTGACTCTTTTAGCGAGAAACGAGCTGAGAAAGTCGTTGACACTTGGTGGAAAAGAATAGTTGGAACGAAAACGATGCGAAATACGCATGACATGCAGTATACTAAGCGTTACGGTGCCATACGGATTGAGATAGGGGATGTGAAACACCATATAATGATCAGGGTGTCGAGCGAAAGCGGTACTAAAAAAAACAGCCAGCGGTAATTTTGGGGCGAACTATGACTTCACAGATTTTTCTTTTCTCAAGAAATCCGCATTTCGAGGAAAACTAATATAAAGGATCAGAAATTACCGGTTTTTAATTGTCGGTAGAAGACTTTGAAAGGTTTTTCAATAGTAATTACCGGCTCATCTCCAGCCAGCGAGTGTTACATTCACCCACAAAGAATGCAGCGATTTATAAACAAATATTCTACCCAGGAAATGTGCAGCCTGTCCGTATTCTGCCACAATGTATTCGTCGCAGTTTTTGGGTTTCACAATACAGGTCGCCCACTTTTTTGAAACTGGTTGTTGCGCAATAAAACTTTCTTCTGGGCTTGTTCGTTCACTCGTTCCCTGGTTGCGTACGTTAAAAGCAAATAGAGCAGCGTTGTACGCGGAAAATTTTCATGGGGGGTTCATCCAGTGGCATATGGTGGTCATTTGTATTTGGTGTGCGATATATGTGACGTCACTGTTTGATGTCATATTCATGTTTCTAAACTAACGTTTTGTCGAAGTTTGTTGACACAACATGCATATTCTTTCCACACGTACTCCCCTTATTTTATGCGTTATTCCATTGAATATAAGCTATCAGCGGTCCAAGTTAGGACATTGGAGGAAAATACACTCAACGCTACGACACAGCAGTTTATAACTGCAAAAATATCAGGGTGAGCGTTAATACAGAGGAGTGAAACACACTCATCACCACGTCAGAGCATTTACAACTGCAATTTTTGCATTAAGTCGAAAAATTAACAAGCAAAAAGTATGCGAAAACAATCTACTTTGCGCAGGTAATCAATTTTTTGTAACATATCAAACTGAAGGGGTTTTTAACCCCAACACCCCCCTTGCGTACGCCCTTAAAATAGAGACCAGGAGAAACAGAAAACACTGGCGAATCAAGAAGTTTGTCAAGAGCTAAGGTTTAAACATCGCGATAAACGAAAATTGTAATTCAACGTTAGAAAAGGTTAATTAAAAAACAGGTTGTACTTAAGTTTTCCTTCGTATCGTATACACCAGGCAGTGTGCAAGTTATTCGGTAATCATTGATGATTGAACTTGAAAAGACATCGTTCAAACGAATGATTCGACGAATCATTCTGCTTGTAGGAATTTTCAAGCCGTTTTTGTTCCTTTTCAATGTGTAATTATGTCTGACATTCGATTTGCTAGAACCACTGGTAAACTCGCCACAAATGGAAGATCTATACTAGGTTACATATTGACAGACCTCACTACCACTTCAGCTTTGCGCAGAGGCGATATCGTAGCCGATGAGGTCTATCCGAGGCGCGATTATTGCTAGTTGAAAACTATACCCAATACCCCGCCCTGACGACGTGAAAAACCGTCGGCTGTGGCAATTTATGAAGGGTTCTACGGAACTCTTATATCCTTTGAGAGAAGCTGTAGGAATGTAATGCCAAGCCTCCCGCCCTTCAAACCAAGTACAGTACTCCTACTCATTCGCACCTCTGCATTGTATCTTACGCACTGAACTTCTGCCGTCATATGTAATGTAAGTTCCTGTCCACGCTTGTGTCACATTCACGTTTCTGTCCGTTGGCGCTCACTGAATTCGTTGCAATTGCCTAGTGAGTGCCTGTCGTTACCAATAGTGTAATGTCGTGAAATGAAACCAGAGCATGGCAGGCAAATTTCTGGAAAGCTCAACATCAAACCTAGAGTCTTCATGTCTCTCAAGTATCTTGTGTTATATTGTACTTTTATGTGTAATGTAATTTTTCCTGTTGCTGCTCTAATTTTGTTTTTCTTTTTAATTCACTTTTATCAACCAACAAAAATTAAGGTTGACCGAGGTGCGATTATTGCTAGTTGAAAACTATACCCAATACCCCGCCCTGACGACGTGAAAAATCGCCGGCAATTTGTGAAGGGCTCTACGGAACTCCTTTTGCAATATACATTTGTGGTTACTGAAGAGGCTTCTTTGGCCAGTCACCACTTAATTGGGAAATCCAAAGTTTAACCCTGCTCAGGTCTGTTTTGTCCGTATAAGGCAAATGAGCTTGAAGCGTGATGCAGGAATACGAAAAATGACCGTTTGAAGGTGAGCCTTCCAGTAGCTGTTTTTTTATGTGGTCTTTCGAGCAGCATTCTCAACATCTGCATAAGTTTTGTATATATCAAGTTAGGGGGCGGGTTGCCAGGAGCGGGCAAAGTACACTTGAAGTGTTCCAACAAGAAGCTAGTCAAAGCCAACTTCGCCTGTCTGCGGCAAAAACATTTTGACATGTTCATGTGGTGCCAAGCGCGTTGGTTTGGCAGATTATTTAAAACAATCTTGACGAGCAGCAGAGTCGACTTGCGTAACTCAGTTCAACCTTCGGTAATTGCTTGCCAAGCAGCAGGGTCGTGACGAGGTTAGATGGCGCCCGCGGCAAGAAGCAAGCTTGGCGCCCCCATGTTCGAACCTGAGGTCTTTTGGAAGCAATTGTACTGCATTGAAGAAAGTACTTGTGACACGTTGGGACTTTTCGGCGTTGGGACTTTTCGGCGCCCCCGCAGTGATTCAGCGCCAGGCCCGAAACTAACTTGGGACACCAGGGGAAGCGAAGAGTTTTCTGAGAGGAGCCAAAATATTTTAAACTATGTCCAATAGTTTTAAAATATGTCCAAGACATTTTTGCAGGGGGGGGGCGAAAAGTTTTACAGGGGGAATTCGCCCCACCTGAGAGAATTCAATAGCACATTAGGTTGCCAGATATTATTGTAAAGGAGGATTCCAGCTTGGACCAAACACACCTTATGGGCAAGACCTCACAAAAATATCATAAAAATAACAAATTTTCATGTCTCAACCTAATTTACTTTTTTTGCATTTAGGCCTACTTCCACCAACTTCGAACACGTCACGCTATGGGTCTTGTACAGACCACCAATATAGGTTACTAGCGGATATTTCGGGTGTTATCGTGTATTTTTCGTGCCGTTTGGAACTGCATTACAAGCGTTACTTGTGGAGGGGGATGCATTTGGTTTTGAAACTGTCCTTCCGTAACAATAACATTTTTCCGGCATGCAGCAACTTTCTTTTTTAGGGTGAGATTAGCTTGGGAAGAGTTTCTGAGTTGTTCAAACACGTACGTGCCTGTGCAGCTAAAATGTTTGCGTAAGCTTTGGTTATGGTGGGAATAAGTTTTCCAGAGTGGGGCAAATTATAAACATTTATTTTTTCAAATACACCTGAGTTGGGTTTGAGTTTGCACTGTGGAAAACACTAAGCTTACCCCTAAGGAAAGGAAAAACCGTATTAATTCCTAAAAAGGTTTATATTTTGCAGAAACTTTTATCAATTCTTGGGTGCATACAATTTTGTTGGTCTTCAATATCAAAATTTTCGCCCTACCGAAGTAGAACAAGAGTATAAGCAGGGGTGTAATTATTTTACCTAGTTTTCGCTAAATCAGCTAGGATGAATTTCCATTAAATTCTACTGAAGGGGTTCCAAATCTTTCTCTAACCATGTACCCTTCAGCTTTCGACAGATAAGCATGTACCTCTAAAATTTCTTATGACAAAAAGGCTGAGCAAAATAACAAAACTCCATTTAATGTTTAAAATAACTTTTAGATTGTAAAAATTATAAAGGTAGACTCCGTTTTTACGTCTCAAAGTTATTTCGTTGCGGCTGCAAAATAAATCTACTCCTTGAGATAGGCAAATGCAGGCCCGTAACCATGGGGCGCGCAGGAGGGGCAAAACCCTCTGCAAAAGTTTTCTTCCCCCCTGGAAGAATGTGTTGGACACAGTTCAAACTTTTGGGCCCCTCTCAGAAAACTCTTAGCTCCACCTGGTTTCCCAAACTGGTTAGGAGCCTGGGCAAATGTACCCCTGGTTGGGAGCCTCTGTCCTGCTATATATTGTGGAATCGGCTTACTGTGTACAATGTTGCTGACCATGTGGAAATTTCGAGAAATAAATCCACCGTCACAAAAATCCGAAATGAGAGCACAAAACTTTCTTGTATACATTCTTCACGAGATAAGACATCCGAATATAAAATGAAACACAAAATTTAACAAGTGGTTTTGCCATGTCATAGCTTTAGCTGCTACGTATTCTTTATACAAAATCCCTAGCACTTGATGCTTTTGTGATCTATGTATTTTATTCAGCTCGTTCATTGCAAGTGAGAAAGATTTGCTGAATTGGCTGTTCATTCATTTTCACAACCGCTTTTCCTCTGAGGGAGGGTCACAGGGGCAGCTGCCTTAGAAAGACTCGAAATACCTCACGGTTTCCAGCAATTTTAGATAATTTTGCTGGCTCCACACTAAGATGGAGCAAAGCAAACTCGGAGATGTAATCAATCAACTTGGTCCTTGGTCGACCTCTGGGTTGGGCTTGCCCTACACTTGAAATTTTTTCAAGGACATTTTGTTTTTCAAAGAGATACGGCAGGCTGCTTTCATACTTTCATGGGCGTCCGCAGGAGGGGTTAAGCGGGCATTTGCTCTCCCCGGAAGTTGGATTAAGAACCAAAAATTTCTAGGAAATCTGAAATTAGCATCTTGATTCCGATTAATTGATTCAATTCTTGCAATAACCCTTTATTTACCGGTATGGCACTCACACTGCACAAGAGCCAGGTTCATTGCTCCGGTGTGATGCAGTGATGAGCTTGCAGTTCACTCATGTCCGCTACGTCTGCAGACTCAAACGTTACGAAACTTGCGAGCGCATTGTTCTACTGTTGATCTTTGTTGCGTAACAATATCATGACAACGAATATTCAAAGGTTCACTTCAAGTTACGATAGTAATGCGCTTTTCCGCATGTGACTGTTGACCTCAGACATCTGTGACAGGTGACGCAGCAATGCAGTTATTCAGTGGCGTAGCCAGTCCGAAATTTTTCGGGGGCCCAAAAAATTTGGGATAGCGAAATGTTTGATTTTAGGCGAGCAACAGTGTTTTCTTTGGGATACCGCCTCTCAAAGCGCAAAATGACTACTTATTCTAAAAATTTGGAGGGGCACGGACACGGTCATGGCCCCCTGAGACACGTTGTTTCATACTGTGTGAAAAGAAGCATGAGTGAATATGTAGCAGTGCTTCCACAAGTTTGAAAAATCCAATATAGTGTGAGATTGTGAGTGCGACTAATGTGCCTGAGTGAATAGCTTAATCAAGCTAAGCTGAGGCTTCTTTTCACATAGTATCAAACTAGATGGTTTGTTAGAAATACCCCTATGAAAGTCTTGTGGGAACAAGTCTTAAACGCTAAGGCTTAGTTCTGAGTTCTGAGCGAGTACTAAGTGCAAAGCTATATTGGCTGTGGGGATTTTTCATAATTCATCTACTCAGTTTTTACGCCTGCGTGGTGTTCTAATTTTAGTAAGTTCTGATTTTAGTAAATTGTCCGATAGTCCTGTGAAGACACAGATCAATTTCGCATTGTTTCAAACAGTTTTGCGAGAGTGTCTAACGTTCCTGTTTTATCACCGCTAATGTTGACCTGGTCGTTGATTGTTCTTAAATTATGACTAGGGCAACCAATTTGTTGAACTAAAAACTTAAAATTTTGACCTTATAACTTACAAATTTTGAATTTATTTTTACCTATCAGTTTTGCTGCGTGTTCAATTGAAATGTGGAATGCAAAGCATATTTCAGCAATAATTGTTAAGTCACAGCAGTGACCAACACCAAGCGAATCAATCGCAATTTATTTGTGTAAGGAAACTAGTTTCGTGTGTTACACATCTTCAGTCCTGCGCACAAGTCGACAAATGAAACAAAAAGAAAAACTACGTACTGCTGCTAAGATCAAAACTCAAGATTACAAGTTTGATCCCAATTAAAACCCTCCACTAAACACAGCTACAAAACTGTTTAACAAACCCGATCGTGAACGGCCATTCGGCACACTGATTGACAAAAAAATCTCTCCGCGTTTCGCATGGTATCTGTCTCAGACGATCACATGGTTTACAACAGACCGTAATGTGCAGTGAGAAAAGTCGAGGAATACAACTCAGTTAAGTTTAGGTTCTAGTACTGCAAAGCATATTTATATACAGTATAAGAAAACAAACCGATAACTTTGTTCTGTTGAAACAAAACGTCGTTCATCTGCCAAATCTGGTATGGCATGTTTTAAAAATGTCTTGTACTTTGAGTTTCATGAAAGAAACTTCCACCATAAACCTTTTGTCACTTTTCACTAAGTAATCACAGAATTTGCAAACTATATCACCGTTAGGTGTTGAGGTAAGTTCAGAAGCATATTCATGCAGTGTACTTCGAACTTTTGAAGAATTTGGTTGTTTGACCTCAGGCATGATATGTTGATAAGTACATTAATAACTGCTATAGAGTCAAATCTGCGAATGTCATAAAGTTAGAACACTATACATACGTAATGGATTGAGCATTTGCCAAACCAAGTACTGTAGGCCTAAGACCACGTGACTTGCATTGCCATGCCTACTCTACTTAATATTCAATCGTCCAGTAGTGAGCTAAACAACATTATCACCTCAGAAGTCGCAACAAACCCATTACTATTGCAGAATTGCAACTAAACTTGCCAAAACATATCAAAATCTGTTGTTATAACTTTAATAAAATATCGATATCGAGAAAAAAACATGCTGCAAGAAAATTTTGACCTAACGACAAATTTTGACCTAATGATAAATTTCGACTTTTTTCTGACCTAATAACTTCGGAGTGGCTCATGGTATCAACGTGAAATTTGGTGTGTGGATGTTTCATAAATATTTTAAAAGGCAGAAAAATTTTAACTTTATTGACTTTAGGTTGCCCTAATTATGACTTATTTGTAGAAAGTGCTCTCAAAAATGGATATTAGGAAGTTTATGTAAAGAAAGATAAAGCATTTCTGATAGGCGAAGGGTAGAAAACAATTCGGACAAAAGATTTCAAAAGTGAGTTCTGTTCAACCAGCACAGGCGAATGAGAGAACCGCAAACATATTTGTTGATAGTTCAAGTCCATTTCAAACACAGTTGTGCGCAGTGGTGTAACTAGAGGTTTGAGCCAGGGGAGGCAAAGCTTAGCTGAAGGGGGCCCACTGGTCACCGTAGGGGACCCACTAGCCAAAACTGAGAAACAGGTTAAAAAATGATAGGGAAGCTCTGGATGTCGTGGATGTACATATTAGATAAAAAAAGAAAACAGCCCGAAAAACGCAAAAAACAACAAATTAAAAATACTAAATATCAATATGCCAACTAAAATGGTCCAGATTTTACATTTAGCTTGACAGGGGGCGGCTCGCCCCTTTGCCCCCGTCAGTTACACCACTGGTTGTGTGAATATGCGCCAATTCAGCAAAATCTGCAACGGATGACAGAAAGTAGACCTTTGTGGCAAATTCGTATACAGCTCCACATGGAAAAGATTTCAAAGTAGGTTCAAATGGAGCACGTGCTTTCATGAGGCCTTTTCTTCGTGGTGTAGAAATAGTAAAGCGTTTTGTGAACATCCTTTTGCATTGTAACGTCAGCAACCGGAAAAACATAAGTAAAATGTCGACGTTCCAACCCCCTGGAAACATTTCTGCGGATGCCCACGGCTACTTTTACCTTTTCAGCAAACTGTGACGTTTGGGCAAGTCAGGTAAGCTAATCATGTACGAAATAGAAAACTAAACAAAACGTGTTATGACGACACAGCCGTTCTTGAATAGTGTACTTTTTACTACACAACTGAAGATGCTGAAGCTGAAACAAATCTACACATTGTTCTGTTCATTTACATTGTTTGTTCTTGGTTCTTGAATGTCCAATGTAATCAATAGTTCAAAAGTGAACAATTTAAAAACTATTCAAGAATTGTCAAGGATGCCTGAAAATATTCAAGGACAACAAGATGTATTTCAAGAATCAAGTACATAACGAGATTTGACAGCAGGGTCGTCGCCAGGATGTTGCAGCAGCGGGGGGCAAAAATCACAAGGGGGGGGGCGCATTTTTAAATACAGTGTTGGCTGTATGCAGCAACCGCCACAAAAGAAGTCGCTTGCGATATGTGTTGCAGTCGCTTGCGAATTGCAGACCGAATAGAAATGCTGACAAAGCAGCTGTATTGCTTCAAGATCAGCAAAAGCAACTGTTTTATTTTTGTAGGATAATGCTAGTCTTACACATATTTCTTATCTGCAGTATAATCTTTACGTTTTGATCAGGTGCGTATCGAACCTTTCGCCTTACTCACACGTAACAATCGACACGATTCACCCAGAGCAGGACGCAGCCAGCGTGCTTTGAGTATGTCGACACTACAGTCGGCATGGCGGCTTGACCAACGTCATACTGAGATTCATGAAAACTCGTTGGAAGACCTTGGCGTTATCGACACAAAATCTGAAATAAATAAAAATTAAAAACATAAATTGTTGACGAATGTTTATTTTTCGAACTGATCATATGCAGTAACGTCAATTGAATCTATGCGTACCACAGTTTGTTGGAGGGCTCTTTGGATCTTGAGGCCCTTGGCTTAAGCCTACATAGCCTATTGGTAAATCCGGTTCTGAGTGTACACAACCTACGTGTGACCACTCAAAAACTAATTTCACAGTACTCTGTGTTTCGTACAACTTTACTGTCCGTCATGAAATAAAAACAAGACGCACACTTGGTTTACCGTAAGTGAATACTTTGTTTACATAAAGCATTCAAGACCTTTCGGCGACTAAAACATTGGAATTTTGCGCTTTTGTTCACTTGAAAAACGAACGCAATGTCGCAAACTAGAGTCATTCAACAAGCTAATGCTTATTGACTATCGATAACTGCGCATAGCAATTCTACAGCTTCGTGGTAGTTCCGGGAGCCAAATATGAAATGGGGGGCACAGAGTTTAAATGGGGGGGCTGGCACCGCTGGCCCCCCGCTGGCGACGGCCATGTTTGATAGCAAATTCAAGGACAGTCCTTGGCGTTCAAATGACATCTAGTAACCTTACCTCTGGGGTACTAACCGTGGATCTAGCCAAATGGACTCGTCTCGACAATCTTTCTAAGGAGATTCTGGTCACGTGACCGAAACATCGTAGTTGAGGTCTCTCTTTTCGAAGAAGTGGGATTTGAAGAAAGGGATTTGAAGGGATTGAAGAATTTCACAGTTGCGCACTTTGTCGCAAAGTGTCACGCCGTGAACTCTTGGCAAAAATCTCATCTCTACTGCTTGTACTTGAGATAGCACTCTTTCAGTGATTGCCCAAGATTCATGACCACATGTGAGGATCGGAGCAAAGACTGATTTAGCAACTGACAGAAATGTGAGGCAGGGCACAATATGTAATAATTTATTGGAGGTTGTTAAAATTATATTCCTAATAGTAATGCAGTTATGCGTACCAGCGTGGAATTCTAGATATTGTTTTGAACGCTCTGAACTCGTGCAAACCACAGCGAAAGCTTTGTGACATGAAGACATCGCGTTTGATGATTGATCTGTGATGTAAAACGTTTTATTTTTTGGCCGCATGCAATGTGACAGTTTTATTTATCCTCAGTGCGCGGTAGGCCGGAGCCTGGATGATGACTTTTGTCGGGTGGTTGAGGTGAACGCCCTTGCTCAAAGAGCGCTATGGCGATTAACTCAGGGGCTGTGGGTCGAACACTCAACCTTCCAATTGAGAGGTGGGAATTCTGCTACAGCGCTATCGCCGGACCGAAAACTTTTCGGTGAGCCTACTTGCGTCGCGAGTTTGCAGAACCTGAGAAACACTTGCTGTGTGAATTATGCAATCTTCTAATAGGGCAAGTTTCGAAAAACGGACTCTGCAGAAAGCCTGCCTTCGAATCGCCGTATTTTCATTCTGGTATCAATTTAATTTCAACTGTGAAGTGAACAAAATAGAAACTTCTGATATGTGGTAATATTTCGCGGGGCCGCTTGGCAGGGCCGGAATTAGCTGATGCGAGGCCCTAGAGCTAGGCTAATCCATTTGTGAGGGCTTCTCTCCCACTGTTACGAGGAAAAAATTTAATCAATGTGCGCAAAGAAAAGCGTTTAATCAATGTGCGCAAAGCCGAAAATGACGATATTAACACTCTAAAAGTAAGCTCAATAAAAAATGCCAAATTGTTACTAGAGTGCCCCACGCGATCACTGCGCTTGTTGCTGCTTTCCACGCAAAAACTTTCTTCTATGACACGGAAGTGTTGAAATCGTGCTTGACTGGCAGGAACTAGATTATTGATTTTTGCAGGCAAACAAACTGAAAACGTCGCGGTTAAACATCTGTCAAAACACACGGCCTACGTTTTTATAAGTTTCACATCAGTTTTTGCTTATCTTTGCTCAAAAAAACAAACACATTGCACATACGTGTGGCGGCATAAAGATGTTAAAGCTCAACGTGAGGACCACGTTGCGACTCGCTTACCATGGCTGTAGAAATACATACACACGAGCACAACACGTCGAGTAAAACGCACGCAAATGGTTGCAAATGCTAGGTTCACGATTCGAGTGATTGTTACTTTTTCAGACCGCTAAGAATCAAACGCAACGAAACCGTCGCCAGAAAGTCTTCAATAGGGGGCTTTACATTTGCAGAGGGGCTTGACATTCTGCAATTTTGATAAAATATGCACTGATTGATAGTGTTTCATGTTTGAATTTGGAGGGGCTGAGCCCACCAATGCTCCTTCGTGGCGAAGGGATTGGTTTAAATTTCCCTTACGCTGTCATGACTGAAATACGTATGAAAAGCTACAATCATCGAATCAAGTAAGGCTGAACATAGCACAGTAAACAATGAAATAGGTTTTGTCCTGGCCTTCTTCATAACAAAATCATCTAGTAATTCAATAAAATTTGTTTGCCTTAGTTTGTTACTTTTAATGCACCGAATTCTTAGAGTGGACAACCTCCCCTGGAACATTGCCACCCTTTCAATCATTTTTAATTCTTTTGGATGGTAGAAAAGACCTATCTCCTAAGAAGTTAGTGACAGTCAAGCTAAGAAATAAGGGTCCGCAATCCGCATGGTTGGATATACTAAGAACCACTAATCTAAGGCATCAGCCCCCAATGCGCCTTTGTCATTTTCTTGCTGTTTTCCTTTTCTTTGTCTCTTTGGGTAGAGTTCTGTGGTTGTCAGTTGGCAAAGTGACTTTTGCTTGCTATTCAAGCTCATTAAGATCTTCTTCGATTCGCTTAGCATGGGAGCAGTACAAACTTGCGCAAGTACTCAATAGCAATATGATTTCTGAATAACTTTGCTAAAGAAAATTGAAATGGAACAAAATCACATCTAAAAATACCAAACGAGCTTTACGTAATAGAAACGCTAACAAAACTACTGTATTGCTCAAGCTCAGAAAAGGCAACTACATTTTTATTGTAGGATAATGCTGCTATAATCCTAAAAATAGCTCTTATCTGCAGCACAACCTTAAGCTTTGATCACGTGCATTTCAAACACAAACAACCACAAATTCTTTCGCTTAATTTACACGCAGCAATCGGTACGATTCACCAAACACAGGACGCAGTCAAAGTGCTTTGGGTATGACGACGCAATAGTCGGCAAGAGACTTGAACAGCGGTCATACTGAGATTCATGGAAACTCGGATAACCCTGGCGTTCGCGTTATCAACACGGAATCTGATTATTTGAAGAAAACTAAATTTCATGAATAATTAAAACATAAAATTTTGACGAATATTTATCGAACTCATCATATACTGGCAATTGCATTGCGTACCACAGTGTTCTGGAGTCCCCCTTGGATCTTGAGGCCCAAGGCTTAAGCCTATTGGTAAATCCGGCCCTTCCCCTTGGTCTTCCACTGTTTGCGTTATGAAGTTCATTGGCTCATTTGTTGCAGCGAAAGTACAGTTTTATGTCTCATAAATAAGACCAATAACGCAAGATGCAACAAAACCTTCTTAATCACCAAGATGACAATATCAATGCGTGTAAATAGAAAGCTCCTCAGAATGAAAGCTCCTTAGAATGCTGATAATGATGAAGCAACTCTATTAAAGCATTTGTACAAATACCATTATTTGACAGAAAACCCACCCATTTCGCAATGTTTTAAAGTTGCCTTTGTGGAACAACCCAAAGCTAGCCATCTCGAGGCGTGTGAAGATAAATGGTTTCACAAAATCGACGCGGAAATTAATATTTAAAAAATGATTTTGCCCCTTACCAAGTAGTTGCGTTGTTGTTCATTGCCTTTTATCCTGATATGTGATTTCTCGCTCTGCGTTGTGACTGATATTTTCTAATCTAATTGCAGCAGGGATGTGACTTGCTTCCCGATTCCTGACGCTGGTACCGTGATGCACTTTATCACTGGTGTTAGTTCGGGATTTTGCTGCGTGCAGTGAGGTCTGCGTTCAGAACACTTTGCGTGATAACATGCTGATTTGTAACTCGTCAGTTTTTGAGTGACCTACTATTTCAGTTCATTGACTTACTGTTTTAATTCATTGCCTTGCAGCTTTTACGTTTTTACCTTTTATTTTGTGGAACTGACGATGTTCATTTGAGCGAAATTAATACAGTATTCCTGTTTTAATAAACTGCAGCCAGATTTTTTGCGGAAGACTTCTGTGAGCCATCATGTGTAACATAGTGCACTTTTAAATATAGCTTCACTTTCTTCCATTGTGAATGACGTAACCATATGGCTGTGCAATTATTCTGACATGTCTATGTGCTCATTGTCGTATTATCTGCATGCTGCACTTAGCAAAACTTAAGAGAGCAAACTTTCTTGTTAGTTACGTGAAAAATCTCATACAATCGTCAAATCGCAGTAAATATTAGGGACGCCTGATACTTTCTGTCCTTTCGTATGAATGAAAACACCTAGTGAATCTTAGACTGTTGACGCTGGTGTGGGACGGCGCGGAATGACTGTGTTCTCCAAAATGCAATGTTTGGCGTTAGTGAATTGTATATCGACAAAGTGACTGCACTGAAATGTAATGTTCACTGTTCACCTTTGTTCGAGAAACAGTCTAAGAAAATGTCTTCCGCTGTAATTCACTGTGATGACCTGTTAGCACGAACCTGTACCACAAGTTCGATTTGGCGCTGACATCGACTTTTGCATGTGACAATTGTACCTTTTGACATAGATGCAAAACTTAATATTTGGCGAGAAAAGCATTGCGTTCCATGAATAATGCGATTTTCTTTTGTTTTTCATGATAGTGTATTTGAACAAGAACGAGGAACTGAAAACTTCTGATGACGGTAATAAAACGATCCAGATTTTGGGTGAATATTGACCCCCGGAATTAACGACCTGATCGATTACCAGACACATAAAGATTTTAATCCCCTACTTAGATTAATTAATTAATTCGTTTTTTGGCCATAACTTGTCAACCACTAACGATAGATGCCCAAGGGCTCTGAAGATGCGGATTTTATTCAAAAAGGAAAACAAATAAATTGCCACTTGAATTAATTTCTCACGCCCTGATGACGTCATCAAAATCCCCTGACCTCAAACAGTCGTGATGTCACACCAAAAAAGTTCAAACCCAAAGTGCCCGTTTTTTTAAAATCGAGGCTCGGAGACTTTCTGTTTCTTTAAAGATTTGAACAGCTCTCTAACTCTATCTGTCGGAAAGTTATGACCGGACACAGTCCGAGCCACGATGGTGGTTTTGCGTTTCGCAGAGGGTTTAAGCCAACGGCGCCCGAATTTTAAAGGATCAAACTCCCGAGCTGTTGCGAAACAAATAACAAATAACGAATTAGCAAACACTTAATAGTGGCTAACCTATCACAGCCTCTCTGTCATGCTCACTGCACAAATATTTCTTAATTTCAACAACATAAGTGTTATACAGGGTGGTCCAAACAGCTGTATCCATTTTTGATAAAGCAGCATTTTGTATTGAAAGGAAAACTTTGCAGTATTTTTTCATAGTGTTTTCTTACAGACATATGCAAGATTTGCGTAGTGTAAGATTTTTCCTCATACACCATCATTTTGCGAGCACAGCTCAATAGTTTCATAATGTTCTCGATCCACGTTCCTTGGCGCTGAATCACTTTGGCTACTCGCATATTAATGTTTGTCATGACCCTGTCCAAGACTTCACGGGAATTCTGCACTCCCTCTGGAAACGGCTATTCTTGAGCGCATCAATAGTTTGAGGATTGTTAGCATAGACATTTTAGATATCCGCACAGAAAATAATTCATAGGGGTTAGGTCTGGAGAATAGGTAAGCCAAGGGTGGTCCGTACGACGGGAGATAAGTCTGTCTCCAGGGAAGTAACGGTGGAGGTATTCAAGTGAAACAATAGAGCAATGCGGTGTTGCTACATCCTGCTGATAAATCACAGTTTTCATGTCCACTCCTCACTACCACCTCAGTGCTGGGTTGCATTTGTTTCTCATTAGCTTAATGGATCGCTCTGTGTTCACTGTCCACAGTTACTGGACGTCCATCAGTATCTTCGAAACAGTATGGCCCGACAATGTCATGACGACCCAACACGCACCTTACAGTCACTTTCTTCATACGAAGTCGGCGATACTGATGCTCATGAGGCTGGGCCTTAGCCTTAAAGCGCATATTCTATTTCTTCACGTGACCACTAAAGTGGAAGTTTGCCTCGTCTCTGAAAAAACGAAGTCCAAGAAATCAGGATGGTCTTCGATTCGCTGACTGATGGTTTGCCCAAAGCCACGTCTCTCATCCTTATTTGAATCGGTCTGAAGCAGTAAATCTGTATCTTATACAAAAACAGGAGAGAATCCTGCTGCATCATGCGCATGATTGAACTCCTTGAAAGATCTGTCGCTTGGGACAAACGTCTTGTGGATTTCCTCGGAAACTGCTCCAGCGCACAGTCACGATGTGATATTCTATCCTGACTGACATTGGCTGGCCGTGGCGACCTTCACTGTTTTTTCTGTACACGTCTGCAACAAGTTGTGATTGACTAACTGTTTTCTGCGTTGCAAACAGTTTACTGCAAAGTTATAAAAGAAACTGTTGTAAAATTCGCGTCTTTTATGTTAATTGGGTAGTTTCAGCAGAGTTGATGCGATTATAACGGGCATTTCATTTGTAATATTCGGTAAAAGCACGACTGACTGACAGTTCCAAATTTCTTGTACTGTGCAAGCAGATTTCGTCCTTAATTGCAGGCTTATTTATGTCAACAATAGGACTGGCTGAGAAGTTGACTCATATGGTCTTTCGGCGTCCCTTTGTGCTTCAATACTTCACACTCATTAGCTGAATTCGAAAGGCCTCGCTTGTATTTCTCATTTGTTTTTAGTAAGACGCAATCAATTTTTCTGCCCTTTAATGTTTGGTTAATTTTTCTTTAGTGCGTTTCTGCTATTTCGTAGCTGATTCACAAAAGACCATTCTACTGGATAAGTGGTACCATTGTTTGAATACGCGCAACCAAAGCTGGTAGGCTGAGATCGATCCCCGGCTTGGTCATACCGACGACTTGAAGAATGATAAATGTAGGCCGTGGCCAGTACAACTTCGTGCTCGGCATTTATGGGCGGGCGCAAGGAAACGGTTCAGTCGCAGTGCTGCTACTGATTCGCCATCAATGCAGCATCCACTGTGAAAATAGTAGCATGGCCAATGGCGCAAGCAGGCGGAGATAAGCACAGCGGAACACTCGTGACATTCCAAATAGAGTGCAGAAAGCGAGTACAAATGAAATTGGACTGAAACCTACCTTTTATCTAAATTTTGTGGATGACAATATCAACTGCAGCTGCAAATTTGAATGACATTGGAACTTGAAGCAACTTATTGTGAGGCTGGTAGCATGGGTTTTTATTTAAAAATAATGCATTTTGCTAAATGTCCTGCACGTAGTTAAAAATATGCAAAAAACGTTTCACTTCCCGCGCACTTCTTCAAACATAACTGCCCCCAAGGGACATAGGTGTAGCCAGGGAGGGGCCAAAGAGGCCATGGCCTCCTCCAAATTTTTTGAAAAATAAGCATTTTGTGCTTTGAGAGGCCTTTTTCTAAGCAAAATAGTGTTATTCGCCTAAAATCAAACATTTTGGCCCTCCCCAATTTTTGGGCTGGCTACGCCACTGCCAAGGGACCTGGGCTGGCGACTGGCCCCCACAATGCTCCTCTGAGCCGCTTTCTCGTGGATCTAACTAGCTAGATGGACTCGTCTCGCCATTCCTTGTGAGAGGCATTATCATCACATAATAGCCGAACAATTTTAGTTGAGGGAAGTGGCTCGACATTCAGGGCCTTGCCAATTCTGCAGTTACGCACTTCGTCGTGAAGTTTTATTCCCCTGATTTAACGCGCAGCCCGATATGTTTTCGCAGTTATGAACTGCTCCGTCGCAGGGTTGAGTGTATTTTGTTCTGTTATCCTAACTTGGAGCGTTGATAGCTTGTAGTAAATGCAATGACACATAAAATTGTACAATAGCGATTGAAGAGATTTCGTTTAGAATAGCATGCATATTGTGTCAAAAACTTCGTTAAAACGTTGGTTTGGAAACGTTAAGATGACGTCATATTGCGGCGTCACAAGTAGCGCACAGCCAGTAACAATGACCACTACACGTCACTGAATCTAACGAATCTCTGCACCGCAGGTCTAAGCCGCGTGTGCAAATCTCTGTGTTGAAAAAAAGTGTTCATGATACACAGTGCGTTGTTACAGCGCAGTTGCAGCAGAATCCTTCTGGGCACAAACTAGCTGCTTATCGGGCGCAAAGTAGGGAACCCACTTGTGGATAGCTGATGGAGGAGACTTCCGCAAATTTTTCGAATGGGCTCCTCTGTCCAAAGCCCAAATGCGGTTTGGCCGCACGCGCGCGTTAGTACTGATTAATTTTGCGCAATTCGCGGTAGTCACAGCTCATGTAATATCTTTGTACAGGCCAATTGCGCAATTTTCATACCATTTTAAGGAGGCACCACTATAAAGTTTTGCCACGGGCACATTTGTGTGAAAAACGCCATACACTGAGTCATAAGCGCAGACATGCAGAAATCACTGCACCTCATGAAACAAAGGAGCTTTATTTTGCGCTGTCACTTGTCTTAACGGGACAGGGCCGACAATGTTTTTGGTCCTATTTGCTTCATAAACTTCTCTCAGCAGAAACGTGGGAAGACAGACTGACGACTAGTTCCAACACAACATTTTTCGGTCATTTTCCGATCCCTGTGGAGTCTGGTGAAAACTAGGAACAGTTCTTGCATATATTTCATAATCAAAGCAAACCAGGGAAGAATTTATAAGATAGTACGCGATTTTATCTGTTTCGAAAACAGTTTTTAAGCGGAATGGGGCCGTTTGGCACCGCCGTTTTGGCGACAACTATTAGGCGCCGGCCATTTGGCGCTGAGCTATTTTGGCGCTAGCGCGTATCTGCTTGATTACTATTGCCCATACATCGTTGCTTCCAGAACTTTATGTTTCTATCTTGCTCAGATGTTATTCAAGCAGACAACTGTTTTTATTAGGCAACATACGCGTTTGTCTTGAGATAAGATTGAGCGTATTTCTGTATTTCAGGATTTACGAAATACGAAGTGCTTTTCTTAACATTAAAAAACCTTCCTTTCATTTTCGCGTATAGTGGCGCCAAAACCGTTCGGCGCCAAATAGTCGTCGCCAAAACGCCGACCCCTAAAAAGTGTTTTTAAGGAGAATGCGGCAGTGCGACTTGGTTTTCACCCTAAAACACTGAATAGCATAGAAAAGCCATCTTTATGAGTAATCTATATTTCAAAGTAGTACGTGTTGGAAACTAGAATACTATTGTCCGAATGATGAGCAGTTTGTAACTTTGTAGCAACTTGTCAACAAAAGTGCCCAAATTCAGTGTTTGATCTGACTTGGTTTCAGATCGCATCAGGGGTGGAGTCACAAATGATGAAAGCAGGGCCGGCCTTTAGCCGATTGCTTCCAATCGGGCCCCGCGCCGAAGGGGGCCTCATCTACGCAAACTTACACTTTGTGCCGAAGCTGTTTGTGTAGTGCGGCTCGGGGCCTGCAGTATTTTTAAAGTGTGGGGCCATTGCCAACGAAAATCAAATCAAACTGAACTGCGCCGTTTTTAAAGCCCTTAATCATCATGTTTCATTCTGTAATCGTAACAGAAGTCATTGTTATCCGGCAATGTGTAGACCAATTTTTTCAATAGCACCTGTTGAAGGCAGAGAGGGTTTAGGTTTTGAAGTTGTTTTGTGTTTCAGTTGTAAGCGTATTTCAGCAGGTCACGTTCCAATACTTGCTGCAAGATACGGTTCGATAGTTGTTGCTGTTTCAATAGTTTAATGCCACTTGTCTTCTGAAAGGTAAGTTTAGATTTGCAAATGTGTGCTGCTCAGCGTTATTCATTTTTCCTCTCGTACAAGTCTGATGACGCAACTTAGCTTGGCGAAAGCCTTTGACATACACCTAGTTTTAATTATGCCAACTAAATGGCTATTACAGGTGTGCAAAAATAACTGTTCGTTGAAAAGTAAAGCACAGGCGCATATGCTTTGTGAGCAAATGAAAGCATTAAACCAATTCCACAACCGAGATTCGAAAACCCGTGAAATTGTTTGAATTTCTGGCACAAATCAACAGGAACACCTCTTTCCCTAATTTGTTTATTGCCCTCAGGATTTATATAACCATTACAGTGACCATGGCATCCGGAAAAAGGAATTTTCTGCCCGATCAGGACTCTCTCTTTAACATCACCGATTTATATCATTATGACTTGATGCACCACTCAAAAATTTCTGTACACTCCTCTGAGTGGGGCCCCGCAAAAGTGCTTCCAATCGGGCCCCGCACTTGCTAAGACCGGCTCTGGATGAAAGTATACGTACATTCATGCTGCAGCTAGAAGTTCAAACAAGCATAAATAGACAGTTTATTGGGAAATGATTGTTTGTGGAACTTTTCATGCAAAAATCTTGCTTAAAGCCAGCAATAAAAACATGCTCATTTTTTTGATATTGAAAGGCTTGCATAATATTTTTGATCATACGTAGGCACAAGTCAGCTGTTTGGCTAACGTCTGTTGCAGCAAAGAGCAAGCAGAAAAATTTGCTTCGAAACACTGGTTCATGACATAAGCAAATCAACTTAATTGTCAAACAAAAAAACTACGTTCCATTAGAAATGAGACGGTTTTAACAAAATAAACTCTACCTACAGTACTCTTGGATGGATCGTCAGTCCCATTGTACTTTTGTCAGCGCATAAAGAGAGCCTCAAAGTTTAGAACCATGGGCGTCCGCAGTGGGGGGGAAAACGGGCACATGTCCCCCCTGGAAATTGTGACTAAGACCAAAAATTTTCTGGAAAACCTGAAGTCAGCAGCTTAATTCAAGTTAATTAATTTAATTCTTGCAATGGCAGTTTATTTGCCGGTATGACACTCACACTGCACAAGAGCCAGGTTCACTGTTCTGGTGTCATGCAGTGGTAAGCTTGCAATTCACTCATGTCCGCTCCTTTGCCTGCAGAGGCAGGTTACGAAACTTGCGAGCGGTTTGTTCGACTGTTGGCCTTTATTGCGTAACAATAACATGGCAACAAATTCTCAAAGTTTGACTTAAAGTTGCGGTAGTAGAGTTTTGCCTCATGACACTGTTGGACGCAGTCAATACATCATGGCAGGTAATTCAACGAGACAGTGACTGCTGATAGCAGTAAGCCACGCAGTTTTATACTGGGTGAAAAGAATTAAGCATGAGTGAATCTGCAGCAATGACCCGACAAGTTAGAAAAATCCATTGTTAGTGTGAGACTGAACGCTTGTGCGGTTGATGTATGATAAGCGTTCATCGTGAAAAAATCAGAAGACAAGCAAGGTTTTAATGAAATGGTGATTGATCGCTTTGGGCAAGGACCCAGACATTTGTAGCTCTTGTTTGTAAGTGACGCGGACAAATCTTGCCAAGTAAAATAAAATCATAACCTGGACTTTCGTTAAAGACCAATCTAAATGTTTCTTTGGAAAGAAGTACCCCTGCTTTGAAAATCTGCAGATAGACTGTATTGTGCAAATCAGGGATGCAGGGACGCCGGAGAAGCGGGGGACGCAGTAAAAGAGTTATGGGCAATGGAAAATCATAAATAACAACAGATATTATATAAAACCATTCTGAATTTTCTGGGTGTGTGAATAGCTGCAATAAATTTGTTTCAAGTCGATCTTGATAAACCATGAAGTTACCTATACTGTTATGAAAAGGCACCTCCGCCTCCGTTGCCCCCCTTTTGAAAGGTAAGGGGCAATGCCTCCGTTCTCAGGCATCCCTGCAGGGTGCACAACCGCAGGTGTGACAAAAATGTATGCTGTCGTGCACATGTAGTTTAATATTTAAGTTATGGCTGCGGTGCAATAAAAGCTCTTTGTCTACTGCTGGTGTCTCAAACTGCTCTGAGGGCCAAATGAGGACCTATACAATAACCCGAGGATCGCATTCAGTGGCGTAGCCAGCCCACAATTTTGGGGGGCCAAAAGGTTTGTCTTTAGGCAAGCTGCCACGAGCAACAGTATTTTTGTTAGGGATGCCGCTTGTCAAAGCGCAAAATGACTAGATATGCTAAAAATTCGGGGGGAATGCCCCCTGCCCCCTGACTACGTCCATTGCCGCATTGCTACGCTGACGCAACAATGGCTGTACCTGAACTTCACTAGAAACAGCTTTTATTTCCTTATTTCCTGCGAAAGGTATCGAGAGTAATAGGCAAATCATCTCTAGCCGCCTCTACTGCACATTCAGTTGAAAGGAACTTGTTCACTCGCTGGCCGAGCACTTTTAAATACCGGTGAATAAACTAAATAACTTAAATGTTGCTTATATGAATATTCCCAAAACGCATCGCGGGCCGCACAAAATGCCTTCGGGGGCGAAATGCGACCTGGGTGTTTGAGGCCCCTGGTCTACTGTACGAGCATGCTTAGAAGAAAGACAGTCAAACAAACGCGTAGAAGCAATCTGTGGCGGCCGCAATTCATAAAGATAAACGTAATGCGATCGGCAATAGCGAAAAGGTTGTGCACCCTGGTGTAAATTATCGTAATGCACCTGGCTATTACTGCCAACGAAGCGCATTTTTGTGAATGCTGTCGTATCATGGGTAATTTTCTTTGTGGTGTAGAAAGGGTAAAGCGCTTTTTGAACGTCCATTTGCGTTGCATCGTCAGCAACCTGAAAAAGATAAGCAATATGTCGACGTTGCCCCCCCTGGAAAAATTTCTGAGGACGGCCATGTTTAGCACGAAGCATATACTGTAAAGCAAAACACAACCATATTTCGCAACAAATGCAGTGTAGTTTTTCTGAAACTTGCATATTTAATGCAAAGTTTTATTTATAACTGCAAATCATTCAAGCTTTGAAAGCTTTCCTGAGAGTCAATCTAGCTCAACAAATTTTTGGAGAAAAATTCCGTTGATCCAAGATAGCACTGCCTGTTTCATGCTTTTTAATTTTCTGCAAAGGATGGTGGCCTCCATTCCACTGTATAGTTAGTGAACGATAACTTGTAGGCTAAATACTTTTAAACGCTCCAAGCTGCTCATTTTAGTGTTGCCTAGAAGGACAAAGTAAATTTGTTATTGGTAGCGTGATGAACATCTAACTGTCTTTCGGTGTTTTTTGAGAGCGAAGTAAATCAGAAGGCAGTTTTCCTTGAGGCTGATGCTCATCAAATGTAGCAGACGAGTCGGGGCGGAGATGCTTTGGGAAGTTATATAAAACCTCAGGGTTTTAAGCTATCTATCTAAAATTTTAAGCTTTAGAAATCCCTAACTTGCTGTCTTTAAAAATTTTTCCGTAATTCCCCAAAAAGTACATCTAGCGAAATATCCAAAGCAGGAAACTCCTTACCAAGGCAATAATTGCTTTGGTAGGTTTAAATTAGGGTTGCGCGGTTATAGTTGGCTTCAGCGCCTTTCTATTTAGATAATTTTTTAAGGGGAAAATTACATTAGATGCTGTTCGTCATTGTGCACAATAACTTGTTCAGTGTTTCCATTCGCCGCAGCGTGGAAGACTGGTTCAAACATCCGATGCAAGGTAAAGTATGTGCAGCACACACGCAGACATGATGCTCCATAGCGGAAGAAAGTTTGTTGATCTGCTGCTGAACTTGTCACGGATAGACGTTTTCTTTCAAAGGCCCTCACTCCGCTGTCAACAAAAACGTTGTTTAGAATGTCCAGAGTCGGTCGTTTATACAACTTCACACACTCACATAAAACGTCAAACTATAGTTTATTAAACATCGCCTGCTGCTAAAGGAAAATATTTCGTAGTAATTTTTTATCAACACTAAAAAAACCTTCAAAAATGTACGAAGAACTCAGGAAGGTTCTGATCAAACTGTTAAGACTATCCCAGTTTTATGCTCCATAGTAATTTTTTACTGAGTAGTTTGTTTCTTTTGAAATATTTGGTTTTTGTATATCGCACAGAAATCAGGTTCTCGCTTTCATCGTAAGTATGTAGTTTAAAAACTTTCGTTTTATGTAATGTCCTCATGTGGTCAATCTGCGGGCAGCTTTATACATTAATGTCTCATTCGTACAGTTCCGTCGCCACGGTGGGGAGGTTTTGGTGGGCTTAGGCAATTAACTGCTTTTGCAGTGTCCACAGCATTCGACGTTATGTCATGAAGTTTGAATATGAAAACTTACCATCGCTACCCAAAAAACATTTATGTTTTGGCATAAATTGTGTTTTTGCTGTTCGGCTGCATAAGATAATATACTTTTAAACTGTCGGTCTTTAAGTTGCCAATGTAATTTATTTAATTAGAGACAAATCCAACATCTCTTCGATATTTTCTTACCCTCAGCAATGGGTAAAATATTTATGAAGCCCTTTGATAACACACAAAACGGCGTTTAGCTGTTAGAAAGCATTCTGCGTGTAAGCTTAATCCTTTTTAAGGCAATTTCTGTGATTAAGGAGAGTAGTGACAGACCCACATCAAGCCCACGGAAACCTCCTTTATGCATTAGTCACGTCAACCTAATTTTTCGTATTGTTAACTTAAAAAATCTCCCCACGAGTACATAATCTTGGTGGGTATAAAATTCTCTAATTTTTAGAGAAAGTTTCTAATTACTATGCAATGTTGGAAATCTAGAAATATGTTACAAACGAAAGATCTTGCAAATTCGTGATGTACTAGCATGTTTGCGCAAAAAAGGAGCATACGCTTGAAAGAAGATACTGAATGCGTGTGGAAGAAGATAAATTCGTTTGCAAGAGATGTTCAACAGCCAATCAAAGGTACAAGTTTAGGTAAAATAAGCAAGGCATAAAGTAAATTGTGTTTTTATTCGCAGATTTTATCCGCACAATGTATGCGAACGTATTTGCAGCACATTTTGTATCTACGGTTGAAGTCATACTATATTTGCTGAAAAGAAAAAGTAACAAAATCTTGTAGTTTATTATAGAAAGGAGTGTTAAAAGCGACATGCACAAACAGGCTGTCTAACGCACTGAGGTGTCTCAGCATTTTGTATGAACTTGGTCTGTCTGAAAGTTTTTTCTTCTTTTTCCCTCTTCGTTAAATATTCTGCTTAACACTTTCTAATGAAAGGACCATAGGAAATCCTAAACGTTTTCCAAGAAATTACAAAAATTCAATATTTTGTGAATTTGTCTTGATGTACCTTAAAAACTCTGAATCAAATCTAATATCAAAAACTGAAATATCCTGAAATTACAAAAACTAGGTGTATGCATACAGCAACTGCAAACACATAAACGCTTTTACTCGTTTGTGCAAACGTTGGTCAATATATGTTCAGCATGAACTCACGAATATAAAATCTAAAGTTTGTATTCCTACTACAATATTATAGGGACTGCGGCTGAACAAAACCATGGTTGCCAACTAATCCGGGTTACCGTGATGCACATCCGCTTCGGGTCAATGTACAAAGGTGCTTTTTGATAAAAACACCAATCGATAAAAACACCAAGCGGAGGCTGATGCGACGCCGATCTTTGCGTCCTTCGCTATACTTCAGAAAAGTTAATGTTTTACGAAGTTCAGAAAGAGCACATACCTCAATAACTCACACCAAGGGGTACGCCAAAGAGGCATGAACCCCGACCCAGAGTAAACCTGGCTAAATTTTTCAACCTAAATCTTGTGTCTCCGTTACACACAATCATTATTATTTGGAGTTTGTCAGTTTTGGTCTGTGCATGTAGCTCTTTAGCCATCTGGCATTAGATCTGGATGATAATCTGCTGTACATTTAAAACATTAGTTCCAGAGTATTTTCGTCACAAAACGTTTCAATTTACTGAAATTAGACAAGGCATAGGCTCCTTAATTTCAATTTGCCAATACAAATACTGTATTTGCGAATTTTGGCGCTGTCAATGTAGGGAAAACAAAGCGTTTATTCGTACCTGTCTTTGACCGCGGGGCGAGATCATGCAGGCCAGTCTTTCATTCTCAATAACCTGAAAAATAACGCGCTGCATGAGCAAAGTTTGTCCAGGTGGTTTTCTGTTTGTCACACTTTGCGCTTCGGCACAATAAACTTCAGATATAGAATTTCAAAAAATAAGCTGCTTACATGCCAGGGAGTGGGGTCTGACAATTTTGCTCGTGGAATTGGTTGAGACAAGTCCTGAAATGAATGCGGAAACAAGGTTGAGCGTAGACCAATGTCTATTTGAGCTTGCTGGTGAAGCCACGGCTGCACACATTTTTTTAAAACTTCATGCGTTTTCATTGAATCCGCTTGCGTTTTTAACCGTACATTAAATCGCCAAAATATCAGCGAGATCAAAAAAGCATCGCAACGACTGCAGCTCGGAATATTTTATCCAATTTTTCTTTTTCTACAAAATTATGGCAATTCACGATTGCAAACTTACCATCCACTCTTCAATAGCCCGGGAAGGTTTTCGACGTCTCTTAATACAGTAGGCGGACAGGAGACCAGCCAGGATTAGGACTATTGCAGGGCCGACTATGATGACCACGAACAACCACGCTGAAAATTTTGATCAGCATTATACTTATTAAATGCAAGCAATTCAAATGTTATCGACTGTTCAAACAAATTGCGGAATGTGCGTGTCTACTAATGGTCTGGCTGAAACATGTTCGAGGTACCTTTAGAAGAAAACTGCCGCGATTTTTCCCACTTGACAGATAGACAGAAAATCGCTAGCTTACTGCGGACACTGGAGTTAGGGACTTGACATCAGTGTATCAAGGTTAAGTTACATACCGCAGTGTTCATTTCATTTGCAAGTCTATGGTCTATGGTTTGCACTATAATTGTTTAACAACTGAAATAAAGGTTTTCCTCAAGCTTCTACTGTTCTCGGCTTAGACTCCTCAAACTCCTGAAATCGGTAAATCAACTACAAAATATACGTTATATACCAGAAGTTTTAGTTTTCCTGTTCTTTTGTTTACAGTGCTGAGCAGTGCCGAACTGCTGCAACAAACGACGCTAGAAAAATGCACCAGATCGAAGTTTTGCAGCTGAATTCCATGAATCAAGGTTTCGCAATGCAGGATCGAACACTTGTTACCTTTTTCGTGATAAAAGCTACCCCAACTTTTGTGTAACGGCTTCGTCATTTTTTGCAAAAACATTTTGCAAACACTCTTTTCAAATTGCTTTAATTATGTAGCGGCGCGGTTGCGTTCTGAGTAGGCTTGATAACAGGAAGCAACATGCCGTTTAGAATTTCCTGCATAGTTGTTTTAATGAAGAAGCCAGTGGTGCACAGAAGCCGGAGTGTAGGAGTGGACTCCAGCCGGGGTCTTAATGAATTTCGAAAATGAGAGTGGAATCGGAGTTGTTTTTATTATGGGCCGGAGCCGGAGTCATCTTTTGAATATGAGGATAGTTTGCTTATTATTGCTTATTATTATTGCAGGTTGTTTGTTTTACAAAGCATGTCATTATGTAAACTTCAAATGTGCAAAACTGCTTCACAGAAAGTCCAAAAACTTTGATACAACCTGGATGTAAGTAAGGTTAAGTTGGTGAGTTCCATGTGTGTAAAGATTTGGACAATTTCTTGTTCATTGTGATACGTTGAAAATCTATTGGCTATAAAAATTCAGCTCACATAAAAAGTTCAGGTGATGTCTCAACAACCGTACCAGTTTCCCGTCTCTAAGGACAAAAATACCGTATCCCACATCCGGTTTTCTGCCAGATATAAAACTGAGCTGGAGAAATTCACACTACTGTCAATGTCAATATGGTCGAGTGGGAAGTTATTAGACAATTGTCAGTTCGAATCACTCGTTTGTTGTATTGGATTTTTCTTTTGATGTACTTACACAAGATTGAATGTCAAATTTTTTGGACCCTTTGTGATGTACATTTCGAAAAGCAGACAAGGGTTTACAATTAAGCTTTTGGTCGAGGTTTAGGTTTAGCAGGGTTAGGGTTTTTTGTCAGTGTTTAAGGTTAAGGTTTAGGGTTAGTGTCTGAGGAGAGGGTCTAGGGTTCACGGTTAAGGTTAACAGTTGGGATTTAGGGTTAGGGTTTAGGGTATAAGGTTACAAAATATTAATAGCCACTTTAATCCTTTAATCTTAGAAGCAGCTGGCATGTAAAGAAGAGGTCACAGAGGTCAGCAATTTCGTTTGATACGTTTTTTTAGTCTTTTCAAAGCGAAAACCGGATATGGTCTTTTAGACACTGCCAAACGTTTATGGCATTCACTTTGGAGTTTAAGCAGGAGTCGGAATCCAAAACGTAAAAATGTTTCGGAGTGGAGTCGGAGTATATTCACCCGAAGCAGGAGTGGAGTCGGAGTCAAAAATTTCAGACTCCGCACACCCTTGGAAGAAGCTATAGCATTTCCATAGGTTACACCAATGGTGACGATATATCAAAAATTACGCACTTTTTTAAAGAACTATTTCAACAGCGTAATTTTCATCAAAACACTGAAAGTCAAGTCTGAAAAACAGCTTCTCGTTCTTAGATTGATGCAGTAATTATAGATCAATCTCTATTTTACACATTTGCTGTTGAAATAGTTGGACAAAGTCTTAAAAGTTAGCTGTTTGTACGTTGTGAATAGTCTTCGCCGGAGTTTCATCAAGTAACATGTGCCTAGTTTTTTCCAGCACGTCTCATAAATTTTGAAAAATGTAGTTTTTGCGAAATAGAACTTCACTTCTTTTGAAATCGCAGTCTAAACAGCGATTCCAACATATGTTACGTATGGCACTTACGATTGGTGCAGTTAATTCCATCAAATCCAAACATGCAAGTGCATTGTCCCGCCCCATAGCCGGCATTTGCATCACAGGATCCGAAAGGTTCGTTGCACTGATTGTCAGAAGAGCACACCACAGCTGAAAAACGAATAGTGCGTTGGATTTCTATGTGGTGCAGTGGGATAGAGCGCGCGCCATTGAAGCTGGTAGGTTGGGTGAGACTTCCAGTTAGGTCCACCCGACAACTTGCAAAATGGTATTTTCGGCCTGTCCAGCGTCGTGTTCAGCGTTAATGGGTGTTGCGACTGAACCTACTGGCAAATAAAACCTTTCACTAGGTTTTGATCAACTTAGAAAACGCACAAAGTTAAATCCGACAATAAACGCAATAGCCGCTCGGTCGGAAACTAAACACGAGCTGAGAACGGGATTCACGTTCGACACAAACGAGTAGGCAAGGCAATGCGACGCGGCTCGGCAAGTAATCCACAATGAATTACTGATTACTTCCTTAATCAGTGCAGACAACCGCGGGCATCAAAACCGTCACAGTAGGTGGGTGCAAGAGAAATTTTCAAAGCATTGCTGATATTTCTCCACCAGAACGACGTTCACTGCGGAATTAGTTGCATGGCCCACGGTGCAGAGTAAGATCAGCTTGTCGACCACTCGCGACATTCCAAACGGAATAGAGAGTTTAATGAAACTCCTTTTTACGTGGGATGCTTGTTTTGCGCAAGACATATCAGTTTTTACCTGTGCAAAATCTGTCACTGTCCGGCAGAGGTATGTAGTTGTTCGTGCAATTGCAGAAAACTCTGCCATTTTTAGCTGCACAGATGCTGACATCAACTTCACAATATCCGTCGTAACTCGCGCATGCGCACTCGTCGCAATCTGGCAACAAGTCAGGTATGAACATTTAAGCTAGAATTGGTCACGGAACGTGAGCGCCGGAGTGGACTCCGGAAGGAGTCTACGTTTTTTGCCGGAGCAGGAATTGGATTTACGAATAAACACCGGAGCTATAGCAGAAGTAAAATCTTCAGCATTTACAGGAGTCAGATAATCTCTTTCATCGAATTAAAAATTTTGTCTGACATGCTAATTGTTAAATTGATGCAATGTTTTTTCGGTTAAATTGGATAGCAAATGATTCAATGCAGGCTGCCGAGAGGGAGGGTGGAAGACTGGTGGGTTCCGTTCTGGCTGGCGCAATGCCAATGCTCAACTGCCACAGGAATATTTTTTAATTGGGAAGATACGTCGATTACGGGAATTTTTACTTCTACGCTCTATCTTGTTTTGTGTTCAGTTTTCATAGTTTTGTTAATTTTCGTGAAGTGTACAAGACAAAAGTTCATGCATATTTAAAATACAACTGCAGCGCGGTTTCAGTCAAGCCGACAGAAATGCAGTTTGCTTCAGGCTATTCCTAAACATGCCATTTTTATCTTGCAAATTTGCAATATAAGAGAGATAAATTCATTATGTGAATAAGTTGGTATGAAGCATGGGCGTCCGCAGACATTCTTCAACGGGGGACAACGTCGGCATTTCGCTTATCCTTTTCAGGTTGCTATGGATACAGTCAGGGGTGTCGTGCTAAAAAAAGAGGTGTGTGAACGCCGTTACCACGCGTTCACGCCCCGCCACACCCCTGATTTAGGTTAAAGCCGAACTCTAACACCAAATATTGCTCAGATGCCCCTCCCACGCAAAAAGCTCCTTTAGTTTTCGCCATCCGCTAAACGTAGAAATTGAAATGAAAAACCTAAATCTTCAAGTAACGTTACTTTAGTGCAAAAGGGTGTGGGAACGCCGTTCCCACGCGTTCCCACCCTAGTACGCCCCTGGATGCAACGCAAATGGATGTTCACAAAATCCTTTACCCTCTCTACACTACAAAAAATGCCCCAAGTTAGAGCAACAGTCACAAAAAGTGCACTTCTTTGGCAGCCATAGCCCGTTATATTAAAGATAATTTTCACAATAGGCTATCACCACAAGCCTGCATAGACGTATTCCAACACGAAGTTGTATACTGTGTGAAAAGAAGCCTGCATAAATAAACTTTGATGAGGCTATTCACTCAGGCAAATTGTTCGGTCATTAGTCCCATATATTATCAAAACTCGCCGTGAAAGTATTCACTAGCCTACCTTTTCAGTCTTTATGACCGAATCGATATACTTGTTTTCGGTCATTTAAAAAAGTCGGTCTATGACCGAAAAGATAAAGCCAGGTTTACACACACACAGTTTCACACTAACAATGGATTTTCAAACTTGTGAAAGCATTGCTACAGATTCACCCATCCTTTTTGTCACACAGTAGAAAACCACGTGCCTTTTCGCTATCACCTGTCATTCTGTCTCGCTCGCTGCATTACCTGCCAGGATGTCTGCGATCAACAGTCACATGCGGCAAAATGCTTTCTACGGTTACTTGAAAGTAAACCTTTGAAGATTGTTGCCCTGGTATTGTTACGCAATAAAGACCAACGATAGAACAATCCGCTCGAAAGTTTCTCAACCCGTGTCTGCAGGAAAAAGAGCGGACGCGAGTGAATGCAAGCTCATTACCGCTTGCCAGTGGCGCAGCCAGCCCAAAAATTTTTGGGGGCCAAAATGTTTGATTGTAAGTGAATAACACTATGTTGTTTAGAAAAACGCTTCTCAAAGCACAAAATGACCATATTTTCTAAAAATTTGGGGGGTTCATGGCCCCTTTGGCCCCCCAGGCTACGCCTATGCTGCTTGACACCAGAATAGTGAACCTGGCTCTTTGCAGTGTGAGTGTCATACCGGCAAATAAACTGTCAATGCAAGAATTAAATCCATTAAACGGAAGATGCTGACTTCAGGTTTCTCTCAATTTTTGGTTCTTAATCCCAATTTTCGGGGGGGACGTGCCCGTTTTGTCCCTCCTGCGGACGCCCATGGCATGAAGTGTTTTCAATGTGCAGGTTAATAATAGAAATGACAGAAGTAGGCCCAGTTGTTTCATTATGATTTTTTATAATAGAAAATGACAGAAGTAGGCCTAGTTGTTTCATTATGATGCCCCGTTTTGTGACCCGCTTCATGCCTGTTTTGTGCTTGCATTAGGTATGACAGGGTTACGTTTATTATCATGTCACAGCAGAGTTACGTTTTTTGTTATGTCATAATGCGACATTACGAATTAATTAGGCAAACCAATGTTAACTACGTCTTAATTCAAAACCACGAGGTTGTGTAGATCTTAAAACAATATTTGAAAATGTTGACACCAAAACGTTTTATCAATACGTTGGACCAACCTATCCAAATTTATGCCAAATTTCATAGAGTCGCAGCGCTATGAATAATAGTAAATAGAAGCATTAATTGTATCAGGGTTGCGCAAGGGCGTTCGCAAGGGGGGTTGGGGTTAAACCCCACCTTGAGCTTGATATTTTACAAAACTTTATTACCTTCGCAAAAGCGATTAATTGTTTTCGCGTACTTAATGTAAATACCACGGAATAAATTTGCATGCAAATTTCAAGGAACATTGTAAATGGGCCAAAAAAGTAATAATTAGGTTGTGGTGGGAATCTGGCTTATCGTCTGCGTCCAGAAACCATCCCACCACATTTTGCATACCCTGCGTCCACAACGCATGTTTAAGATCGTGTTCCACGATAATTCACTTTATCCGAAACCATTGTCTTTATTTTGTCTGCCAAGGGCGTGCGTAAGGGGGAGGTTTGGGGTTAATCCCCCACTTTAGTTTGATGTGTTATAAAAACTTTATGAAAAGGAGATCAATTGTTTACTTTTTGCTTGTTCATTTGTCAACTTGATGCAAAAATTGCAGTTGTAAATGCTCTGACATAGTGATGAGTGTGTTTTACTCCCCTTTTTTTACGCTCAGCCTGATATTTTTGCAGTTTTGAACTGCTGTGTCGTAGCGTTGAGTGTAGTTTCCTCCAATATCCTAACTTGGAGCGCTGATAGTTTATATTCAATGCAATAATACATAAAATAAGGAGATTACGTGTGAAAGAATATTCATATTGTGTCAACAAACCTCGCCAAAACGTTGGTTTGGAAACATGGATACGACGTAAAATTGTGACGTCACAAACAGCTTATACCAAATACAAATAACCACCATATGCCACTGAATGAAACCCCCCCCAAGAAACTGTTCTGCGTACGCCACAGGGGTTGCGTAGTCGGAGTCGCAAGAAGTCGGAGGTTTTTGGGTGGACCCGGAGTCGGATTCCTAAGGACACCGGGAATCAGAGTCGGATTTTTTTATCCGATTGAATCAAGTTCAATTGAATCATTTTTTACATCCAAATTAAGAGTCCTAACTCGTGCCTACTGAAATGGTACAATTTTTTTGGAATCTTTTATTGAAACAGAGAATTCTTGCTGAGAAACACGATTTTCATTGATTGCTACTTGGTACAAATTTAGCTATCTTCAGCTTAAAAACCCAGCATCATAGGAAGAACGCTTTCTTTCAAGGAACAGTTCGCGTTGCTTGGTATTCACACAGTCACCCGTAATCACAACTGCTTTGCGCGTCACTGCTCAGTCGACAATGCCCAGATGGTTCTGAGTGAGAATAACGGCGAAAGAGCATGCGTATTGGAAAGGAATATGTCAGTCTGTCTGACATGCAATGGAAGCAAGTTGAAGAACTGGGAAAAATTCAATCTTCCTATCTAAAACGCAGCAAGATGAAGCAAAACCAGCGCTTTGTGACCTTGCCGTGATGATTTTGTGCTTAACCACTACTGCATCTTCTCTAGATGCAGACTCCAATTCGACTACGACAGATTCAGAAGGAACGTGCGATGAAGCTTATTTTGATAAGTTGATGGATCAACAAGACCATGAAGTGAGGTGAAAGCGACGTATGCTAGAGGAAACAGCTAACACTTCAGCCACAGTGCATGAAAGCTTTGCGAGTTTCAAGGCTGACTTCTGTGACGCAGCAAGTGGAACAAACAGATAGAAAGCTACTGTAACTTGGAAAATCAGGAAGCCATAAAGCAATATCCTGAAATAGTGAAAGAGTCTGCTAAGTTGGAAGCAGTGCTTTCCCCAACACAAGTGAACGTTGAACGTCTGTTTTCGGCACTAACGCTCATCAAGACATACCAAAGGTCTGCAATGAAAGAAAAACTCACAGAAGCCATACTTTTCTTGAGAGCAAACTATTAAATGTACACTTATGATTTAAGGTCATTAATGACAGTGTTTTTTTAAAGGTTTTTAAAAGGGTGTCGTGGTGGAGCTTTAGGGTGTCAACACCATTTTCCCTTCTATGTCTGATACTTTTAACTGATTTTCACAAAAACGCAAGTTTCCGTCCAACATGCTCAATTATTTGAATACGACATTCACTTTTGGCAAACAAACTAAAGACAATTTCATAAATACAAAGGTTCAAAGTAGGCTTACATATTCATCCACTCATTTTCGTACCCGCTTTTCCTTTGGGGAGAGTCGCGAGGACAGCAGCCCTAGGAGGACCAAAATACCTCACGTTCAACAGGTGTAGTTCTGCTCGCTCCACACCAAGACGGGACCAAGCAAGGTTGGAGCTGTAGTCACGCCACCTGGTCCTTGGACGAACTTTGGGCAGCTTTCCCGTGGGTGTGGATTGGTAATGGTTTATTGTTGCATATGACTCAGCTAACAAGCAGAAGCAATACAAAAAGCCATCGCGCACCAGGTAAACCAACCGTCAGTGAACATTAGACTGTATCCCGAAGGACTTAGCTCGTCATTCTTTCCTGGGACATTCTGGATAAATGGCCGAACTAACATAGCTGGGATCTCTTGATTCGGAGAAGTGGCTTGATGCTCGGGCTTTAATGATTTCACACCTGTGCTCTTTGTCACGAAGTGTCACACCGAGAACTCTGCAAATATCATATCTCTGCCGTTTGTTCTTTTGACAGTTATCTTTCAGTCGTCACTTAAGACTCATATGATCAAAGATGAGGATCGGAACAAAGACAGATTTAAAAACTGACAGCTTTGCGATCTCTGAGAGCTCCCGTTTCGTTACCACGGATCAATAAAGCTCACACAGATATGCGTTTGCTTTACCAATCCGTGTATCAATCCCTTTGTTCGGTCTTCCGTCACTTGTGAATACCACCCCAAGGTGCTAGAACGTCTCCACCTGCTGCAGCTTTCTGTTCACTTGCAGAAAATACACTGCATTGGGTGTCTTGAGAGGTACAATACCTCAATATTTTAGTGTTCAATTTCGTTCCTGTTAGGTCGCACGAAGCAGAAAACCGATTAAATGCGTGCTGACGACCCTGTTGAGAAGATCTACGCATGCAGTACCTATTCGTCCGCAAAAAGCAAATGGTTGTTCATCTTGCAGTTCCTACCAGTGACACCCTCGTCGATGCGTCTGTGACTGTCTATCCAATTCATATAGACCAGGGCTCTCCAAATTTTTGGAAGAGAACCACATAAGCGATTGCAGAACAGTTTGAGGGCTGGAGACTTTGCGAAATGTAACTTTTTCGGGATATGTTACATTCTACCAAATCAACACATTTATCTTAAATATATTGTTTTTCATTATTGGCAAAATGTGTTTAGGGGCCGAGCCAGCTTTCGACGCCGCTGGGCTGAATAAGGGTGCCCAAACTGACTTTGTCCCCGGGCGCGTGAAACCCTAGGTACACCACTGCCTGATACAGACTATGAAAAGGAGTGGCAACAGGACACACCATTGTCGGAGTGCAGCACCAACGCTGAACGGTTGTGATTGGGCTTCATCGACATTGACACAATCTTCTGAACAGGAATGCAGTTACTTAAAGGCCAGCAAGAGGCACCCGTCAACGCCGTACTCCACTAACACTCCCCAAAGCTTTTCTCGAGGAACCCGGTTGTATCCTTTCCCGAGATCGACAAAACATGTTAGTTTTGGTATCTCCCAACATTTATCGAAAATTTGCTGGAGAGCGCAAATTTGGTCTGCAGTGCTACGGCAGCGACGAAAACCG
>Ga0210059_1000627_pt1 | contig 46737 bp, 31 predicted proteins | sample Ectturendosymbi2_FD_188042 | JGI IMG/M metagenome (GOLD analysis project Ga0210059, IMG submission 188042) | Ecteinascidia turbinata endosymbiont from Florida, USA - Sample 2 (SPAdes) (version 2) | ecosystem: Host-associated > Tunicates > Ascidians > Unclassified | place: Key West, Florida...
CCCTTTGAAAGCATAGTACTTACACATTACAATTGCTGTTTGGGGCCCCTTTGAAAGCACAGTACTTACACATTACAAATGCTGTTTGGGGCCCCTTTGAAAGAATAGTAGGCCTACTTACGCATTACAATTGCTGTTTGGTGCCCCTTTGAAAGCATAGTTCTTGCACATTAAAATTGCTGTTGGAGGCCCTTTGAAAGCATAGTAGACCTACTTATACTTACAACTGCTGTTGGAGGGCCCTTTAAAAGCATAGTAGGCCTACTTACACTTACAATTGCTGTTTGGGGCCCCTTTGAAAGTATAGTACTTACACATAAAAATTGCTGTTGGGGGCCTCTTTGAAAGTAAGGATTTTTACATCATAGTTGCTGTTGGGGGCCATTTTGAAATCAAGGTATGTACACATTACAATTGCTATTGGAATCCCCTGTGAAAGCAAGGTACTTACACATTACAGTTACTGTTGGGGGCCCCTTTGAAAGCAAAGTACTTACACATTATACTTGCTGTTGGGGGTCCCTTTGAAAGTAGAGTACGTACACACTACAGTTTCTTTTAGGGGCCCCTTCGATGAAGTTTAACAGCAGAGTACGTACATATTTCAGTTGCTGTTGGGGCCCCTTTGAAAGCAAAGTACCTGCACATTACAATTTCCGTAAGGGGGTCCTTTGTTGCTTTGTAGCACATTACGTGAGTGAATAATACGTCTTTCAACAAAAATAAGGAAAATTTATGCGCGTAATACCTCAAGGGGGGGCCCCCAAAAAGGGGGAGCCCGAGGCAAGTGCCTCGCTCGCCTCCCCTTAAACACACCACTGGTTGTACTCTAGGTATTGATCTGTACCAGAAAATGTAGTCGTGTATTGTAGGTGTTGATAAAGTTTTCAAATGACAGGTTTGAAAGAATAAACCCCCAAAATTGGCATATTCAAGTTCTATATTTTCAGTATCAGGAAGCTTCTTTTCATAAAAATGCCTTTGTCGTTTTTCCATAACAAAAAAACACTTCTCCAAAATACACACAACTTCGCCAAGAACCATTGAAAACATCTGTATTCGTGGATGCAAACAGCGTCAAATTTGAGTGAGACTGGACGCCTGCAAGACAGGATCAAGATAGCTATGTCATGTTCCATTCAGCACAAAGGTCTAACATCACCGGCCGCGGGCAGTGACTACATAGGCACCAAACAGCAATCGACCAGATAGGATTCGTTTTGGCATCTCTACGCTCACCCAAGACCATAAGCATTGACGCAGTTACCGGGATCGTTTGCCTACATGTTTTACATGTTCTGCAGATTGAAGAACTTTGCGCTGCATCGAAGTTGCTGCATTAAACTATTGCAAACCCAATGCTTTAACGGAATTCCAGCTGAACTTCTCAAGTGTCACGGTTTTCTTGTTTCGATACTTCAAACATCATATGCAATTGTTGTTGAAAAGAGAATTGCTCTCCTAAAAAACAGGGTTGCGGATCCAGAGCCAGAACCGGAGTCGTAAGACGTTGGAGGTTTATGGGTGCAGCAGGAATCGGATTCCTAACAACACTGGGAGTCGGATATTTTTGTCCGACTCCAGATGTCCAATTGGATCATTTTTTACATCACACTCCTAATTGGGGAATTCCTGTTGGAATGGTAAAATATGGTTTGAAACTTTCGTTGAAATAAAAATTTCTTACTGTGCACCACGATTTCCACTGATTTTAACAGCCAAATTTAATTCCCTTTATGTTAAGGAGTCGGAGTCAGAAATTTTGGAAGGTCGGAGTTGGAGTCGGATATTTTACTACCGACTTGGCAGCCTGCTAAAAAAGAAAGAAGGCCACGTGTACGACTCCATACTAAAGAAAAACTGAAAAAGGAGATTGCGCGAACTGCAAGAATTTTCCATTTTGCTGGGAAATTTCTTGCTGCAGTGAGGTGATACTACCGTGAAAAACAAAACTCTTGTGGAATGGTTTATCCTGAAACACTGTGTTGTTTCCACCGCAGTACAAAGTGCGTTGAAAATGCACACATTTTTGTATTTACCCTCAACTTGTGCGTAATAATTTTTTAATTTTTCAGGCGGTGTAGACGGAAGGTCTAGGAAATATTTTGACGTCAATATGGAGAATAGTGGACAATATAATACGCTACAACTGACAAAAATACTGGAGGTCTCCTTTGGCCCGAATTCGGTGGTTCTGACACAAAGGAAATGCAGGAGAGATTTTCGCAGGGTCAAAGTTCCTGATGTAAGAACAATTTAACGTTTTGTGACGAACTTTTGGGAGACTGGAATTGTCGCAAATGCCAATAAAAGTCACAGTCAGGGGCAGGGACCGAGTTTACGGGGGGTACATGTCCCCCCAACATTTGGACAAGGGGGACATACTATATTTTGTCACCCCCGACATTTTGTGATGAAAAGTAAAAAAGTAATGTAGTTGTGCAAATTTCATGTTTATATTACTGTTGGAAACGTTTCCCTAGCATAAAACCAGGGAGCAAATGAGTAAAATGAGCACTATCACTGGATTATCTGTAAACAAAGTATAGGCCACAGATTTCCTGTGTAAACTGAATTCTCATGATTGTTGAAAATAGTATTTGTTAATTTGAATTACCGAATTGGTGTGCACATGAACGTCGCTCAATCACAAATTCCTGCGCTGGTTTGTAGCCTACAATCAGAATACAGTTGCCACCAGGCGCGTAGCTATGGGGGACAACGGGGCAATGCCACCCCCAAGTCCAAAGTTTTCAGGTTAATAACATATTTGCAGTATAAGCCAAAGAAATACTTCAGTGCAAATCAACGAAACTGCCTCGCCTATCGTACTTCAGCTTTTAAAACTTGTATCTTACCTTTTGTAATCATAATCAAGGACCACAAGTAAAAACATTTTGGAGCTACGCTTTTCGCAGCTATCTTTCGCGCACCAGCTTGCTGTATTCCACCTAATTGTTTTGCAACCTTCATTTCAAGGCCATCTCAAAACCTCTCTGATAACCGTGGATGTTGCAAATATAACCTAACTTTGTTTCCAGTGCCAGCGTAGCCTGAAATCAATATCGTAGATTTTTGTTGTTGCACAGTTCTAAAATTAGATGCGTGAATCTGGCGGTGATATAAATTTTATATGTCTTGAAGCTCAAACTTTGGCTGAGAAGCGATTCAGTTTCAAAGTCTTCTTCATTGCGCCACAATAACTGTTTGCCACAATAGCATTCATTCTAGATATTTATTGGTGATGACATGTATTGTGACGGTTCAATCACAATTATATGGAGTCCTAACGTTTTCATCAATGATTTCTCTTTACCTTGCCGGCGAGCAAAAAATCAATATTTTCAATATATTAGACGCCGACCTACTGTTCATAAGCTCAGTGTTTCAACTTTCATTTGATGTTAATTGCCACCTTATCCTACAGTAAATTATTTGAAATCATTTAACTGCAACAAGAAGAGTCAGCAGCAAAATCTCCCGTAAGTTGCTAGACGCTTTTCATTTTTTAAGTGCTGAGGGAATTGACACTGCCATTACTTACAGATACCGAGATAATTTGAACATGGATGCATATAAAATTTAGGGGCAAGCTCTCAGAAAGGGACTCCAAAAAATCGCCATTGCGAAGAGTAGATGTGGGATTACGTGGATAAAAGAGTTAAGTGTGTTTCACATTTCAATTTATGAACTAACTTCAAGAGCATAAGCTACATACGAAAGGAACAAAATTATGTGAAGTTTTGCGGCTACACAGTTGAAGGCTGCCTCCTATGGCACATTTTCCCATAATTTTGCTTTATTTTGAAAAACATATAACTTGCTTCAGAGCTTCTTTAATGTGGCTCTAGAGTGGCGCATAACCTTTTCCACTAAACAATGGTGCAAAGCTCTCAAGGGGGTCACGGCATCTCTGAAAAAGAGGGGCCCGAGGCCACCGCCTCTTTATCCTTCCCTAATATCCATCCTTGAGCTTGCAATATGTCTTGTTGGCAAAGCGCATGTGACTAAAATGAAACCAAATTTGAATTTTGTCCCATTAGGGCTTCAAATTCCGTAGATAAGTTTTTGTATTTTCAAGAAGCCCGTGATTTGTACAAATAAGTTACGTACAGTGCTAAACTATCTTTATCTGCAGCTGAGCGCTGTCAATAAGTTTTGTAATACGGGTTTACTATTGTGTTGAAGTAAGTTTAAAGTAGCTACAATGGTTTTACGGAATAGGATGAACATAGCCAGAATATCTTACGGATTATCAAAAATCCAAACATTTTTTAAACGCGTTGAAAGACTATAGCGTATAGGGCTATCAACTACAGACGTGAATTAATTGCTCAAAAATTAGATGACAATGGGGACACTTCTTATATGCGCGAACGTTTTGTAGAAAACCTACTTCGGATGTCAATTCCTCAGAGCAAAGTCGCTGCTCAGCTTCGGTTGAACGTGCTGTGTTGGTGTACATCAGCAACGTGGAAATATACTATAAGCGAAATCGCAATAGCGGCCGCGATGGCTTCTTGCTCAAGTGCAATATTGGGCATTGAGAGCTTTACTAGCGCTTTTGCAAGAAAGGTTTATGAGCAAATGGTGGCAATGATCCAAAGTAGAAGCTTGGAACTTTAATATCAAAACTTTTAAAACTTGTCAATACAATGAAAGGAAACTTTTTACTTGTCGGCTTAAATATGAACACAATTGTTCAGGAGAAAACGCCAGAAACATGCGCGTTTCATGGATAATGCTTTAAAAACAAGGAGCATCAAAAATATTTAAATGTTGAAACTCGGTTGTTGTTTTCCCCAGCCCTAATAAAATTTCTGGCTACGCGCATGGTTCCACCGCTGGTATTCACCAAAATATCTTATGGTTTGTTTTTGATTTGATGTACAGTATGTGGTGATTCTTAATAGCAGTATATTCCATTTAACGACACTGACCAGGTTTGATTCGATTATCACAATTTTTGAGCATAATTGTGTCCATTCAAGCTCTCAGAGTTAATGTGTTTTCATATTAAATGCAGTGCTGAGTGTTAGATATCTAGACATAGCACCGTTGTATACACTACTAGGTGCCATACTACCACGATGGGCGTAACCAGGCATCAATTCCATAATGTGTCCCCACTTTGGTCAATTTTACAAAAAGGTGTTAATACGGTTGGATGAACATGGTGACGTCATGGAAACGCAAACAATAAGATTAGCCCCCCCGGAGTTTTTTAGCAAACTCGGTCCCTGGTCAAGGGTGTAATGAAGTTAGATGATGCCCGGGGCAAGAAGCAAGTTTAGAGCCCCCATGTTCGAACCTGAGGTTTTTCGGAAGAAAATCCACTGAATTGAAGTAAGTACCTGCGACATTGTTGGGACTTTTCGGCACCCTGGCAGTGAGTCGGCGCCCGGGGATTTGTGCCCTCTTGCCCCCCCGTTACACCCTTAGCCACAGTGGACGACCTCGTTCTGTTAAAATACCCAACAACATTACAAATTTGCGTGAACGACTTGAGGAATCTCCCCGAAAATCAAAGTGCTGTCCCTCAAAAAAGTTCGCATTTCCAGATCTTCACTTTTGAGAATCCTCCATGAAGACCTAAAACATTTTCTTTGCATTCTATGCATCGTTATGGATTTGCTTTAAGAATGTGCATTTTCGTTAAAAAGGCCTATGCATCGTTCCGCAAAGAATCAGCTATCCGCCAATATTTCTCAGCATTGTCAGGTCGTTGCATGCAAGCACCAATAGCGTGTAAAGGTGCTCTGTCGGGTCTTTGCATGGGACTCAGGGTTGTGGACTTTGATCATTTAGGCTGGTTGTATGCACTGTCCCAGAAGAGCCAGTTTGATTGACAAGTTCACCTTGCGCTGATGGCTGAAGGACAAAATTCAGTTTTTGTGTTAAGTTAAAACGGCGATAGAGGGTCATCAGGTGATCTGACAAAACACTGCTGTTTTCCTGCTTTTTATTGGTTGACGACGTTGCAAACCGTTTACCTTGTTATATAAAGTTGCGGTGTGGCTAAAGCGGCGCTATTCAGACAAGAAGTGCAACGACTGCACAGTCGACGCCAGCTAGTGAGGATCGATGAAGAACTGTCGACACACCGACTATTGTCAACACGTTGCCCCGCAATTGTGTTCTGGCCCGAACCATGTGTATTGTATCATTGGTGCTCTTCGCATTTAATTCGATGACGATAACAAAAGAAAATCAGTGATGTTATTACGGACGCATTTTTAACCGGGCTTGCACAGATGGCAAATCCGGTAAAAAAATACATCAGTAATGACCTTGCAAGACCACCTGCCGAAAAGAAAACCCGGCACACCACTGCACATGAGCTGCTATTTGCAGGCGGCACTGCTTCCCTTTAACAAGCGAGACAAACCTTCAGCCACCAACGGACTATTTCTTATGCCCCAACCCCCTTGATAAAGGATGTTATCGGTTATCAGACACCAAAAGACCGTTATATTGCACAAGTTACGATACACTGATCTGCCCATACATGCACGAGGTTATGGTGCGGGAATGTGTGGCCATCCAACAACCTTACTCTCTAGAGAAAGATCATTTCTAATCTTGAAATATAATTTGAAACAAATTTCTGATTAATTTGAAAACAATTTGTGAATATACCATTTTTGTGGTAATTTTCGAGTTAAAACGCCATTAGATGTATATTTTTGGTGGTACTTAGACAACGTAAATTGCAAAATTGAACATATCATTTTGCGGCATCAGCATAGTATTTCGAGAAAAAAATGGCAACGCCAGGACATTGCTGGATCCCTACGCATATGCATGCGCCCCATGAAAACAGGGTCAAAAATGTTGACAACCTTTGCCGCCTGTTTTTTTTATGTTCAACGACCGCATTTTCGAGAAGGAAATTAAGCCCAGAATCGAGAAAGCAGTTACCACATTTAGTCGGCTCAGTTCCAGAGCATGGCACAATCCAAACCTTACATTGCAAACATAAGGCAACATCTAAAGCACTGTCTGTTTAAAGAAATCCTTTCTCAGCACAGAATCAGACACTAAGATCTTACAGAGTATATATTTCGCCTACAAAGCAGGCATCATCAGCTCTTATTCAAATAGAATGTTTAAGGAAACTTTTTTTTCTGTGCAGTGCAATGAAACATTCACACTTAAACTTGCCAGCACTTTTCAGCTAATTTCAAAAGCACTTAATAAAAAAAAATGCGGTAAGCTAAGAAATGCTTTTTAACGTTTCGTGAGTGACCCCCACATAAAACACTGAGAGTTAAGATTTGTTTGTGTGATTGACAATTGTTTCTTCTGTTTCAACTTTTGATACTTTCGATGTGTCTTTTTTTGCACAAAATGATTTGCAGCTACATCTTTGTCGTGATATCAAAACCCATTCTGCACTTGGTCGTGCAAGTAACAAACAAAAACGTATGCCATCATAAATTGGTTGTGCCCTGAGTGTTAACTGCGTTTGTGCACTGACTGCCGCGTTTGCCTTCTGTGATCCTGCTATTTGCCTTAATCGTCGAATGCCTTGATCGCCGCGCTTGTGACTCTCGTCGCGTTGCAGTGTTGGCTGTCCAGTCCTGTGGTGACTTCGAGGGCGTACAAACGATTGGTCATTCGTATGGTGGCCAGTATTTACTGTATATCACTAAAGTTTATTCTTATAGACGCATAACTACAAAAAAAATAAAACCTAAGTTAGCCCATTAATTCCCAGCGTATGATTATTCTTACGCCAAGTTGAGAAACTGATGTTTTTGCAGAGGCAAGTTAGCAAACTTTTAAAAATAAAAGAGGTAGGTTCAAAGAAAAAAATGTTGGGTTAGGTATAGACTAGTGAGGTTACTTACCCAGAACGTATCTTCAAAACATGATGCAGCCTGTGGTTATGTTTCCTAAGATAGTAAGCATCTTTCCACTTCCCAAGGAATTCCAGATTTTTTTATTTTTAAATAGAAATACCTTATTATGCATCATACGTTGGGCAGTAACGAGTGCCTCGTAACACATGAAAAGGGTACACTAGGGTTTCCAAAAGTTTGCTTTTTCAAAACGTCCCACAGCAGCACAAATTGCGTAATTTTAACATCTTATAGGACTAGTATTATGCTTATGTACTAACCCACTATCTGCTGGTTACTGCTCCACTAAAGCTAGTCTGAAAGATGCGCTTCCTGCTCTGTTGAAGATGCAAAAAGTCAATTTGGTGAAGTTTAATAATAAAACCTAAGTCACATTATTAACCAATCTTGCAAACATGGAGTTGTTTGAAGTCGGAAGCGCAATCATTGCAAAAGGCAAGAGCTGATGTCTCACAATCAAACCTCACCAAACGTTACAACGAAAAGATGGGACGAGTTGATCTTTTCAAGTTGACAGGACAGTAGCGTATTTGGATCCATCAAGAAAGTGGTTTTGGTCATTGTTTAGATTTTCCCTTAAGGGCAACATCGCAAGTCTGTGGTAGTTGTACAGATTTGTTGACTGAAGGATTTCGCTTTTGATTTTATCAAAGCAGGCTACGTTTCTTTGCTAGCAGGACCTAATGTTGGAGCAAGAAAAGGTGTTCGTCCCAAAATAAACATATTATTTACATTGCAAGATTAGATTGAAGAGATAGCGTAGTGGACAAAACATGCACAGACACTCAAAGTCAGTGTGCGGCATATTGCAAACGCACCAAATTCGCTTACATAAAATTCAACGTGGGGCTTCACCCAGACAGTTCTGGCCGAGGGGGTTAATTATTGATTTTTTGACCACAAATTGCCAACCACTAACGCTAGATGGCCAATCAAGGGCTCTAATGATGCGGATTATAGCCCAATTTATTGAAAGAAAACTGTCAATTTTCCACTAAACTATTTTCTCAGGCCCCAGTACGTCATCCAAAAGTTTCCAAACCTCGCCCAGTTGTGTTGTCCCGAAAAATCTTTAGACTCTAAAGAGTCCTATTTTTTAAACGCGATGCTTGGAGAATTCTTCATTCCTTGGAGAATTTGTACAGATCTCTAGCTTCATCGGTTGTCAAGTTGCGACTGGACAAACTCAACCCAGGTACGTGGCTTTGCGGTCCTTTGCAGGTAAACTCTTCATATCTCATTAAAATGTGGTGAAAGTGATATTTGCGCCTGTGAGTATACTTTAAATGTCGATTCAACATCACCCAAAAAATATGTGACACACTCCTTAATGCCCAGCGTATGAAATAACATAGGCCAAAAAAAAGTTTCAGGAAATTAATTTTACGATAAACAAACCAAAATCAGTTTCAGGAGGTTATCTCCAATAACATATCACGGCAGAAGGGAAAATTCAAAGTGTTTAGGTTCACGTGTGACTGTTGGTAAAGTCCGGCAGAAGTTTATTATAACGTACACGAGATATTTTTTATAATTCAGGGTCTCCAAACATTTTTGTCGAAGGGCAACACAAACTAGAACTCCACAGTCCGGGTGCCGGACATCTTGCACACGTTGATTGTTTCGGGAAACATTACATTGTGCCCAATCAACAAATTTTTCTTAGTTGTATTATTTGTTAATTACTGGCAACATGTATTCGAAGGCAGGACGAAATGGCTTCTCAGGCCAGATCTGTCCAGCGGGTCATATTTCGGAAATCTCTGTAAATGGAGTTGGCACTGGAACGGATGCAAAGAAGATGACTGATGAAGAAAGACATTTTGTGGCGAGGAACGAACGGAATCAAAACAAACCTGGAACACAGATGTTTTTGAGATCAACATTCATTTTTCCGTCAGGTTGACATGCTGTAAGATTGCGTATCGTGGTGATGTATCCATCGGGACAATTGAATGTTTTAAGAAATTCGCGGCAGCAGCTCTCTGGATCCAACAGAACACCACCACCGTCGACGACATTGCATCCTGCAAACGTAGCATATTGAGAATAAAATTCGGAGATCTCGCGAATTCGCATAATGAAGAGTAAATCAAACAGTATTCGTCAACTGAACTTTTTGAAGGTTTAAAAAACAATTTGAATAGGTACCCGTCTGCACAATTTGCAACCATCTGCGGCAAGCTTCTGTAACATTTGTCATATGATATTCTGCCTTGTTGTCTGCACATTCGTCAAGACTATTTTATTTTGATATTTTCTGGCAATAAAAACCAGTGTGTTCAACACGTATATTGTGGTATATTGTTCATAAATTTTTGTTTATTCATATTTTAAGGGAACTCCCGGTACTTCAAGAAAACATGAAAAGTTGTTAAAAATATTTAGGTTTATCAAAACAGTTTAAATAGAAATCAATTTCATCAAACAAAATTCTGTTTTGTCAAAAAGTTTGCTTTCCAAAACCACGTACACTTACTTGAATTTAACACGGACGCAAATAAAACGTTAAGAGTTTTTCCGAGGCCTAAAACGAAGTAGTTAATAGAAACAATTTTAATTCCACCTCATTTTGTACAACTGCACATCTTTCAAAAAACCTAGGTCTAATTGAAATCAAAGGTAATGAACACGATGAATATCTAGTGAATTTACACACCACTTTGGATTCTACATTGACTATCCTGTGGGTTCCCTGTCACAGGGGAGCTCTGAAACGAAAGCAGAAACTTCAACAATTTTTGTAATATTTTTGATACTGGCTACCAAAGGCAAAGATTTGAAGCGTGATTTCCGAAAACGTATTAGAATATTTGTAGAGTATGTGCTCTCTGAACAATACACCGTTTTGTTCCTCGGTTCTAGTCGTGCAAGGGTATGTGACGTTACTTATTCTAAAATATCAATATGAGTCTCAGAAGTTTGAAAGCTCTGTTATGTATGGTATTTTTGAGATGGCGAATACTTCCCCTGATAAATGATACAGTATATTGTGTCGTACAACCAACCTACCCGTCGTGAGATTTCAAATATGGGTGTTCTTATGATCGGAAGAATAAGGTCTCCTTATATTTATTGTTATCTTTATTTTGAGCTACAACTTACTTTGAGCACAGATCAGTGCGAACAACATTGAAAAGAATAAGATTTCTAGAATCGCTTTGTTCCAAGTAATCTTCATGTTTGCTGTTAATATAATATCACGATGTTCAGCTCAGAATTAGATTTTGAAAGTTATTCCATGAGTGTATCTGCACAATTGCCTAAAGACATCTTCAAATAGACCAAAACATTCGCGTAACGCAGCGGTTTTCAACGTTAGTTGCACAACGAACCGTTATAGCAACCCACTATGATCAAGCCACCGCCATCTAAAACTCAAATAAAGCAAATGTAGCACAGCTTTGTACGTAATATATCTGCTTGCTCCCATCCAAAAATGATTCATGGCCACTAGGTTGAAAGTCACTGGTATAACGACGTAATGCGTCGCATTTATCTGGAACACACGGAAGGTAACATACGGAGGGGTTTCTTGCATTAATGATCCAAGAAACAAAAATGCAGATTAACCAGTGAAAGAATATTTGCTGAGAGGTTTAATTTTGGGCTGCTGATCACAAATTTGCAACAAGTTTTGTTATGCAAGCTCTGGTTTCATGCAGACGACAATTTAAATTATTCCTTTCGCCATACGTAGACACTTCGCCGTCTGCTGCACAATATCCGTTCCCTACCTGCCTGCTCTGGTGATTCTCACTTCTGCTGCCATAACTGTTGTAGGTCGTACGAGCCTCGAGCGCGATCTTAAGAGGCCAAAAAAGGTAATGATTTTCACTTATATGCCATAACCACGAAAAAATGCTTCGAGACTGGGAGAAAAGGAATGCAGAAGATTTGCCTGTTAGCATTTCATTGGTTTGGAGTGACTTCAAAGACCGCGTGACTGACCGTTCCTTTGGTTTTCTAAATACAAAAACGTGTTGGCTAGAAGAGCCGCTCAATGCTTTATTATCCAAGTATTCCATCATATATACGACTAGTGCCAAACTATGATAGTTTTTGGTAATTACGCGTCTTCATAAGATAATGGCAACTAAATCTGAATGGAAAGAGGTCATGAAAATGCAATTCTTGTGAAACAAGAATAACTGACAATTAAAAGCAATAGGTTTTCTGTACGCCTTCAAGCAGGGCTAAGGAACCGGAACCGGAGTCCGGAACCGGGCATTTTGCCTGGAGCCGGAATTCAAATTATAAACCAGAAGGATCCGGAGATGAAACTAACATTAGAAAAAGCCGGAGTTCAGTTCAAAACAGATCGGAGCTGGAGCTATGGCCATTTGAAAGGTAGTTACGAGATCAGACTGCAGCAATGGATCTGCAAGACTTTGAAATTTTCACGGTTTAATCATCGTTAAAGTTGTGGCATTGTAGCTAACAGGATTGGTGTTATTGGTGTTACTTGTAGAGGTTGGTGTTACCTGTAGAACAATGGTTCCCAAAACACTTTTAAGAGCTGCATGCAGCTCCCAAGTATCCTTTCTGCGGCTCTTAGCACTCTTCCAGTAACACTTCTAATATTTTGTGTGGCAGACTTGGTTAGTGCAATAAAAAACGTGTCAATTGACTTGTGTCAAAATTTTTTAGTATGGCTCTCTAGCAAAATTTTCTGGATTTGGCTCTTTTGAGCGAAATGGTTGAGAACCACTGGTGCAAAAAGTAAAAAACGTTAAATGCCACAACCTCTTACTTTCTAGTCACAATCACCAAACCGCGTCTGTAGTAGTGTAGCGATTTAAAAAGAACTGAGCTATATTCAATAGGCATATAATATAATATCCATAGCTTTTGTAGCTTTGTAATCACGCTGTTACCAGCGAGTATGATTACGATATGATGCCATTGCACATCTGTCATAGCAGAGTTTTTAAATTGAATTCTGAGCAATGACGGAAATAGAGGTTTGAGCCTGGGGAGACAAAACGTAGCTGAAGGGGAGCCCCACCGGCCAACGAAGGGTGGCCACTAGCCAACAAGAAAAAAGTTACCAAATGACAATGAATCAGATGGTGAATGTGTATGGTAGCTGAAAAAAGGAAAACACCCTGAAAAACGCCAAAAACAACAACCTACTGAAAACCAAAAGAACACTAAATATCAAAACATAAAGCTAACTGGGGACCCGCTTTTTACATTTAGCTTTTCCCCCTGTCAATTACGCCAAGGCCTTTGAGATGTTCAACTTGTTTTTAAATCGTCAGTTTTCTTGATATCATTTCATATTTTTGCAAGCTCAATCTGACAGACGTGCTCTGTTTTAGAAGGATACGCCATATCATAAAACTTGAAGAGCGCCTGGAATGACTGACGTCTGTTTTCAATGTTGTCAATATTGTTAAATGAAAAACTGCTCTTCAATTGACGACTAATGCATTATAACAGCGGTCTGCTACAAGGGTTGGTAATTTCCGGCGCGTTTCTCACGATACACACGCCAAGAAATTTCCATTGGAACGCAGAATCCTAAAGTTTTACATATCAAGTTTTTGACGATTCACACAGTTTTTTTAAGGTGTTTTAGGGACCCGATTCGGAGCTCTAGAATTGAAAATCGTGTCCCTACAATAAGATAAAATTATCATCGGGTTACTAGAATCAGAGAAAATCGGGTCTCAAGAATCCGCGAAATCGGGTCCATACAGGTCCATACCGGGTACCTAACATTTTCCTTAAAGAAAACCTGGATTCACACATAAATATATTGACCTTGACTTGTATATGAATACGTATCTTGTTGGCACACTGATTGATTTGAAATATTAGGTCCGTACACAGTTACCAAAAGTTTGCCGACCCGCGAGCTACGCCATGCGAAGCATTCTCACTTTGTGTCAACATGGAAACTTCACGCCTTAGTGACGCAACAATCAACAAGCCTGTTACCGTTCTTGAAGCCTTTTGTCCACTTCACGCTTTGTGAGTGAAAGCGAACCAGGGTTGATATACATTGCACGGCACTGCAGCTGACGTGGTATCCTACTTCCTTGTTTATCTTATTGTGGGAGTAAAACACGTGGAGGTGCGCGGTTAGGTAGGGCTTGATCGTGGGATAGCCATGAATCCTTTTGATATCGCATACTGCTGAGCAGCCTTTCGAGATTTTTTCCTGAATATAAAACTCCATTTCCTTAAGAAAACAATTTTGCGTCAAAACAAACTAATTTCCCCACTACACTTTGTCACAGACGTCACCACCCCTCCCCATCTTCTTCAGATCGTGACGTAGTTTGTGAATGGCCCCAAATTCAAATGTTTTTTGTCCACAATGTTATACTTAAACGGTTTCGTTACACGTTATTCACTCACGCAATAACTTCCACCTACAGATAACATCCAGAGATCGGTAAAACAATGACCTCTCCCCGATTTCGAAACGCACCAATGTCTGCATTTGACACAAAGAGCTGTACTAAGTTGCGTTGTGCAAAAAAACGATTTCCTCTGTGCAATGTCAACGATGAGCAAGGTAATGTCTGCAATTACACTTGTTTATTGATTTTTCTCAAAAAAAAACAATCATTTGTTTCGCTCTATGTCTACATATTGCCGAGCAGCAATGCTGTGAATGATAATGGTTTGCTTCAACCGTGTCACTAAATGCTGCTCACACAATAAGTAAAACTTACTTACGAAAAATCAGGAGTTACTGGGAAATAAACACGTCATGCTTGTTGCGCACCTCTCTTGTATTATAAACCCTACAAAATGGTGAAATTGTGTTTGAAATTTAAGTATTTTGTCAGTAAGCATGTAGCAAAATATCTGCTAGAGATGTGTTTTCCTTGCTTTAATTTGCATGCATCATTTGCTTTTCCCTTCAGATTATCTAATTTGTTTCGATACATAAAATTAATAATAACTACAGTCCCTGTGGCAATGAGTTCGTTCTATTGATGGTTTTACATGCTGAGCACCTTCGAAAATGCCGCTCGAAACTAACTGAGTTGCACATTTAAACGTTTTTCACATATTAAAGAAATCTGGCCCAAAAAGCAAAGCTGTGTCTTTGCCAAAGACCGCACTGCTTGTACACAAATCTACTAACTAGTGGCAGTCATTGTTTTCGCAAATATGCTCATCGTCATGTGACGATCACGCGCGATCTGCGCAGCACTGATCCATGAGCATAAAATCTTCATAGTGGCAGCAATACGCAAAACAAACTTTACATGCTAATATTTGTGCTGCAACACTTCTCACGTTTTCGTGTCAACCTTTCAGTCATCTTCGCTGATAATCTTGAAATCACACACTATCAACCTTTCTACCTCGGCTATTTTCACGTGAAACATTTTCACGCACCGGTTTTGCTCTCGGTTGTAAACGATATGTGCAAATCACGGGATGTAATTGTAACACTGCCAACTAATCGAAAGAGAAACTAATAATTCTCCCTATGCACGACAAAACTTTTGTTTGTTGTTTTGCATGATTTACCTTCAAAACGTCTACACTTTGCCAAAACGAAGCACCGTAAGAAAATCATCTTCATTTTCCGCTACTCGTTCCACATTCTGCTGCTGAGTAAAAAACAAATACTTTTCCTAGCGGAAAACTCGCGTTTTGCCTTCCACCTGTTTGTTTATTGTTTCGCAACAATTTCCCAGATTAGGGAGTGTTGTTTTTCGACACCAGAGATAACTGCGGGAGCATAACCTTTGAAGATTGCCAAATCGCGGATATAGTCTCTTGATGACATAGAATATGATTTCCGAGCAAACCACATGACGTATTCGCAGGAAGTCTTATCTCCTCCCGTTGTCAAATTAAATTCGCTGGGAAAGTCTTGTGACTCTGGGTGCGAATTCAGCGTTGACGAAATGTTTACTTGATGTACATTCAAACCTGGCACAACTGTACAACACGTCACGTGAATGATTTCCCTTGATCATTGCAGTCGTACTGAAATGTCTTTTGCATCCATGCATTCAGCTGCAGATTGGGTGATGACACCTTTTGTATGTGGCCATGGATTGAACCAAACATGCAGAGTTGGTTTTTAATGCAATTTTGTTTGATCTACATTCAAACCTGATACATACCTACCAAGATGCACAAAAAATGATTTTTTCTTTGTCACTTCTATCACGCTCAAGTATATTCGATTCCTTGTGTAAACCACGGGCTACATGACGTTGATTGTTGCATGTGACCATTGCCTGAATGTAACACCTATAACTTGAATGCTGCAACTTCACATGAGAACATCTGTTTCTGATCGCTCGGCCGTGACTTTTCTGCACGAGTTGCAGCAAGACTTTCCTCTATACGATCTACACCTACGACATTAATTCATTTTCGTATTGAAAAGAATACTTACCCTTTTGTATTGCAACATGATTACCGGATGTGCAGCTATTAATTTTCAAACTGCAAAGTATCAAACGTTTGCTTATGAAACATGAATGCGAAAACTAATTTGACACGAATTTTAACACAGACAACGTAGTAACTTTCTAAATGCGTGCAACAATTTCGTGTTTTGTGGAAATGTTTTGCGGCGAAAAGAAACGCCACATTAGTTTTGAAGGAGCGTGTGAAGACTTACTTTTTCTAAAAGCCTTTGTGAACAAAAACAGCCTGTTAATGTTTAAAATGTTCTTAGAAACGTATAGGGTTGGGTACAGTACAGTGGCAGAGTGTCCTCCTCTCAATTGAAAGGTTGCGTGTTCGATGCAGAGCCACTGAGTGAATCCCGTAGCGTTCCGTGAGAAAAAGCGTTCACCTTAGCCACCCAACGAAAGCTGAAATAAATGAAAACACCAAGGTATCGAACGAACAAGCACTACATGGAAAGAGAAAATATTGCATACATGTAGCACCCCAAACATTGTGATTTGACCATTTTGTGTTCAGCACAGTGCGGTGTTCCGCAGCTACTGCAACACTCAGATGTCTTGTAGTTTTGCAACAGTCAGCAGTCCTTCACTGCTCAATAAATATAGCATCTTCGTCTTTTCCGTGATTTACATTTACAGCACTTTGACAGTTTTGCGTTCTGCGCATGTGGTTCCTCGCAGATGAACCCCGCGCACGTTTGTTGATGGGCAAATGCAGCATCGTCATGTTTTTCGCGACTTGGTTGCTCCTGTCCCTAAGGTTTTCTGAAACTTTGCTTGTGAGACTTATAGCGGTTGGCACCAGGGGTTCCACAAAAACTTTCTTCTGAATAATCTGCACTTTCTTTTGTGACTGAAAATTTTCTCAGAGATATCATAATTCCTTGATCATAGGCCCAACACGATATTCAGCCAGTGATAATAATGCACTGTTGAACAGATAACCGTTTTGCGTTATAATGCAGCGCTGAAATACTAAACACCAAGTTAACATTTTGTTTCAAATGAGTAAAAATGAAACTGGTCAGACTTTCAAAAGCTGCATAACGCTAAGCCTTGGCAAAATTGGACAAGTTGGAGAAATGTATCTGGAAAAATTGGAAGCTATAATTTACACGTCTTTTGATTATTGCGTTTTGCTTTTACCAAAGTGGATTTTTGTTGTGGCACTGGAACACCAGCGTTTGAAAACAGGTAAGTGCGACTGATAAACTTGCGTTTAATTTCCAAATCGACAATGGCAAGTTCCAGGAAGGGTTTCCGCGCATTTTAAAGCGAGCACAGAATGGTCGCAAACAACGTGAACAAAAATGCTGCAATTTTGATAACACCAGGTGGTTGTGAAGTGATATGTACACTGCTACTACGCGTGGATGTTAGATAAATGGCTGTTTGAAAGGCTGTTTGAAAAACGTTCGATAACCTATGTCAACGAGCTATCGTTATGTGATTGAACATACGTCTAATCAAGGTAAAATGCGAGTTTTGAACTTACACTGCTGATTGGATGAAAGGTTTGCGGAATCAAATTTTGAATTGTTTGCTCATTTGGACAATGTTCAACTGGAAGGAAGCAAGAAAATAACGGTGGCGTGAGAGGAACAGCTAAACCTTTTATAAACTTTTCCTTACAATATGCAAGAATCTATCGATCAGGTTTTTTTGTTGTACAAGAAAAACGAAATTAATTACACAATTCAAGCAAATAAATTACCCGTAACGAGTTTCGTGGTGGCTATAATTCATCATAATGAGGTATGTTTGTTTATTTTGTTAAACTAGACCAGTGTTTCTAAAAGTGGGCGCAATCGCCCCCTTCGGAAGCGAGTTTGATGGAGAAGGGGGCGAAAAAAGTGAAGGGGCGAAACAACACAAAGGAGACGAAAATGCTCAACCACTTATTAATCATTGAGTTAACTTCAGTAGCCTACTACTATGACTTGTTAATTTCTTGCAAATTTGATTTACTACGATAAACGTTGGAGGTTGTTGCTAAGCAGTTTGTCCGTTTAATTGTTACTCTGGATCGTCTATGTGCCCGGATGCAGTTTGGATTATTTCAGGGCTGCGAAGCCGTCGTAAAAATGACACAGCCCCGGCTTCGTAGCTCTTCTTTTCATGAACATGGCTCCAGCTCCGGAGCTCTTGGTTTTCATGAGTGTTGCTCCGGAGCTCTATTTTTTCATGACTTCGGCTCCAGCTCCGGGTTCTGGCCGTTTTCACATCTAAATATTTTAATTGTTTTTGGTGTGCCTCAAGTTGTATTGAAAAATATTTAAATCATGTACACAGAACTAGAAGAATATACCAAACCTTTTCGAGTAATTTAGTCTGGTAGGTTTTTACAAACAGCGCTCTTATCATGAGGAAATTATCGAAAAAACAACAATCACAGGTTCAAACGATTCAGAGAGTAGTTACCAGCCGAAGGAAACTCAAGATAACGATAATACAAACAATTTCTGGAAAGGCAGTCTCAGGTTTTGACGTCAAAGCTTGAGGAACGTTTGTTATTTCTTAGAATCAGAACCAAGAAAATTGCTGTTTGGAAAACTACTTTTGTGTCCGAGCAGTCAAACACAGTCCAGTCCCAACTGAAGAAGTGTTTTGAACATGCTTTGCATGTTGCAGTCTTTATGATTCCAGTTAACAGCGCTGCCCAGGCAAACCATACAAAGAGCGCAAAACAGTTGACTCTCATGTGTTGTTTCAAACACGCACACATCTGCAGTAACACAAATGCGAAGATATGTTTGAAAGCCGTTGGTTCAAAGAAATTATGTGGCTTCTAGTAAGAAATTCACATTGGACTTTTTTTAAATAGCTGAAAACGTCTGATTTTTTATCGTTTGCACTCAAAATGAGCAGTGATGAATCGCAAAGACAACACCATTTTAACACGCAAAGCTTAAGAGAAAATATGACGAGGTACAGTGCTGAAAACATACTTTATTTCCACAGACGAAACTTCAAGAAAAATCCACATTTGTTTGCATTTACTTTCATACACTCCTGAATCTGATATTGTACTGCTATGCAAAGCAAGGCTACTTCGCTACCAATTAAATATAACTTTCATGTGGTAACTTTGCTTGTGAACGCAATTTGTTCCTGATTAACTTTGCCAATAATCTGGTAAACCTTCCTAGTAAGCGTAATGGTTTCTGATAAACATTCCTACTTGACAGTGGCGTTTCGTGTATTTCACGCTTATCCGCAATGGTATCATATCTCAACTATGCTTCCTCCTAACAGAATGGCTGCACAGCTACAAAAGCTACGGATATTTTATTATATAACTCCTCATTATAGCTCAGTACCTTTAGATTGCTTTACTACAGACAAGCTTTGATCATTCTGACTAGAAAGTAAGATGTGTGGTAGTTGACGTTCTTCGTACTTCTACAACAATCTGAAGTGAGTCAAATCCAGACCTACGATTTTGTTCGAGAGCCGCAAAAAATTTTACCACAAGTCAATTGACACGTTTTGTTTCATTGCACTGACGATGTCTGTTACACAAAATATTAGAGGTGCTACTGAAAGACACTGCCTATCGAAAGGAATCCTTTTCAACCAGCAAGATAAGGATTATAATCTTTATCTGAAAATTATCAGACTCATCACCTTAATTAATCTAACAAAGAGATACCAGCTTGCACGCAAGATGACCAACATCTGTGACCTTTGTGAATTTCAGAGCTTCGTTGTGCATGAAGAACATTGTCGATTGTTACGACACCAGACTGCAAAAAATGTTTGAGGCCTATCCTACAATTTTTGCTTATGTGAATCCTGTGACACTTGCTGCTTGTGTAGATGATATTTTGATGAATTTGGTGTTCAAATAAACTCGACATGCACGGAATAAATTAGTTTGATGTGAATAAATCGTCCTTAAAGACTTTTTATGGGTGGAGGGTTGCTGGATTGCACCTTACTTGACGCACAAGCAAATTCAAGATGTACAAAGGCCAAAGTGAATGTGTTTGTTTGCATTTGCAGACCGTGTCAAGGTTGATTGAGCAAGATGATGTCATAAGCTATGAGGGGGCGTTGAAAATGGATCTTGCCTAGGGTGGTGGAATGGTTGGCTGGAAGTACTTTAGCTGCGAAATGCAGACACTTATCTGAAAAAGTATTTGGCAATAAGCGTTTGTATTGTCTCGAATCTCGATACAGTTGCATTAATTCATAAAAAATATTTCATAAAGAAATGATTTTTTAATAAACTTACAAAAACATTTCCCGGCGAAACTTGATAGCAATTATCAAAACACATTTCTTAAAACAAAAAGATCTAATGTGTGAAAAATCAAAAAAAACAAAAAAACAAAATATAATATCTTGTGAACTAAAAATTATTTTTGATAAACTTACAAACACTTTTTCTGCAAACAATGAAACTTTGCAAGCTTCAGCGTATAGGGCCCAGAAGGGAAGACCTTGCCTCTACATTTGGGAAATGTTTTGCGCATATTTCTTTTATAACTGCTGCTAATTTAGTAAATAGAAGATGTAATGTAGCAAAACATGGCGTCTTCCAGTGGCGGATTCAGACCAGGGATTTGGGGAGGCAGACAAAAAGATGGGGCCCCAAAAAGATTTTCACACTCCAAAGGTTTGCATGGACACACGTAAAAAGTATCACACGAAAGTGGTTTCTTTTGTAGGCCAAGAGGGTGGCTATTTTTGTTGGCCGAACTATGCACTTTTTCAGGCAATCACCATTGGTTGGGTCTCGTTTTTCACAAGCTACACATAACCATGAGCGTCTGCGGGGGGCGCAAAATGGGTATTTCCCTAACCCCCTGGAAGCTGGGATGAATAATGAAAAAATATTATCTTGCAATAGCATTTGCAGCAGAGTAAAATGCAAACAATGCCGAATTCACTACATTTTACAAATACCCATCCACACCAGCTGTATTTGTATGCTATTGGAGTTGGCACATAATGAATTGCATTGCACTGCAATATTTCAAATGATCGAAGAAACACGACAATCTCTCACAGTTAATCAGCTAGTTGAATATACCGTAGCCAGCGAGATGCTGTGAGACAGAAGCAGCTATTTGCATATTTGTAATGTAAAATATGTAATGTGAATAGAAGCATCATCTGCTTGTTCACTGTCAACAAAAAATTTCACCTATATTTTTACACATACATGGATGCTAACGTCTGAAAAACAACACCTAGTGCTGTGAATTGGTTTGCACTTGGCCCAGAAAACTCAGCCACATCAGCAATATCCTTCCCTGTCATTCGAATGTGCGACATGACGGAAAAGCAACCACACAAGTTCAGCAATAAGAAGTAACTTCACTAAATACACTGTGTAAAGCGACCACCACCTGCATCACTGTACAACGGTATCTTCATTGTATGCAGTGAAACCTGACAAACAACACTGGAGTCCAAACAAAACAGCATGTTTGCTACCAGATTGCAAGCATCTCAGTCAGCACAGGAAACAATCGACTTATTTAGGTGTGAAAAAAATCACCACGAGAAACAAGTATTTAGTTTTGGCTTTCTTCAAGGGTCGGGTGCAGAAATCGACACCTTGGTAACCGCGGGATGCAACAATTAAAGTGATCAAATAATCGTAACAAAAATAAAACAGAATCGCACCAAACATATTTTTGAAAAGTAGTAATTTTTTAAGAAAAGTCAATAAATCTCAAACTCACTGTATGTGCAGATTTTTGCAAAATTTGAATTTAAATGATTGGTGTCGAAAACGACACCTTGGTGAATCTCGTGTCAAGACGGAGCTTCTGTCTCCACCAATCAAGGCCCGCATCTGGTTTGACAGACGGCTGCGTCACATTGCGTTCAGGTAACCAGGGTTGGAAACTTTCCGCTTCGCTCTCATTCTATAGGTGCGTCACAACGGGATTGGAATTCAGAGTTCACAGTGCATGCAGTATGTTCCTGCGCAGTATATTTAAGGTGTTTTTGAGGACGAAACGGTCTTTCGAATTTCTCCAGCGGTCTCTCAAAATGCAGCAGGAACTCGCTTGGCGACCACCATCAAAATACACGAAAACTTTACGACCATATCGGCATTCAGATGAAATGATTGCGCTCTCTCAAAATATCTTTTGCGGTCAGCAAGATCGAACCTTTAAAAAAACCTGATACTGCTCATGCGTTTAGAGCAGAGATGAAACTGAAAGTATGTTGCTGCGACAACAGATCTGATGTTTAGGAAAACGTTTGAGCTTCGATGGTTTTCATGTTGAAATGGGTTTTATGTGGTTCTGGAGGTTGCCATTAGTTCCACTTTCCAAAGGGAGGGGAGAATGACCTTTTGACCCCCTTGCGGATCCCATTCCCTTGCAGTCATAATTAAAGGCCCGTGCTTTTTTCAAAGCCCAATTTCATGTTGCATTAAGTTATCTGTAACTAAACAATGCTATGTTAATGTAATAGACCCTGTAATGACAACATCAATGCCGTTGTAATGTCAAACAATCAAAGTTCTATATATTTGGTAAGGTAGCCTGTTTCATCCCACGCAACCAGCTCAGCAAAGATGGTGTACAACAACAAGTGCTGTGCGGCCCACTAAAAAAGTGCTGAATGGCCCAGAAGTGGGCCCACCACTGGGCACAGTGTTATTCGAGTTTTCATTGGACAACTCTGATGCAAGATACAGTACACTGGATATTACAGGCGCAGGCTACGAATATGATTTTATATGATTGTATACCAGTTATTCTATTCTTGTACAGTGAAAGGATACAACACAGGTCTACAACAATTTGCGAAATCAGTTCGTGTGCGAAATCAGTTCTTGGTGGGTTCATTTCTAGTGTCTCTATACGCCGTATCAAAGATACTCAAGTAAGATTTGGGGGCCCCCTTTTTGCCCGGGCCCCCTCCGGCGGAGGGTTATAGGGGACGGGCTTTCTCCGGCTCTGTTTGTAGGTATCTGCTGTCAAATGGGTTTCGAATCGCCACTGTAATGTGTAAGTGCTCTGCTTTCACAGGACCCTTGCCAGCATTTCTGATGTGTAAATAACGCAAAGCTTCAAGCCAAGAGCATACTGTATTTAGTGCATATGAAATCTCAACCGTTTTCTTGTGTTCAAACATAGACCTGTATTGTACTCCAATTAATTAGTATGAAACTCAATTTGCCTTTTTGATGAAGTCTATTGTAAATTGCAGTCTAATGTTCTTGATTTAATACGGCATTTTTACACTAGTAAGTTTTTCGAAATTACACTGCACAGAGCTCGACAAAGATTTCCTGGCAGAATTTCCCGAAAACAAACAATAAACGTAACCACAATTCGAAACGTTAGCACTGAAACTAGCTCTATCGAAATCCCTTACCATGACCCCTAATGCGGCATAGAGAAGTGCAACCGTGGCCCGCATATCCCATTCCTTGACTTGATGAAAAGGTCTTATCACGGTTGACTGAGTGTGATGACGTCATCAGAGGTTTCCTTCTTCATCTTTGCATTGAGCCCCCCCAACCTTATGTCCACCACTACCCTTTTCCTTGTGTTTTTGGATTAGAGTACTGTGGTTGTCAGTTGCCAAAGTGACTTTTGCTTGCTATTCAAACTCATGAAGATCTTATGTAATTTGCTTAGCGTGGGAGCTGTAAAAACATACGCCTGTACTCATAACTGCAGCAATCTAATTTCTGAATGATCTTTTAAAAGACAATTGAAATGGAAAAAATCAAGTTTAAAAATACTAAACGCGCTTTACGTAACAGAAACAAAGCTACAGTATTGCTCGGAAGAAGTTTTATTGAACCCCGCCCGGGGGAGTTCGTAAAAAGTGGTTCAAATTTTCGCCTCGACATATGTTACGTAGGCTTGTCCACCCCCACTAGGGTTATCCTAAATTAACGAGTACAACTGGTATGGGTTATGTGAGGGAAAAGACAACATTGACAAAATGAGCAACGAACATTGACCTAGCTTTTACCAGCCAATAGCATTTCTCATTAGATTTTAACATGAAAAATTGTATTGTACAGAACGATTAGCAAGTAAATAGTGACAACGTCGCGACGCTTTTCACGCAGTATTTAAAAATCCAACTCATCGCATCATGCTATCAAATATATTGCAAACAACAAAAATAAAATGGTACTCACATTTTGAAACACATGAACCTCTATCAGACAAACTGCCTAGCTCTTCAACTGCACATTTCATCTGACTTCTCTTCTTAACAAACGTAAAACTAACAACTCTGTTCAGCAAACTAACTCGAAATGAGATTCCGCAAATGTTCAAATTGGTTTTCATGTAATTTTCTTCCTTTTTCTGTTGAAGCAAGTGACTTTTGGTCACGTATGTCTGTTTGCTTAGGTAAGGAAATCATTCAAATTTGGTAAGTATCGAGAAAGCAACAGGATTTCGAGAAAGTAATTTGGTTTGGATCAGGTCATCATTGTTTTGCAGCGGTGTTCTGCATCACGATATTTCGCGATCAGGCCCAGCCGATCTTACTTGCGAGGTTTGCCAGATACCTTCGATCTTAAATTCAATCAGAATTGAACCTGAGTTCGTTAGGTAGGTATTTCCCAATTACGAACCATTGAAAGCTGCATGCAGTCCGTAGCTGCATCCCCCAACCGTGGGCGGGAAGCCCTGCTTTTTCTGATCGTTATCACTGCTGCTTATGCACCATTTCGAGATTCTTCTCGAATCTTTCTGCAGTTGTTTTTGGCAACCGTTGAAGCACCTGGCCCCCATATTTGGTCTGTGATATACCGTTGCTTTCTCGCGTTCTCAATAGTTTTAATCGTTTCATTTTGTCGTAGGTCGTTTATGCGCTCAATTTTTGTTTCTGCTTCTTTGATGTTGCTCGTTACTTATTACTGCGGAAACAAATTTCACATGTTCGTACAAACAAATTTCACATTACGAGTTTACAGTGTGACAATACAAATTTTAATCCGTGCCGAGTCATTTCTGTTTCGACCATATTTTATATATTTGTCAACTTAAATCGGCCATTCTTTATCACATTTTTGTGTTCATATGTACACTCATTGTTGCAGGACCAATTTTCTTTTATTTCTTCTCTCATTGACATGGAGACTGGCTTCTTTCCGCCATAGTTTCTGTCTTTGCATGGACGTTTGCTGCATACATCGATAGTATTTGTTTTTGTTCTTCAGTGATGATGTCAACCCGTTCCTCTTTGGTTTGTTCTCCAGGATTTCGGTTACACTCGTTTTGAATCTCATTAAAAAATTTTTCTAGTGTATCTGTTGACAAGCTTGGTAAAGCAGGAATTTCATCATATCTTCTTTCTGCCATCGCTCTCAAGTGGTCCGCTCTTTCGATGCTGTTTCTTATTTCTGCTGCTGTTAAGTCGTTGACGTATAGATTAGGTTTCCAGCAATGTGAAACTTGGTCCGGACTGTATGGTGCGGCATGGATGTATTCCACGGTGATTCTCGTGAAGTTGCCTTTTATTCCAATATAATACGTTTTATTTCGATTTGGATAATCTAATCGTATTTGTAAGCTTCGAGGTCTCCTCCGATGATGTTTTTCTGCTGTATGTCCTATCCAATACAATAAAGTTTTCGCCATGTCTTCAGGCTTTTGTTGATCTATAGGTTGATTCCATGGAATTGTTTCTTCTAAATTTGATGTTTTCAGTACTATTCGTACATTTGCACATATTTCGTACCATTCTTTTAAATAATCTATAAACTCCATTTTCCTGCAAGGTGAAAACTTTGTTAGTGTTCGCACAATTTCAATTCAGTAATACGTAATTTCTTTTTGTCGCCTTCCACCGATATGTTGGCGTTAGTATGTGATACTTTAAGCTACTTTTTTCTTCACCATATAATAACGCTAAATCGCATATTACTTTATCCACTTTAGGAGCTTATATAATGTGCACGCTTCGTGTTTGTTAAATGTCACGATGCTCGTAAACAAATTTACTGAAAGGTGCCGGTGATTGCTTTCGCAACGAATCTTATCTTCATGTGAAGATCATACGCTATCTCCCCAGCACTGATCCCTGAGCATCAAACATTTGCAGTGAAAAAAACACGCAGAGCACATTTTACTTGCTATTATTTGTCCTGTCACATTTTCCAAGTTCTGTGTCCACCTTTCAGTCATCTTCGCTGATGATGTTGTACAATCTGATATTCATCTTGCAACTTTGTCCTTGAAATCACTCACCAATAACCTTTCTACCTCGGCTGTCTTCACGTGAAACATTTTGAAGCACTGCTTGTACTTTCGGTTTTAAACGATGTACCAATTATGGGATGTAACTTGTCATATTGCCTACTACTCGAAATTGAAATTAAAATGATATTCCCTTTACACCAGAGTTGCAAATGGGCCTCATTTTGAAGCCCGAGCCCGGCCTGAGCCGAGAATCACAAGCCCTAACCTGGCCCGAGCCCGACATTCACTTTTGAAGCCCGATTCAGGCCCCAAAGCTATATTTACTGAGTGAACCAAGATATGAGCAACTGCAAAAACACGTAGTTTACGGGCATAGCTGCACGTGCACGGTTTTATTACACCCGAAATAGCAACAACCCTGCCCACAACATTGGCTTAAATAAGCACAAATTCATCTTTTTAATCAATAATAATATTGTAGAAAATGTCTTAAGAAAAAAAGAAACTATCACGAAAACATCCACGTTGGCGCGCTATATCTTAGAAATCCACGATGGCGCGCTATATCTTAGAAATTATCCAAGATAGCGCTGTAGGCATGAAAAGCTGGTTTGTAGACCATCGTTTAGAGGCCAAGGATCGCGGGATTGATCTTTTCGATGCAACGCCATCGCGTGCTAATTTCCTCATGGCTGTTGCCTTCTCAAAAACAGTTTTGAAACTAACCCGAGCAAAGAACAAAAGAACACAGTTGTGTTTGCAAATAGAATAAGCTGAAGAAAAATCACAATCACTTCACTCACAGAAGCCACCGTTGGGACCACAACAAATGTACGTCACGAAAATAAAAAATCGTTACTCTGAATGTTACACAAAAGTTTTGTTTGCAGGCCCGAAAGCGGCCCGAAACATTTTGGCAAACTTTAGCCCGAACCCGGCCCCGGACCTTAAATCCGGCCAGACCCGAAAAGTCCGGCCCGAATTACAACTCTGCTATACATGCCAAAACTTCTGTTGGTTGGTTTATACGATTTAGGTTAAATAAGTCTACACTTTACCAGAAGCACCGCAAGCAAATCACCTTCAGTTTCTGCTACTCGTTCCACTTTCTACTGCTGAGAAAACAACAAATACTTTTCCTAGTGGAAAACACGCGCTTTGCCTTCCACCTGTTTGTTTCTTGTTTCGCAACAATTTCGTAGATTAGGTTGTGTTGCTTTTCGACACCAGTGATAACTGCTGTAACGTTCAGTTCGCATAACCTCTTAATGTTGCGAAATCGCGATTATCAGTGTCTTGATGGCATAAAATATGATTTCTAGCAAACCAAAGCGCACATCCGCTGCAAGTCTTTTTGTCCGCCTCCCGCTGTCAAAACATAGTTCCTGGGAAACTGCAGCTAAAAGCGTTCAGTTTGAAACGTTGGGTGACGCACTTCGCATTAAATTTGCTATCGTGAGTTTGCTTGCACACAATTTAAACCAACAAACCCCCACGCGAACGTTCGTTCTTTTGACTCCACACGAAAATTCAGCCATGACGAAAAGTTTTTTTATCTACATTCAAACCTGACACAACTCTACAAAACGTCAGGTGATCAATTTCCTTTGCTCATTGCAATCTTGCTGAAATGTTATTTGCATCCATGCTTTCAGTTGCAGATTAGGTGGTGCCACATTTTGTATGTGGCCATTGATCGAAAGAAACACGCAGAGTTGATTTTAAATACAATTTTGTTTGTTCTACATCTAACCTGATACAAACTTAACAAGAGCCACGAAAATGATTTCTCTTTGTCGCTTCAACCCCGCACAAATACATTCGATTCCTTGTGTGTAACCACATGTTACATGATGTCGATTTTCGCATGTGACCGTTGTTTGAAGGTAACACCTTAATTTGAATGCTTCAACGTCGCATGAAAACACAAACTTTTACTGATCGCTCGGCTGTGGCTTTTCTGGACGAGTTGCACCAAGACTTTCCTTTACCATCTGCATCCACTACAGTCCTTAAATTTCGTATTGAAAAAATAGTAACCCTTTTCTATTGCAACACGATTACCGGATGTGCAGCTATTCCTTTCTCAAAATCTAAGGTGTTAAATATTTGCTCGTAAAACACCAATGTGAAATATATTTTGACACGAAATTTAACACAGACAACGTAGTGACTTTCTAAATGTGTGCAATAATTTCGTGTTTTGTGCAAATGTTTTGCCGCCAAGAAAACGCCACATGACTTTTAAAAGAGCGTGTGAAGACTTATTTTTGGTAAAAGCTTTTGCAAACAAAAAAGCAGCATATCAATTTTTGAAAATATCTCAGAAACGTTTTGGGGTGACTATAGCTCAGTGGCAGAGTGTCCACCTCTCAATTGGAAGGTTACGTAATCGATCCACAGCTGCTGAGTGAATCGCTGTAACGATTCTTTGAGGAAGAGCGTTCATCTTAGCCACCCAACGAAAGCTGCAACACGTAAACTTTAAAGCTGCGAATGAACAAGCGCTACATGGAAAGAGAAAATGTTGTATACTTGGAGCACACCATACACAGTACTTTGACAATTTTGTGTTCAGCGCAGTACGGCATCCCACAGCTACTGCAACACTCAGATTTCTTGCAATTTTGCACCTGTCAGCAATCTTTCACTGCTTAGTACATATAGTATCTTCGTCTTTTCCGTAATTTACAGCACTTTGACAATTTTGTATTCAGCGCAACGTGTTTGCTCGCAGATGAGCTCTGCGCACTTTTTCTAATGGGCAAATGTATCATCCTTCTTTTTTTCCGCAAATTGGTTGCTCTTGTCTTATAGGATTTCTGACACTTTACCAGTAAGAATTATAGCGGTTGGCATAAGGGGTGCCATAAATAAAACTTTCTTCTGAATATTCAAATACTTTCATTTGTGACTGAACTTTTTCTCACAGATGCCATAGTTCCTTGATCATATGCCCAACAAAATATTCAGCCAGTGATAACATTGCACTTCTGAACAGATGTTCATTTCGCGTTATAATGCAGCGTTGAAATGTTAAACAACAAGTTCATATGTAGTTTCAAATGAGTAAAAATGATACTGGTCCGACTTTCAAAAGCTGAATAACGCCAACCTTTTTGGCACAATCGGCCAAGTTGGAGAAATTTTCTGAAAAAGCTTGAAGCCATAATTTGCACAAGATTTTTGAGTATTGTGTTTTGATGCCACCAAAGTGGATTTTTTTGTGGAACTGGAACACCATTTGCAAGATCAGCAATTATTTGCACATTACGGATCTACTAGATCGTGCTAAGCAGAGAAGTGTCCTAATTAACAAACCAGATTTTTTCAACTACGTTTACGATTCATTTGACGGTATAAGTTGAAGAATATGATATAGACTAATGTGATGGTAACCGTGTGACTGGATCAGGCCAACACTTTTACGTTGCTTGATCACGATTGCTTGGCGCTCAGCATTTGAAAATAGGTCAGTGCGACTGTGGGGCCAAAATTCTGTTTACTTTCCAAGTCGACAATGGCAAGTTTCAGGGAGGGTTTCCGCGCATTTGAAATCGAGCACAGAATGGTTGCAAACAGCGTGACCCAGAATCCTACAACTTTGATAATATCAGGTGGTTGCGAAATGAAGTGTACACTGCTTCTACGTCTGGACTTGGAGGCTGTTTGAACATTTTTACATAAACGATGTCAACGAGCCATCGCGTTGTCACTGAACATGAGACCCATCGAGGTAAAATGCGAGTATTGAACTTACACTGCTGATTAGATGAACGGTTTGCGCAATTAACATTTAAATTGTTTGCTCATTTGGAAAACGTTAAGAACCGGAAAGAAGCAAGACATTAACGTTGGCGTGATAGAAACAGCCAAACGCTTTATAAATTTTTAGTCATAATATGGAAGAATATCAGTTTTTTCGTTGTACAACAAGAAAAACGAAATCAATTGCACAAGTCAAGCACAATTCAATACTTTATCTGCGGCGAGTTTTGTGGTGGTCATAAGCCATTTTAATGGGGTATGTTTGTTTGTTTTGTGAAACTAAACAGAGTCGGCGAAATCCCCCCCTTGAGGTCTATTTGATGGGCAATTGATGAAAAAAACAAAGGAGGCGATGAGGTGGCGAAACAACACGAAGGGGGCGAAAATATTCAACCACTTATAAATCATTCAGTTGACTTTAATAGCCTACTTTTATGTCTTGTCAGTTTCTTGCAAATTTTGATTTTGTATAATCGTTGGACGTTGTTGCTAAATTTGTCCTTTGAACTTTTATGTTGGATCCTCTATGTGCCCGGCTACAATGTGGATTATTTCAGGGCTGCGGAACTTCGGAAAAATGACACAGCTCCGGCTTCGGAGCTCTTCATTTCATGAAACATGGCTCCAGATCTGGAGCTCTTGGTTTTAATGAGTGTGTCTCCGGAGCTCTCTTTTAAAATGATTCTGTCTCCAGTTCCGGCTTCTGGTCGTTTTCACAAATTAACATTTTAATTGCTTTGGTATGTCTCAAGTTGAATGGAAAATTTTTGTTGTTGTATTATTTACAAAAATGTAAAAGAATATACTAAACCTTTTCGAATAATTTAATCTGGTAGTTTTTTACAAGCAGCGCCGTTACCATGCCGAAATCAGCGAAAAAACAAAAATCACTGGTCGAAACGATACAGAGAATAATACTATAGCAGACACGCCACCAAACATAACGATAATACAAACATTTTCTGGACAGCCATTGGTTTTGCCGTCAATGCCTGAGGACCGTTTGTTATCTCTTACAATCAGAATCAAGAAAATTGATATTTGGGAAACTACATTTGCGTCCGAGCATTCAAACACAGACCAGTCCCGATTGACCAAGTGTTTTGCACTGGTTGCATGCGTTGTTGCAGTCTTGACGATTCCAGCGAACAGCGCTGCCAAGGCAAACCATGTAAAGAGCGCAAAACAGTCGACTCTCATGAGTGCTTTCAAACACGCACACATTTGCACAAACGCAAATACGAAGATATGTTTGAAAGCCGTTTGTTCTAAGAAATAGTATGACTTCTAGCAAGAAATTTACATTTGAATTTTTTAACATAGCTGAAAACTTTTGATTTTTTATCGTTTGCACTCACAATGAGCAGTGATGAATCGCAGAGTAAACCACAATTCAACACGCAAAGCTTAAGAGAAAATAATACTGGTTGCAGTGCTGAAAGTATGCATTTTTTTCACAGATGGAAACTTAAAAAAAAGTCCACATATGTTTGCATTGATTTTTATACCCTCTTGATATTGTACTGCTGTGCAAAGTAATGCTAGTTCGCTACCCATTATATATGACTTCCACGTTATACTATTGCTCGTATGCGTAATGTTTCCTAATGAAATTAGTCAATAATCTAGTAAACCTTCCCAGTAAGCGCAATGTTTTCTAACAAAAATTCCTACATTACAATGGCGTGCCGTGCGTTTTACTCTTAAATCAGCAATGGTAACATACCTTAATCATACTCCCTGCGAGCAGAGTGACCCCACAGATACAAAAGCTAAGGCTATTATATTATATTATATATCTACTCCTTATAGCGTAGTTCTTTTGGAATGCTTTACTACAGATCCGGTTTGATCATTCTGACCAGAACAGAGGTTCCCAACCTGGGGTAGATGTGCCCCTGAGGGTACATTTGCCTATCTGAAAGGGTACATTTAAGGGATAAATATATTTATGTATATTTCAAAATATTCTAACATAAAAAATCGTTAATGAAACTTGAGTGGATTTTAATATTTTACTCAGGTTTTTTGTCATATGAAATTTTAGGGATACATGCACATCTGTCGCAATGCTGAAGGGGTAAGGAATGTGGGGCACAGTGGGTCGTCTTTTCTGATTTGTTCAAAAATTTGAAAACGTTGAACTATATAATTTCCATGGTGATTTAGTCTCATACCAGCCGTAGTACTAAAGAGAATTTTTCCTTGATAGGCAGCGATTGTTACGAGTTACAGTGCAAGTTGTGTTTTTGGTACCCAAAAGTAATTTATAAAATAGCATTTAGATTTGTTTTTTTTCCCACGTTAATCAACATCTTCTATTCTGGGTTTTTGTGACGTTGTAGTCAGGGCAGTGCAATATTATTTGATATTGCCAGGTTTTAAATTCCTTTTAAGTTGGGCTGGTATTTTTTCATTTTATTTTTTAGTTATCCGTGGGGCACATCTGACAAAAAATGGGGCACACTCAACACATTGTCACCAGGTCAGTCTAAACAAGGTAAAGCTTGGGAGGCTATGTTGGAATGCAGTACAGAAAATTCTAATCAATGAGCATTTTTAAGTTTTATTATGTTCTTAGAGACACATTATATTTGAATGGTAAAGCATGAATTTCAGCACACTTCATTGGTTTCGTTTAATATTTGGTAATCATACAAATTTGTTTTGTCATGCAGTGATAGTGGGTATTTAGAATGTGAAAAAAGTGGAGAGGCAGTCAGCAAGTGCGTATTTTCCATGGGATAATCACGTGAATATTATGCAATGCATGCAACCCAACTTTTTATTGACCGGTCAGGTGTACCCAATGCTCATGCCGAGTGTGCCCAAGACATGGGGCAAATTCGACGGAAAAAGTACACTTATCAAATTGATTGTAAAATTTTTTCTGAAGGGCGTTGCATTAATGTTTTGGCTTGGCATTGTGTATGTAGAGTTGGTTCATTGTGTGACAAATTGTGAGCTTGCTTGGACTTGAAATAAAGTAGCAGTGGTTGAAAATGCACTAAAGTGTCGATTGCATCCCACCTACATGGTCAGAGAAAGGTTTGGAACCTCCGGAATAGAAAGTAAGGTGTTGTGGGAGTTAACGTTTTTCTTACTTCTACAACAATGGTTCTCAACCATTTCGCTGAAGGAGCCAAACCCAGACCTACTGTATGACATTGTTAGAGAGCCGCACAAAAATTTACCTCAAGTCAACTGACAAATTTTGTTTCATTGCACTAACGAAGTCTGTTACGCAATATGTTAGAGTTGCTACTGAAAGACACTGCCTATCGAAAGGAATCTTTTCCCAGCAACAATCAGACACTAAGCTTTTACAAAGCATATATTTCGTCTACGAAGTTGGCAGTATCAGATCTTATTCAAATAGAATCTGTTACAGAAAGACTGCTGAAAGCTGCGCAAAGGATGCTTTGGAGCTGCATGCGGCTCTTAGAACAGTGTTTGAGGACCATCATTCAACAAGTAAAACCACTCTTGCCAGATACGATGTCACCGCCTTAGCGATGTCACGATTACGATGTCACAGCGTTAGCGATGTCACAGCCTTACTAAAGAAGCATCAAATGCTTCCAGAACCAATGTTGCAGTCTGGTGTCATAACTCATAGCAATCGCTTTTATTATTTATTTTTTTATTAATTTTATCAACACTAAAAAATCCTTCAAAAAACTATACATGTTTTATTTTGAGACGTTTCGGATTATTCTTAATCCATATTCAGTCAAAAAAATAAAGCAACATTTGGCAATGTCAGCAGTTCAAAACTATAAGGCTTTGTGACAAGAAAACACAATGCTGTGGCGCAAAAGACGTCAAACGCAAACCCAAGACATCCAGTCACGTCAAAATCGATGAAAGCAAATGCAGGGCCAAAGGTTATGCAGAGAATATTAAAACGAAATCCACGTAAGGTCACAATTTACGAAAACAAGCCGAGGTCAGCAGCGAGAGGCAAGAGGTGCTACTGAAAAAATCAAGAGATGCTACTGTGCTACTTTATTAATTTTGATGACGGCATTTGGCGGCAGGCCGAAGCCTGAATTGTGTTCCTTGCCGGAGCGATTGATGTGAACGCTCTTGCCCAAGGAGCGCTACGGCAATTCACTCAGTGGCTGTGGATGGACCACCCAACCTTCCAATTGAGAGGCAGACACTTGTCAACTGAATTATTGCCGCCGCAATCGCGTTTAGTGTACTATAAAGGGCACACGTGTGTATTTGGCAAAAGAGTTGGTATCTAGAAAGGAATCCAGATCTAGAGCTACCTCTCAAAAGGCCATACCTCCGGCTACGGTCTTAAATTTTGAACCGATCTCCGGCTCCTTATTTTTAATTTGAGCTCCGGCTCCGGCAATAGCCCACCTCCGGCTTTGTAGCCTTGGATTATTTTTCACAAAAATTCTGAACGTAATGTTTGCGACGTCAAACAATTCCTGAGTTCAGCTTTTGAATGGCTTAGTTTAGCTATTTAATACTTTCTTTAAACAAAATTCTTTAAATTCACTCCATTGTGTTTGCTTTATCTGGTTTGGGGGCGAAAACGACGTGTAGAGAGTGAAAAGAGGGCGATGGAATAAAAAGATTTGAGAAACACTGAACTGGCACATGCTTAGAACAACTTTCGCCGGAACAAAATGAAGCAATTCAGAAGTACTCAGTGCCGGCGCTACCATTTGCCGAACTAGGCAGCCGCCAAGGGCACAGGGCCAAAGGGAGCGCCAAAAATACAATTGCGTGGTTCAGAAAGTGACGAACGTACACCAGAAAAAGGGAATGAGCATGATAAAAGTGAATGCAACACACGTTCCCACGGTTTATGAGAAGATAAAGGTACTACGTACTACAATTTTTCAATTTTGCTGCAGAAGGGTTAATATTTTTCCTACAAATTTCAATTTCACCTGTACCAGGCAAGCTATGCTGCATTACCGCATATTAGTATAAATTTTATTCATGTAATAAACTTGTCTAAGTAACTACGGAATTATCTCCTGAACCTTATCAAATTTGACAAAATATCTGTTCACCCTTCGGCCTACAGTACCCTTGATCCAGCCTTGGTAATACCTTTCAAAAACCGTAATGCTTGCTTGAAAATTTGACCCCTCCGTCGGCCACAGAACTTCAGTTCTCGGGCCACTTTTGGCCCGCGTGACATCGGTTGCAAGCCCCTGTTTCGGATTTTGGAAAAGCGTACATCTTTTCCCTTGTTTGAAGGCTGCTGCTCGAGAACCGCGCATGACAGCGACATCAACTCCGCTGCCACGAGTCTTTGCTGTTGCAGTCCCAACGCTGCGTCACTCTGAGCTCTCTGAGCCATCTAAAGGAGAGAGTCGAACCAACGACCCTCGGCATAACAGCAATAGAGGTTCAACTCGTCCAGGTTCACTCCGCTGTGACTGTCACGAGTTTGACGCTATTATGTGGCGTAATCACTGCGCCACATAGTCATGCAGTCTAATTGTAAAGCCCAAAACGCGCCAATCGTGGCGTACGAATCTTTGCATTTCTCATGCTTATGAGAATGAATCCACATGTGGACACGGATTGAACTCCGACTAAAGTTGCTTTGATTTGAGTAAATGTAATTATAATTATAATTTTAATTATTGTTTTTGAAATTCCGCTAATTTTTAATTCTAATCTGATTTGTGACATCTCAGCTCTAATTTTCATTCTAATGTATTTTAAAACAGGCAAAATATTCCACTTGTCCAAGTCTCTTTCTGATTACATCCGATTACAGATATCCACTCCGTTTCTCAAAGAACAAAATCAGATGTTGATTGTTGCGGTGGTCGTTTTGCCCAAAGGAACAATTCATACACGACGTCACGCTCTTTGCTTAAAAATCAACCCCTTTTCGTTTTTGTCAATTTTTCTCACGAATATCCACATCCCCAATTAAGCACCACGTGACAGTGTTTCGCAGTTTCTGCACGTTACAGAAAGGTGGGCTCTTTGTTCTTATCTATAGCGAACTTCTAAGTTTTGGGGATGTTTTTCTCACTAAAACTGGTATCACAGTATTTATTTGTCAACAACAGCACCCCTTTTCGCACTGCAAGCACCGTAGATTAGCAGTTGTCTTAATTCCTTGGAAAGAAAGAAACTAACCCTCATTGCCAATAATATCCTGCATCGTTTTTTTGCCACGCAGAGCCGCAAGTTGAATTTTCAGAAACAAAACAAGTCCAGATTTGATGCTTCGATATATATCAGTTGGTCTTCTAAAGTTGGGTCTGCGCATTTTCTCCTGATTGGGACTGTGCGTTTTTTTCATTGCAGTCTTGAGGCTGTTTACTTTCTTTGATCTTGTGTTGGCCTTTCTACGTTTCACACCTGTCAGCATTGCTTGCAGATGATAGGACTGATGAAACGTAGTGTTGCGTGAAATCGATTTCCTATTAAAAATTTGCAATTGATTCCTTGCTTCTTTCACTTGCGGAGTGAAGTTACTTGAATACAGATATGCGCAAGTTTGAATCATCGCAAAAAGATGAAATCAGAGGTCAGTCGGCTGATTCCTCTAAAGTCTATAGAAGACCTAGAGCTTTATCTGTCGCTCTTGTATCGTGAGAATTTGGTCCGGGCACACCAAGATCTATAATTGTTTTGCATAATAACAGCCGCTGCTCTTATCGCAGGTGGTTTGCCAGAATTAATTTCAGTTTTCAACGTTTCTTCAGTTCTAGGTTTGTTTCAAGAATGACGTTACTTCTTCTCTTGCTATGTTTATATCTTGTCTTTTGAGACCGTCTTGATCTCTTTTTCCGTTTATGAGTTATTTTCCAACTAAACCAGTGGTTCTCAAACTTTTCTGCACGTTGACCCCCAATTACAGTATGCAATTTTCTGTCGACCCCGTGGCCTAGCCCAACAGTTACTAATACAAAGAAAGGATGTGTCAAAATAAATTTGAGTACTTTTTCCTTAAAATGCATGATAAAATATACGAGGCATATTGATTTACTGCTGCTAGCTTTGCAAAAGTGTTTACTGTGGCTTTCACTCGGGTTTACAACAATTGTTCTCCGTCCTACTGCGTGGCCTATTGTCAGTGCTGCCACAGGCTTCTCTGCAAAAACCGCTAGATTCACAAATTCACTAGACTTGAAAAAAATTCACTAGATTTAAACTCTTTGTGCCGAAGATCGCAATTTTCCTTGAAATGATTTAGATATTTGCTTTACCGCCAAAAAAACTGGACATGATATGCACGTTAGTTAAAGTAGATGATGCTGAAGCCTGGAAAATCTCATTCCAACAATCTTCAGGCTTTTTTCAAGAGCTGAAAATGACACCACTTGGCACTTACGGACCGATTAACCAAACATTTAGTCAATTATTCTACTGCAGTGATCCTGCAAAGAAATGAAGTAAACGGCATGGCCAACATAGCAGCAACAAACAGCACGGAAGTGAAATCGATACGAAACTCAAATTAGAAACACTTCATTTTTTGCTGCAAATCTTCAAACAATGATTCACGTAATCAATTGTTTTTGGATTGAAAACGGCTGAAGTTGGGAAAAAACGATCGTCATGCTTTGCAGAAAAATCACTAGATTTCAGCGTAAAATCACTAGATTAGTTTATAAATCACTAGGTCTAGTGAAAAATCACTAGGCGTAGCACCAGTGCCTCCTGCTGTACCAGTGTTGTCAGATCTACTTTTTGCCAAGGGGCCAAAAAAAGGGCCAAGCATTTTTTCCAAATTTATTAGCAGTTACAAAGCCATCAACCCATACTTAACCATTTATTGAATGGCAGTGTTCCTCAATCACAATTGTAGCTCAACAGCAAAACAAGTACATGATGAGTAGGGCAAGTTTTTGCAAGTTTTTTTACTTTTGCAACTTTTGTTTACAACTTCCAACAGCTTCCTAAATACTCAAAATATATGTAGTTCAATGTTTTGAGCTGTTTCCAGGAATTTTATATTGCAACTTTTTGCAACTTTTTTGATTTTTGCGTGTAACGTTTGACTGCAATTTTTATCAAGTATTGCACAAAATGTAAAAGTGTAATTAAAAAAATACTATAACACCATATCAGTTTATTTCCCTTCTATTTGATTGCATGAAAAAGAGCTATGTGACGGATTAGCTGCGTCTCAATGTTATCTATGTCGAAACAGTTGGTTTGCAAGCTAGAAGTTTTACAACCCCAGCAAAGTACGATAGTGCCCCAACTCAATTAGAGGTGGAATTGCTGAAAATCTTGGCTTTTGGCAAAAGTTCGCGCAAACGAAAATAGGTTGTGTCAAGTCTTTCGCAGTCAAATGTGCACATAAATGCAACTTTTTCGCTTTTTTACTACAACAAAAACTTGCTCTAATGATGAGAGATCGTAAGCATGGGCGCATTTGGTGGGGGACACGGGGGACGTGTCCACCCCACTTTTTCAGGTGGGGGGACGTAATATGCGATGTCCCCGCCACTTTTTCTCTTCAGGTTTTGTATTTGGAGAAGTTCCGAAAACAAAAGTGACGTTTGCCACGTTTTGTGTGAAGTGCTCATCATGTTAGATGTTGCACATAGCCAAGCTGATGTTGAAACAGAGTTTGGTGTGGTATTACTGGATTCTGTTATTTTATCAGTTATAGCTTCAATAAAACGATATTTAGCGTGTTTCAAGTTTCTAGAGACCGCGAAAGATGTTTTATTGCTTCTGTCCGACATTTTACTCCGTATAGTACATTGTTAGAAAGGTTATTTTCTTGAAACAGTGATAGTTTTACAGCTGCACATGTGAGAGACCACAGTACAGCATGAATTTGGTTCGCGTAGAAATGTAACTGGTTTTGCTGTGACGATGGTTGTCACGTATTCAGAAACAGACAGCGTAAAATTTAATGATGCTAGTGCATACAGGAATACCATATTTTTGTGAGTGAAAACCGAGACGCTTTAGAACAACGAGCCTTAGAAGGAAATCAAACAAGTTCCGGTACAAAATAAATCCTTGCAACAACCTATAATTGCAAAAAGAACATTCCCTCCCATCAGCTAACTTTACTGAACTACCCAATGCGCTAACAATCATGCGCGCAATTAGGTAGGGGACACGGGGAACGTGTCCCCCTCACTTTTTCAGACGGGGGACATAATATGCTATGTTCCCCCCACATTTTTCTCTTTAAGCTTTGCATTTGGAGAGGTTGCAAAAATATAAATGACATTTGTCACGTTTCATGTTAGATGCGTAGCGAAGGCAAGCTGATGATGAAACAGAGTGTTATGTGGTATCACTTATTCTGATATTTTATAAGTTTTCGCTTCGATAAAACAGTTTTTAGCATTTTCCAAGTTTCTAGAGACAGCAAAAGATTGTTAACTGCTCTGCTTCCGTCCGACATTTCACCCTGTGTGGCATCAGTGATTTTTATAATAATCACTGGCTGTATACTGTAAGAACGGTCACTGTCTTGAAATAATAAGAGTTTAACAGCTGCACGTGTGAGAGACCACAGTGTAGCCATGATTTGTTTCGTGCAGAAATATAACTGGCTTTGCTGTAACGTTGGTTGTCACGAAAATTTAAAGATGCAAATTTATAATGTTAAAAAGCTGCATTTGAGGCAAATTTCTGCGAAGTATTTGCCGAAAACAAAAAGCAGAACTACTCTTTTAGTCTTTTAGTTTAGGATTGGCAGTTTTGCAAAAAACTGTCTTCAACAATTTGTAAACAGGATTTAAATCAAAACGTTGGAGCTTCTGGAAATTAGTCAGTAAAGAAAGATTTCGCAATAAAAATATGTTTGGAAATACAAACGTGTAAGAATACATTTTCTACAATAAAGCAAGGAAAATGTAAAAACAGAAATCGAACGGCAGGAGGAACACTGGACGATGGTCTCCGACTTGCTACCACTAGCATTGGTGTTGATAAAGGAAAGATAGTGTCAGAGAAGTCTCCCTAACCCTAAAAGGCATCACACTGATAGGGATTTGTAATAAGTTGCTATTGGCTATTTTGTAACAATTTCAACGACGCACTCACTTATCTTCTTTTTAGTTTCAAATCTTGTGAACCCTGTTGTTTTATACATCATTTTGTCGACGTGGCCCGCAAGTTGTCACGTTTTTGTAAAATGGCCCGTAGATAGGTCAAAAGCAGTTGGACCACGCTGGGCTACACATTTAGCAGGGCCGGTCTTAGCAAGTGCTAGACCCGATTGGAAGCACTTTTGCGGGGCCTCACCTTTGAGGCGGGAAGTGCTAAATAGCCTTATAATGAAAATCACGGCCAAAGAAAATGATACAAACGACATATTGCAAACGTTTCGATAACTCCTGTTATCATCATCAGTGCATTGCAAATTAATAGCTGCACTCTCAAAATCTAGCAGTGCTCTTTCGGGAGCAACCAAAGGATACATTCTTTTTACTTCATCCAACGTGCGGTCATATGCAACTTGCGTCTTGTTCTGTACAGGGCAGTAAATGGCGGCAGGATTTCTGCCAGGAGCAAGTTCGAAATGTATTGTGTACAATTGAAAAAATATTGATGGAGCAACCTTAGATGTTCCGTCTCCTAGCCATAGTTTCGGTCTAGCCAATCCATCTGATAGTACACTTTTGCGTAGCACAATCATCCTGTCGCCGACAGAACCACTCCCATCGCCACGGGTGGGCATTTAGGGGCTTAGCCCCCAAACAAAGCTCCAATTCCCCCCCAAATTGAAACATGAAACACTGTAAATCAGATGTGTTTCAGCCATTTTTAGAATGTCAATCCCCTCCGCACAAAGCCAAAGACCCCCTATTGAAAACTTTCTGTCGACGGTTCTGGACAGAACCGCAGCCACAAAGAATCATATGTTGAAATTTATCTAGAATACTGAATGCCGCATCTTTCGGAGGCGGATAAGATATAGAGCGCGAATCAGACTGCAGCTTCTGACGCTTACTATTTAAAGTTCTTTTCAGAGACATTTTCCTTGGTAGCGCCATTAATACATCAGGCTGCGGAGCTGCGCACTTACTGAGCCTATGACAGCAGTCGCCGTACTGAAACTTCACCCATTGTATCTTTCATTTCAGTAACCACTCGATGCGCTAAGATTACCTTGTTACCACCATGATTGTGTTGAGGATCACTATTGCTTACAATTGCGTCGTTTTTTGTTGTTAACCTTGCTTGACATTTGCTGCTCTGGTAATATTTACAACGCCACTGAATATTCCCATTTACATATTGTCGATGTCTTAAAAATTCATACTGCTTGTGAATTAACGGCGGCTTGCCTTTTGATGTAACACCAAACGATACTTTATTATCATTATCATTAATGTTAAATCAAATCAAAGAAACTTGCCTAAAGGAAGAAACCAGCCAGTTATAGGAATTAGGGCTTGTGTAATTAAATGCGTGCGTGTTGATCTGTCGAGTGATCAAGTGTCTAAGGGAATGAATGTCTCGGTGTTTAGTTGTCTGCGTGATTAACTATCTAGTGATTAAATGTCAGTGATGGAATGACGCGTGATGAAATGTCTGTACACCGATTGATCGCAGGGGTGGATATTAGAATTTTGAGGTCCAAAGCAAACTCTTAGAAAGTGGCCCCAATGCATCGTAAAATGTGTGTTATTTCATGCGTGCAATATATACACCCTTAGTCTTAAAAAGGTGCCATGGCTCCTATATTTGTTGAAGTTATGTCAAAGAAGGAGCCCCTATATTTTAAACTTGCTGTACAGAAACTTTGTTAGCTGAAACCAAGGTAAATTTTTCGTTTTGTCTGGGAATTTGCCTCAGCGTGAAAGTCCACTGTAAATTGTTTCAAGTCGTTTGATTGTAAATTGTTCTTTGCCTACGCATTACAGTTGTTGAGGGGCTCTTTGGCACATAGCTTTTTCTTTATCTTGAAAAACGTATGGCTTGCTTCAGAGCTTATTATATGTGGCTCTTAGAGTGGTTCATAAGCTTTTTAACAAACAATGTACAACCTAAGCACGAAACTCTCGAAGTGGGGCCCGCGGGATCTCTGAAAAAAGGGCGACCGCCTCATTCGCCTCCCCTAATATCCACCCTGATTGATGGGTTTGGAGGAGATCTCAGACGTTTTCAGCTCTTGCTTCTAAGTGACGTTGGCAAGTCTTAGTAGGTAAAATAAAGTCATAATTTGTGATTTAGTTGAAACGCATAGCAATGCTTGTTTGAGAAAAGCATCCTGCTTAGAAAATCTGCAGATATACTATTGTAGGGTTGCCATATCTGTAGAGGCAAAATTCCTGACAGTCTGAATGACTACCTTTCGCGACAACAAACAAAGCTTACACGGCATTTTTCAGCATGTTCTTACAACTCCCAGTCCACTGCAAAACAGCATCACTACCACTGAATAAAAATATCACAGACTTCCTACACAACAGACCAAAAGCGATACAATACAAAAAGGCATGTTTTTCTCTCCCAATTCTGACTATACATATTTTTCAGAGGATCTAATGATACGATCCTCTGAATCTGTCAAAATTCCGATCATTAGAGTATTCTTTAAAATCATTTCCGGACACCAATTTTAAAACCGAAATTCAGGACATGTCCAGAAAATTGCGGACGTGTGGCACCCTAGTCTATTGTACTGTATAAATTATCGTAATAGACCTCGCTACTGCTACCAACGAAGCATGGGCTTAGATAGGGGGAGAAAGAGTCCACGCCCCCCTATAATTTCAAGATTATCTTGTGGTTTTGTGCTTCGAGATGCGGTGTCCCAAAACAAAATACTGTTGCTCCCTTAGTTTGAAATGTTTAGTACCCAAAAAAAATTTGGGCTTACTTTGGGCATACTACGCTACTGCAACAAAGCGCGTTTTTGTAACTGTTTTCGTAACATGGGGGCAGAACAGTGACGCAGCCAGGAATTTTGTTCGGGAGGGGCCAGCTACCTGACGTACGTTCGACTGTTTCTTCCGTTGATTTTTGAACAGCTGAAATTGATATAACGCACAAGTTAAAAATCTTAGTAAGTTTCCTTCAGGGGAGGTCATGGTCTCTTCGGCATCATTCTGGCTGCGCTAGAAAAGATAAAGCGTTTTGTGAACGCCTATTTCGATTGCATCGTCAGCAATCTGAAAATATAAGCAACATGCCGACCTTGCCCCACCCCTGGAAAAATTTCTGCGGATGCCCATGACCACACCAAACCCTGCTTCATTATCAACTCGGCTAGGGGTACCATCTGAGATCTAACTAACATAAAAAAACTCTTCACACAAAACGTGAGAAATGTCACTTTAATTTTTGAAATCTCTCCAGATATAACATCCAAGGAGAAAAATTGGGAGGGACGTGGCATATCACATCCCAACAGACTGAAAAAGTAGGGGGGACACGTCCCCCGTATCCCCCACCAAAAGGCGCACACATATACAAGTAGTTGAAATTCAGTTTAACTGCAGAAAGTTAATTTCATGGTAGTTCCTTTTTCACAGTTTCATCCGCAAGTCCATTTCCTCTTCGCTGCAACACATGCAGTAATTAGGATCACTGCTGGCAGCGCCAGAAATGCCAAAACCAAAGGGAAACCTGCAAAAAATAATTTAGTGAGAAAACTTGTCTGCAAAATTAGTAATGCCAGTAAGAACATGAAGCTGTGGAAATTGGATTCATGTACAAATAAAAGAGAGCTTTTGCATTTTGTGCGTGACAACGACTACTCAAAAAGAAATCGCAATCACAGTTGTTTGTTAATAGTTGTTTGAGAACAAAAACATTTTTAGTTCGTGAGAACAAACACAGGTTAAATCATGGTCTCAAACACGGGGGCGGCCTTTGTTACGTTTTGATAATTTTCAAATAATTAAAATTTATTTGATTCACCGGGGTTTAAAAGGGCTCGGCCAGCAAGCGAAAAAGTTGATTTGTAATTTCACTTATGCGGTAACGCCCAAGAGAGTTTTTTCAAGTTAACTTCACCGACTTTTAAGCTAGCTGGAAACACACGCGTAGCCAGGGAGCAATTGTCCCCTCCACCCAATCCCGGAAATTGAACAAAAATGGTCAGTTCAATCCAGCTTTTGATGTGTAAGTCAACGAAATTGTTCGGTGCAAATTATCGAAACTGCGTAAGAAATCTATCATACTTCCGCTTCTGTTCGGAGCTGTTCGAAGCAGTATGCTTTACTAATTGTCCACGAATAATCAGATGTTATGTGTAGTTTAAACCTGGAGAATTTATATGATGTTACCTTCACCTGAGATTTAAGCTCCGTGTGGTAGGTGGTGATATTGAAATGCAACCTATTGTATCTAACCGTTTGTGATTACTAACTGAAAATGAAAACAAGGAGTAACGCTTTCCGCAGCTGTTTATGGCGCACCGGCTTGCTGTGTTCCACCTGCTGGTTATACAAACTTTATTTAAGTCCATCGCAAAGGTTCCTCTCAGATATCTCCGGTGTGGTACAAAGATTGTATAACTTACCCTTGCCAACAATCTACTCTTTTCGAAAGCACCTACGTTACAGAAAGACACAGGCAAGCAGAATGCACAACTCGGTTTGGATAGAATCGGCGCAACCCTTTTTGACCCTTCACAACCCTTGTTTGGGTTGATACCTTTAGTTTTAAGAACCACCGGCATATATCAACTATACAACCGTTGTGTTGCGCTGCGGCGACAGGAATTTTTTAACTTTATTGCAGGATAGTGGTGATAAATAAATCAAGCAGAACTCAATACCCTCAAGACTTTTCTGCTTCTTTCAAAATTTATGAAACTTCCACAAACCTAATTTCACGCTCATACCATGAACGACTCCACGTTATTGGGTTAAAAATGTCAACATTTGTCATTAGGTCAAAATTAATCGTTGGATCAAACAGATCTTGCTGCAACGTTTTTTCTCCTGATCGAAGTGTTGTTGACACTACAACAGGTATTGATATCCTTTTGCAAATTTAGTTGCAATTCTTCAATAATAAGGTACTGGACGATTCAATTTTGTGTAGTGATAAGGCACGACTTGTGGTCTCACAATACTTGGTTTTGTAAATGCTCAATCCACGATGCATATAGTGTTTCAATTTTTATGATGTTCTTAGGTTTGATTCTACTGTAGTTATTAATGCACTTATCAAAGTATCATCCTGGAAGTTGAAAAACCAAATGTTTTATATAGTAATTTCGAAGTATAGTGCATGACTATGTTTCTGAGGTAAGAACAACACCTGTGGATTAATTATTTTGCACTTGCAAAAGCAGGAAAATAAAGTCAAAATTTGTAATTATTAAAGTGAAAATTTCACGTTTTCAGGTCAAAAATTGTTTGCCCTAGTGATAATCTATTGTGCCTCGATTTTCGCAAAAATACAACTCTATTCGCACTGTGTGTATACTGAGTGGGTCAACCATATGCACGTTTGTTTAGAACAGGACGTTTTAAACTTTTTAGTTCTGAGACCCCTTTTGCAAAGGGGTTTTTCTATGCGACCCCTTCGTGGATAGCCTAGATGTTCATGCTAAGTTTAAACGTCTCAATACAAATCTCAAGAACCATTTTTGTCTTTGCAGAAATCATACCAATGCACACCATCCCCGCAAGAAACTATACAGCAAAAAAACAACCATATAAAGGAAACAGTAAGGCGAAAGAAAATTAACAAAAAAACAATTCAGTTTATAGAAGTTATCAAGTACAACTAACGGGATGGACGTGCTTGATGACTTTTACACAGATCATCCAGGCGTAGATTTATGTAAGACAACAGAGGACATAGGACATTCTCAGCATTGTTCAAAAAGGATCAGCTTTTCGACCTGATGATTATCATTTTTGAGAATGCCTCTTCAGTCTTCACACAAATATTTTGTGCAAAAAGCGAAACGTTTGTGAATGGCTACATCAGAAATGACTGGGTGTTCATTCCTTGCTTTTGCCAAAAATCACAAAACGAATTTTGTTTTGAAAATTCCAATTGCAAACTTTCTATGGGGAGATGATCCCACACACGTGGTACCAATGAACCAAAAAAATTTTTTTTCACTGAATTTTTCAGCCATTTCAAAAAATTAAATTCTATTGATTTTTTGTATGTAGATAGCGGGAGATATGATTATATTCATGCTAAATTTTTGAGATTTGCTAGCTAAACTTTGCGACCTACGACCTGAAACGTAAAAAATGGCTCATTGGTCCAACGTCTGTCAGCAAACTCATCCTGGGCGTGGCAGGGTGTGGCCTGCTGAATTTTCAATTGTGTATGGTTTTCAGATCCAACGTTTCTGAATCAAATTCCGAAGCACTTCTGAAACTGTGTATGAAGCATCAGGTAACTTTAGCCTCAAACTGCTCGGTGTGCTCTCAAGCCACTCAGCCTATCTCCTAAACTAGACCTAGTGTTCTTGGCACAGATGTGCCCTCGTCGTGTCGGAATGAATGCAACAAGGTTAGCATTGGTCAGTACGTTGAAATAGTGATAACGTAACAACGCATAACCTGTTGTGCTTAGTTAATAATTACTATTTGATAGCTCAGACAGACATCCTAGTAGTCTAAATAACTGACAGCATTACCCATAAAAATGCTGTAG
>Ga0210059_1000628_pt1 | contig 46735 bp, 29 predicted proteins | sample Ectturendosymbi2_FD_188042 | JGI IMG/M metagenome (GOLD analysis project Ga0210059, IMG submission 188042) | Ecteinascidia turbinata endosymbiont from Florida, USA - Sample 2 (SPAdes) (version 2) | ecosystem: Host-associated > Tunicates > Ascidians > Unclassified | place: Key West, Florida...
TGCACCCCCCAGGCAAAAATTTTTTTTCGAGTGCAATCTACTAGACTGGCCGATCCGTTTGAGCCGTTGAACAGCTCTCTAGCGCAATCGGCGGAGGAGCTAGGGCGTTGGTAAGGCAACTGAAAACTGCTGTTTTTTTTGCGAAAATCGCCAAAACCACCCAGACGCCAAGGTGTTAAAAGTGGAGATATGCTTTGTTTGCAAACTTGCAGTTTCTCAAGCTTGTTTCCTGTAAGCTTTCAAGGAATCAGTCCACTGGGCTCTGCTTTCATAACAATCGATTTCGTGACTCTATTTGAATAAGACGTAATGTAATGTGAAATTGATTTCCTTAAAAAAATTTGCTCATTGGTTCAATTCCATCACCCTTGTGGAGTCCAGTTACTTGCAGTTTTATGTTCAAAATGTTCAAGTGATTAATATTGTCTGTCAAGCATGCCAATGAACCAATAAAATTATTGTAGACTTGACCTGTTAGCTCTATTTACCTTTTTGATGATACTGGCTATGTTAGTAACACTGTTCGTGACATCACTCATTTGCAAAAGTTTGGCTCACAGTGCCTCCTGATCAAGCAATGAAGCGCTGGACAGTTCACACAATGATCTTTTATCATGCCAACCAGCCCAATTCTACACCATGTCATTGCCCTGGAGCCATCTTTCAACACGCTGTTACAAATTTCTAAACTCTTTATAGTTCCCTGTAGTCGAGGTGTATTCAGCAGATGTGTGTGAATGTAAGGTTTTCATCAGCAGTGCATTATAAAACTAAATCATGTCAAAAGGTGTTGTTATTTTCGTCCAATGCCAGAAAGAAGTAGTTGCACTGCTGTACAACATCTTTCAATTGTGAAGACACGTTGTCACTTAATTCCATCACTGTTCCCTCACAGATTGATGAGATAAAGAAACATCTTCAAAAATCTTGTCTACTTCCTAACACCTTTGCCGCCAGTGTACAAATATATTGTACTTCGAAATCCCGCATTGAGCCGTTATGTTTGCACCACTTTGCAATTCCATAACTTGCCAGTTGGTTGCGCTATCGAGCTACTCAAACCTTCAAAAGACTCGGCAAGACTTCCAGTTTGCAATGAAAATTTTTTTTAGTTTTGGGTTTCTGGTTTTCTGTGGGTGACATAAGTGGCGTAGGTTTAGACCTTATTGGCTGAGGGTATCGGGCCCTGGGCCCCAACTGTAAACGAAGTATTTCACTCAAGTTTTGATTAGAAACTAGGCTAAAATCTGAATCTTTTGAGCTTTTGATTGACTAAAGTTAGGGTAAAAAGCAAAATTTTGGTAAAAGAATCTTATTTGATAATTTTTACCCAAATTTTGAAAATAGCAACCCTTAGTGGATGTATGACAGTGAGACTGGGCATAGATAAGCTTGCACACCACTCAGCAACTCTACAAAGAGCAATTATACCCAAACTTGTTTCACAGTATATCAAACTGAACAACAAATTTCTAAGTTATTTGCCTAGCATAAAACACCTAAAAAACAAAGAAGAACAAGCTTTTTGTGTTTAGAAGATTTGATTTACATAATGCCAGCTGTTGTACTCATTCTGAATGTGGCATGTATCTCACATCTTCTGACATCTTTAGTGGGGCCATACAGAACTTCTGTAAATGCTGGTATTTACAGCACCACATTGGAGACCATTAACTTTGGTGAAAAAATCAAGTAATCCTATATGACATAATCAACTTCAGTTCCATAATGCATTAAAATGTTTCGACAGTTTCTGCATGCCTATTTAAAAAAAATTAGTTTGTTGCAAGTTTCTGACAAAGGCTAAGTTTTGGATTTTCTGGAAACAGCAAAATGTACAAGAAAAATACCAAATTTTTCATACACACCGAGTTCTGGTATTTAAATATGCCAGTGGGTAATGCTGGCACCAATCAAGGACAATATATTTTTGGTTGCTTTGAACATTATATAAATAAGGCTGAAGATTGGCGATACGTTGTTGTATGTGGATGTGTAAACTCAAGTAGATGAACATTGCATATGAGTATATGAGAAACAACTTCAACCGCTATCAGTGAAAAACATTATTTATATATATATATATATATGTGGTGTTAGGTGCTAATCAACAGAGAAAGCACAATATTAATCAGATCACCTTCGACATGTTCAAATGATGAACTACAGTAAAGCTGATTTTTAACACTTTCAGTACCAGGGTTTCCCCAGGGAAAACAGACTGGATATTCGACACTTGGCAGTTTTTGATAGTTTACTACATTTATGCCAACTTCATAAAATACCCTGTAATTGAAGCCAAACAAGTGCTTCATTTGTTGCTTCAATTGTTAATCTGCTATTTCTCTTCATAGTTTTAATATATGAATATATGAACTTTCAAGAGAAAAGGGTTATTGCTGGTATCCAATATGAGCAAAATTTATATGTAACCCCATATCTGTTACGTAAAAACCCATTTCGTATAGGTGTGTATGCTGGTACTGAATGTGTTAATCTTTTCAGATGACCAGTTGATGTGTTTTGGTGTTCAAAACTAGTAAATTGCTGATAAACTTGAATCCAGAATTTGTGACAGATTTTTGCATTCTTATCCAGGATTAAGACATCTCACATCCTACATTCAATGGTTGATATAAAAATTATTAGATAAGACACTGTTGAATCTGCATAATTTCTAATTTTATATACTCTGCAATTTGAAATTAAAAATACATAGTGAGTGCTTTAGCAGAAAAACAATGATTGAAATAAAGATTTTCTGCGATGACATAGAAAAATCACTTAAAATTCATTGACATTTAAAACTAACATTTAGAGATTAACTTCAGCTGTACCCCAAGGCAGTTCTTCAATTAAACAATATATTTAGGTGTTGTGTAGCTTAAAGATCCATTTAATTGATCTTTTGTTTAAAAATTGTCAAAGTGATTGGTTTTTGCAAAAGTTGTTGATGGTTGTTGTTTTTTGAAAAAGGTCTTTTTTACTTCACTTAATTTGCACCAACAATGTAAATAAAGTGATTAATGAACTTTGTACTCCTAGAAGGGTTGAATTTCTACAGAGCTTATTGAACTTCAGTCAACAGCTGAAGAGAGTTTCAAAATTGGATGAGGTTCAGAGAGGTTGTGTTTGGTTCTCTTTATGTAGCTTTTTGTGTTCTACATGTTGGATTAAAGATAGAAGTGAAACATGTGGACCTAGCAATGTACTTGCTGTTGCTGCCAATTACCTCAGAACGTTGTGAAACAACATGTTTTGATGTGACTTGTGAAAAAAACATTACATTGCTTCTTGGTAAAACTGTAAGTTTTCAACTGCCGAATTTTCTTTCCATTGGAACTGATATAACAACAAGTTGGTCATCACAACATTTGGTATATTTATTACACTGTTACCACAAATAGCAAACTATTTGCTTTTTCTTAGTTTTTAAGCAAGGGCACTTGTGAGATGTAATCGGTTTGTGAGACAAGAAATCAGATTGAAAACTAGTCTGCTAACTTTACTGGTAACTTTAAATAGCATACATTATGTATGTACTTGTTTTTAAAGGCATACAATGAAAATATGTTTGCTGTTGCACTGCATTCTGCCTGTAATATTGTGATTAGTTGCTTTCTTTAATATTAGTTTGGTTATTATTAGTGTGCTGGCTTTGCTTTGCAAACAACTGGAAAACATATACTTATGTTCAGGTTTTTTTTTAAGGAAAATGTTAGGTACCTGGTATGGACCTATAAGGACCCGAAAAATTTCTGACTAAATTTCATATAATTAGAGGTTGATTTGAGCGCCATCGTTAGGCCATGGTGATGATGATGATCTGATCGCTTTGTCATTTCATAGGTGAGTCTGATCTTAATATGTATTCTACACAGATATTTCCTGAAATCATGCACATGTTTGTATGATATACTCCTAGCTCAGTGTGTTCACAGCTCAGTTGTGTAAGTTGTTTAATTTTCATATTTATTTAACAGACATAGCGATTCATTAAAAGTAGACTACAATAGACTTAAACAAAAAAATTGACCAGTCTATTGAAGTGTCACCCCGCGAGTAGAAAAGGAGCCACATATTATCGACCCCACGGATTAGTAGACGCATGCAATGTGTCTTTTGTATTATGTGTAGCAAAACATCCATTATTACCATTTTACAATATGGATTGCAGTATCTGTTCAGATATTTCCCTTAATAATTTTCTCTGATTTTAGGGATCTGATTTTCAATTCTAAGGACCCAAATTGGGTCCCTAAAACACTATAAAAAACCCTTCCTACATTAGACCCTCCGTGCAGACACACTATGGCAGATAGTTACAACTGTGATATCAACCAAATTTGAATAAGGACTGAAAATGCGTTCAAAAATGTTAACAAGTTTCCCTGTGAAATAAACTGCAATCGATTTACTTGCTGCCATCATGTTTACAACAACGGAAAAATACATGCAAGTTTTAATCATCACAGAAGTGTGAAAGCAGGGAAATTCTTCAGAAGCTTGCCACCAGGCAAAAGTTTGTTTTGTTGTTATCAACCAAAGCATTCCCCAATTATGTTAATTTTTATGCGCAACCCTAATTCAATACAATGACATCCTTATAAAGTTAATTGTTCATCTAACTTTTCCTGGAGTGCTTGGTTTCAGAAGTACAGGAATAGCTGAGTCTGCTAATAGGGGTAGAATCTATATCACAGCAGCTTTCAGTAAACCAAGCAAAAATATGTTTACTTCTTATTTTGCATTTAAAAGTTTTGGTATTTTTATGAAATTGTGTTTTATCACATGCACAACATTTCCTCTCTGTTTTAGTTTATCTTTTGGGTTTCCCAAACCAAACATAGTAAGGGAAAACATCTTATGTCAATTGAATCTTAGCACCTTGAGAGCCGGTTTACCAATATATCGTACCTAAATTTCGGCCTAAAACCAGCAGTTTTCGGTTGCCTTACCAACGCCATAGCTCCTCCCCCGATTGCGCTTGAGAGCTGTTCAAGCGCTCAAACGGATCGGCGGCCAGTCTTCTGGTCTACACTCGAAAAAAATTTTTGGTTGGGTTTGCGGATTTTTTTGAGAGCGACGTCATAAGTGAAGTAGTTTTTGGGTCATTTTGGCTCATGTTACCTAACCTAGGGCCCAACCGCTAAGCCAAAGTATTTCGTTGAAGTTTTCATTGGAAACTAGGCTCAAGTCCAAGTCCCTTGAGCCTTTGATCGACTTTCTAGTGTTTCTGGTTCAAAAGTTATGATCTAAAATGAACGAACTAATTAATTATTTAATTAGCTAATTAGTCAAATATTTTTATTACTTTAGATCAGGGGTTCCCAACCTTTCTCTTGCCATGTACCCCTTCAGCTTTCTGAGAGATGAGCATGTACCCCTTCAGCACTTCAGCAGATAAGCATCTACCTCTTCAATATTTCGACAGATGAACATGTACCACTAAAATGTCTTGATTTTGTCATGATTATTCATAGATATATTTAACAATAAGCATAGAATGATTTAAAAAAATAGTATTTATAGATATATGTGGATATTTGGAAATAAATAATATGTAGATATATTTTTTCATCCTCTGCTAACCTTGAATGTACCCCTTCGGATAGGCAAATGTACCCGTGGGGGTACATGTACCCCAGGTTGGGAACCTCTGCTTTAGATCATAACTTTTGAACCCGAAACCCCAGCTAGTCATCCAAAGTATGAAAAGACTCGGATTGTAGCCTAGTTTCCACATAGAAGTACTAACATCTAATGGTTGGCACCCAGGGCCAGGTAAAGTGGGCCACGGTGGCCTACAAGTCTTCCATTTATGATGTCACTCACAAAAAATCCGCACACCCCAAGCAAAAAATTTGTTTTCGAGTGCGGACTAGAAGACTTGCCACGTCTTTTGAGCCTTTTACCGAATATGTAGCAAATATGTATTCTGATACCAGACCAGAGAAATTCCTGCGCAAAGCCACGTGTGATCCTGTTCTTTTGGCGCGAGAATTCCTGATTTCGGCCGGATGCGATAGTGTTAAAGCACAAAGCTGAATTTGAAAGCAGCATACCAAGTTAGCTTTACAAAATTTATTAATACTTTATGATAAGAGTTAGATCAGAGATGGCCAACTTGTCTTCGACTGGGATTGACTAGCAAATTTCTTGATAACTCACGATCGACGGTTGGTAATAAAGTCACATGTATAAAATGTCATAAAATGCAACTTTTTTTACTTTTGTGTACTTTCTGAAATATTGAATGAAAAATGTTGCTTTTAGGTATCTTGTCAATTCAATGCAAAATCAGGCACGATCGATCAACTGACACTCAGCGATCGACTGGTCGATGTGGGCGATTGACGTGTTGACCACTCCTGATTTAAATAAACATGCACAAGCCTTACCGCAAATGCAGTGAAGTTCAACACATTTATAAATTGTTCAGAACTAGGAAAAATTGGAGCTTTGTGCTAGTAAAGACTTCATACCTCATATTTTCTTGATGGAAAATGCTGGTATTAGAGCATAGGTTCCCAACCTGTTTTGAAGCTGACACCCCTTTCATAAAAATACAGTGGCGTTTGCATCCCCATGTTCTGAAAAAACATAGAAATCACAAAAACAGTTTGATTTTGCACTTTTGCAATTACTACTCATAATACGTAGGTCTACTGACAACACAATCGAGAACACTCAGCTATCTCATACCTTACTGCTCATTAGAAACAAATCTAGTGACGTTTTGCTGCTTCTCTGAAATTACCTGCTCATTCCTTGTTATGTTGATCACAGCCAAGCACAAATGGTTCAATAGTTCAAAGAGTTCTGATACTTTTTCAAATCAAATAGAGAGGAAAATTTATGTTTGCACAAATAAGTTGTTGCAAAGGGCATAAGAATAAACAGGGCTTTTGTAACCTACTCAATTCTGGCAACTTTGCATGGTGGAGCACCAGAAACTTTCAGGTTATGTATCATCAAACAACAATCTCTGCTTAATTCCACCATATACATTTAACACCTTCGGTGCGGTGTGAATTCCACGCGATTATTTAGCAGGCGCGGGTCGTTTTTTAGGTTGTTTTCATCCAACAGCTATACTCAAAATTAAATTACTCAAAAAGTACTTGCTTGATTGACCTCAAATTTTCGGGTGAGATGCATTTTCACAAAAAGAAGATTCTTCTAAAATTTGGTTGCAGAAGACCAAGCATGTTAAAAGTTATTGCACCCTACTCAACAACTACTGAACCCAAATTAGCGTGTTGCCAGCCACGCGCACAAACAATTTCTCTGATGTGCCGGAACAGAGTCCTGCTCCTCGATTCAACAAATATTAACTCACAAAGTTGTTGATGTTTTAAATTCAAATTTTCAGGCAAAATGCATAACAAGCTGAAGATAGTTCTTATAAATTTTGGCTGCACAAACTTTAGTTTTAAGAAAGTTATGGTGCTTCACACAACAACTGCTCAACCCTGCTGTATAGGATAAAGTTTAGTAGCCTACGCGTGTCTGTAGTTACGAAACGAAAGTACCTAACTCTGAAGTTTTTCGTTAGAATTACTTCAAATTTTCAGAGATGATGAGAATACGTATGAATGTTATATGTGGAAGTTTTCTGTGCACCAATACAACTAAAATAAAGTTATCCTTATACACGCTAAGTGTTTTGCAAAAGGTGTTGTGGCCTAGGCCTAGCAAACTGTTGCTGGCTATGAAACTGCATAACTAAAAAAGTTCTTGCTGATATTACTTGAAATTTTCAGGGATTATGCGGGTAGGTATGGAGAACATTGTTGTAAATTTTCATTGCAACTGATTGAGTACAAAAAATGTAATTGTGTGTTACCAAACAACTGTTCGCACTTAACGTTTTTGAAAAAGTCTTGTAGCCTAGGCCTAGCAAGATGGTTTGCTACCAAACTTCATAACTCAAAAAGTTTTTGGTAAATTTGTATGAAATTTTCAGCATTATCGTGTCTTGATATGAAGAACATTTTTGGAAAATTTTGTTGCAAACAAACTTATCGCCTTGGCGTTTATATACATCCATCCGCACCTGGCACATTTGATTGAATGACACATTCTGCACCGTGTGCATTTGAACGTATGACGCATTTATGCGTCAATCAGCGCCGAAGGTGTTAAACATCACTATGTGCTTACAACTGCATCGCCGGCCATCTTCAGTGTGGTAGCCGCAGTGAAACACGCATTTAGAAATTTAAATTGTTAAATTGGTATGGTTAGCTGAAATGAATAGGCTGATTAGGCTGCATGTTTTTTGAGTAATAGCACATGCAAGTGCAATAAATCTCGGTTCTTTTAAAAATTTGCGTATCCAAGAACATTCAAATTTACACCCTCAAATTGTATTTCGGACCCCCAAAATCTTGTATCAGACCCCCAGGGGTTTGGGAACCGCTGTGCTAGAGTCAGTGAAAGCTTCCTTTGCACAAGATTAGGGAATTGTTTACAGCGTGCCATAAATAAAATAAATGTGTTACTTATGATTATTAGATGAGACTAAAATATTTTTATTATTCATATGCTTTTTAAAATTTAAAGGCACTCTGAACGTCCTATTGAAGGTACATCCATAGGTTGTCAGTTGAATAAGGAAAGGTTTGTTTTATGCTAGACAGACATCATAGATTGAATTTAAGTTTGTGTTTTGCTGTTAAAAAGTGTGGTTGTTAACCAGTGAGTTGTATATTCATAATTCAGTGTGATAAATCTTTGTGAAAACCTGCTATATTAAAATGGTATGGTTTGCAAATACAAAATTTTTGTTGGAATGTAAATGATAGAAACTGGCTTCTTGAAGCTCTTGTTTATGGAGTGTATAAGTTTTTGATTTAGGGAGTGTAGTTTACTCTCATTATCTTACAAAATATTAGCATTATGCTATTTCACCATATGTTGGTACTTTTTGAGTGGGTGGCAATTATCTGTGTCAACAAAAACAGGGCAGCAGAAATGTACATTTTATTTGTTTCTAATGAAAGTAAGTCCTTTTTTTGCCTTTTTATTCTGACTGAGAGCAAAAGCATATAATTTTTTTTTCCATAGAATTACAGACATTTACTCCCCTCACAAATCTGTATTGAACTTCTATATATAAGTATAATCTATGATTACCTAGCCCAAACCTTATGCCTGAGTGAATAGAGTGTATCAGATTTGTCACATATATTTCGTCTTTATTGCTGTGCAAAGATCAGAACTCCAAAAAAATGACAATGTCAATGCAAAATAGATTAACACGTTGAGAGCCGGTCTACAGTATATTCGTACTTCGATTTCGGCCTAAAAAACAGCAATTTTTGGTTGCCTTACCAACGCCCTAGCTCCTCCGCTGATTGCGCTAGAGAGCTGTTCAACGGCTCAAACGGATCGGCTAGTCTAGTAGATTGCACTCGAAAAAAAATTTTTGCTTGGGGGGTGCCACCCAGACGCCAAAGAGTTAATAAAACCAGGGTTTTGTTAAGGCGTTTCAGGGATCTGATTCGGGTCCCTAGAATGAGAGAAACCGGGTCCCTACAGGTCCATACCAGGTACGTAACATTTTCACTGAAACAAACCCTGAGAAGACCATTCTTAAATTCCAAATAAATTAGTTGCAACAACTCAAATGTGTAGTTTTTGTTGCATCAGGACTGGGTGTATAATTACCAGACAAAACTAAACGGCTGCATTCTTGATGTTGAGCTTTCGAAGAATCTCCCTGCCATGCTCTGCTTTCATAACTTTATGGTGATTCTGCTGCAACTATCCGCATTTCAGTGACAATCCACTACAAGGGTAAAATAAGCTAAATGTGCGTGCAAAGTGTTTTTCAAGCAATTCAATTTTGCATTCATATACACACCTTCAGTCCTGCAAAAATACAAGCAAGAGTTTGCTGGCAAAATACTGAAAAAATTTTAAAGCAAGATTCTGAAAAAGCACGCAACCTGTGGTTCAGAACACACTATGACCATTACGCTGTTAAAATCACTAAAGCTAAAGAACTAAAACTTGCACCAAAAATCAAGTGTTTGATTTAAAGCAGCCACATTGAGTGAGTCATGCCAGCAATGTTTGACTGCCTGTGGCCTGCACAGCTAAAGCTGTATTTATCAGGATTAGAATGAATAAGCATTTCTAAAGCTGTATTTATCAGGGTTAGAATGAATAAACACAGAGTTGTGATGGGTGCTTTTTGCCTTCCATCATAATGTGCTACATGGCGTGAAAACAAAGCATCACATCTCTAAAGTTCGTTCGTGTCGATGTAACTCAAAAATGGTAACTATTGCAAGCGAGCTGATGCGATCGGAAATCCCGAGCGGCATGTGTGCAATGCTTCACACCGCGTCAGCAAGCAACAATAGAGATCATGCTCACAATCTCTCTTCGCGTATGCTAGTCATCATGTTCAATTGTTCACACGTTAATATCGGCAGAGCTACCATGTCACAATCTCTCTTCGCGCACGCTTGTCGTTATTGTTAGCAAGCACCATCAACTGTTCACCAGGTTCACAAGCATTATTAGAGGTCACTCACAAAGATAACTCCATCGGGATCACTCTATTATTGCTTGTTCGCGACTCGTATATGTATGGTGTTGTTCTTCACGCACATCCCGTTCGTGGTGAATCACACAATCAACACAACACCACCGGAGAGGTTGCAGCAACATCCCCTCCTGTTTACAACGAACCGCGCCGATCGCACGTTCTTTGTGTGAAGGCTGAACTCCGCATGACCTTCACATCCTGGTCGCAGCACCATTTTGATGCGATCCGAAATCCTGAGTGGCATATGCACAATGCTTCGCACCGCGTCAGCAAACAACAATAGAGATCATGCTCGCAATCTCTCTTCGCGTACGCTAGTCATCACGTTCAATCGTTCACACGTTAATATCGGCAGAGCTACCACGTCCCAATCTCTCTTCGTGCATGCTTGTCGTTACCGTTAGCAAGCACCATCAACTGTTCACCAGGTTCACAAGCATTATTAGAGGTCACTCACCAAGATCACTCCATCGGGATCACTCTATTATTACTTGTTCGCGACTCGTATATGTATGGTGTTGTTCTTCACGCACATCCCGTTCGTGGTGAATCACACAATCAACGCAACACCACCGGAGAGGTTGCAACAGCCAATGAAATACTACTGATTCTCATACCACCTGGGGGGCTGCATAGCACCATGAAATGCACCAGCAATTTAACTGAACCTACAGTAACTCACCACTTTAGGAACTACAGTAACTAAGGAGGAAATTTAGGAACTAAAGTAACTCACCTCTAGTGTTTGAGCTCACAGCTACCAATTTACTACAGTAGAACTCGTCTAATTCGTCAATTTGCTTAATTCATCACTTTTTCGTCAGTCCTGGCAGAATCCCTATCTTTTGTGTACATTTCTGTTTGCCTAATTCATCATCGTCTAATTCGTCAATTCGTCACCTCTTTCTATCCCTGAGAAGTGTTTTGTTTGTCTAATTCGTCAGTTACAATTTTGCTTTGGGTGTCTAAGCAGCTAGGACGTGTGGGAATTCAAACAAATTAAGGATCTTTATCTGAGAATTGCTGCGCCTCGAAATTTGTTTATCGAATTTATACACGAGGTGCAAAGCGTGACCTGACTCCCCATTGAGAGAACACGGAAAAGTTATTAAAGAATTGAAAGGTGCTTGATTAAATGGGGGAGTCCAAATAGAGCAGAGGAATTAATTGTTGTATTCAACCATAACGTCATAAACTTGTATTTTACTGCAAATAAGAGCACTATGTATGTATACATGTTACTATGATAAAGTATACGAGCTTCTATGACGAGTTTTCACCTGTTTGCATAATTTGTCACTTTGCCTAATTCATCACTATTTTCTAATTCCCTTGAAGTGACGAATTAGGCAAATTCTACTGTATATTGTTAGCACACATGAATGTCATTTGCGGAATGCCTTATCTTTCTGCAAAGTGCTGACTTTATCTGATGGTTGATTCACATTTGTTGAGATGTTTAGTACCTAACCTAAATCATAACTGTGACTTTGCAAGAACAGAATGTAGCTTAATGTACTATATGCCCTTGATCCCCAGTAGAGAAAATGTGGTGTTGGGTTAATATTGATCTATTCTTCAAGCATAATTTGGCCCAAGTCAGTTAGTTGACAAAAAATATAGACTACTGTACCTAAAATAGGTCTTGAAAGCCAACATGTCACTAATAAAACACAACTCCGGTCAGGTAGTTCAACTTTTTCATTTAACATGCACTGTGTATTGCAGGAGCCAGTAAGTGATTCAGTAACATGGTGCCACAAATAACATGAAAATAAATTTAGAAAAAGGCTTTTCAATACTTAAAAGGATTGGTGAAAAGCCAACTCGAGCACAGCATGCACTGTCAGTTATGCATGGCAAAAGTTGACTCAGATCCCTCATTTGAAAATAAAATGCTGCTGAAAGTTCTGAAGTGAAAGTAAATAAGCTACTTTGTTTGCAAAAAGACACATTAAAACTTTCTCTGAACGGCTTTGTGTTAGCAGGAAGTGGTGGCCTCACGAACGCAAACTGCTAAAAATTGTTAGCAGCAGCACATTTAACCTTAGTGGTAAACAATTTTTACATCCTGTTTGATGTACAGCCATCATTTAGTATTGTATAGATCAGGGGTTCCCAAACTTTCTATGGCCATGTACCCCTTCAGCATTTTGACAGAACAACATGAACATCTAAAATTTTTTATGACAAAAAGACTGAGGAAATAATAAAAATATGTTGACCAATAAGCACATAATGATTTCTGAAAGTAATATTCACTGATATATGTATAAATAATTCGAAATCAATAATGTATAAACATATTTTTCCCTTCTATTGCTAAACTTTATTGTACCCCTTCAGATAGGCAAATGGTACCCCTAGGGATACATGCACCCCAGTTTGGGAACCCCTGGTATAGATAATGATGACAAATATGTGCACTGTTGTTTTCTCCAAGTGTGTTGGTGATTATAATAAGTGTTTATTTTGAGGAAGACCTGAACTTTTCATTTGTGCTTGGATCTGTGTTGGTCTACCAACAATTAGAAAACATCAGAAACAAGAACATACAGTATTTACTCCTGTGTTGATTACTTCATTTATCAGCAACAAGCAACATGGTACATAAGGGGAAAAACAACATGAAGGCCTTTGGATAAGGTTTTGGAAAGGATGGCTGAGCCTGTACAGGGAAAACTTTGCTTGACCCTGCTCTTGACTGTATACTTCAGTACTTGCTGTACTTGTGGTTCAAATTCCTTTCTGTATCATGAAAGCTGTATTTTTATTATGTATAGGAACTATAGCTGTAAAGAAAAGTATGAACAATGATAGGTTTGTTTGCTGACTTATAGCTGTCCTTCAAAATGGGCCCAAATCTTTGATTTTCAAATTTTGCTGGCATCACAACAATTCCCACCCAAACAAATATGAACAAAATAACTGTTATTGAACAGTACCTTAATTCAAACTAATTAGTTGCAGATTGTCACAACCTTTTGACAAAATCTAGCTAACATGCTGTTTATCAAAATTGATGCTGAAAAATTGTCATTTCATGTTAGACACAAGGATGTAGTGCCAACAAAAAAGATGTGGGAACGCATCCAAAAAATAGCCATTTTAAGACAGCTTCCAACTCACTTTAAAGCAAAACGTGAAAAAGGTGTAGGAATGCTGTTGCCACATGTTCCTGCCCCACTGCACCCCTCGTTAGGTGATTGAAGTGACTTGTGTAGGGACCAATGTTTTGTTGAAATATGATAGATTTGGTAAACAATGCACGGAGTTGCTTTAGATTCTTATTGCAAATAAAACAACCAGTGATCGAAAACATTGTTTTATTCGACGTTTCGGCTTATGCGTAAGCCATAATCACGAATAAATAAAATGTGACACTGTGACAGTAAAGGAAAAAATAAAGATGCAATTTTAAGGCATCTGTACTGTATTGCGTCATGTAGACCATTATTTGTTAAAAAGCAGTTTTTTTTTCCTTTAACTGTCGCATTTCATTTATTCCTGATGATGGCTTACACATAAGCTGAAACGTTGAATAAAACAATGTTTTCGATTATTGTGAATGTTTTATTTGCAATACTGATAGATTGTTTTTTTCTTAACCTGGATCTATATCCGATAATTTTCAAATACTGTTGACTGGCCAGTTAAACTATAGTTAGTGTAGTGTTTCATGATATGTCACTTTGCAAAACTTGTCAACTACTGAGCTAGAACACTACTTAATAACTGGCATAGCCTAAGAATGGAAAGATTCAGGTTTGATTTCGCTGTTTTTCATATTTGTTCACCACTTTTCGCTTGCAAATATTTTGAGAATACTAAAGCAAAAGGTGGAAAATTTTGATCAATGCTATATAAAAAATGTCCAGCCAAAATGAAAAATTATTGAAGATGCTATTGCAAATGACAAATGCAGACATAAGAGTACAGTTTTCAATCATTACCTACGTTGTAATCTCTGGGTTTGCTTGGAAATTATGAATGCAGAAAGATGTGGTTATAAATTTCAGTATTTTACAAATGGTTTGTGAAGCCGGCTAATGTGGCATGTTCTTTATAACTGAGTTACATGCTTCAAGAACAGTGACTTTGTTGAAGAATCATCAGTGAGTTTGCAGAAAGCAAGTGTTGTTTGGACCTTGCATTATGTTTTAAATTATGTTTGGTGCATTTTTAACAAACTATAGAGGCAGTGCAACAAACACTTGCGTTTAGCTTTATTACGTCTGGTTGTGGCACATAATCAGGCAGTTACAATCATTTTTAAATACTATTCCTACTGGCATTGTATTTCCCTTCTCAATTGTTCATGTGGCATTTGTTTAGGAGCAGTCTTCCCAGGTGGCATTTGTAAAGATCATGGTTGTCCAAATGTCCATGGGTGGGAATTGTCATTCGAGCCAATTGTCCAATGTTAGTTGCTTGCACATTTTTTTGTGAGATGGAGGATTTGCAATTGAGTATGTAATGTCATTAACACCACAAATTTGAAATGTAAAATTGGTTTGCAATTTGGTGTTGACTTTTGAAAGTTTCTTAAAATATGTAAAATGTTGTAAATATCCTAAACTGCTTTCGGTGTTAAACTTTATTAGTTTTGAACAGAGTGAATCTTGAAGTCTTGCAAACTTGTGTAAGAAACAATCATGTAAACTCATAATTTAGTTGAACTGACAACAAGTGTTTCATCATCATAACTTATGGATATAAGTTTGGAATACACCAGCATTCACCAACAGTGAATCTTGTTGTCTCAGACCTTTTGTTTTTGAACCATCCATCTAAATTTTGTCGAAAGCATTGTTTTGGTCTTAAAGATCATTAGAAATCAAGCAGGTAAATTATCAAAACTAATTAATGAAATCTGACACATTCCAAGTTCATTTCGATGAGTCATGATATTAATTTAAGATTTTATAGTTGTGAAAAGCCATGAATTGTAGAAAACATTTTGTAGATAAAGTCATTCTATTTGAATAAGATTTCAGGACTGAAGATGTGTAGTGTTACATGAAATCGATTGCCTACTTAAAACTTTGCGAATGGATTCAACTCAGTTGCCTTTGTGGAGACTAGTTACTTGAAGTTTAAGGAACTATTTCAGTAAGTTTTGTCTTTCGCAGAGCGTTTGACATTTAACTTATTAGTGTTGGCAGCAACAGAGGGAATCCCTGAATTCCTCCCCTGCAAAGTTGCTCAGCAGTAATGACTCACTTATCGCTTTTTTTTTAAATCACACAGAGCAAATGTAACAGGTCATGGACTTCTTGGCCACAAAAGTCAATTTGCATGTAAATACTAAACTTTGTGGATATTTGCCGAATCATCAGTATTATACTTTGAAAAATCTCAATAGAAATAACGTTTCACACTGCTTTATGTGTATTAAGTGTGGTCAATTCATGTTGCAATAACCATTATGAACAGCTTATCTATAAAGATGCCTTGATTTGAACCTTGCCCAGATCTTAGAAGCTGTGCAGAAACGGCAACTCGTTCATTTATTTTAGTTCAAACTATTGCTTGTAAAAATTGCTGGCATCCTTTGCTTCAAACAAACGGCTCATTTTATGATATCATGTCTGAGCTGACTGCTACATAGAGTTGGCAGTTTTGTTCCCCAATTAACACACTTTTTGTTGACCTTGTTTCGCATGGCCAAAAATCTAAGCTAGCATATCCGATTTACAGTTCACACAGTTTATACTTCAGGTTTGTAACTAAGTATAAAGCAACTTGAAAACTTGAACAAATTGTTTTGCTTTCATCAAGCTTTGTTTTATTGATCAATGTTTTATCTTTGCAGGTGAGCAAGAACTGAGTGTACTACTCGCAACTGATCTGACTCAATCAAAAAGTGAGAATGCGGACACTTCTGATGTTCTTGGAACCAAGCAGCCTGTTTCTATGGAAACTGATGTTTCAGACACTTCAAAATCAACCATCGTCAAGACCAAGGATCCAGCTGTGGTAATTTGTAGCTGCTCTTGATTTACTGATTGTTGAAATTTCAGTATAGTGCAGGGGTCTGTAACCCGCATGTGGCCCGCTAGGGCGTTTTGTGCGGCCCGCGATGGATTCTGGGAATTTTTAAATAATTAGCATTTACGTTATATAGTTTATTCACCGGTGTCTAAAAGTGCTCGGCTTGAGAGTGAACAAGTTCCTTTCAAATGAACGTAGAGACGGCTAGAAATGATTTGCCAAGAACTTATGATACCTTTCGCAGGATATATGATGTAAAAACTGTTTCTAGTAAGGTTCCCGTACCGCCATTGTTGCGTTAGCGTCATGATGCGGTCCGCGGGTATACTCATAACGCGGCCCTCGTGTTAGTTTATACGTTCTCATTTGGCCCTCGGAGCAATTTGAGTTTGAGACCCGTGGTGTAGCGGGTTTGGAAGTGCTGGCACACTTGCTGATTTGATGTTTGCTTGGTTAAGCATTTCCAAAAGGCATGAAAGTTTTGATTTTGGCGCTGGTGAAATCAAAATAAAACAAGCAGTTAAGTTGCATTGAAAATGCCAAGAGAAAATGAGACGCGAAACAAAAGGTTGCGATTTTCTGATGGGCCTTGTGCTTATCTTTATACTAATGCAAAATTCATTCACAAGGTTACGGGAATGTCCGCAGGCACCTACTGAGTGCCATAAAACAGCGCGAAGAACAATCACAAGAGAAATATAAAACGTGACTTACGGTAATGTCGGGCAAAACGGTCATGGTCCATACAAAACTGTGTCATACAACGGCAAACTAAAATTAATTGTTAATATGGCATTTTAATTTTACAGGGCACTTCTGGGAAATGTTTGAAATACAGCTTGTTTTTGAGTCAAGGATTTAATCTATTGTTTTCAAAGATTGTTTTTCAAATTTTATTTTCACATTTTTCTGGTGTGCGAGTGCAAATATGTCTGAACTTGGATCAACGGCTGTTCAGATTGTTGATAAATTTATCAACACAGTCAATGAGCATGCAGTCTGGGATGTGGCGCAAAACAACGTGTGTGCTAGCTAATACCCGTAATAATTAAAACAGCTGAAAACAAAAGCGGCTGTTCATGTTAATGACAATTACACCCATTCTACTTGTTTAAAACGATTGATAGGAGTCTCCAGAAAGTAGCTGTATGTATTGTGTCTACTTCCTTCGGCATCTTTTTTGAATCAAACTTTTATACGTCTTGCACAACTAGTTTGATTTGATTGACATGTTGGTCGCATTAGCGTGTCTGGATCGAAGTTTTAACATTGCCGTGCAATACGTTATTTTAACAACACTGACTCGAGTCATGTTGAGCTTGGGTTGATAGAAACAATGTGTTTGAAACCTGACTCACTGAACTTTCAGCTCGATTCTCAAGTGTCAGCGTAGAGAAAGTGACAAACCTTGATAAACTTTCTTCAATGTTGTGTGAATAAAGCTTCAAAATTTTGAAGTTTCACAGGCTTCTTAAACTGTAATATGGTCTTGTTTGAAGTGGACTAAGGGCGTTTGTGTTGCTCTGTTGGGAAAGTGGTCTCTCTTGCGACGGGTTGGATCTAAAGCAGTGGTGCTCAAACTTTTTGGCTCGTGGGCCACACTTGTCTTTCAGAAACCCTTCGCGGGCCACAAGAATTAATAATCTCAATAAAAATTATGTCAAAAATTCTCTGAAATGATTCAAGTGTAAAGTTTTCTTTCCAATGAAAATTGCTTCGCGGGCCACGGTTTGAGCACCACTGATCTGAAGCCACGGATTTTTTCGTGTGTAATGTAAATAAGGCAGTGGACAATAAATGATTTCGATGTGTTGGTGAAGAAATTTCCAGTCTGATTTATGTGTTTGCATTTGCTACTTGCACTGTACATATCGAAATGACGCGTCGTTGTAGCTGCCGCTTGCTAATGCTTCTTTGCGTAGGGCAGAATGGTGATCTTCCCCAACTACATTGTGAAATGTAGTTCCTGCGCTTTAGTCAGTTTGCTTTGTTTTTTTCAACAGGTCAGTGCAGCTCTCGCTGCGCGCATAAAGTGCATCAAGCCTGTGTTGACTGTTGCATCAAAACTGGGTCGTTCTCTGGCAGAACTTTTTGCCTTGTTGGTCAAGCTGGCTGTTGGCAAACCAATTCGACAACGATATACCAGGTAATACTGTTTGGTGATGTTTATTGTCCTACATTAACTTTGGCAGTTTTTCGTACAATAACGAGAATGTTTGTGCACGTCGTTGAATTGAAAGGGGCTGTCGGCAAATTTCAACCGAATTAGCCAACTGCAGTCACAGTACGACACGCCTGTTTCACACCCTGGAGGACGCGTTTTCTTTCCCTGTAGATGCGACAGATTACTTATGATGTTTTTTTGCGTCATGCAGCATAGTAAGTTGTTGTAAGCAAGGTAACAGACTTGTGAGGGAGGACAACCTGTTTCCGTCATATACAGTGCATCAAATAGAAAAATGATGTCAGCCGTGCGAAACACTGAATGGTTGAAGGATATGGTATGCATTCATTACATTATGTTTTTTGTTGTAATACCATGATGGTTTTGCCGCGCAAAGAAGCGTTTTGTGTCTCCCGTCAACTAACAACACTTGAGTAATGCAAGGTGCAGTGTACATTTGTCTTTGCTGCTTTTTCAGCTATTGTTATTTGAACCCATGTGTTTTTTTGTGGCTGGGTGCCTGCAATTACTCTAGGTCGAGAAACGTGATGTAGCTGACAGACATTATGCGCGAAATTTCGCTTCCATGTGGCTGTGCTCTTCCCGGATCAATCGAAATAACGCGCATGCTGCTTTAAAAGCTTGTTTTGCGAACACGTTAGCAATAATCGAGGTCGAAAAACAACCACATAATATTACCATGTTATTGGCAAGACGTTCTGCATGGCTGTCTAAATCTTGTGTTTGGGTTACTTGGAAGATGATGTAATCAAATTGGGTCAGCGTATTCCTAGGGGTTGTTGAGGAGTTCCGGGGTGGCTACTTGTAGCCTTGGAGTTAATATGGGTCGGTGTGCTCAACAACACTGAGTTGAATTTTAGTTTGGTGCAGATGCATGTATATACCCAGTATGTTTTAAGATGTTTTGACTTTTGAGGGACCGAAACGGTCTCTCACATTTTTCCAAAGGTCTCTCAAAATGCAATAAAACCTCATTGCATAACCATCACCAAAATACACTAAAACCTCGCTTTATGACTATATTGGTATTCAGATGAAATAGCTGAGGTCTCTCAAAATGTCTTGAGAGTTCAACAAGGCCAAACCTTAAAATCGATGTACATACCTGCATGGCAATTGCCATTAATTGCCAACATCACCACTAGTTTTTGAGGCAATAAGGCATTTTAAAGATGATGGGACGCTGCAGGTGAAGAAGCAACATGTTGACATTCCCTGCGCAACGGTTTTTTCTTGGCAGAAAATTTTTTCGAACAGGTGTCACACTTGATCCGCATTGTGCAACGCCATTTTTTGCCGCTGACTACTGTTGTCATTATAGTTTCATCGGAAAGGCAAGGAGTTTAAACGGTTTTGCGAAGAACTTTTCTTCAGGGTGGTATTTTCCCCAACCAACACGAATTGCGTGCAGTCTGTGTTTTGGAAACTTCATGACCGAATGGACTGCTAGATTTTTAAGAATACAAACTTAAAAAACAGTGAGAATTTCCCCCAGTCTGTATGAATCTACACTGCGATGAAAAGCTTTTCAGCGTGTGGTCACTACCCTTTGCTATATTTTACCTGTTACGACACAGTCCAATTAGACAAACAACCTACCGTAACTATTATGCGCAGAACATCAAACCTTCAGTTATAAAGATCGTGCAACATGATTATTCAGCAATTGAGTTCACCTTATATTCTCAGTCTGTTCAATTTGCGGTTTATAGGTCTCCCAGCGGTTCAGATTTAAACCGATAGGGTGTACAAAACTACGATATGCGAACAACCGGCTGTGAAAAAGAGACTAGCCGCAACGGCCGTTGTAAGACATCTGGAATCATCACTTAAACTTGCATCACGAAAAGGTGGCACTGCCGTAGATTTACCATTCACAGCGGTTTTCGGAAATGTTTAATTTCAACAAAACCATACATACATTTTGCCCAAATTCTTTTTGTCTGGCAGTATCCTGGTGCGTCGGAAAAGTTTTCGACACAGTAGGCAACACTGTCGCTTAATCGGCATATTGGAATGGGAAGTGAAATTTAGCCTACGTCCACCAACTGTACTGCAGCTTTCAGTCAGAAACAATGTGTCCAACTTTTTCATATACTGCAGTGTAACCAACGTGGGGCTCAAGCCCCGCATTGGGGCAATTTTATATTGAAGGGGGGCAATTGTAGAATGAGTTTCAATAGGGGATTTTTTTAATCGGTAAAATGCATGCATAAATTTTTTTATTCGAACTTCTTTAGTACTACTTTCTTCAGCACAGCACTTGAAATGTTGTTTCGTTCTTTTATTTTTGTTTTGAGAAAAACTGGTGCCATATTCTTTAGGTTATCAAGCCTGCTTTCACGAAACCAAGTTTTGTCGACATTAATAGGAATTTTCCATTTAGTTAATAAAATGTTTTTCAAAGCGGTGACGTCACAAATTTGGTTATGATCGTGTGGCGCATGACCTAGAAAAGGTTGAACTACAGTCACTAATGCAACGACTGAAATAAAAAACTATCAGTGGAATTGTCCGCAGCTACAGGCCAGTCAAATCGTATTCGGATCTGGCCCAGAACATTTGGCAGTTTATTTCAGTAGTTCATAAATATTGTTCCAATACGTACATAGCTTATTCTATGGTTATAGTTTTATTCGAACAAATCTAGAATGGCCAGCTTCAAGTTGCTATATCGGCCAGTGATAAATTCAGCGGTGGACGTTCAAGTTCACACGTTGCATGTGCAACCACTTGCTACTTCGTAAACTCCTATCAATCGTTTTGAAATGTTGTTGTAGCAAGAATATGAAGAAACGTGTGGCATCCGCTTTATGATGATGATGACATCCGTGTTATTGGGGTGCAGAAAATCACCCACTGCAGTTGTTTTTAAACGGAGGTTGTTCTGAGAAGAAATGATTTTGAAAAGCAGTACCTTTATGCTTTTGATTTGTGTTGATTCTTTTTGCTCAGTAAACTTGCTTCCTCTGATATATGTCCGACTAGATTCTGTTAACATGATTGTATTTTTGCTTTGCTCAGACATATTCCGATTGTCAACGCGCAGAATATCGCTCCAAGTCGTCCTGCACGCGCTCTTGCTCGTTCTCTCAGCATGCTTCTCACGGACGGACTGTCATGGCGTGCACCTCCCGACGTACCTTCATCTAAACTGCGGTCAGTGGTTGGTTTCACTTTTGAGGTCCCTCGTTATTCATTTGCTGCCCCCCTTACACTGATAGTTATTCGATTCCCTTCCAGTTTGTGAAGGCCTAGAAGAGTGTGACTCCACGATTTTTCGGTCAAACGATGTGTCTTCACTATTGGGTTTTTTATTTTCCCAGAATATCCGGTTATTTCGCATAAATTTTTTAGCTTGTGAAACCTGCGCTTCACGACCTTTGCTTATAATCAATGTTTCCTCTAAGGTGCGCAACTGCGCAGTAACACCAGACCACTTGCGCAGTGAAATCTCATTCTCGCGCACTTGCCACATTCCAAATCTAATATCGTTTATATATATCACATAGCTCTTCCACCGTTTGAAACACTTCACTAGTACCTTGTCTACGTGGTTGCACAATTGCATGCTCACCAAAAAAACATTTCCTCGGTGTAAAATTTTCTTTGAAGCAACACTACTTATATCGCTTATGTTTGAGCATTGATTTCTGCAACTATGGTGCTTTGTCAAACCTCTTCGTTTTCCGAAAACCCTCCGTTAGGAAGGGATGAAAACCTTCGGTAATTTCACAACAGTTTTTAAAACTTAGGAAACTTGTAGGGTTTTCTTGCCTGCCCCTCGTGGTTGTGCATCTATTGATAGAACATGAAGCGTCAGTGCCGATCAGGGATTGCCAGCGTTCATGTGATTAGTTAGGCGCTGTGTTGCGTTTAACTTTACTAGTGCTAGCGTGACCTGTTGAGGGAATGACCGGTGGACGATGCTGTACAGTGTAACCTAAATTTGAAAACCCACGTTTCCCTGAAGTTGCGGTCGGAACGCGGGTACTTGTTACCCGGGTGTATGTTCTAAATGCTTCTTGTCAACGCATTCGATTTTGTAACAGTTGTAATGACACAAATACTGTACCCGAAAAGATAGCAAGGACGACTAACGCAGTTTCACAGTGGCCAATAGACGACCAAACAGATCTGATGGGCCAGTAGACGCAACGTATGGTACTATTATTTGACTGATTGGTTGGTTGGTTTTGTGAAGTTGGTGTTCCAAATGCAGCAGCAGTTTTCGGTCTGGCGCAGTCACGTGTGAATACCATCATTGATGAATGTATATATGTAGAGCAGTGGTTCTTAACCACTGTTCTGAGAGCCGCATGCGGCTCCCAAGCACCCTTTGTGCAGTTCTCAGCAGTCTTTCAATAAAACCTCTGGTATTTTGTGTGACAGACTTTGTGTCAAGTGACTTGTGTTAAAATTTCTTTTGTACGGCTCTCTTTGTAAGTCTGGATTTGGTTCCCTTCAGCAAAAAGGTTGAGAACAACTGATGTAGAACATTTAGTTTCTTTGCCATAGCCTGTGCCGCGAAGTATAATTGTAAATGTCCATTTCCGGTGAGATGGCATTTGACGTGGACATTAAGCTAATCTGAGATATAGATTTGTCCACCTGGCAGCCAATATTTTCCGTTACCTCTGTGTGATGTGGCTGAGCGTGTATTGTTTCTCAGAAAGTTAGCGTTTGAGGCAGGTGCACTTTACCTTTCACCTAGATTGTTCAATCTTACTGGATCGTAAAAGATTGTCTCACTGTTTCTGTAGCTAGTCGTATGGTTTTTGTTAATTGTATTAATGCGTGTTGGTTTTCAGTTCAAGACTGGTTTGGTTGTGGCGTGGTGCGTTAGATGTTCATATGGCTTTCTCTGTGAGATCGGAGTTTGCAGAGTGTTTTTCTGTGTCAAATGCTGTCAATGTGGTATCCGTCACCGCGATCGCTGACCCGAAGGATACTGCGTGAAACGAAGTCAGTGTGAACGGGGTGAAGGCTGCCAGCTGCTGATCTTTGCATGTGGAACTGCCTGATGCATACACCTTGTTTTAATGCGGTTTACTGCCACCGGTGCGCTTAGAAGGTTAGGCACAAGCACGCTATGTTTCTATTGAAATGTCGGCGGGTTTAAACCGCAGCTTGTCAATCAGTTTCTAGAAGTTCTTTCCTGTTCGTGCACAATTGTGAAGTGCATCGGTCTGTGAGATATCTGCCAACAGTTTTGTGTGTGACGATTAATAATGTGTTACGATTGCTTTGCGTATGGATTCAGTGTTTTTTGTGCATGCTGCTTTCCTCCTCCTGTTTCGCAGGTTATCCGTACAGTATCCGTACTTATATCTAACCCAAGGCTGTAATACTGTTTATAGTTTGGGTTAATGCTCCTTGATGCTGTTATCTCCCGGCGTCTGCTCAGCTTGCTCAACTCTTCTCTTAGTGTTCGTCTGGTCTCAATACCGTCTCTTTTAAACGTCGCCCTTTTTCTTCTACATTGCCGGCCGGCGTCTGGCGTAGCCTAAGTCACGTCTTCCCTGTCTCGCCGAATGCTTTCCGCAGCCTGCGAACGCTTGTGGAAAGAAGCATTGTGCGCTTTGAAAGCTTACCAAGGCTTGCTTTGTTAGGCTTGGTTGCGTGGCAGATTTAGAGCTTCGTATCAGCTGTTCCGTTGCCTGTTTCTGGTCATGTTGTGCCATTGTGATATGAGTAGTGCTGATTAAGCTGTTCTTGCTGGAGCGAGTGTTTTATTATAGATTTTAAAGCAAATATGGCAGCCGGCGAGAGCTTAAGCGGTTGCGTGTACGGTTCATTTTCCTTGTACTTAAAATTTTTGGCCTAAACGCTGGCGTAGCTCACGACCAACATTTTCAGAGTGCTGTAACAGGTCAACAACAGGTTTTAGCATTTTAAAGCTTACTGATTTTAGTCGACTGTAATGCAAAACATGGTGCGTAAGTTTTGGACACCATTTTCTGGGGTCGGGATGAGCGTTCTGCAAGTTGAAACAGCTTGTGGATTATTGCAAAGTGGATTCTTGTTCAAGACTTGAGACTCAAAGCATTTGGGTGACATTTATCTCTGCCATTTGGGTACTGCTTTTGTGGGTTCGCGGTCATCGTGCTGTGAATCAGTATGGTTTTCGAGGACTATGCCGGGCTGGTACATTTTCTTCTTGCTGCTGACATGCTTGTACAGGTAATGATTTGTGTGCCACATTTTGATGTTCATACAGGGCACCTGCTCTTGACAGCATTGATTTTGCACGTAACTTTATAGAACTGATTTGGTGTTGGTGGAATGATGGTAGCAAAATTATGCGTAAAAACTGATTTTTGGTTAGATTGTAAGTTTTTGTCTGCAAGGTTTGAAATGTGTGCGTAATTAAAAATGCTTTATGTTGATGGAAGATCAGCTTGGGCACACTCAGTTACACGCAATATTTTCACCTTGTGTAAATGGTCCACAAGGCTGTTTTTTGGTATAAAGTGTCACAGGTGTTTATTGAAATGGAGATTAGAAAAAGACGTGGTGATTTTTAAGCAAAACTGGTGTTCAGAAAGCAAATAAACGCTGAGTGTTTTTTGCATTTACAGAAAAAAGGCATCATTCTTACATATACCATTCAGCCATCCATTTTTATGAAATAAGTGCATTTTTACGGAGTTCAGTTTCCCGTTGGCATATTTAGATAATACTCCTTGCGTCTGTGTTAGGTAGATGCACATGGTATATTCTTTATTCATATGGCAAGAACGTATTCAGGACAGTGTGTCATTTTAATGGGCTACCAGCTAAAATCTAAAGGTTCTTTTGTGTGCAACAACGATATTCAAAATGAATCATGAAAAAAGTGGTAGGCTTGGCCTTGTATTTGTGAAAAAATGTTTCTCCTTTGTGTGGCGTTGGCCATTTGCCTGTTTGCGTAAAAGTAGCAATCCTCTTTTTTGCTAGAAGCATTGGGTAGTATTACAACTGTGGGTGATTTGTTTTACTTAATTTTTAGCGTAAAATATTTTAAATCCTGTGCTAAGGAAGATTATAAGAGCGTTTTTTCAGTTTGTAGCATGTTTCTGCATTTATAAAACATATCATTATTAGGTTTCTTGTGGAGATATTGGTAAATTATTATACAGAAATTGAACATGGCAGCGGTGTGTTTCTTTATCTTTTTTTCCAAAGCTTGTCATGCCAGGTACCCGAACAAGTTTAGTGATATGTGGAGATTCTGGTAACCTATGGGCAGTTTTTACGCTTTAGAGGCTCATGAGTGCACAAATTGTCATTATTTTAGATTTCCCATTTCCACGAATATCGGCACTTTGTTGCTGAAATGTTGGTTAGCTACTGGTAATGCTGAGAAGTGCATCGAAACATACACCATAGTTTGTTTTGTAAAATAGATTTGCTTTTCATTCTACCGTACATCGATATAGAAATCTGTAATTTCAGGTTATTTTCTTCTCTTCATTTTGTACCTCGTCTTTTATAAGATGAATCCTAATTATTTCTTGGTGCTGCTCGTAGAAAATGTTTCTGGTACTTCGCTGGAAGTAGTTACCGGTTAAGTTTTCGCTAGCTACTGCTTTAGAAAAAGAAGTGGTTGGTGGCTTGTCAACTGCTGAAACTTTTCTTGGCATATGTTGTCTATCCCGTTAACTTTAATCTGCTGTAATTGGGGTAAACAGGGTTGTGTGTTTAACTATGCTGCTACCAAGCTATAGCCGGTTTTCGTTGTTTTAGACATTTCTGTACTTTCAACTTTCAAGTACGTATTCTCCACAATAGGCATAAGCAAGCAACCTATCGACAAAATTTTAATAGGAAATCTATTTCATGTAAAGTTACGCACCCTCAGTCCTGAAATTGGCAAGCAAAACTTATTCAAACAGAATCTTTACTGTACTTGTGTGCAAACCGCCGCTTTAAACCGCCGCTTTCTCTATGCTGCTTTAATGAAGCCACTGCAAAACTGGCATTGACGTTCGGGGTGTTCAACTGTCTTCTCTATGGTGTCTATCGCGTTGGTTTCAAAACGCTAAATGTCACGGTCACGTGGTGGTTCAAGTCACACTGTGAACTGTAAAACATCATGTGAAGCGATTGCCAGTTCGTATGTTGGCCAGCCAACTCACTTTCATCGGATTTCTAAATTTCGTATACAAGGCATGTGCCTACATTACACAAAATTTACATTTGTGCTGTCAGCATTTATCTCTCCTCACGGGTTTTCGAAAATGTAAAGGGTAGATAGTTCACAAGGAATCCTCCGCATGTAAGGGAACACTAAACGCATGTTCGTAAAATTTACATTAGCTATTGTCAGTTGTATCATGACATTGTGAAAGCGTGCTGAAGATCGGTCTATTACACCGTGAATTAAAGCATGGTTTATTGCCGCTGCTGAACCGTTTCTGCAACGCGAATGTTGCGCTGCACTGGTGTTAACTCATGATGCAGTGAAACGTTCCGCGCATGTGACTCAAACGATGCAGGCATTCGCTACGGCATTTTATGTAACGCGTGATGCCCGACGTGAGCAAAAAGGCGCAACAGTCGCACGAAGATTTTGCTGAGCATAACTGGCGCGCGCAAGCTTGTCACGCAAATCCCTTTCTGTCATTTGACGTGCGTTTCTTTCGTACTGTTTGCCATGTCGTCATCATCTGCTCGATGTCCTCCAGGCGACCATCGACCAGACGTATGTTTGTTTTGTCTACCGCCATTAAGTGTAGCGAGGGTGCCACCCTGCGCACAACTTCATTTCTATGAACGTTCTCTTTGTCAAACAAATTAAAGCGAGCGCGAAGCGTCCTGGCTAGACAGGCTGCGGGTTGTGTTTGCTGAAAAACGAACTGAGGTGTGAAACGTCTGCCTTGTTGAAGCTCTCGCAGAGTCCAGCAATTTTCGTTTTTATTTGCGATGAGTGTTACATGAGCGTCAATCGATCAGTTGTACAAGATGTTATACCGTTTGTGGCTCTATGCCATAGGCAGTAGGTCATGAATGATACTTTCATATGTCACTTCTTCCTACATACAGTAGTTGTCTGTTACTTCATATAAAGCCATGCTTACAATATGAACCCAGGAAACGATGCTAGTCACTCCACCTATTGAGACTCACACCCTTGCACAGTTTTCTTCCCTTGTATGATGATTTCAGATGTTTTTTGTTGTTCCACGCGCTGTCTTGGTCCAGCTGCTGCAGTGAAGTAGTTCCACGGCAGCTTGCTTGTCGAGCTCCACCTGCTGTAGCTTAGTTTCACTCGTGTGTGCTTTTCAATAATTGGAAATGTTAATTGAAAGCTTATACATGTGGAGACGTCATTGGAGCCACTTATGTATGTTTTCTTTCGCCCACTGTCCCAGTCTGAGATTGTAAACAATCAACCAGTCCAGTGAAACGTTTTGACGCTGACAGCTGAAGTTCCGCTTTTACAGTGCATAGTGGTGTAAGAGCAGTGTTGAGAATAAACGCGTTGTACCATCAACGGTACTTGATTTTGCTTTTGAACGAACTTTGATTTCATTTCCCCTTTACTCGACTTTCATCGTCTCTAAATTGCTCACTTACGAAAAAACTGTAGGTCACCCCAATATTTCTGTTTTTCTAAAGCCGATTTTTTCGTAAGCTAGCTGCGCTACGCAGCGATCATACTTTATTGTTTTCCGTGAAATACTTATGTTTTCATTATCGTTGTTGTTTCGTTTGTTGCACCGCTGAAGGAACAGGCTCCCTTGAGACGACTCAATTGACGTTTAATCCATTCAATTTGCACATTTATAGGATCACCTTCCTCATATGTACCGTGGGCTTCACAATCCCTATGCTGTTCGACGAACGAAAGATGCCTTATCACTTGATGTTACAATACTTTGTGGCTACGGGAGCGCACAACGCATTGTTCGAGTAAGTGAAGTTGTTGAGTGCGTATGATAACGATGTCATTTACGTCGATGTCAGTAATGCCTTATATGGCTTCTAAGCAAACTCACCAATGTTGCCCATTCGGTTGGTCTTGTCAAACACTTCGCGATTTTTAGCGCAGCAATACGTTAGAAGGAAGTAGTCGCTCAACTGTATTTGTTATTTTTAAGTGCCATTTGCTTCAGTAGGTGCAGATTGTCAACAGTAGCAGCGCCGTTCTCGTGCGAACCCAAGATCCCGCTCTCTTCTTCTGGCCTATGCGTTGCTGACTGGCAGCTATTCGCAGCATTGGTTTCGATTATCAACTGACCTTACGTATCATGTCAAGTCGCCCTTCGTGTAAGTAGGTTGCGACATAACACATGAAGCGGCCATTCGAAAGCAATCCCTTGAATACACGACGTGCTTAACGTGATTCAGTGACTGCTGAAAAAAGCGTACATCTCAGGTGTTGCTGAATTAACGTTATCCAATCCCTGGTCTGCTGCAGGCTGCACCACGTGTTTGCGGTCCCGCCGAGCAGCCGTGTCATGCGACTGTCAGCAGGTTGCAATACGTAATGTAGTACTTCCTCTCCAGACAGTGTTCCTTTTCAATTCTTTTTCTAGATTTTGCTGCTCGATTGAGGTTGATAGGGTTCTAAGCATTTTTCGCTAACAACGGGCTGGTGTGATTTCGACTGATATCTACTGATTTCAAAAACTGAAGCATGTGGATTGAGCTTGGTGTTTATGAATAAACTAGGCTCCGCCTAATTGCTGTGCTATGTGTACAGTACCTTGTATTTACCAGAAAGAAAGACTTTAGCAAAATATCGTGTGCTTGAGATTCGAGCTTATTGCCAATTGGTACTGCTCCGTACAAAAAATGCGAAACACTTAGTTTTCACTCCAGCGCACTCACTGTATGACTTTGCGTCGTTTCTTTGTATTTATTGCCAAGGAAATATAATTTTTGTTTATAGAAACCTTCTGCTACTAATGTCAGTATTTTTTAAAATCTTTTGTGCGTCTTATGCCTATGCTGAAACGAACCAAAACGCTAGGTACCTTACGCGATGAAGCGCCCGGCTTTGTTCAGTGTTTATCAGGGAAACACTGCTCTCGATACCGGTTTCATCTCGTCACGCTCACACGTAGCCTCCACTGTATTGCTTGGTTTGTCGAACGTCTGGCCGGGCTTCACCGCCGCCGGATCACGATTACACATAACGCGCTGTTTCTCTTGCAGTTGCTTCAAGTGGGTATTGTCGTCGCAGTTGGATGAAGACAAGCCGCGAATCGAGTCCCCTTCGAACGAATTACCAGGTAACGACCGCGTTCGAGCGTATGTTTGATGACCGTTCTTGTTGATTCTGCTTCACCCATCGATGCGGCTAAACAGTATTTGACTGGCTCGGCGGTTTCGATGCGTTGTCTGCTGCGTGGCCACTGCCAAGGTATCAGCCCTTCCATGCGTTCACTCATGTTTTGCAAACTGCCCGCGCACGTTTCTTTCTATTTTTTATTCCTGTAACTAAAAGAAGCATTGTTGCATAAGTCACTTGCTTAAAAACACATTGTGAATTTCACTGATGGTGTTGCTAACGAGCTGACTTCCCGTGTACCCGGAGCTAACTGCTTCGCTTGAACAGGTTTCAGATGCATTTTGTTGTTCATTACCAATTATGCACTGCACCGGCAACGCTTTTACTGAAAATGTGTACTTGACAAAATTTGAGAGGTATTTTCAGTCGTTGGGTAGTCAGCTTTTTGTTCTGCGCAAAAGTAGTTGACGTATTGTGGCGATTGATGCGTGGGTTTGATACTTGCGGAATAGCTAGAAAGAACACGGTAAATTTTGAATCCATAGCGTTACGGAACAAACTGCTGTATGGCTGTAAAATTATCCTTCACTGGTTTCTTTGTGGAAGCCGGTTGTTCATAATCGCACAAGCTTTTGTAACGCGCTAAATCCAATGCTTTTAAGTTAAATGCGGAAAAATGACGCGGTTCACTGCGAAACCATTTTGTTTCGATGTGCAATACAGTAATGTTGCCGAAGTATGCAAGTAAGATCGGGAAATGCTGGACCGCAGGCGTCACTATCAGTTGGACAAACCTTATGTCTACCAATCTACAGCTCACAATCTTTCCGCATTTAACTTAATTGGAAGGCACATTTTATGATTTATAGTTTTCGTCAAACTTTTTGTTTTATTTCCCAACACTCATTTTGTTGGCATCATGTCGTTTTCTGTAGTTTCGTAGGCGCAGGGTTGTGAATATACTCAGATCTCAATTTCGGGTTAGAATTAGTTTTCTGAGACATTCCCGTGCACCATTTTTTATCACATTATCCCTCAGACACAAGAACCTTTTCACTTCACCAGCAGCCAAGCGCGTCACGAAGGCGCGCAGCCATCGCTTTTTTTTGCTCGCCGGCTATTGCGCAACAGCATCGCTGCGCTCGATACCGCGTTCACCTGGCTCTGACCGCAGCGCTCCAGCAGAGCTGTGTGGAATGATCAGACTGATATGGGAGTTCTCGCTAAATTAAACGTAGTGAAACCTCATTATCGTGAAGTCACACAAACTTTATCTGCTTTGATGCTCATACCAAGCGCTTTGCAGTCAGAAATCAGCTTCTACCCTATTCAAAAGCGTCATGCAGCGCCCTGGCCCCATGCCGGTGATGCACCTTTTTTAGGTGCGCAGCCTCTACTGCTACAGGTGTGATTGAACACTATTTCCTGAAAGCGGTGCTCGAATGCGAACGATTAAGCTTTTTTCGTGCTTTCCGTTTGATTACGGCCTTGGATTACAGTTTTTGCAGTATCGAAGTTGCACAGGCGGTTTTTCACTAATCACATTCCTTTTGGTCAGCATAATTACTTCAACATCAATACTAGTGTCAGTTAACATACCGAACAGAATAGTTGTTGTCAAAATGACTGCTTAACTAAATGCTGTCTTATTTTTGCGTTGGTTGCTTTTTTCTTGCTTTTTCTTTTATCTTGCTGCCAACCAGCTTGCGGGTCTTATTCTCGGCAGTTGAGACAAGCCACCTCAAGAGTCATTTTCGCATGCAGTTGATGTTTCATGCTTCGTGGAACTGTGAAAATAATGTAGACGGAGTTTTGCGTTCGCGATCCCTTTTTTCGCTGCGAAACGCCTGATCTCATAATTTGTTTGTGGCTCGGAAGGAATCTAGCATATAAGCGCCTTGAAACTAGTTGGCCGCTTGACGACACCCCTGCGCAACACTGGATAGCAACATGTTTAAATTGCTTACATATTGGAATTCCAATTGCCCACCCACCGTAGGTTCTAAAAAAAAAAACATTCCGTGTGGTGTATAGTGACTGCATGCGCAAATTATTCCCAAACAGCAAGCTGACTCAACGACAAAATGAAGCCTTCTCTTTCTCTGTAGCTTAAACAAATGCTTTAAATAAAAAGTCACTTGCACTTTTGCCTCGTAGATATTTTCCAATCTCGCTTGCCTACCCAGAGTAAGCATACATACACAGAAAAAATTCACAAGTCAAAAAGAACAGTTTGTCCGTGACAAGGCATAGTAACAAGGTTTCCAAAACAAACTTGTACTTAGCAGGAGTTTTTTGAAAGTTTTTTTCTGACGCATCGCACAATGAATTTGTGTTGCTCAGCCAAGCATTAGCAGTTGCAGCTTATCTTAAGAAGCAACCTGCTAGGAGACACGAGGTGTTACGACTGATGACAGCTCTGAACATTTCTCGTATGTAAATCGTCCTCTGGCCAAGGATGGCATTATTTTGAAATGGAATTTTCGAAACGAGATGACAATGCCCAGAAGCAATCGATGACCAGGTTTCCGTTAAGTTTGTCCAAATATGCGCTTGAGAAGGCAGCGGCGGTTGTTACCTTCCCGCACAACCGATCAGTACGAAAAGGAGCCTGTACTTCGCGACCACACGATCTCTTGCCTTCGCGTTGGTTGCTTTTTATCCAGCTACTATGTACCGGTGGGATCCGTGTATTTAGTGGTTACTCACGGCAGTGCGGCGTGGATTACCGGTGGAGCGAAATTGACTGCTTTCATGAAACAAACGCGAGGTTATCGTTTGCGACCAGAAGTGATCTTTATGACAAGTCGTTATAACTATTTACCGTTGAAAGAAACTAAAGATGTTTGTACATTTATGTAAAACTGATTTTTTTGGTTGAGGACTCAGTTGCGCCTACGTGTTTAGGTCCACACATCATGATGCAATGTGAAATGAAGAGTTGAGACTTCTTGGCTTAATTATAACAGTATAGTTACGATAAGTAGTGTGATGGGTTAGAGCAGGGGTGGGGAAACTTTTGTAAGTCGAAGGCCGCTTTTCAAATCACTGGGAATCTGTTAGGCCGCAACTTAAAACAGCAGTACACATAGACAAACTTCACATGCATACAAAATAATAAACAACTTAAAAATACACCAAAGCAATTTTACAGAATTTAATGACTACAGTGAGGCTGTTTGTCACAAGCTAATGATGCGATCTTTGGTTCCAACATCGTTGATTTTAAGATTAGTTGGTCTCCAAGTGAGCATCTGTTATCTGAGATCTCAAGCGATTCTTGATTTGTGTTAAGTGAGCAAACGGTCAGAAGGCCGCACAAACTCTTCGAAAAGGCCGCGTGCGGTCTGAAGGCCGTGGGTTTCCCCACCCCTGGGATAGAAGAACGATTTCAAACGCCTGTCCTGCGAACGCGTAGTAATGCTTAAAATCTTTTACCAGATTTTTACTTATTCTTGGTGATAAATCAACCATGGACCTGTTTTGTGATTAGCCAAATCATCATATCTTTGGTGAACATAAATAACCATGTTCGTGGACTACATTGTCATATCAGTGTCCTGAAGTGGCTGAAAATAAAGATTCATTTCGTACGAAACGCTGTTCATCTAACTAAGTTTTAAGGCAAGCTCCAGTGAATTGCATCCGTAAAAACTACCGTTGTAATTTTGAACTTGAAGTTTGTCGGAGACGCAGCAGTCGCTTCAGATCTGTCCCAAAGCTCACCCTGTCGTTTGAGGTGATAATTGTTCAACAACTTACACCTTACTGTCTTCGCACGCGTCGTGTAGCGACAGGCGATTTGAGTCCCATTAAATTAGTATTTTGATAAGCACTTTGTCATAGCTAGACGGAATAAAAACCACGAAAAAACTCTCCTTGGCGAAGTTCGATTCCAGCATTCTCGCCATTGGTCGTACGCCAGCGAATCGATCTCATGCGGTTGAAGGAAGGTAAATTGTTCTTCGTCCGTTCCGGCCTGGAAGCCGCGGGTTGCGGGAAAATGAAGAAAGCCACGCAGACGTTGAAAACCGCAGACAGTCGCAGAATGGCCGAGCGCCACCGCACGAATGACGTTGCAGGATAAGCCCAGCCCCTAAAATGGCGCCCGATCATCGCAGACATTCTCCCGCCTTGTCGGTTACTTTGCAAGCGCGTTGATCCCCTTTGATTCATCAGTTGCGAGTTTAGCGCGAAACGACTTCCAGCAACTGCTGGAAACCAGAATCAAGGTGTTTCAGTATCAGTGGCGCATGTTCTGCGCTGGTGGATATAAATGTGTTGTCACAACTGTGTACCAAGCGCATTGAATTGTGGCAAATTTGTCCACCCGTTTTCACCTATTTTTGTTTTTCGGGAATTCACCAGCTGCTCTGTCTGCTGCATCTGTCACACCAAAGCATGAAAAGTACATCAAGCGACATAATTCTAGACACGTTCACGTGAAATATAAATATTGTTTGTGGTGACAGTAATTCAAGTCTTAAACGTAAGTTTTGGATGCAACTTTCTTTGTTGGTAAGTCTTCGATTTGTTTTGATTCACCTTGGTTGGGCCTGTTGTTATTCATAAATTGACCAAGACTATGAGGTGCATGGCCAGCCAAAAGTACGAGCGAAGTGTAGTTAGTCCTGGAATAAGCGGTAATGTCAAACTCTTACAAAGCATATCCTATAGATCAGGGATCTATGATACTGATTCGATTGCGTACACCACACAGGCTCATCGCTACAACCACCTCACTTCAACTTGGTTAAAGAGATTACGCCTATTTTCCACCACGACCACGACACACTATTAACAATATCAAAGTTTTTTAATACTGTAATAACTAAAGTTTGACCTGCCCGGGCTAATGGTTCGCCAAATATACGCTCACCTACGGGTACGGTTTTGCGTGCCACGAACAACCTGCAGGTCGCCAGTGACATTAATCGCATCGATAATGTAACGTTTCATGCTTATATTACTTTTTCCGTCTTTGGTGGTGATTTTGTCGTAACATTAACTTCCGTGTTTCTCATGAAGTTCAGGGACTACTCAGCCAAAAACACTCAACCAAAAATAATGATTTGTTTATAATCACGTTGTTGTTACAACAAATAAGTCGCCTTGACGTATGGGCGTCCTGCGCTGAATTCTGCTCAATCAAGCTTGCCCTAACATTATGTTTGGCTAGAGAGATTCAGGCATCTACGTCTAGTCTAGTGAGTGTGTACCAGTGATGCTACAGATTCGCTGCTGTGGTAATGATGTTCAAACCCCTCCAGCTTGAACTGCGTGTAAGCGGCATCGTATGTACTTAGGGGTTGTGTTACGCGCTTCACTGAAAAAAGGCTTGTGTGTAGTAGAATGAAATTTTCCTGATCCACCAGAAAAAAAACTTCTATTAAGACTATTCAGGGTTCAATTCACTGAGTGGGAGTTACTGCAAGATTTTTTGTCTTCTTTTGTGAAGACACGACAGAGAGATAATGGCTTGTGTGAAACCTTGTGAAGCTTTGATAGGTGTTAATCAAACATGACACTTAAAACTGAAGGATGTGCAAGCTGCAGACGTGGCCGTTTTTTAAGATACGTTATTGCTCCATAGGTATGGGTTTTTGGTTTCACATCGAAAGTTTTCTGAGATAGTACCAAAGATTCAGGAACTTTTTGTTAGTGAAATACACGTATGCAACTTACTGTATGAAGTCAACAGTCGACGTCCCTAACTTTTTGGGTTCATTTGGTAAGGCTAAATCATTTAGAAGTAGTTCCGCAAAACTTAAGATTTGAGCTAAATCTGAAAAATCCCTTTTTGTAGTTTGGTTTGTTCTTCTTTGATCTACCTCAACAGCCGAAGTTTTGTGCAAAAAACTGCATAACAACAAATATGCCGGTAGTTCCGCGATCACCTGGTTTTATTTTTGATGCGTTTAAATGGTTAGGAGTTACGTTTGTGTGGAAAAGTGATGACGAGTTATTGAAGTGGCTCAATTTTTCGGTGTGTTAAATAAAAACGAAACCAAGTCTTGGCCGATGAACAACCACTCCAGGTATGATGTCAAATCAAACGAGCGGGCATCTCATATGAAAATGTTAAGTTTACTGAAACAGTTCCTGAAATATGCGTTACGTTAAGTTAAGCGTCCCAGCTTGATCAAACCTTGCTTAGTGGCTTTGCGAAACAATTCTTAATTATACGTGTCTGAAGGGAACATGATTAAACTACACCCACCACAAAAAGCTATGCAATTTGTGTTACGTTTGGAGCTCTGGCGCTTTAGTTCTACGCAGTTTAGTTGATTAGCTTCTTAAGCAAGGTAAGAACGAATAGATACCAATAGATACGACCTATTAACAAAATCTCAGTTGTACAGGATTACACCACAACCTTAACAAGAGTTTATTGGACAAGACCCTGCTGTTTTTGTTTTACTCCAGCAGGTTATTGCCAAGGCTGAACATTTTTAAATAAAGTTCTGGTACACAGCCAAGCTTCGCACAGGCATTAAGATAAAAATAAACGAGGACAAGCTATTATCTCTTATTTTAGTAGCTTCATTCACTCTGCAAGTGTCATTTTTCAGACGTTGGCAAGCGAAATTCGACAGATCTTACTAAAACACGTCGAATTTTACTGAAGGTGGCAGGCAGATAATTTGTTTATCTATCTTTTCCTATTGATATTAGACGTTTGGTTTTTTCTATTTCCAAACTATGGTATCTTTTTGGTTGGGGTGATAACTTATAATCAACGCATGTTTAAGCGAAATTTCAAAATCGAAAATTTTATCGAAATGTTATCGTTTCATTAAACCAAAGTCTAATCGCTACCAACCTGTACTAAGCAACCTCGGGCAAAGCGGCCATTCGTTGAACGCATCACAGAGCAGGCGTGAGTTTAGCTCCCCTCGAGTGACACGGCACCACCTTTTCAATGACCGATTTCTCATAAGTCGATGTTGAATATCTCATTTATCATCAGGTGCTGCTGGGCTGTCCACTTTCGTATAAATGTGAATGTTGCTTTGAACTATTATGCGATAGATCATTTTTAGATTGCTGGAAAACTGGCATTTTGCCTGAGAAGTAGGGAGGGAATAAAAGTAGTGTAAGCAGAACTTGCCGATGCTATTTGAGTATCTTTAATAATAGCCAAACATTATACTGCGCACCAGTGCTAGAAAAACAAGATACCGATTTTCGATATAAGACAAAAGTTGGATAACTAGTTGGTATAAAACACATTTTTCGTGTTTGCTGACAATCCTTGCCGTTTCCACTCGCATGTTGATATTGTGACTGTGATTTGTTAAAAACTAATTCCATCTGTATCAGTCGTGTCAACATCAGTTTTTGCTTGTGTTGGGACTCTGTCCTCCAGCTTGACTTACGTCGTTGAATTTGTAGTAACGGACAAGGTAAAGTTTTGAAGAGCTGTGTAAGACGTTGTGTTAAAAATTGCTTTTGCAGTCTTTGATATAAATAACCTTTGGTTATCAACATAGCGCTGGTGTGTTGTTATGCGCTATCTGTGTTTCAAATGACGACATGTTTTGGACTCCGGGGTCAAAACAACACATTGACTAGTTGCTAATAATAATCCGTTTCTGTACTGGTTCGTTCGTTTCGTACAACTTTCAAAGGAAGTACTGCGGTAGTAAAGGTATGGATGCTTTTTCATTTTATTAAGTTTTCTTATCTAATGATATGTTCAGTCAAGACTTTCGTTTGCTGAAACGCGATGTATTCACTGCAAAGCTTAAGGTAAGCAGTTAGGACAAAAGTGTGAAAGAATTCCTACACTGCACGCTTAAGTGACGCTACGGATTTTTTCGTTAATCTGTAAACGTTCGCTGCCTGACGAGAAACGTGATGATTAGTAAGTATGTCCTTTGTCGGATCGTGGTCTTTCACTCGCAAGTGTAGTTGCCAGTAGATTATAACATCTGCTCACTCACGAATGTTTGTTTTAGTCCAAGAACGATTTTTTGTTTCAAGACCAGTGCCCCAACGTAGGTTTATGACACATAGAAGATATTGCCATGCTTTACTGTGGAAACTTCGATTTCTTAGCAATAATACCAGGAGCAGACGACATGCAGCCTTTAACCAGACGTACGTTGTTCAAAAGCAGCCGTTGTTGTAGAATTCAACATTGTTGCTGCCAATTTGTACTGAAGGACGTTTCAGGCACACTTGATTTTACGTGGTACCCGATTAATTGCATTCAACTGTTTTGAACGAAAGTTCTTAACATAGCTGAGATGTGAAAATTGACGGTGCATGTGGCAGTGAACAACTAATGATCGAGTGAAAAATAAGCCTGTGCGAACATGCATTTAGCGCCTATAAAAATTCCACCGTGGTCGTGCGGTTCAGCCTGCGCAGTTACGTTGATCGATCGCTCGAGGAGCCCGAAAAGTGTACAGACTTGGTACCACAAGTGGCTACATGATGCCAAACGAAAAGAAAATAAGACTGCAAGACTTTGTGTTGGGCGAGGCCAACGGAAGAACAGACAGGGAAAACTGAAGCATCCGGTTCATTCTGCTCGAACTTTGGTTAAAAATGTCGTTTGAACAAACTGGTCGGTGTCAATCCGGTATGCAAGCTTGCGAACAAATAAGTGAATTTTACGCTTGCGAATAAATAAGTGAATTGGTCAATTTTGCCGTAGAACTTGCTTTATGTTCTTGCAAAACTTCTATATGTGTATATCTGACACACCAAAGAATCGTTATTGTGCGCAAACAGTAGATGCAGGCACTCTTTGAAGGTGAGTTGTTCCAAGAAATCTTTCATTTTTATACCCCAAATAAGAACTTTAAACTAATTATAGTAGTTATTACACAGTTCTATTAATTTTGTAGATTACGAAATGTATCAAAATCAAGTTGCCCTCGTACGTCAACGGGATGTAGGGATTAGATGGTATATGTTCACCTGGTTAAAACCAAATATTACATAACACCGTTTCTTCATATTTTAGTTGTGTTGTGATTACCACAGCCATTTTCTTGGGCCAATTCGTGTGCAGCGTACATGTGAAGACCTTGCCATCTATCTTGTATTTTTTTTTAGGGAATGGGTCAGTGTTAAGCTAAGTTATTAGTGACTGTGTTACATACACTTTTCTAGGGTCCAGAACTCAACAGTAGCACTTTTTCGCATCTCAACCTTAAAGTAGTAAATTTCAAACCAGCACTTGCTGAAACTTGGCCTTGACATTAGGATTCATTTGCGTGACTGTCGAAAAGCAGGCTGAACTGGTAGCAAAGCGTGATCACTTAACGAAATAACCGATTGGAATTTGGTCGCCAGTACCATTTCAAAGAGCTAGTAATAATGTTAAATTTCCTGTAACTAAGCTTGCTGAATTTGCCCAGACTCCAGATGGTTATCTTCATTGCTGAGTAATTTTGTAGTCCTGCAAATTGAGCGTCAGGTTTTCAGGTAGAACTTGATAAATTCCATACTTTGAACTGGGCGTCCGTTCAACCAAATGTAGCATTTGTGTTTTTACAGGTTTTTTAACGTTTAATAACAAAACCGTCAGTAGGAAACAATTGGGTTTATTTTCGTGCGAAAATAACTAGTGGCCACTGCATGCTGTGGTTGTGCGTTCTTGCGAAAACAGCAGGTTTCTATGTGCATTTAAAACGTCTTATCGTAAATGAAATATGGCTGTGGATGAGTGTTAACTCCTTTGCAATGCTTTCATCATCACACTCAGTTATCAGCCAATGATGTATATTCCAATAGGCCACGTGATGGAGATAGTGGTTCACTACTATGTTAAGGTAACATTGCCTCTGATTTTTTTCTCATCAGCTTGTGGATTTTTTTGCTGGCATTGTTAACTCGCGAAAAATATGTGTGGACGAAATCGACACTTTGTTGTTGCTACTATATGCTGATATGGCTGATAAATGCCAGTTCCCTAAGACAGGGGTGGGCAATTAATTTGGATCGGGGGCCATGAAGGCCACCTTGAGCGGAGGGCCGTACCTTCTAATTTGCTCATAAAATAAACAAGATAAAAACAAAAATGGTACACAGAAAAAGTTTTATTATTAATTGTTCTTGTGCAAATACTTTTTTTCCAGCGCTGGCAATTAAATCAGACAAATGTAACTTCTCACACTTTTCAATAAGTTTTTGAAATTAGGGATGAGGATGCTTGTTGAGACCTTCATCAATGCCTCCAAGTTTATATCAGTTATTAAGATTTTTCTGAATGCTTCCGCGGGTCACTGGAAATTCTGTGGTGGGCCACATGTGGTCCGCAGGCCGCTAATTGCCCACCTATGCCCTAAGAAATCACTTGAGAAGATGCTCTATCATACTCGTGACAGTAATTGTGACAAGTAATTGGCAGCAAACAGAAAAAGTGATGCGTGTTCCTTTAACAGATAAAAGCTGTAACAGTTTCGTTGCGACTGCTTTTTCGTGAACAAAGCGGTTTGATACAATTTACGGCAATGTTTAATGCTTAGGTGAAACATAAATAAATATGCAATTTTTCGTTAATTTGTGCGAATGCACTTCTGGCATGTAAAATGCAGCGCGCAAACTTGTGCTGCTTTGGTAGATGCGCAATCGACACCACGTGACCGCATTGCGAAGCCAACTGTACCACGACTGGGACGTCGTGAGATCATTTGACAAATTTGCGTGTTGCAGGGAGTGTCGACGATTTCTTGGAGGCATGGTTGATGCTGCTCGAACGATTGGTCAACCCACGAAACATCTTAAACTCTCCGCATGTGATTCACACCCGTCAATCTTCCACCGCTCATCCAGATGAACCTCCACCTATTTCAGCTCCTTTCAGTGCAGTCAAGTTTCTCATCAAAACTCAAAAGGTTATCCGATCACTTTCTTAAATCTGTGCAACGACCGATGTTGACATGTTGTAATCCTTCAGGGGCATCCCTTGAAGCCGTTAAACAGTACCAACCCCCAGTTACGCAGTTCGAGGTGTAACGTTTGTCGTTTGCGACCAGTCAAGATTGGTTGCAAATAGCCTGATTTATGCGAATGCAAATAGATTTATACGAATGCAAATTTGCAAATAGCCTGATTTATACGAATTGGTTGCAACTAGCCTGATTTATACGAATTTTGCTTGCAATTGCCTAATTTTCAAAATGGTGTTGTTTGTTTTACCTTTTTTTCACGAGCATACCATTCCCAACAAAGTTTGTCATCGCTACCTTTGCAAAAATTAGTCTAGACCAGTGGTTCTCAAAGTTTTTTTCATTTCCCCCCCTTAAAAACCCAAACACTGTCTATTCCTCTCCAAAAAAAGTCACAAAAAAGATAATTCCAAAAATTTCACACAACCTAATGTGAAGAAATAATAGACGATTATGAACCAAACCTACTGTTTTATAACGTCAGTCACGGCAGTTAAAGCAGCTTGTACAGTGGAAACCACTTAATGGAGCAACCTCGGGAATAGAGCCCTAATAAACGGTTGCTCTTTTGTCCGATGTCCGAACTTTTTGTTGCAAAAAGCCGAACTTTTTGCAACAAAAATAGGGTGTCATTCACACTAGGGGTTCACCAATACACATATCAATATCAGGGTACTGTATTTTATTCTCGTTGTGAGCACTGTACACAGTATTGTAAAAAGAAAAGTTACTGTAGTTTTGCAATATTTTTGTCATAATGTAATGCACAGTAGCTGTTGTGGTGGACACTGTTCACTCTTACCCCTCTTTAGCACAAAAGAACTGGTCGATTTTTTATTGTTTTACTTCACTTTTGCGCTAACTGCGTGTAAGCCATGCTGCTGCTACACGTCTTACTGCTCTAATAAGCGAAGAATTTATGAGAAAAAAGATAGGATCGTTTTTTTTCAGCCGAAACTGCTCGAATAAGCGGTTTGCTCAATAAACCGATGCTCTATTAAGTGGTTTCCACTGTACTTGCATACTGTAGTGTAGAGATTCCCATCTAAACCAACCTCGCTGTGCAGTTTTTATGTGTTGAATAAACAAATAATAAAAACTTAAGGTTTTATCATCCAGATTTTCCTCCCCAGTTCCTCCCTTAGTGAGCCAAGTGGCACTCGTTTGAGAACCACTGGTCTAGACGTCTTATGATATCTGCAAAAAGTTGAAGACTTTCTTTCGTGTAAGCCCCGTTTACCTCGTGATGACCCAAACTACCATAGGACCTGCTGTAGTTTATCGCTTACGCCACTGCACTGCGGACCTTTGTGGTAGAAGCAGTTAATCGAATTCTAACTCTGCCTTAGTCTGTTTCGATAACCTATAGTAGTTAAAATTCAGCCTTGATTCCGGATACCAGAACCAACATCCGCTCTGTATGTTCGTCACAAAAGCTGGAAGGCTTGCTTTGTGACGTATTTGGTTTGTATGGCAACAGGAAAGGCCTCGCAGAGCTTTAGGTAAATATGCGGTTAAAAATGCAGCAGGTCTAGTCACCTCAGGCGCCAGCCAGCGTTCGGTGACCGACCTGATAACACAGGCGAGTTAATGTTTTTTCACTTTGCCCCCAACGGTTCGCCAAGGCATCGGCAACAAACCTTCTCGATCGTGGGTCTCACCTTGCAGAGCGGAAACGTTCTGGCGAGCCACCAGGATTTTAAGTTGCCGAAATTTGTTTCAACTGAGCGTGATTCAACTTCGAAAGTCGCTATGTGAATCGACATCTGTTGCAACTGCCCTGGGAAATTATGGTAAACAAATAAGAACGAATGGAAGTTCCTGCATCGAAATCTTAACCTAGTAACGCTGATGAGTATTTCTATTTGCAATCGGCATGATAACTTTAAGCGGCTGGACCATTTGGCTAGCGAATAAAAATGTTAATTGTACAGCTCAATGAATCGAGTGCAGTTTGGCAGGGGTAACGTTTTTTGACGAACTCAATGAAGGAAGTTTTCCGTTGTGTTCGAACAACAAACATATGAAAAAAAGTAGTTTATTTACTGCAATATAGTACATCGATAGGTAGTCAACGCTGCTGGAAGACATTCGTACCGAGGACGCCAAAAAAAAACTATTCGAGGTGCCCTAAAATTAAATCAAATACAGTGTTACCATGCATAAACACAGGACAAGGGATGCAACGTTAAAATATGATATACAGCCCATATAAAAGAAATTACCTTTGAAAAATTACCAGATTTTGGAAACCCCTTTATGTACTGTAATAATAATTTTGGTTACCAGCGAATCTGGTTTGGTGAGAATGAACACATGAAACACTTCAAAAATTTTTTTTTTTAAATAACAAATAAAAATGCCTCAGAGGTTTCAAGCAATGTGGAACATAATACCACGCTGTAGTCTCATCATAGGCTGTGTCACTGACAAGATAGTTAAGGCAAATTCATAGATTTTGGGTAACGCACCATGATGTAGTTGGTGTATAAATTTTGCCAAATCAAATCGATAGATAACATTTAACTTGAAAATGTTGTAAGGTACTGGAAAACTCAAGATAAAAGAATTATTTGAGTGGCCACTGGCTCGATCCAAGTAGTTCACATTTCATTGGAGCCAGTTGTAACAGAAAGGATGCAACGTTTGTGCCTGCAACACTGTTTGTTACTTCGCAACGCACTACCAGTTTTGTGCTGATTTCCCAATGGCATTGCACCAAAGTAAAGCAAGATGACGTTTGTTCTTAGTAGAGCAGGGGTCCCAAACAAAAGCCCGCCGGCCAAATCCGGCACGTGAAGCCACTTCATCCGGCCCGCAAAGACACTTCATCAATAATGAAAAAGTTACGTATATACGAAAATTTGTTGATTTCGTAGAAAGTAACATATTACCAAACAATGACATTATGTAAGACGGCCACGTTAATCTCAGTTGGCTAAGTATTACTGCGCTGCCGGCTGACCTAACCTCAGCTGATATGTTGCCGCAATCTGAGGTTTTTGTTAATATTAGGTATCCTACATCCCATCTGAAGACATATTTTTCCACTACGCTAAAATCAAAGCAGCAATTTCACCATTCTATGTAATATATGTGCTGGTATTTAATGTTTTGGTATTTTTTTGCTTTGGACCGGGAGTTTTATGTTCGGCCCTCAAACTGTTTTTTAACAGCGTATGTGGCCCTCTGAAAAAAAGTATGGTTGTCGAGTGGTCTCCTTTACCTTCCTGTTTTGCGATCAACCTTAACATTTTCGTTTATTCATACAGACGCATACATTCGCAGGCAGGCCTGTTTTACAAAACACTGTTCTCCCCCTTGCTGTCAGCTATGAATCGAAATGATCGTTGTTGCGGTATCGAATGTCCAGGCTGAACCAAGCGCCCTTGCTGTACCTATTGAAAGCTGTTCTGCTTGCTCTACTGTGCTGCACATGGAAGCTGTTAACATTGTTCTCGGCATTTCAGGCTGCGCTTGAAGCATTGCAGCACCTATGGTCCAGCGGACGCTTGTCTCGGTTATCCAGCCGTATTTGCGACTCGGTCATCCTGATTCTTTGCCATCTGATTCGCGGGGAGCAGATCGCTCGCGACAAACTTAAAGAAGAGAAAGAGGAGGAAGCGAAAAAAGCGAAGAGCGCCCCCACCTCAAGCCAAGGTGACCAGTGCTTATTTCGTTTCACTAGCATGTGCTCGTGCTGATGACCGCCAGCCCGTAGTGCTACAGCATGTTGGTCCAAGCTCTCTAACATATAGTTCTACCGACAGCAGCGCTTTTTCAGCGTAATCACTAGGGCAACCAATTTTTTTGACTTAAACTTAAAAATTCGACTTTATAAATTACAAATTTTGACTTTATTTTGACCTAATAAATTTCTGCGTTTTCAATTAAAATGCGGAATACAAGGCATACATTAGAAATCAAACCGATAGGTTAAAAATACATATTCTGTTGAAATGAGACAAAAATGAAAAGTGTGAAAGACCCAATGAAACTAGATTTTAACATATCGCAGACGAAAATCGATTCAAAATCCCCAGGGAAGTATCCAGTGTCAATGAATATCCTGAAGTCACTGACAATGTTCTGCTTTGTACTACTTCACATTATTGCCTTTAAAATTTGTATATGCATAATGGATTGTGCATTTACCAAATCAAGTACTGTAGGACCTCGTTGCTTGCCCTACCACACCTAGCCTACTTAATATGCCATCGTCCAATTGTGGCCAAGTCAACATTATTACGTCGGAAGTGGCAACGAATCCATTAGTAAGTCAGAATTGCAACTAAACTTGCAAAAGCATATAAATATCTGTTGTTGTAGCTTTAATAATAACATATCGATAAAGCGAACAAACTATGCTGCAAGACAATTTTGACCAAACGATAAAATTGGACTTTTTTTGACCTAAAACTTTTGAGTCGTTCATGGTATCAGTGTGAAATTTGTTTTGTGGACATTTGATAAACGATTTTTTTGACTTTTGATTGCCCTCGTAATCATTTACTTTTTCCGGGCGCTTCTCACAATCCTGTTCTTATACTTGAGAATGCGCCTGAAGAAAATGGCTGCCGCAGTTGTCCTAGTGTAGTGCTTCTCAATCCCCTAGGTCACGACCCAAAAGTGGGTCGCCTTAATTTGCACGGAAATACCACGCAGTCATTGATACTGAGTGCTCTATTCAAGGATATCTAGAAACTCCTAGATATCCTTGGCTATATTGTATAACTTTGTTTCTGACGTGAGAGGTTTTGTAGCTGCCAATTGCTACTATTACTATCATCATTGTGATATCACAATGTTTGTACGGGTTACCGGTATTCTTGGCCGACTATGTAGTAGCAATCTAGTAGTTGTGCTCCCTGGTTTCGATCTTTTTAAAAAATTGGACCTCGAATTTGAAAAGTAGTTCAAGTTAGGTCGCCGAAGTTGTGTTTTCTTTTACGCACAATATTTGGGCCGTCGCCATTGAGAAGCACTATGACCTAGTCTTAGTGGAACAAAAAAAACCCACCGATAGTGGGTGTTTGAATAGTTTTTAAACAAACGTTAGACTCGTTTTTCTTGTCCGCGTAGTGGCGTGCACACGGATTTGCTTTTGATCGTAAACTACACTGAAACTGCCCGTGCGTGAAGGCAGATTATAAATTATCTCAGCCAAAGTACTAGTCTAGATACTCTGCTGAAGCTAACTGCTGTTTTTTTTTTATTACGCAGACTCGAGCGTGACTGATTTCTTGGTGGATGGCTTCGCCAATCGTGGAACTGGGTGAGTGCTGTAAAATATATCTCGCTATGACGTAACCCGGTCTTCTTGCCATATCGACGCCGTGCTTTCTTTTCTACTGGATGTCTTCATCAGTATTAAATGTGGTGGCCAGTCGCCCGGTGTCAAGCGGAATTTCTGACCTCTGCAAAAATTCTGACCTATTTGTTTGTCAGTTATTGTGCTTCTCTGGGTAAAGGAATAAAGTTTGGCGATTACTTTTTTGATGTGTGTTGTGTGAATTAAAACTTTTTGGTTAGATGTCAGATGCCCGCAACAAGCTACAGTACGGGAATAATTATTACCACTGAAAAATGTTGGACTTAGTCTTAGACTTCAATTATTTATCTTTGCTAGCCCTATAACATAAACCCTAACCCGCTACACTTGCCTAAACAGCAAACCCTAAGCCAGTGGTTCCCAACCGGGGAGGAATTCCTCCCCAGGGAGGAATTTCATGAGTTCATGGGAGGAATTTACACCTAGTAGCTAAGTACCTAATCAGTGTTGCAAGTGTTGTACTTCTTTTTTATGTTGACATTGTCTCTTTCAATCAGTAATATCAGTTTATATTTGAAAGCATCACACGCTG
>Ga0210059_1000629_pt1 | contig 46716 bp, 29 predicted proteins | sample Ectturendosymbi2_FD_188042 | JGI IMG/M metagenome (GOLD analysis project Ga0210059, IMG submission 188042) | Ecteinascidia turbinata endosymbiont from Florida, USA - Sample 2 (SPAdes) (version 2) | ecosystem: Host-associated > Tunicates > Ascidians > Unclassified | place: Key West, Florida...
TGTTGTGCCGACTTTGGTTCTACGATTGCCTGAGATCTTCAACAGAGATTAATAAACCCTTTCCTACATTCTTCTAAAGAACAAATAGCAGTGCGATCTTTTCTGGAATTTTTAATTCTTTCGAGTAGTTCAGAAGTTGCTTTTGTTAAATTTCCGTGATATCCAGCGTTTGTTGCAGGTTCATGTTTCGGATGTATGCATTTTCATGCGGGCCGTGTTGCCGCTCTCGAAAATATCGTCCAGTTATACATCTGATCATACAGTAGCCTTACGTAAGCTGCTTTGTTATAGTAACCACATATTTTATAGACCAAACAAGCACAATCCATTCAGTAGACACCGGCCTTATTTATTCCGTTTTGTTGTCATTTTCCAAGCAATACAAAAAATATTGTTTTAATTCTCTCTGTTGTAGGCTGATGGTAAACAGCATGAAGGCAAGTTTTGCACAACAAAGTACTGTCGCAACACCCTCAGCTAACTATACAAAGTAAACCCAAAGTAGGCGAGTTTTTCCATGTAAAAGCCACGAGAAACTGTTGTAGCTGATTTAACTAACATGTGGAGACTCAACAAGCAATCTCTGTTTGCGGGAAATCTAGTTGGCAACAACCAAACGTAGCATCCAATCCTGACGATATTGCTTTTTGTCGGAGTTCTGCAGTGTCTGGCGGTCTTGCGTTGTTGCGAGTTTTTGTCAGTGGAAGATTGTACATTAGGTAAGTAGGCTACTGTTCCTTCTTTTTATTCTTTTCTTGTAACCACAGGGGCAGCCAGAAGGGCAAGAGGGCCTTGGCACCCTCTAAATTTCTAGCATATCTTATCATTTTGTGCTTTGACAGGGAGTGTTCCGAACAAACTACTTTTGCTCGCTAAAAGTCATAGTATTTGGCTCCTCAAAAAGTGTGTCTGGCGTACTGCTTGCAACCACTGTCATACGGAAAACCTGTATCACCCTCGCGCCCAACCTTGTTCCTCAGCCTTTCACAAGGCACTTTCTTTCTTGCTTCGTGTTCAATCTTCCAGTGGCCAAAAGCTCGCAACAAGGCAAGACCGCCAGACACTGCAGAACTCCGATGAAAAGCAGTATTGTCATTCTTATATTGTGTAGCAAACAATATTATCGTGTTGTTACTGTATTGAGAAGAGTCTAGACGTTTGCATTTTCTCTCGTTTCAAAGTAAATTGTGAATGTATACCGCCGTGGAGTTCCGCAAATTTTAACTAAATAACGGGTCGTCATATGAAGGAGTGGCGCGGGGCCCCAGGCCATGGCCATGTTGGCCTATGCGTAAATTCGTCACTGGTCGTAGATTACCTCGCTTAGGAATAAGCAAGTGGTTTCTTTGCGTTGAGGGATTAAGGTCACAGCCGACGTTAACTCAATGATCGTTAACTGAAGTTAACTCAACGATCAATCAGTGATAGTGGTTAAACGTTTTTGCCCCCTTTGTGTTGTTTTTCCCCCTATCGCCCCCATTGTTTTTTGGCCCCTGTCCCTCAAAATCGCCCCTAAGGGGGCGAAAATCAAAATTTTTCAATAGTTTTTTGGAGTACACTTGTGCCCCCCACTTTAAAAAACGTTCCGCCACCCATGTCCTCAGTCCTAAAATCTTATTCAAATAGAATTGTAAGTGAACTGGTTAAATTGCTTTTCTTCTCAAAGAGCTGCAGAAGCTAGGTAAAGTAATTTCAACACGACTGCTAGAGACTATCATCAGACAAGGTAAACGCACAAAGCTAGCAATTAACACGATATATGTTATTTTATAGCAGTGGCCTGCAGTGACCTGAATGTGTTTTTTCTCTTGGATTTCGGTGAAAGTATTTTGGGAAGATTATGAAATTTTCTGCGAAGTTCTTTCAATAAAGAAACTTCATAATCTGCTTGTATTTGCATAAAACGTTTATTTCATTTTCATCAACTTGGTAGGCTTGCTTTATAACAAAACGAAATGTGTGAATTGAGAAAACAGTATATATGAAACCAACGTTTAGAAATGAATGAAAGCATGTGGCGATCCAGGTAAAGTTAGCAAATATAACGTTGATTAAAAGAAACACAGAGTTTTCGCAGATTCATTGCAGTAATGCAAGTCATCAAGTACAACTGCTGAGGTAATGAAAACTATAACGAGTTTGCTGTAGACATACATGAGTTTAAGTATCGTTTTGTTGTACTGAAAGGAATTAGACGACGTTATGTTTGTAGAGTAGCCGTAATTACTGAAACAAGCATACGCTACATTTTTCATACTGATGATCGGAAATCATATGTACTTTAATTTGCTCATTAACAACAAATGCTTATGTCACGTTGGAGCAGATTGTGTTAGTAATAACATGTTTCGAACTTGACGTAGTAACACAGGTTAGCGTCATTTATTGTACTCAGACACAATATAACTTTGACATCCAACATCACACTGGTTGAAAACGATTAAAAACGTATGGGCATCATTTGCACGAAACCGCGATAAATTAAGGAACAGGCTTTAGGTTCGCAGGTCTCCAATTTCCTGTGAACCGGAGTGAGTTTGACTCGCAGGATTTTTATAACGCTGCTGGTGATTGAACGCACGCAGAAACTTCGGCAATAAATAAAGAAATAATGGAATAAACTGTGAAAGGAACTTTGCAAACTGCGATTTCAAGAATAACTGAAGGACGTTGCGTCATCACAAAGTGCACGCGATCAAAACACTTCGACGAGGCGAAGACAAATGGAGATAATGCAAAGGGCAGCTCATTTAGAGCTTTGTTGCAAAATAAAGTGAGGCCTTCGAGAACACAGCCTGCCATATACTGAACCATATGGAACGCCAGTGCACCATTCAAAATACACGCGCTATACTGCCGCCTGTTGTTTCACAATTGGACAATCTTAACATCAACTTAAACACACAGTTAACGTTAAAGAAATTTATTTCGGAGTTCTTTTGATGCGTCTGGGTCAGGTCAGAGCAAGCCAGTACCTATAAGTTAATTGAATTTTCTCCGATTGCCCCTTTGCATTGCAGAAATCAACGCTTGGTTTGAAAGAGCTTTGTTTGTTGCCCGCTTTAGGCACATTCATACTTGGACAAACCAACCTCGAACTTTTGCTGAAGAAAAGCTTACGCTTTAATACTCATTGTCTAACGAGAGGTGGCTTGTGTTAGTTGAGCGAAAGAGTTGCTTGGGGATCAAACATAGCATTGCGGCGACTGCCATTTCAATAATTCATCAGTTTTGCATCTGGTAGACAAGACGTGGACGCTTTTCGAAGGTGGCCATAGTGCGCTGGTTTCGTTCCCTGAGGGTAAAAGCGTGTGTCTCGGCTGAGTCTTGAAAAGAGAAGACAAACGTCTGGTGGACATGTGAAGTTTGGATTCTGTTGAGAGTATGCTTCACGCGTAAAGTCCTTAACAAGTTTTTTAATCAGCACAATGGAAGAAAATTGAAAGGCGCTAAGCCGTTTCAGGACGCACCTCTTTTGTCTGTTAAGTCTCAAAAGCTTCTTTTGACTGAAATCGAACAAAACCAACTTTGTATTAAACGACATCTATCGTGAGTCAGCTGTTGTCCAGAGGCCTGGTATTCGACCTTTTTGAGAAACTTTATCCCCACATATCAGGAAGCTGAATGTTTAAGTATGCGTTTATGTTGGAGCGACCGGGCAGTCAGTATAGAAACAGTCCCTGTGATACACAGTAGGATGGTTAACTGAAAATGCCTGCAGACGATTCATGACACTCGACATTCGGACACTGAGTGTCGTTTGTTGATGCTGAAGGTGAAAGAACACGCCAGGTATTTATAGCCTTTCACGGCAGAAAGCACAACACTGAAAAAACAATTTTCGCATCAAAAACGACCATTTCGAAACAAAATCAAGTGCGCGAAATTCGTAGGCGTTGAATCGTTTCTTGTAAATCTTTCAAAAACGCTCTGTGAGTGTGCGTTACAAGAACACTTGTCCTTAAGCCCGTCAAAAAATGAAAAGAAACACGCAAGAATAAACTTTACAAACCGCAGGTGCTTGCCGACGCTAACAGGTAAAGGTCCATCTAAGTGCAAATGTGGGTGGGGCAGCAACAAGCGACCGCTGGCATGTCATTTGACATGTGTGGGAAACTTTAGTGGTCCTCTTGCTTTGTCGCCCGATAATCCTCTCAGCATTTACTTTCACTGAAACGAAATTCCTTGCCTGCAGCTTGCTCATCTGGTGGGCGTCGAGGTGCCTTTTTCGATAAACCCGTGTGTAGTAACACTTTTCTGTAATAAAATGTGTAAAATGAGTGACGTGCTAGAAAAAAATTTTTGCAAAAGCTGGAGTGTCTAACAATATCAAAAAAGTTGGTACAGGGTGACAACTCCTTTGTTTGCTGCAAATGTATAATGAAACAGGTATATTTTCATTTCCCGCTTAATTCTTTGCAAAGACAGAGCCGCTCAGATATGATGTGAAGGTCATAAATTGAACTAGCCGTTGATTTGGATGTTATTAAATATCACTTATCGCGTACAGACGCAAAGCATCGGTTGCACTTGCAATTTTGATATCACCAAGCCGAAACTACATGTAAAATAACATGGAGGAAAAAATTTAGTTAGAAAAATATACAGAACCAGGAAATTATCAAGTAGCGAATGGGTTGATCAACAGAAGTTCCATTTTACAGAAGGAAACAAACGGATGATTGCTTTTTTGCGGTAGAACATTTTCCCACATTCATGTAAACCAGTTTTTACTTTTTATCAGTTGCGTGTTTCGACAAAATTAAGTTTCGTTGAAATTCGGCACGCTTCGTTGAAATCCGTCATGTTTCGTTGAAATTCGTAAGGTTTCGCTGAAATTCGGCAAATCGGTCGGTTATATTGACTTCGGTTGCAAAACAAGTTATTTTTGAGACACCAGCGAAGCCGCACCGTACGTACCGTGATACCCGGTGAATTCTGGGTAGTTTTCTTAGCCAGACGTTCGCAAAGCCAAAAACCACAATTCTGTTGGAAATAACTTGGGCCACAATCACGTAGCCCTTTAAAGGTCACTTGTTTTTAAACCACTACAATTCACGTCGTTAATTGACCTTTTATTGCTCTGCGAGCGATCGCACGTCACTGCCGTTACAACAAAACATTTTCGGCGTAGATGCATCGTTTCAACCTTTTCGCTAGCGGTAGAAAGCTGAAAGGTTGTTGAATGTTCGAAAAGTTCACACCAACTTTTTGACTGCGCCAAAAATATTTTTTGCCAAACGTTATTTTTAGGTTAAAAAATAAAATATTGGAAAAAAGCTTGAATTTGACTTAAGCATTCGAAAGGTTACTACAGTAGACTGCATGGTTTTGTTAGAATACGCATTTTTGCACTGCAACAATCAGCCGGTACAATCAGCCGGTTTGTGAACGTCGCTTAAAACAAATTATCAGAATTGTGTCATTTTTTCAGGTTACCCCATTGAGAGGTTCTGATCATTTCTATTTCATTTTGAAACCAGATTTATTTTGAGACCGAAAATTTTGAACTTATCTACTATGTCATGAACTACAGCAACAAAAAGGGTAGAACCTGGAAATCTTCTCGGTCAGAATGATTCTGAGTCACTAACAGTATGGAGTTTGCCAAGGAGACGTCTGAAATACTCTGGCTTGAGTTTATTTCCACACATGCCGCAATCTACAGCAGTTGGAAATTTTTTTTTGTTTTTGTTAGATTCATATTTTTTATACAGAAGGGGAAAGAAACTTTTGGTTTGTTCCTATGTTTAGATATGTTAGTTTTTATGCTTGCGCTTGTGCAGCTGTTGCTATTGGATTACAAAGATCGACCACTGCGCAAGTTAGAGTTGGCCAAAATCTTGGTCGCTTGGAAGATTATATCTGATAAGAGCATTAACAAATAGCTGATGCAGTAACACAGGATTACAGCTGTTGACTCCGGAAAAGCAATAGCAAGGTTGAGAGGGGGGAAAAAGGAACTGACAACCAGCATGAATCACCGATAGGCTGCCAAAGCAGGAAGTGGAGAGAAGTCAATCTCGAATGCTTCGCTTCAAACTTTGCGGCATTCAGAAATAAGATTGAATTAGGTGATTTCCGAATCACGTGGTGGTTTCCGAATCACGTGATCATGACGTGAGTTGCACGGCCGGTTCGCTACTCTGCATTGAGAGTGTAGGCAACAAACAAACGTTTTTAGCACGCAGATAACGGACAGCGTGACTCCCTGCTTATGCGATGTCTGCACTTGCACATAATCCCATAAGATCACATAATTCCTTGACTGCAGGTACTGTAGTTTCGATCACTCCATATTGACCCAAGAGAAATATGCAAACCTTTGAAAATGCAAGCAGGAAGAAGAATCGTTTGGGGAGCGGCACAAAAAACGTGAATCCAAATGCTTATAATCCAACATTTAGGTTACATTTTGCCATAGTTTTGCTCGTACGGGCATAATTGCGAACTGGAAATGAAATTAGGGCAATAGAGTACCTTTGGTTGAGTCTACCTGATGCAGCCACAATGCTACGTCGCCTTGAGCCACCTTAAAGAGAGAGTCGAAAAAACTACCCTCCGCGTAACAGCAGTTGATATTCCCCATTCGACTAGGTTCACTCTCTCTTAATATTAATTATTCTTTTTTCTTTTCTGTGCTTTTCGTTAGTTATTAATTATTTAACATGTTTTGTTTATATTAATAGAAACACGTCTTAGTAGTCTTGAATCAACACTCAAGCGTGTGGATCGTAAAGGGAGAACATTATTGTTTTTTATTATTGTGACAAGCGGTAATCCAAGTTCTGCCAGGTAGCATCGCAGTAATATTACCTCCATCAACACCAAACGACAGTAAGCAATATCTTTCGCACGTATTTCGTAGCAACTTGTTCAATAGCAAGCAGTGTACAAAAACAAAAAAACGTGCGATCCGGTATAGTTAATATTTCAAATGGGGTGCCCCAGGGGTCCGGTCTGGGACCGCTTTTATTTATTATTTACAATTCTGGTATATCTTTTATCTATCATGTGTTGGTTTACCTAAAATCCTCTGCATTTTTAACTGTACTATACGCTGATGTAACTTATCTTCTTCTATCTGAGAAAAATCTTGGCCATTTGCAGCATCCAGTGAATATGGAACTAATTACAGTAGACCAATGTCTGCGTTTAAAAAAAGTATCTTTAAATTTATACGGATCAACATTTATGCTCACATAATCTTTGAAAAATAATAGCATGATCTGAAACTTGTTCATTCGAAATAAAGTTAGTGATAGCTACTTTCAACGAAAGACGTGTACAAAATATTCAGGGTTTTTGATGGACAGCTCGGTAGTTTGGCCGTATTTTGTGACGCAGGGTCAAAATATGTAATAATTTATTGGGATTTGTTACAATTTTATTCATAAAAGTAATGCAAGCATACAGACCCGTAGCCATATTTTAGGGCTTGGGGGGCGAAAGACCGTTTAGCGTGATAAGATTTTTGTTTTAATGATATGTTTAAATAAATTTTTTCTGGGCACAACAAAAGTTGGGGTCACAACAAAAATTTGGTAGGAACTGCCCCTGAATGCCCCCCGTAGCTACGGGCCTGCAAGTATACAAACCAAGCTGTGCAGCGTTGACTTCCGACTGCCTGAACTGGTGCGATTAGCAGCGAGCGCCTAATAACGTGAACATATTGCATTTGATGAATGATCTGTGACGTAAAACTTTCCGGAAAGCCTAGGTACATTGCAGGTTTGGAACATATGCCCTCTTCTCATAATGTTCGCTTCGAATTAGGATTTCCCTGAAGTTGTATTGCCTTCGAATTGCCGTACTTTGCATTCTGGCATCGATTTCATTTTCGACTGTGAAGTGATCGAAACGGAAAGTTCTGACCGGCGGCAACATTTCACGAGGCCGCTTAGCTCAGCGCTATTTGCGTTATGAAGTGCATAGACTTGTTTGTTGCAGTAAAGGTACAGTTTTACGATTCATAAATAAGATCAATAAAGCACGATGCAAGAAATCTTTCTTATTCGTCAAGATGACAATATCAAAGAATGTAAATAGAAAGCTCCTTTGGAATGAAGCCGACGATAAAACAGAAAAACAATCGAACTTTGAAAGAAAGTCTTTTTCTCATTTATATGTTCAGACCCACGTCCCAGGGGTCTGTAACATTTGCTTCACGTGCAATCTATAAAATCAAAACTGATTAAGGCATCTTATGTGTTTTATAAAATTCGTAATCTGGTATGCATTGACGTATTAAAAATGTTATTTTGTAATCTAACGTATTAAAAATGTTATATTTTAGCCACTGTCATTTGAAATATTTTACTGTTTCATGGAGCACAGCCGTAATTCCGTTTTGCAACCAACGGAGGTATTGCACAAAAACATGCTATATACGAACTATTAGATATGATATTTTAGATGTCGTATTACGCCGCTGTATGAATCTCTCAATTTTCTGAAACTTCACGGTATTGGTAGATTTGAATTAGTTAAACTGATGCATAAATTTTTCCATGAATTGTTGCCAACGTCCTTTAAAGATTGTCATAATAAAAAAACATGCAACTAATCAAAACTCTTTTATCCAACAAGTTTCAACAAACACTGGCAAAAAGGCAGTTTCTCATCGAGGGGATACTTTTTGGGCAAACGTAGAAAACGCTTCAAAGATAAATCTCCTAATCTCTTCAGCAAACAATGCTGAGCATTTTTGTTATTGCAATATTTATAAATGGTCGAAGAGTTTACTACATGATATATCCTGATTAATGTTTAGATAATACATATTCACTTTATCTGTCTTTAATTGTCGTTTACGATTTGTTGGCATGCATGCTTTTCTGTTTGCTTGTGTTAGCATGGCGCTTGACACTGTATAATGGCAACTGAATTACTGATGTGGTCCTTATCCCAGGTCCTGTTCACTGTTATATGTGTCTTTGCTTTTACTCTCATATCGCATAACTGTTACTGAAACATTTCATTATGCTAAGACACTTTGACTCGATAATCGCAAGGTTTTCGGTGCCCTAGCCGCAGGTTTACTTCTTTATAACCATTAGTTATATCGGTACAATGTGGTCAGATCTGGTGAAGTCATTGTCTTTGGCTGTCTTTATGTGTTTTTCGCAATGCACTGGTCGTCAATATCTCTGCCCTGCAGCCAAATACAACACAATACGATATGCTACTTTTCAAGAAGACGGCCAGTTTAAAAATGTAAAAAACAACTAAAGTTAAATTAATTATATCTTGCTACCGAGCTTTTCATCAGATACCATCGAATAAATGGGTTGATAATATAGCATGACGAGAATACAATCGTTTCTGTCCCTCTTTCATATTCACACACCACCTCACTTTGCACATCAAGAAAAGAAAACGAAAAAGAACAAACACCCAAACTCCCACTAAAGCAAACAAAACCTGTACTGTGTCGTCACAATGCGCGATACCGTCTGTAATCACGTCCAACCCGTTCACCAAGTTCGCACGGAGCAATAAAGATCACTAGCAGAGACTATTCTTCCATCACTACTTCGTCCTTCTGCGATTACTTGGATACAGACCTGAACGAGCTTTATGTTTGCGGGAAACCCCGCACGCGCTTCCTCGCGGCGATGTCGTACGTCGGGGATTCACAACTCTCACTGCAAATTACCTCTTATGTCATGACCTTTGGCGCCTTGATAAGAAACAGTTGGTATGCTTTTGATAAACGATGCGCATTTTCATCCAACTTTTTTTCCACTCACTTCAATCGTTCAATGTCTTTCATAAATCTCCATCTCTATTTCGAGCATAGGTATCAAGTTCAGACTTAAACGCTTAAATGTAACGTTTTTGTATGATGATGAAGGAATTCAGTAGTTTCGGTTGCCTTGTTTCAGTATTTGTTCCTCTTCAGAACCAACTACGTGTCCCAACTGACACCTACCCTGTGATGCGTGATGCGTAAGCATTTTGAGTCCCTTGTGTTCTTTCAAGTAATGTGTGTAATACAGACTTTCCTTCTGAGCCAAATACGTAAAAAGATTAAATGAAATATGCCCGAAAGCGAGCAAAAATAAACCGCACGAGTAGAGACAGCTTTTTGGACAAAGCTTTTGCGCAATTTATTTTAGCGAGGCTATGCGACAAAACTGCACAAAACACCCGCTGCCACTTTGGCCAAGACTTCAAATAGTTTGCCAATGTTGGCACAAGCACAGGCAACTTGTTGTGAGAAGTGGCAATTTACATTGAAAACATCCTGGTACCGAAAAGTGTTTTCCAGTGTTCGAGGTTTCTTTTGTTGATTTACTTCAAGCATCGGTACCAAGTTCAGAAACGCTTTGAGTCGATTGTACTGAAGGTGCGCAGTGAGATTCTTATCTTCTGCTCGAACGGCTTGCAAACCTAACGTACTTTCTGGCTGGAGGCATGAAAAAAACCTTTAACGTTTGTTTATTTTATCTTCGAGACGCCCAGCAACCCACAAGGATAAACACAGTGTTTTATTATTTGGACTTTTGAGTGGATTGTGTTGGTTGTGACGTAACACCGCGAATGCCACCCGGTGAAAGGAAAGCAGCTGAACTTGTCATCGGAAATTTGAAGAACTACTGCCAGAGTTTCGAGGACTGACACTGTTTCTTCTTGATTATGATGTGCAGCTGTGACCACGAAATGAACTTTTATTGATGCACTGCAAATTGTATTGCGCCGCACATGTGACAATGAAATGTAAACTAAGAAAAGGAACTCGCTAAAGTTGCTGGTGGTTACCTTCGATACGCTGGCATGGTCATTATCAATCACAATAAATCTATGATCTCAGTTTTGTCACTTCAGTTCGTTATTGCTTAAACGGAAAGGTTTTAATTGCAATGTAGAAAAGTATAGAACTTCTCGATAAAAGTCAATCTAATTCACTGTGAATTTAACAAACTTAGACATTTAGACAATTTAAAATATATGGAAATTTAAATCTCATCATTCTAGTTCAAGTAATGTGGACATGGAGACGACACAGTGCGCTGCTGGGAGAACTTCCATGTCATAACGTTATTGTTAAAGTGTTACGTGTTAACAAACTTCTGTGGTCAACTTTGAGTGCATTCTTCATTTATTACAGTGTTTGTTTGAGAGCGGGTGCATGCCACAACACATTCGTACTCTACCTGACCTTGACCAGGGTTGAACTCAGTGTCCTACTCTGGAAGTGGTATTGTAACAAGTGTTACGGGTTAGCGAAAATAGTGTTAAGGAAGTGCTTGTAATTTTGTGGTTCTAACACCAACCGTTATGAAAAGTTCTGTGTCTGGTTTTATCAATCTGCGTTGTGCAGACAGTGTGTGCTTGTACTGCATGGACTTCGTGTCTGTTTCAAAACATTAAAATGAAAAAAAATAAAAAATAATAATTAAATTTTTTATAGCAATTCCTCTCGGGAGGGTCTCGGCGATAGCGGCCCAGGAGGCTTGAAGCATACCATTGTGGCAGACAGGCTTTTCGACGGTTTCAAGTAATTTCTAAGTTATTTTAAAAACTAATCACTCATAATCTGGGTAAAAATGCTAAAATATTGGTGAGCCTGCAGTGCATCCACATATGGAAGGTAAGGCTACTGTTACAAAATCTGCCAATGCAACACGGTTTTGAAATCCCTTTACTCAGTGCTGCTAATCAACACGTAGCACACAGCAGTCATTTGAGCATTGCGGAGGAAATGGTAATGTCAAACGAAGCGGCAATATGTAGTAAGGGTTCTTTCTTTGGCGTTTTTAGCTAATTTGTTTCGCATTTTTTGCTTTTGAAGCAGCAAACCAACAACGTTTTCAGTTATAAAATGTACTCACCTTCTCAAGTCACGTCACCACATGTCCTGCTCTCGAACCGGATACAGTTGACATGCCCTTCTCTGCACCGAAAGCGGGGTTGTCGTAAATACCAACAATATCCTCTCTGCTGTTGTTGTTCGCGTGGGCTGACGAGATGGGCGTGTGCAAGAAATCGCTTGAAGAAGCAGTGCTGTCTTTCCTGGTCATGGGCCTGTCATCGTACCCGGGCAAGGGGTCGTCTCTGTCGTACCCTAGGTTCGCAAACCCAGGGATTTTTCCCTGTTGCCTGGCCTCCGCAACTGATTGGACGGTGGCTCCTTTGTCCTCATCGTCCCTATCAGTATCCCAGAAGTTGGACCTTTCCATTGAGGGGATAGTGAACATGTGCCACAGAAAAAGAAACAAAATGCCAAAGAACACTGCAATCCCGCCCACGTAGCCAAGCAGGTCCGCGTAACGAAAAGTACCAGCGATACCAACAACCATCAAAGGTATCCCGACCACCGCTAACATCAAGCCAATAGCGTAGAAAGGAATGCATGTGTACAAGTCGTTCTTCTCATGCTTGCAACAGGCCATTGTATGAAAGATGCAAAAACAGAGCTATCAAAATAAACACCCTGCTGCCTATGGACAACGAGACGTACCCTTTGCGTGTTGTCCTGTACCTGCCATAATAAAAAATTGTTTTTAGAAAAAATGCATTGAAATATTCTGCAGATTGTGAATGTATGAATATCATAGGCACATCGGGGTTTAGTGACATAATGATTGTTGTGCGAGCTTGAACTCTTCAATAAACCTAATCAATAAGAACGACTATGCTCGGTTGGGCTTTCCAAATGATGCAACGCAAAAATTCTAGAGGATGTGACCCTACGTTGCGTCATGGCATCATCGACTTCATAAACCTCAACTCGCCGGCAGACTTGCCGAATGACTAAAAAATTCTGCGCACGTGCTTATGAAGGCCATGAGCTCCGAGATTACCATTTTGATAAGTTGTTCCTTTTTCTGGTATTCCCGCAAGCTTCCGACGTTGCTGAGAGAAAAGCGGTATTTTCGGCGTTGCGGGGATGGATTCTGACCTACCATTTTCGAATACCATGATGAAAGCTTTTCCTGAACGATTATGCTGCAATCAGCATCACGTATGAAATCAAATGATTCAAGCAGTCATTTGTCGCTAAAGATTAAGAGCGAAATATTTTATTTTATGCCATAAACATGTTTCACGATTCTTTGCCGCAATTTCTAAAAATTACGTCACCCATATGTCAAAGCATCCCATTGTTACGCACGATACCCGCTTTTCTGTGAAGTTTTCTCAGGAATTTGTCTTTTGCAAATTGCAACTTAATCGACTTTTGCAAATTGCAACTTAATCGACCACCTGCAACTTCACGTTTTTCCGTTTCAGTTCAGTAAGCATTACACTCTCTTTGAGAGTCAGTGATTTGTGGCACCCATCTCCGCTTGCTTGTGCCCGCTGCCGGGGACCCCGCAGCTACTTTCGTAGTAAATATTACATCCGTGCCGAATCTATGGCTGCACTGCGCGTGAACTGTTCCCATGCACTCACCCACTAACGGTGAGCACGAGGCAGGACAGGGCGCAAATGTTATTTTTCAAGTCGTATGACACGATCAGGAATGGAACTCCTGCTAGTTTTAGTGGCTCGTGCTAAACCCAACATAGCACTTAGCCTGTCGTTTGAGCTTAAAACTTGATTTAAAAAATTGTTCGAAACTACCTTTAACTTGAAATAAAGCGATGTTTTGAATTCTGAAAAATTGTTTTGAATTTTGGGTTAAGTTTTGTTAATATTTGTCAGCTTGATCTTCGCAAATGACCCATTGCTTGTAAGAGCAGCTAATGCTAAAGTCACATGAAACTGTAATTCTCGGGACATTTTAGCGTAGTTTGTGTTCGAATTGTTAGCACCAAGCTTGAGAGGAAATTCTAAACAGCAGGTTTTCTACCAATCACACTGGGTCGATAAGATTTTAGATTAAGTGCTACCTTTAAAATAAAAATGCAGTGCAGAGGATGCATCACAAAATGTATTTAGGTTTTCATTGAGCTGATCGGGGGTCTCTCTTTGGTTTTGCATTATTTATGTCTCTGCACTTTCTTTTGCAGCAGCATATTAACAGCAGTACATTCAGCACTACTTTCTGAACACCTTACTGCCTTTACTAAGACAACTGTTTGCAACATTCAGTGTATGAACGGAACTCACAGAAGATTGCACAAAGCATTAAAAAAATGACAGGAAAACCCTGCAGCTCAAGAGTGAACTGCCGTTAATTCCTGCAAGTTAAGTAAGGACCAAAGAGGTAACCCTCAAGGTTTAACGAAAACCGATGCGGTTTGTCAGTGCCCAGTAAAAGAGCTAACGATGCTGAAAAAACAACAACAGTAAGGTCATTAATTTGTTAAGCGACACCCATACCAGATATGAGCTGACTAGTGTTTGGAAAAGATTATGAAGTAAAAGCACAAAGAAATGTCCAGCAAAATTTCTTGTCTGTCTTGCAACTTCAAGTATAAGAGAGCTGAAGCAAGAGGCAACCAGTACTGGCTATTGGGAACTATTGCACTTTCCACTTCAATTCGTTAACGTTAACAAAGTAGCTAACCTCACAGTTTGACTTAAGAAAGGCGAGTCCCTAGCACGTCTCTGCTGATGTAATGATTCAAAGTCAAGCTAGAAAGGAATGCTTGCTTATAACAAATTCACCCTGGCATATGTAAGCGTCTCTGCAGTTCGATGAACAACGCACTGGGGTTAGCTTACGTCATTTCACTAGTGAGACCAAAAACGGAAGTGCTCAAAACCGGGAGTGACGACTCATGAGGTGAAAACACAAAACGCCACATCGTATAGTTTAACTGGATATCACCGAGCGTGTATTTAACAGTTGTAACAGATCAAACTGTAGGACCAGGACCAGATTAACGTTGTAGCCTAAATGACTCCGGTAAGAATAGCGCTACTATTTTTTTCCGAAAACCCATGGAAGAAAGCCGTGATTCAAAACAGAATGTTATAACTTCCGCGTATGCCATGTAAAGTTACAGTATTGCACATAGTAAATCGTTCACACTTTCAAGAATTGAAGATATCAAAATACGCGGATGATGCCAAAGGCAGACTGATTTTTCTTCATGTTGTTTTATTCTCAAGTTTTTTCAAGCGTATATCACGAATTAGTATTTTTCCAACAATCAAGGATGAAATCGAATACTTTTTCAAAATTGTAGTAGATTGGATATCACAAAATGTTTTCCATTTCACTGAATTTTTTCCATTTTACGGAATCTTTTAAACTTACCGTGATGAAAGTTTACTGCTAATTCCTAAGATTTAAAATTGTTGCAAGAGAAAATGTGGAAAAGCCCTCTCCTTGTTTCTACCTCATTTCCATGTGAAACAATCCTTGTATATGCTAACCGCACAAATGCTCCACATAGAAAATAACTGCAAATTTCTCCTGCAGAAATAATTGAAATGCACTCACAAGTTATATCCAAGCCCCCAACATCATAGCGTTCTACAATGAAATAGTTTAAACAAGACGCAACAATGCCCCTTTATTTTTTTGCACTTGACAACACAGCATCGTAGATTTTCCTGCGCCCTGCTTTACGGGTGGTAAATGCCTTGTATGCAAACAGAAACAACTTTTATCAATGCGGGCATGCAATTAAAACACGAGTAAAAAATTGCAACAATTTGCTTAGCATTTAAGATTTAGCCCCGAATTAATAAAGTTTACCAGATTTCTGAAGTTTTACAATCTTTCAATATCAAATTTTTGGTAAACTCTTTCTGAATCTCGTCTTCAGTTTAAACATCTTCCTTTAACAACGCGTTTATCAAATTATCATCCTAATTGCTTGGTTCGAATCAATTAAGTTTAACCACAATTTTGTGACCACTCATGCAAAAGTACTGAAACAAATCCAGAAAAGAGTTAAATGTAAAATTCTCCCCTCACGCTTAAAAATACTGATTTACTACTTTTGTGTGAGAAACAACGTTTTTTATCATTCCAACGTATTTTTTATATAACTGCATGGAAGAGGTGGGTGAGGTGCTTATCAACTGCCAACACTTCGTAAGTTGAGGTAAGTTTCAAAGTTGTCTACTCGTAGCATCAAACGTATTCCGAAAGTGCACATATTTGATGGGACCGAAGAAGCTAAAGCTTTTGCCTTTTTTCTTCTGCAAAATTTGCCAACATGATTTTTCTTTTGATAACAAGCTTGTGATATCGGGCCACTTATTTTTGACGTCCCGGTAAGAGTTGAGCTCGGGCAAACGAGTCCTCTGTCTCTCTCACGACGACACTGTGCTAAACATGAAGAGATTTACAGATGAAGCAGAGTTCGATGTTGTGTGTTAAGTGATGTTGCGTTAGGCGGGTCCGCATGTGCCAGCGGATTTCGGGAAACTGCGCTTTTCATACACGCTGTGTAAATGAGGTTTATCAAGAATAAAGCATGAGGAAAAGCTTGCTATGATACAGCGAATAATGGTACGAGGTGTTAGCGGAGTAGTTTGTCAAGAAAGACGTACCTCTGGAAAAAGCGGGAAGTTTAATGATACACAGCTTGATAATTGAGGTATGTTTACTTCAGACTCATTTGCTCCGTATTTAAGCCTGCGTTTTCCGCTAATGACATTTTCTGCTGACAAAATGATGCAAACCGTGCCGTCAAAAAGTAACCCTACTTCCTGATCTTTTTGCCGCTACAACCTGTACTTCAGAAACATTCAGAAGTGTAATTACCTTGCCTTCTGTGCCAGTACATCAAGAATTGACCTTAACAAGTACTTTTGAAGAACTGATAATTTAAACCTGAATGCAAAAAGCGACTTCGTTGCTGATTTCTTTTTTTTAGCAGAAACTGCACACCAGTTTCTAAATTTAAAGTACAAACAATCCCTATCTGCCCATGCTGCATGCAGACGGGTACAATGCTTGAATCAGTCTTCAGTAGGAAAACCCCAGCTGCTTTAAAAGAGTTCAGCTGAAGTTAGAGCTGGTAACAGTGGCAGACACATTTGTAGCTGGAGGGCACGAACGGATAACGCACACACGCTTGAATCTATGTCTTACCGACCACGCGCTCGCTTACAATTATCATTTGCCTGCGTAAACAATCACAGGCCTCAGCAGAGCCTTATTACGACAATTTAATTCATAGTGGAGGGTACGTCACAGGCATAGCGCGCTTGCCGGTGCTGCGACGTGATTTTGACGCAGGCACATGTGAAATTGCACGGCAGTCATCGCGTGCTAAAAATAAGTCTGAAACCTGCGCTGTCATATTACGTATAAGCTGCTGTGATCGAATGCAGCAGCCCCGATTGGCGCTCGGATTGAATATGGGAGGAAGTGAAAGAATCGAGTGAATTACCTGCCTTGCTGTCTTATTCGTATCAACTACAGTCCTCGTTTATCAGAGAAAGACTAATTACATTGATGCAAAATTTTCTTTGATGGATATTCGCGCTGCACCTACGTAAACACGTTTCGTCGAAGCTAGCATTCTTCAGCGCAGGTTTTCTTTTGTGGTAAAATCAGCAAAGCCCACTGTGCAATGAAATAAGCATGTAACGTACGTGCTGCAAGCGTTGCATGGGGCAAATGTATAAGTGCTGTCTGGAGCTTTGTAAGGGTACGGTTGGTTTGATGCCATGAGATCTCTGACTTGACCTCGTAAAATAAAGGCAAAGAAAACTACTGGCGTGCTGCTGCATAGTATTTCCGAACATTGCACATCAATCACATTTACAAGCATCGGTGAAACTGAAAAGATATCAGGAAAAAATGTATTGAAATGCCATCTCCTCAAACGCCATGATTTGGTAAACATTTGCTGATTGTGGTTGCCGTGCGCTGTAAAGCATCTTATTTTTGGTTTGCTGTGAGAGGACTCATCACATTGCGTGCAAGCTGCGGCACCTTCATGTCTGAATCATTGCTGCTAAATGGTCTTCCCCGTTTTTAACAGGTTTGACCTGTTTTATCGAACAGCTTGTTTTCGGCCAAAAACCGCTTAATTGTAAATGATAAGCTTTTTCATAACAGTGAAAGCATGCAAAAACAAGTTATTTTGACATTTCTACCCTTTTTCTACAGGGCTGACTGGGCGATGACTTTTTTGGTTGATCTTCTTGACGATGAGTTGGATGCAAGCAACTAGATGATTGTACACCAAAGAAGTACATGAATCGGGTTTTCCGAGAAAGATCCGCCTCAAAGAAATTAAACAAAAACATGAGAAACGTAAACAAAATCTTCACACTAAACTTATTAAGAAAAAATTTTGTGATATCTAAAGGGTTAAAAGGTTTGCACGGACGGTAAACCAATCTTTCATCTATTGCTTGGAAAAGTTTACTTTGAATTTCTCACTAGTTTCTTCTACTATTTAACCACGTTGTTCGAATGCGTAGCTGATGTTAACGCTTTAATTTTTGAAAAGGCATGAACCTGCTTTGAGCCTCCTTATCTCGAAGGTTTGGTTGGATCAGAAGAACCTCTTTAGTAGACTGGATGTCGCTATACAGATTGAGTTTTAGTGTGGTTTGTACAGCCCTTGTACACGTCTTTGGCAGGACGCAGCGAAAAGAAAAACACACGCATTTTTCGATAACTCGAGAATCTAAAAACGTCAGAAAACATGCCAGATTTTCAAATTTAACGGGCAAGCAACCAATGGGTTGAAGAGCTTGCTACAGTACAGCCAAATGAAACCAGAGCAGTGGGAAGGTCACTAATGCCTGATTTGATCAATTGTGGAGGCAATCGTTCTTACGATTGCTAGCACGTTTGGCCAAATCAGCGGCTATAGACCCGTGCGCAGTTAGAAAAACATTTTCAAAGTTCCGGAGATTCACGATATTTGATGAGCAAAATTCTGGAAGAACTTAGTTTGATGATCTTCGAAATCGTCATTTCTGGGTGCTAATACATCTCAATTTAAATATAGACCAGTGGTTCTTACCTTTTCTCCACCACGCCACCCTTATGTAATTGTCCTTTGTTTCAAGTCTCCCTGACTTTAAAGAAATTGTAAAAGTTGTGAAAACTTGTAAAAATAAGTTGAAAAAAATTATTGATGAAAAGCGTGTAAGGTCTCACGGTCCGCTGGAAATTCCTTGACCACCCCACGAGGGGACTGCCCCCTCGGTTAAGAACCACTGATATTGACCTTGCATTGCAAAATCTTGTTTACATCTTTCAGCATACATTTTTGAACACTTTGATTTTAAATGAATTGTTTTGTTCGCAATAACTATCGTTGATCAGGCCATTGCTTTACAGATCACGTGATAGCCTATAACTGTTTTGCATCCGGTGCCAGCAGGAATTGCTGTTAAGGGATAAGGTCCGTCGGCGTCGGCCAGAAACAATCTTCAAAGTTAACCTTTTTTATTTGATCCTAGCTGTTAACTTAGTATACCTGCGCACTGCCAAGTCTGATTTGTTCACAGTTTTGGAAAATAACAATTCTGTCAAAGCGAAAGACTCGCTGTCACTCCTAACAAAACATCTTTCAGTGTGGTGTTGCACATTTGCTCAGCTTGTACTTGTCTCTGTTGGGCATACTACTGTCACGCTAAATTTTGACAACCGTAACGGCCTTGAAAAAGCCAGTGAACGGGCCAAGCGAAGCGTTAAAGGTTGATAGGTCATGCATCGCCCACCAAATTGCACAGTGTCAGGTTGTTATGCAATTGATCATTGCCATCTTTTGAAGCTTTGTTGTGGAGTAGAGTGCTTGGTGTTGTCGGGTGCTGCATCGCTGCTATTTTAAGACTGAAACTTGTAAAGATTATCATGTGATTTTGGTTCCAAAGCCATCTTTGGAAAGAGGATATTCCCTCAGTTTTATAAACGCACGTAACTCTAATATGAGCTTTGGCATTGTTTATTTGCGAAATTTTCAAAAGACTATTTTTGAGCAACGAGCTGTTTGAAGGCATACTTCCTGCAATACACCGTTAAGCCGCTTGTGTTTGTGGTGCCTGCACCTCAAGGTGCAGCAGAGTTTCGAAGGATTATGAACTTCCGCAATCGAGCACCGTGTTTTAAGTAAGTTGTGTAGATTCAGACAGACTGACAACAAACAACGAATGTATTAGGCATATTAAGCCTGTGCGATGAAATTAGTGCTTATCCCTGCAGTTTGAAAATTAATGTAAAACATTTAAATCAGAAAACCACCATTATGATTACCATTTTCTAGTTTATGCTATTTTTATTTTTACTTATGTAAACCTCTAGTTTATACTATTTTTACTTGCCAAATATATAAAAACTTGTTTTGAAAGGTGTTAAATTTTTAAGACAAAAAACACTAAGATAGTACGAAAGCACAGACTTGTTGCAGAGCGGGTGTTACAGGGCTGAGAACAATTTTGTTAAAAGCTTCTGGGCCGAAGAGCAGTGAATTTTCTGGAAAAGTAACCTTCAATCGTGAAGGCAGTCATCGTCTAACACAATCATTCTGCAAAGATGTAATACACAATCATTCTGCAAAGATGTAGTAGTTAAGCAAATTTATTTCTGGCATAACTTGTGAGATCCTCCCTTGAAAAAGAAGTGCTAGAGTACTTAAAATATCTGTCATGCAAGATTCCCTTTTTGATGAACCAAAAAAGTCTGGGATTGTTGCCTTGATGCTCCTCAAGACTGTCAGCGATGCTTCACACTGCGAAAATCTGTACATATTGTTTAAAAAAGACCTGCACACTACCAGCAGTCACTCTGCCACCCTGTCAGTGTTGCTATGCTCATAGCTGACTGGACGGACCGACCTTGCCATGGATCTTTGTGTCGAAACACAACCAACCCGAAGGCCGTTATTCTCTCGACATTTGACTGTAGTGTTTCCACGCAAGTAACAATAGCGCACGTCGTGGTTCACCTGAGCCCGGGTTTATCAAGCGCAAACACGTTCACAATGGCAAAGCCAGGGCGGATACGGAAGAGTGAAGGTCGGTGGTTATATTAGTTGTACAGTGTTTACCCTGTTGGGCGTTCCGCTTGGATGGATAAAAAGACAGATGAAGAACGCAGGTCGTTGCACTGAGGGTAAACAACAATTTTTGTGGTTTGCTTTCAAACCAAGTCACGACCAGCATCATAAAAATATTTCTTTTTAAGTAATTTGCTTTATGCGTCTGATAATTTTTCCGTATCATTTTAATATGTATCCACGATGTGCTTTTCGAATGCAAAAGGAATGAGAGATCTACTGAATGAAAATAGCGCGCAGGATCGCAGTTACACTTTCAGCAGTAAACGAACCTTTTCTCAATCAGACATTCTTTCGTCGACCCAGCGAAACACTGTCGTGCTGAGTCACAGTTTAAACGACGGAAATGAACCAATGCATTGATTCATTTTCATACCCGCTTTTCTTCTGGGGATGGCCGCGGGGCAGCAGCCCTAGGAAGACTCGAAATACCTCACACTGGTTAAGCAGAAAATTCTGCTGAAAATTCTGCTGAAATTTCTGCTGGCTCAGAAAATTCTGCTGGCTCCATGCCAAGACCGACCAAGAAAGATCGCAGATGCAGTCACTCCGCCTGGTTCTTGGACGACCTCTGGGCCCCTTTCCCGTGGCTTTAGCCAGCAGGACTTGCTTCGCCAATCGTTCCTGGGACATTCTGGAAACAGGATCGAACCATCGCAACCGAGATCCCGGTTTTTGGATGAGAAGTGGTTCGACATTCAGGACTTCACGAATTTCACAGCTGCGCACTTTGTCGCGAAGTTTCATAGTGTGAACTCTTCGCAAAAATCCCATCTCTGCCGCTTGTACCTGAGATAGCATTCATTCAGTCATGACTCAAGGTTCATGATCACAGATTCGAACTCATCAATTATATTCATCGGAAGAAGCGGTCAGGAATTTTTTCTTTGCCTTATTTCATAGATTTGTATTTCGTATCATTAAAACTATGTTTCGAAACAGCTAAAGGACATAAAAAGTTTCTTCTGGAAACGTCTTCATAGTGTTACTTGAGCGACAGTCATTTATTAGCAGAAATTGCGGTCGGCTGGAAGAAAGGTAACTCAGCCGGGAAAAAGCTCACGTGCGCCCCGTAGTGGAAACGTTGGAATGAAATCAACTCAGTTAAGAATTCTCAAACGGAGGCTCTCAAGGTGCCACTCACGTTAGGGGTGATTTTTAAAATGGGGCCGTCTTGTAGGAATCGCTCGGCCAGCGAAATAACTTCCCCAAAACACGCTCTTACCGGTGTTAAAAGTTGGTTTTCCTTTGGGAAAAGCTATAACGCATTTCATGTGATTTCTAAACAACTTGTCTTATCATCGTCATTTTGCAAACATTTCGTTTCAAAATGCTTTTCACAGAAATTGAACACAGAAACTGTTTCGTGGCAGATATACGTGACGTCAGAGATGAAACCGTTCAGTTTACTGTTTGTTAAAAAGTGGCATTTTTCAAATTTTTACCATTTAAATACCTTCTAATATCTCATTTTGGGTAGATTATGTTGGATAACAGACGTTTATAAATTGGCAATCAAAATAAACTCAGAAAGAATAAAATGCGACGGTAAAACGACGTCCACAGTTCCGTTGTTTAAATTTTGGACAACGAGATGCCGTTTTTCATGAACATGAGGGGGTCAAAGAGAGCCTAAGTCGCCAAGTAAAATATATTTTCTCTCCACATACACAAAGCAACTTGATCTTGGCGGGCCGCAAGGAAGCTTTTGGCCGGACGCACAGCAGTTTACCCACCGCTGATCAATAGCCTGAAAAAATAAGCCATTGAAACAAGCTATTTTTGCCATTTCTCCAATCTGACCATAGGACACACTGGTTATGAAGTACGCGCATGAAATTAGACCTACTTGCTAATTCTACTTTCTTTACGAGATTATCATTGAGCAAGCTTAAAATCGAAAGGAATATTTTGCCTGGCCGGCATTCAAGTCAGTTTAGTTTTTCACACGTGCTACCCCGTCACTTGTTGCTTCATTTCCTAGAACTTTGTGAAGCACAACAGGCTCACGTAAGCACTTATTCTAGCTGATAGCACATGTAGACGCCAGAAAGTGACTTATCTTAAAAAAAATTGCCTTTTGCATTGCGTCCTGCGACGTTCTTTTATTGAAATACGACCAAAAACATCTTGGACAAATTTTCCGCTGCAGAATTTGTCACAAGAAAAATACTTTTTCGATACTTGAAGATGCAAATATAAAAAGTTGTGAAAGAACTGAACATAGTTGACAAACACAGTGGCCCATCTGTGTTCTATAAAAGGGCTGACCAAACGAAAGCTGTTGAAAAACTAATAGCCGTTTGAGCGTACCTATTCTTCAACGGCATATTGTGATCAGTTCAGGTCTACTTAAATCGACTGGTCAAAGCAAGAAGTGTTAAATTGTTCTAGTATTGACAAGGGTTTTTTTTGTCTTCACATATGCGGTGCTCCCCTTTCCCTCCGCTTCTAATTCTGGGACTGTTTGAAATGTTATGGCAGCAAAACATTTGATTTGCTCCCAAAATGTGGCGACCTTTGCAGGACTCCACGGAAAATTGCCTGTATTAAGTTTTGGTTGTTCTTCGTAGATCGGAACTTTCATGTCTACAGTACGGCAGTAACTTTATTGAAAATGCACGCCCAAAGATCTAATCGCATTGACAATTTTTGTTGATGTACGTATGCTGCTAATAGCAATTGCACAACACAATGATATCAGTTGTATTTACAGTTTATGTGGTGCCTACAACAGAACTTTTTAAAAATCACGAACGCGTTTAATAAGGCTTGGCCTGCAAGTAACCTAGAAGAGGTTTGCGGGCGTGGGTTGTACGCAACACAGGAAGCCTTCAATAACTACACGCGGTGTAAGGATTCGTCGATATTTCCGTCCCTGCTGTATATTCACGTTACTGTTAAACGGACGATCCACCACCTCGTAACCATTTTCGTCGCAAGCAATGTGCATACGCGGGTTGTTAGACTATGCCGCACATAAGAAGAATTTTCATCTCTTAACCTACCTAAGAACCTAAAATGAGCTGCCATCATTTCAACCACTTCGAAGTTATGTTCTCAATCAGCACAACCTTTACATTACCGATGTTGCAATTACATGACGGTTTACACCAATGTCAGTTCCAATGCATGGATACCTTGTGTGCACTGAACGGGGGCTTCACGTCAAGATTGGTGATTGCTGGGAGTTATGCGTTTGTTCGCTTTGCCACGATATATGGTACGAAATGGTGACAACGCAGGGAAAACTCTTTTTGGAAAGCGTTGTTGAACACTTGCATTGTTTAGAAATTTTATAAGGCGAGCACCAGCGGAAAATAACAAAGCTGGGGGTGCTACACTGAAAATTTCCTCGGCCCTTTTGACAATCTCTCGCTTGACGCTGTAGTACAAAACAACCTTTGTGGAAAAAATTGATTCAAGCGCAATGAAAAAGTCTTTATTCTCGCTCATTTTGCAAGAATTTCAGGGCATAGGTTGCGTTTTCTTGCGTATCAGGCAAACACTTGAACAAAAACTGCAAAGGTTTGGCTAAAACTGGTGTGGGCCGTGCTTCGCTGCAAAGCTAAAGCTTGCATGGAGCATACTTGCATCCGACTTCCACATGAACACAATCTTCTTCAAACGTTTTTAGTCACTAAGGTTTTATTCCGGGTGTCTTTATGATAGCCCGCAAAAGGTTGACGAGGCACGTTCTGCTGTCTTCACTTACAGAAAAACGCCCCGAGGACCGGTAAACAACCAGGTGGTGTGATTGCATCTCTGACCAAGCAAGGTCGGTCTGAATCCTGCTGAGTACTCAATCGCTTGCAGAACATAAAACTTGCCGACAATGCAATAAGCTTGCCATTACTTGCATTTAGCACGTGGGTGGGGGTGCTAAAAGCGCATTTTCTTCAGATCGCAGGCTTAACCCTGTGCGCTGCAGACCAAAAGTAAAGTGCAAATTTGTCGAAATACGTTATTTCCGCGGCTGGTATAAGTTCAGAATGTTTAGCTTTTATCAGATGCCAACTTTAATGAACGTTATTATTTGACGATATTACACGATGTCAGGCTTCAGCACACGCAGAGTGATGTTAAATACGAACATTAAGCGGGTTGAAAGTAAACTACAATGATCGCTCTATGACCATGGGACGCCGAAAATCAAGGGCGTGACGGCGGCAGTGCTACCCTAAATTCCCACAGAAGAATCGGGGAGTAAGTAACATTTTTATTAATTAAGCTACAACGCATTTTACGCTCCATTGATATTGATTTCGAACGAGTTTATTCACAGCATGCAACGCAACTCCAAAAACAAAATGGTTCATTTCTTCAATCTCAAAGCTGTACAGAAGATCTGCACGCGAAAATCCTGATCAGTACAGAACAGGCCCATAGCCAGATTTTAAGATTTGGGGTTGCGAAAAATATTTTAGGGGGCAAAATTTTTGTTTTCATTGTATGTTTGAAACAAATTATTCTGGGCACAACAAAGTTTGGGGGGCAGAAAAAATTTGCCGCACTTCCTCAATAACCCCTTTGGCTACGGGCCTGGTATAGAATATATGATTTCCTTCTTTTGATACTGCGCTAAACAGTTAACAGTAATAAACTTGAAAGTGTTACCTGAAAATGCAACCACGTATAAAAACATAAACAATTACGTTAACACACAAAATAACCTGCAAAACATTGGCCATTTTGTCTTGACTGATGTTGACAATATTTCACCCAATCCCTCCCTTCTGCTGTGTTCAGTGGAACAGCTCTGCAGCATACTTGATCAGAAAGTCAGCAGCACATTAGCACAGGCAACTCTTTTTCATTTCAATATGCTACACTGCAAGGAAGCATCCAGGAGTGACTACAATGATCGTTCAATCAGTTTGAAAGTGAGGGGTGATGTTCGCCTTTCCGACATTTAATCCCCGGCTTATTGTTGGCGGGGCACCTTGAAGACAAGCACAGTTTAATTTATTTGTCAGCTTGCTTTGATTGAAGCCAACGTGAAATCAACAACTGAAGTTACAACCAGACAGTGACGGTGAAATATTTGGTCTGACAGCACGAGGATACTTTGTGCAAACACAGTGGCGAAGGTTAGTTTGTAAGCAGCGTCAGGTTTTCATTTTAAAGTTTTGTTAATTCGTTTGTGATATAGTCTACCGGATATTCTTTATGGCTTTCCTTAAGCTCGGGGCCAAATTTGAGTATATCTGCTTTGTGGAACGGAAGTTATGAATTGTTAAAAGAATCCGCCGATTCCACACTAGCGCTTTATTTGTTTCTCATCGGCTTGCTCTTTCAAAATAGCTTGAGTTTCAGCGTGCTTTTGTGCAACCGTTTATGTAAAAGCGCTTAATTATGTTAAATTTGATGTCATGCTGTTTCTTCATAATTTGTATCTAAGAAACAGTAGGAAAAACTGTGTTTTTTGACCACTTAATATTGACCAACGGTTTAAAATATATTATTGTGTTTTCGGAACAGTTTGGATTAAAATAGTTAATTATTGAAATATTTAAATAGTAAATAGTCACGTGATATTCAACAAAGGTTGAAAACCCGTTCTTGATTCAAACTACAAGACTAAAACCTTCAACGTTTTTTTCGTTAAAAGTCGATATTTCTTTAATCATCCCGTTGGCGTTTGTATATATTTCAAATGTAGTTTTGAATGACAGCCATATATTCAGCAGCTTTAGCTCATTTGATCAAGCTGCAATAAACTGCTTTAAGCACGCTTGATTGTTTGTTTAGCCGAAATAAAATTCAAGCTATTTTGGCGTGATGTTGCTTTAAAAAAAGAGGTAACAGTAGTCAGCAAAGAACAACGCAAATGTATGTATTGCCCAAAAGAGCGTCCCGTGCATGTTTCTGTGCAAATTGTCTGATGTTGGGCGAAAATGAAAACACGTCACAGTTATACTGATTGATTGGTCGAGAAAATGTACAACTTTATCACAAAATTTTACTACAGTAGAGCATTTCTTCGTTGTTCATAGAAGAACATTTGCAATTTTTTCATCGAAAAAACAGTCATAGTTCCAATACTTTAGCAATATAGTTCAGTTCAGTTTCGTTGCACTGCTGTAGCTTCTTGATCTCTTCGGATTGTCACGAGTGGTCTGCCGCTCCCATCTCCGCTTGCTTGCGCCGTGGTTCACGCGGTTGTTTTCGCAGTGAATGCTGCACTGGTGGCGAGTCTGTGGCAGCACCGAGCGTGAATCGTTCCCTTGCACCCACCCACCAACGCCGAGCACGAGGCTAGATAGGCTGCAAGTACCGTCATTAAAGTCTTCGGTATGACCCGACCGGGAATCGAACCCAGGCTGAGGCGCGTGCTCAACCAACTTAGCCAGTATCAATTCAAGGACTAAAGCATTGCTCATGCATAAAAGTTTTCAGAATCGTTTTCCTTACTGAAAATAAACGCATTTGAAAGATATGTTTTAATGATAGAAAGTCTGGGGAAAATTTGAGTTGTTCTTTGCCATAGTATTACTGATTCCTTTAACACTGAAATTTACATGAAATGAAACTGTTTTGACTGAAACCGAGATCAAATATCTTTCGATCTTTTCAAATGTGCGGAACGCAATTTCACATTGTGTTCTAATTGCAGCAAAGTTTACAGTTACAAATTAAATATACAACTGGTAACACATGTTTACACTGCGGATGTTGATGCAAATACTGTAACAGTACAGCAAAACGTGGGTCTCATTGCAGCGAAGTGCGCGGTACAATGCATTGTATGTTAGTGTGGCTGCAACGCAAACGCTTTTTCACATGAAAACACCAAGCAAAAATCCTGTACAATTAGAGTTTTTTGTAATTGAACACTCTATTTCTTCTTGTACAAGGAAAGCGATGGTTGAAACGCATCCTGTTACAGACAGGGATGACTGCTTGCAGATGTTAGAAACCTACAAGTAACAGTGTTTTTGTAACTGAAAACAAGTAATCTTCGGTGGAAACGCTACCCAAATGTACTGAAACGCAATTCACAGATAAAAATGCTTTTCCGAAACGTAAAGAACATACATTGTTGGGTTGGTAGCCTTTGACCTTTCAAGGTTAAAGGTTCCCAAAACATCAAGCTTGTTACAAGCCAAAAGATCGCACCAAAGTTCGTTTATTCAAAACACAACAACAAACCACCGGAACGAAAGTAGATGTTTAAGGTAATAAGCATTCTGTGAAGAATTGCTTTCGAGAGAAGAAAACGACACACATTTATGGCTGGCCGTTGTCAAATTTTTATTTTGAACCACCCGATAATATTTGCAGAGACATAACTGGTCAGGAAAGCTTTCACCAAAAAACGAAAACACTGCACGAGCATAATTCAAACGAAAGTGCATCTGATCCCGAAAATAGAAAACCACTCAGCCATGGGAATGATACCGCTGAGCCTATTCGAACAGAACGGCGTCAAAAGCATCTAAACTTTCATGTTCCTCACAATGCCATTCCGTAGGCGAGAAAAAAATATAATCCATGTTTGCATTGTCGGTGAATGCGAGGGCAGGTTCAGTCGATCGCTGATCACCCAAAGGAGCACAGGACAGAGGTACTGTTCCAACAAAATGCAATAAAATCTCGTCAATGCTTGGCTGCATCAGAGCGGGTTGTTAATTACAACAAATGGGTGCAAACTTATACAAGGAAATCGGTTTTCTATAAAGTTTGACAAATCAATTCATCGTTTTCCGGAATTTTTGATATTTTAAAAGTCCGACCTTTTAAGCTGATGTTGAAATGTAACGAGATTAAATCGAGGGTCTGTGCTGCTGATTTTTAACCTGCAGATGGCTGCGATTATGATTCGTCGTAGTTTTTGGAAAGTGGGTCGGGCCGAGTTGGAAAGCGTGTCAGGTATTTTTGTTAATCGTAATATTTCCAATCCATCTTCTTACACTTCGCATGCGAGAAAGTGAACCTACAAATGGCATTAAGTGAAACCTCCCCACAAACAAACGCATTGTCAGCGATGAACACGCAACAAACGCATCACCAACTATGCTCACGCCACAAATGTGTCACAAAAGAACGCTTCCGTACGCTTGTAAAATACCCACCAAATGCAAACTTGTATGATGCAACACATTATGTCAGGGGATAATTTATAACAATTGCTGACCATATTTCGGAAGCTCTTTTTATTTTGGTCTAACTGTAGTGACGCGCAACTCGCCGTCGCACCTAGTTGTTGGCTTTAATTCACTTAAATTCAAATGCGAAACGTAAAAAGGCAGGCAGCATGAACACAACGGCAGCGATCAAGAGAACGGTGCGCATCTGTTGGCGAGGAAGTGGAAATGACGACGCTCAGAACAACCAGCCACAGTTACTTTTGCAATCAGGAAAGCAGGCGAAATTGCTCGAGGGTCCAATCACAATTTGCGAACGAAACAAGGTAAGGTTTCACCACACAAACGCGTTGTTGTATGTGATGACCTGGAACTTTCAGCTTATAGCAGTTTTGCACAGCAAAGAGACTCACCTCGAAGAACTCAGGATTAACACCCTTTTTAGAGTGAATCGCACCCAACTCGACGAGTAGTTTTTCCCTCTCCTCGGGCTGGTCCAGGTAGTCGACGTACTTTGATATATTTATGGCGATTCTGAAGAAAAACCGAAAAAATGCAAATGAAGGCAAATATTTGAAAACACATATGCAGTTTCTGGCATGGTTGCTCTACAAGATTTTGTTATACTTGGTTGAAATTAGTGCGTTATGTAAAAAGGCCATGCAAATACAACAATGGTACGTTGTTTAAGTATTTTTGATTTGTTCCTGGCAATTTTGATTTGACTGGCAGTGATTTCAACGAAACAACGTAATGTTTTTTTCTCTTTCATTATATTTTTTGTGTATTGAAGCCGCTGAACACAACATAAAAACATTGTTGGTGAACAGCGCTGATTTCATCCCTGTGGTTTGCGCAACGATTACGTAACTCGGTCATGCAACTTTCTTTGCTCTTCATCATCCACTGATCGGTAGTGCGGTTGTCCCTGATAGGAGTAGTGGGTTCTAGCTTTGCTGAAGCAGATGTTTAACAGTAACACACATAAAAAAATGTTGAGCTTAAGAAAGAAACATAAAAAATGTTGAGCTCAACAATATTTGTAATGAGATCGAGTTTGATTTGACAAAAGAGATCGTTGAGTTCATTACAGTTTGTGAAAATCAACGTTTTAAAATTGAACGTGGGTTTAATTCACGTAATGCCATTGCCCAGGTACAAGTAAATGAGATCGTTATTTAGCATTGCTTATGGGGCAATAATGAGCAAATGTCTGCTTTTAACACAAAACATTGTTTCGTTGCGTTTCAAAATGATTTAAATTTTTAATAGCCTTTGTTGAGTGGTCTTTAGAATTTTCCACAAGATTTCTAATGAACATATTGATTTGAAATAAATTTGTGAAGTGGAAGCATATATTGCAGCAAACAATTTGATCATCGGGCACTAGAAACGTTTGGTGGGAGCCAATGATTGCCATACAGCCATTACATGAAGCAGCTGCACAAAAGGTACTACAAAGTGAAAAAATGAAAAGCAAGCAATGCTTCGCAAAAACACAGAATTAAAAAAAATTTAACCAAAGCAAAAGATAAATGATACACGTATCTGTGTATGAAGAAATCGGCTGATTCGAAGCAAAAAGAAAAGTTGAACATGAGTTGTGCACAAAGCCAGAAACGCGAACAGCTTTATTTACAAAGGTGCTCTCCATGCTTAGCAGCAAATTTTCTTGACCAACTATGCTTCAAAGCAAACTACAAAAACTGTTTCTTCAAACATTACACAACAATTTTTCCTTTTTCGGATTTTTCACGAGGCAAACACTAGAAGGCATAGATGCATTTAGCAAATGTCTCGTTCATGCTGCGCCACGGTATTTTTTTACTCTTGTCACCAGAAAAATTCAAATTTATTTCTAACAAGTTTGGTTTGGATCCTACAACTCTGTCACTCGATTATCTTGACACTATTTCTTGTTGATATGTTTGACGATGTCGTACTTGAAAAATAATTTGAAATAACTTGGATGGCTGTCAAGTAATACACACCGCTTGCAAGTTTTAATGGTCAGTGTAGTGTTGATGGTTGTCTGTCCCGTAATGAAATGTTTCAAAATATGCAGTGGTCCTAGAAGAAAAGTTTTGATGCTCATCTCAGCGAGGTGCAGGATGTTCAAGAGGTGCTCCCACCTACCACTACCGAATTGCTGACCCACAAATCTTTTCGATTTTTTCTTTTCGAGTTTTTGTTGGTCCATGGAAACATTTTTTGCTTATAAAATATTGTATTCATGTTTGTGCAACCACCTCGAGGCGTTGTAAATTGGGTTTCAGCACGATTATGAGAGGTTTTGGTAACGTTTTTCATTTTTATGCAAACTTTTCTCATATTTTTTAACCTTGCAATTTTCATACTTTTTTCGTTTATGAAATGATTTTTCATGCTTTTGTAAGTTCACGGCAACCGATATTTCTCGGGACGTCACAAACTTCTTTGAGTCCAGCAGGGCATGCCTTGTAAGGGTGGCGTTGCAGCTAATCCGATTTTGCCTTTTAAGTTTGCCTCGTCGGTCGTCATGCCTCACACTTGCAATATGTCTTTTTCTTTTCTGAAAGGACTAAAAAGCCCTTTGTCATGAAACTGCAATTCTGTATACAGTGGGGTACCTTGGGTTTCCCACGACCAGGGACAAAGTCAGTTTGAGCGCCCCCACCCAGCCAGTTAGTGGCAGCTAAAACGCGAAGGGTGTTGGGAGCAAAGGGGCGTTGAAAGCTGACTCGGTACCCGCATATAGCTGTTTCGAGACCGTCTGAAAAGTTCATATGACTGTGACGTCACAGCATTGACGTCAGGACCCTTGAATCTTGGAAATCATTAACTATCGCAGAGTTACGAATCTAATCCCTAGGTTTTCAAACTGGGGTCGCGTCCCCTTGGGGGGGGCGTGAAAGGTTTGCAAGGGGGTGCGATCATGACAGCGACATATTGTTGAAAAGCAGGATAGTGGCAAACTAATTACTGCGATGTTTATTGTGAGTGATTTTGAGGTTAGATGAGGCGTAAGTATCAAAAACTAATGTCAAAGGCGGCGCGCATTAGTGACAGAATCTCATGGGCACAAAAATCTTCTGATAACGCAGCATAAAATTAGCCAGAGTTTCACTTTTTTTCTAAAGCACGGGTTTGTCAGAGCGTTTTGAAGATCCCGAATGCAGCGTACCCGCTTGTTTCCCTCTCTCGTCAGATCTGGTCACAATCATCACTGGTGCGAGTCGTAAAGGGGATTCTGGAGCATGCACACCCAGAGTTTTCAGTTTTAGAATGTCATGAAAGACTGACTGACGGCGGACTCACAAATACGTAAAAGATAAGAAAAGATGAGAGCAGACAGAAGAATGCATATGAAAAACTGAATGCAAATGATTTTGTACAAATCTACTTGACAAGTACAAAATTGCAAAATCCTAGAACACTTCTTTGGATATAAGACACTGAAATGTTAAGAGAAAATAAAAGTAATAAGGCATGATATTGCTTTATTTGTGATTATCTACCTTTAAAGACAAAGTTTTCTTGTCTTTGCTGCTGAAAATGTATCGATTATTTCGTCAAAAAACTGATTACAATTTAAATGTATCGCTTGTATTAACCTAGCAAATATCTAAGGCCAGTGACACTCCGTTAAAAGTTATAGGTTAGCATACTCTTTCAAGAAAGGTGCTCTGAGAAAGAAACACTGAAGTTTGCCAAGGTTTCAGATTTTTATTTTACAGCGTTTTTTAAGAGCTTCTGTTGGCTTTGAAATGAATCACTCAATAAACTGCCACTGGCGACGAAACATACTGCATGAGTTTTTAGCAGTTATCAGACAAACAGTGACAGAAGCAGGTTTGCGACAGAAACAGTGCGGGGCGGAAGCGGGTTAGAAGTCTGCGGGTGTGGGGCCGGAGTGGGTAAGCTTTCTCAAGTCCCTGCGGCGCGGGGCGATGTTATGGATCAGCATGACATAACATGACTGATGAAGAAAGAAGTGAAAACAGCAGTGAGTCAACCATAACGTATCAAACAGTGAGATTTGCAAAATTAATGCAAGAAGACGACATGGAAGAGGTTGATTGATAACTAACATTTTATGTAAAAAAGTGATGGATGATTGGTGTATATAGGGACATAAATGTGTTTGTTGTATTACAGTATCGTTTAGGGATTGTTTGTAATAATATGAATAATCTATGTGATTTATATTTGAGGTATCTGGGAAAACGCAATCTATATGGGGAAGTGATTGGATTTCGGAAACAAGAAAAGCATTCAGAAAATTTTAAAGCAATGATAGATTGGCTAAAAGACTTGATTAAAAAATGTGACAATACAGATCAAAGCCATGTAACTGCTGATATGATTATTAAAAAAGATAAGACAAATGTGAAAGTCACAGTAGAAGTATTTAAAGGTGACTGCCATATTTCCAGTTGGAAATGGCAAAACAAGAGTGATTCCTAAAGACATATTTCTATTTACAGACAAAAATTAAGATAACTATGGAATTAATAACAATGCTGGCAGAAAAACGTCTTGAAAAACAGAGCGTAAGTAAAATACTGCAAATGTGTGGTTTTGAAAAGCTTGAAGCATACACGAAACCTTTTATGGAAATGCAAAATGAAGATGCCATACAAGCAGTGTTAAAATGGATTGCCTGTAACAGCGCTAATGGACAAAGTTATGAGATACGAATGCGAGTGGCGAAAATGGAAATGACATATGGTTTAAAACCGGCCAATCGCTCAGGATCGATATATGTCACGCGTATGTGAGAAGTTGCAAAAGCCAAAGAAAACGAATTACACTGCTGGCTTCCTGACGTCAGTTATAGGACGCTAAGCGTTGATGAAATACAGCGAAGTATAAACGAGCTGAGGCAATTGGCAAAATAAATCAAGCAGTGCAATATGCTATGGCGATCTGGCAAAAACCTGAATAAAGTAAAACAATTTTCAAAACCACGAAAAACTTTCCGAAAAGTGAGATTGCGTTGTCATAGTTATTGTAATCGTCATGCTGAGTGCAATTATGTTGTGACTATATGCGCATTGTATATTGTTTCAGAAACCTTTAAACAAAATAGTAAACAATTGAAAAGTATTGTATTCAAAGAAAATGGATTTAATAAGCGAATTACAAGATCATCAAAGCGGTTTAAATTCTGCGGGTGCGGGGTGGAAGCGGACAAAAAATTTCAACCCGCGCAGGACTCTAGCATGCATTGTGAACGCTAGATTCCGGTCCCATTGTGACGAAACTATAGAATGAGACTAAAGTTTGAAAGTTCACAACCATAGGTGTAGGAGCAAGTAATTTTCTTGGGGTGCAAAGGAGTTCTTCCAATTTTCCCAAACTTGCCCAAAAAATTTTTGTGCAACTTTTACCGAAGGTTTTTGTGGTGTGACCTCCAAAAATGGTCTTCACTCGTTTTTCTGCAACCCTTCGGCACCATTTTTCAAAGTCAAACAACGTTGGTCGCCATTTTTGACCAGATTTTCAGGGATTTTGCCTAGATGTTTTGGGATTTTGTTCGGATTTTCAGGGATTTTGCCCAAATTTTCACAGATTTTGCCCGGATTTTCAACAAATCAAAACTTTTGGGGGTGCGCTTGCACCCACGGCACCCCCACCTCTTACACCACTGTTCACAAGCCTGGTATTCTGAAAGCATTGTGACGCAGCAGTGACCCGAACCACATGTGGGCGCTGATTGCTGGAGAGAGTAGCGTCACTGAGGTTCATAACTGCTCACTTTGCGAACCTTGATGATCTAATGCAATATTTCGCAAACGGGTAGCAGCCGCTGGCATTCGACAATTTGTAAATCGTAATTGCTAGCATCCACTGATATTTGACATTTCGCAGTTATTGCGCAAAATTCCGACATCAATTTGGCGCCTTCAAAATTCTGCTCCTGGGGCAGATGTCCCCCTTTGACCCCCAAGTTATGCCACTCTCTGTATGCCTGTAGAAAAAGCCAGTCAAAAGTTTAGCTTATCGCTTTTGCTTCATTTTGTCTTCACACGTGCGCTTTACTCTGCTCTCAGTTCTTATTATTTCAAGTTGCGACATCATTTCCTTGATCAAACTGGGACATGTTCGCAGATTGCGCGCTGGTTGAAAAGCGAAATATCTTCACAGATGATATTCTGCATTTCGTAGCTGCCACTGATAACTCATTCTGTTTTCTTTTCCCTGAGTAAATAACTCTGAAGTGAGTCAGAAGCAGGCCCGTAACTAGGGGGGACTTCGCCCCCCCAATGGAAAAATGTATTGGACATAGTTTAAAACTACTGGGCATATTTTTAAAAATTTGGGCCCCTCTCAGAAAACTCTTCGCCCACCTGGCGTCCCAAGCTGGTTACGGGCCTGGACAGAAGTGTCCAATTTGACAAAAACAAACATAAATTACTCGTTACGATGGCTATGTATGACATTAAATTGAGAAGCTCTTTACAAACTCTAGAGAATAGGAAACTTCAGTCTTCGGGGTTTTAATAAAGTTTAAACTCAAACCAAGGTAACGAACAAGAAGACACGCGTTACTGGTACTACCCCAGCAAATAAAAATGACACAAACTAAAATGGCAACCACCAGCATACAGCACGAAAGCAAGGAAAGCAAAACTGCATGATCAGCACGGACTATCCACCTTAACCGAAAAATTCAAGAATTTTTTCAACAACCCCTTCCGTGTAGGTTATAACTTTTGCTTCTACCAATATCGATTTAGGTGATTTTAAAAGTTATCGCAACGAAGTCGATCAGCTGGATGCCGTTCTTGCTGCGATGGACGTAGAAGATGGTTTTGAATGTGTTCTCATATCAACGGTTGTGATGTCATCGACATCAAATGTTTTTGTTATGGCTGTCAACAGGAGCGTCGCTTGTTTCACGTTTAGTCATAGACTGTCTCTCTGGTTCAGGTGACTGTGAAGTGTGATCAGACAATCTTTCTTGATTTTCTTCGCCGACCACAATATGTATGGATTCAGAACATTCCCCTTAGGTACCAAATGTTTAGTGGCAACAGTTGATTGGCTTCCATCTGGAAATGAAATCCAGGCGTAACCGGGATTAACTTCTATCAACTCCACTTCCTCAACTGCAGGATCCAAAGTTCGGCTGTTAAGCATTCGAGGAATCAGCCTGCATGCACTGGTTTCATAACTTTGTGATGATTCTGACTGCACATATCCACATTTCAGCAATAAGTCTCCACACGAATAGCATAGCTGAATCTCTCGCAAAGTGCGTTATTGGGAAATCGATTTCGCGTCACTGACACGACCTGAGTCCAGTAAATTGCAAGCAAAAGCTAACAGGTGAAATGATGAAAAAGACTAAAGTAAAAGTTAGGGAAAGTACTGTTGCGATCGGAAATCCTGAGGGACATGTGCGCAAAGCTTCGCACCGTGGCAGCAAGCAAAACAGAAGTCACACAACGAGATCACTCTATTATTGATTGTTCGCGCCACATACATATTTTTTTTGTTCTTCGCGCACATCCCGTTCGTGGTGAATCCCACAATCAACGCAACACCACCGGAGAGGTTGCAACAGTACGCAGACTACAGCAGCAAACACAAGCTATGCCCATAAATCTGCTGTCACCAAAACGAAAATCCAACGCTTGGTATTAGAAACCCAAAACGTACAAGTAATGTTCGAAACACATCAACGTACAAATAATTAATCATCAGTCTAATTTAATTAGTCGCTTTTTTTCTTATTCGGGAAGTTGATCAACAAGGCTACTGCTGTTCTTTCACATCTCGGAACTAAAATATTTTAAACATCTGCCGACTGTCTGCCCAGCAGTTCCATGCGTATCGATTCCTGCATCGACAAATTTATCGAAGTCGTAGTGTAACGATTCTGGGTCGCTTACCTTGAAACGCACAGAAACACTCCTTCCCTAAAATTTGCCCCTGTCGAGTTTTAATGAAAGCCACCAAAAGGTTAAACGCCTCTGTCGCACTGACCTATTTTCAGTTGCAGAACGCTAAGTAATTGAGAGCTAAAATGGTGGAAGCGTTGGAAAGTGCACACTTTACTGTGCAATCTTCGCAGATGAATTTGTAAAGTTTCATATTTATCCTACAACATTTTCCCTGAAATCATTCAACAACTATCTTTTTTTTAATCTGCTCTTCTTCACGTGAAATGTTTGTAGAATTTGCTTTGTGTTGTAAATGAGATACCAACCATCGGATGTAACTTTTCACATTTCCTTGTATTCGAAATGGAAAACCACTCATTCTCCCTACCCACCAAATATTTGGTCCGCTGCGTTATGCTCTTTCTGTTGAAAGCAAATTGCACTTTCACAAAATCAGGCATCTCATGTACATCATATTTGTTTTCTGCTACTTGCCAACGTTTTGCTATTGAGGAAAAACCAAATGCTTTGCCGAAAGCCAAATGCTTTTTCTTGTGTGAAACTCGCGTCACTGGTCGTACCACCTATACTTTTCTGATTTCACAAGAATTTTTTCCAGCGTGTTTATCTTCAACATCAGTGACAACTGCTGGGAAGTTTAGTTCGCACAATCGGTGAAGGTTGCCAAATCAGTAGTCTTAGCCTCCTGAGGGTTTAAATTTCCGAGCATGCTACAGGGCGTCCGCTAAAGCTTTTACAGCCTCCCGTTTTAAAAACAAACATTCTGTGGAAACCGCAGCAAAGTGTTCTCTTTCAAATGACATGTGACGCACTTCGCGTTAAATTTGTGATCGTGAGTTTGTTTGCACATAATTTAAACCAACAAAACTAACTGCTATGATTCGTTCTTTTGACTTTACACGCAAAGTTAACGTTGAGGAAAATTGCATTTGATCTACTGTACATTGTAACTTGGCACAACCTTACCACACATCAAGTGATTGATTTTCCTTTATCACCGCCATCGCGATGAAATTCTGTCACCTCCAATTGTTAAGCTACAGTTTAAACGTTTTAGAAATTTTTTACCTACTGTTTTGCTATGTCTCTAGTGACCCATGTAAAGTTTTTCCCTAATGGGTTGGAGATCAAACAAGGGAATGTATTCAAATTGGCAAATGTGACATGTTTTCAAGGAAGTCTTGAAAATTACCTTTGAAGGCATAGCAAACGGAAGTTGAGATACAGAAGAAAACGCTTGAATTAGAAAACACAGCATGTCAAATCAGTGATGAAATGAAAAATTGCTTATTTGCGGAACTTTAATTTAAACACAGCACTCTGGCAATTTTGTGTTCAGTGCCGCATGTTGTTCCTGCAACAGTTATTAGTCCTGCGGTCCTGTGCTCATAGGCGAATGTAGGATCTTGGTCTTTTCCGTAATTTTGCCGGTCCTGTCTCACTGGCTTTCTACTGCACCACCTGATACCCACATGTTTGCAAGGTAAGTTTTGTTTCGCCGGAGAGGTTTGTTGCTGTTGACACTTTGACAGCAGTGGTGCCAAAACAAACACCTCCTCCTGAATGTACCGTTTGCGTGTGAGTTTGCTTTTTTCTACGAGCTGCCGTCGCACCCTTGACCATATTTCCAAACAAGAGAAAAGCGCTGGTGATGAAATGGCACTTCTGATTAGATGTAGGCTTTTGCGTTATAACCCAGTTTTGAAATGTTGAAAAACAAGCTCAAGTTTATTTTCAATTCAATGTAAATGATTCTGTTCTGAATTGCAACAGCTGAATAACGTTAATTTTTAATCACAATAAGGCAGGTTGTAAAATTTACCTGGAAAACTTAAAAACAGTAAATTGCGCAAACATTTAGAGCAGTGGTTCTCAAACTGTGATACGCGTACCAGTAGTGGTACGCGAAGGCCTTCAAAGTGGCACACGAATAGACCCACTTTCTGTTTTTCTTCACAAAAAATATATTCACAGCTATACCTGTCGGGTTTTGTTAATAAATTCCTGAATTTTTGTGTAGCCTACTTCACTTCTTGGTTTCTAAAAATGGCCATAATACGTTCTCACAGCCATTTTCTTCATGTTGCATTTGTGTCAATTATGGTTTTCCAAACCTTTGATCGAATGATATTTGGCACATTGACTTTTCCCGGAACAAGGTGGTACGTGTTGACAGTACGGGACCCACAAATGGTACGCAACCAGAAAAAGTTTGGGAACCACTGATTTAGAGTGACGTGTTGCTTTTATCAAAGCGGTTTTTCCGTTATGGTACTGGAACACCACTGACAAGATTGGACATGATTCGTACATCTAAGATCTCCGTGTAAATTCATGTTTCGCCGAAAAGTTTGACAATTTAGCAAACCAGAATTGATGAATTGCAGTTTTGACACATTTGACGACGTGAGTTTAAGAACTTGGTATACTTGTGACTGTAAAATCGCATCAGGTCAAAGCTTCCACGATGTTAGCTCTCAATTACCTGGCGTTCTGCTCATGAAAATATGTCAGTGTGATAGTGGCGGTTAATCTTTTGTTTGTTTTCCATAAACTCGACAGTTGCAAACTTTTGGGAAGGAGTGTTTGTGCGTTTCAAAGTGATCAATGCAGAAGCGTTACACTACGACTTCGATAAATTTGTCGGTGTATGAATCGATACGCGTAGAACTGCTTGGCAACCGTTCGGCAGATGTTCAAAGTATTTTAATTCAGAGATGTGAAAGGACAGCAGGAGTCTTGTTGATCAACTTCCCAAATAAGAAAAAGAGCGACTGATGAAATTAGACTGCTGATTATTTGTACGTTTATGTGTTTCCAAGATTTGAACGTTTAAATGTTTGCTATTTTGGAATAAGTTCAACCATAAAAAACTAAATGTTGACGCTGACCTGACGGAAACAAGCAAAGGTTGTTTGAATTTTTTGTAAAAATCAGCAAGAACGACTGGGTTAGATTTACTATGTTGTTGAACAGGGTAGACCAAATTATTTACACTGCAAGCGAAATGCGCTGCGTTATCTGAAAAGAGTTAATCGCTTTAAATGTTATATCTAGTCAACGTAATGACTAATTGTTGTTTGTTTTTGTTAAACTGGACACTTCTCACTCACTTGAATGTAGTATGTTACGTAAAAGAACAAAATAATAATATAGTTTAATCTCCACAAAAGAAGGAACAAAACAAATGTTCCAACCGTTAGCCTAAATGTGAACCAATGTCAGAAGCGAAAGATTAAAATTAGATGAGATGCTATCAGGGTTGCGGAGTCGGAGTCGGTGTCGTTAGGAGTCGGAAGTTTTTGGGTGGAGTCGGATTCCTAGCAACACTGGGCGTCGGAGTCGGATTTTTTTGTCCGACTCCGACTCCGAATGTGCAGTTGGACCATTTTTACATCACACTTCTAAATTGGGAATTTCTGTTGAAGTGGTACAATTTCTTTTGAAACTTTTGGTAAAAAATTGCTGTGCACCACGATTTCCATTGATTTTAACGACTATATTTCATTCCCTTTATGTTAAGGAGTCGGAAATTTCGGAAAGGTCGGATTTGGATATTTTACCTCTGACTCCGCAACCCTGGATGCTATAGCTCTTGTCTCGGAGCCCTTAAATGGGAAGCCGCACATGTGTTCAACAACTAGCAACCTCAGAAATGTATCAAAGAAATATCTGCCTTTATTGTTGTTCTTGTTTTTGTTCACGAAGCAACAGAAATTATGTTTTGTTGTCTAGGAACCGTAGCCATTAAACTGTGTTTACAGTATGCTCTATTAGGTCGTTGTCCCCTTTTCGGGGTCGTGTGATAGGGCAGCTGAAGATGACGTGTTTTCAATTCTGGGGCATGATCATCACAGGCGGGTTGGTGAATCTATAAAACTCCAGTAAAACATTTTGCTGCTTAGACGGGCCAAACCGGTGCGGAGGCGGTTGAGTGTCACCCACTCGTTCCCAGTCAGGTCCACAGCAGGGGGTTTGTCTGCCACAGGGGTTCCCAACCTGGGGTGCATGTACTCCCGGGGGTATATTTCCCTATCTGAAGGGGTACATTTAAGGTTGGCAATAGAAGAGAAAAGTATATTTATATGTTATTTATTTCCAAATATTTATACATATATCAAGGAATATCATTTTCAAAAATCATTATCCGCTCATTGTTAAATATATCCGTGAATAATCATGACTAAATATTTTGTCAAAAGAAATTTTAGGAGTACTGTTCATCTGTCGAAATGCTGAAGGGGTACATGTTTATCTGGTGAAATGCTGAAGGGGTGCATATTCATTTGTCGGAATGCTGAAGGGGTACATGCTTATCTGGTGAAATGCAGAAGGGGTGCGTATTCATTTGTCGGAATGCTGAAGGGGTACATGGCAAAAAAAGGTTGGGAACCCCTGGTCTACCCATATCTAGTGTAACCGTAAATTGCGTTTGAGTCTTGGTTTTCTCCCATGAATTGTGCTGTGCTTCCAAGTGATTAAATTTGGAGTCTCTGAAGTTTTGTACGTTGGCGGGAGAAGGAGCAATGCTCGATCGCAACGGGAGTGGATCCGTGGGTGTAGGGTGTAAACAACCAGCGATGTCCTCATATAGTATGTCATTTCCGGCGATTGACCTTGGTGGCGAGAGCACTACGACAGCAGACGGAAGTTGCGTATTCAGCAGCGCCGCACACGAGTGCAAGTGCGAATTTTTTTGTGGTGCTGGCCTCCCCATTACCGTCTGGTTGAGCATCTTCAAAGGGTTCGTCGTGCTGACAACTTGGCACGGACTGCTTTAGCATGGTGGTGGTGTGTGAGGTGTCGATCCAGCTTCACGCCATGGTAGTTGGGGACTGGTTCGTTTGGAAGTGGCGTCCGAAGGACATAACCTTGGCACCCGGAGTCATTGTTATTACGGTATTGCAGTTATTCCATTCATTGTAACAGAACGCTGGTATTCCACTTTTTCCATTCACCAGTCAACCTGTTTATTCTTGCTGCCTACCATAATTGCTGCCTGATCAGGTTCACGGAGGGCATAGCAACATCTGCTTACTGTTGTGTTTACTCTTCATTATCATAATATACCCACCTATGCCGTGCTATAGAACTGCACGTGCGCCGAGAAACGAGCGTCGCATAAATTAGTTTCGTAAGCGTCATGAGTATTTGCATTTATGTGTTGCTTATACACTACTTGTGGACGCTTGCGTTGAGTCGCTGACTGACGACGCAGCGGGAGGAAAATTACGAAGTCGACCACGATAACATTAAACCCTTTGCAACAGCAGGAGATAAGAGATATTTTAATGTTTATAATGAGTCACGTTTTGCATTCTGACACATGTTAAAATGGTTGGATTTCGATGTTATCTCAAATATACAACCGCCGTGTTATACAAATGGGCGGACAAAATGGTAAAATTATTGCCAAGTTTGTTGCGAAAAATTTTTGCGAAAACGAGAACTCTTTTTATGCAAAATATTTTCGAGAGTGAATTGATCTTTTTTATTCTTTCATTAGCGGGTAGGGAACAACATTATAACAAGTTAACGTTTATTATTACTAGGGCCATTTTTTATGACCCAAAAACTTGAAACTATGACTTTATTTTTCAGAAAACATGACTTTATATGATCAAACAAAAATGCTTCTTTGTTCAATACCTTTCTGGTGCTTCCCTGTTGCTATATGCTGTTCAACAAAAGCGCTTCTCGTACTTAACAATGCAACAGTACACTTGGCAATAGAATTCCTCATTAAGTATAGCTGTAAACTCCTCAAAATATTTTCTCATCGCTTTGGTCTTTGCAGCACTGTACAGTTTTTTTTCGGCATTGTGAATTCTGTTTCTAACTTCGCAGAATGAGGTTTCACGGAACCCCGGTTGAAAAACACTGATACACTCCTTCTTTGAAAGAGAATCAGATACAGAAGTGGAACGGAATCTGGCGTGTTGCGAAATGCTATATGATGTCATATACTAGATTATCTGCGTCAGTGTTTTTCAACCGGGGTTCCGCGAAACCTCAGGGTTCCGCGACTGGCTGCCCGGGGTGCCGCAGAAACAGACTGAAATTGCCTGGGACGAAATCCCCAGCCGCAGTTCCACCCGGTTGCAGCAATATAGACACTTGGATCATTGTATAGGGTTCCGCGAGCAACGTAAACGTTTGCGGAAGGTTCCATTGCAGGCTGCAAAACAATGGAAAACGGCTGCAAAACAATGATCTAAGTCAGTGTTTCTCGAACTTTTTTATTATTCCATCGCCCCCTTTTCACTCTCGTCACGTCATTTTCGCCCCCCAGGCCTGATAAAATAGGTTTACACAAGGTAGTAAATTTAAAGGATTTTATTTAAAGAAAGTATTAAATGGCTGAACCATGCCACTGAAAAGCTGAACTAAGCAATTGTATTACGACGTCAATATTACGTTCAGAATTCTTGTAAATAATCCAGGGCTACGGAGCCAGAGCTGGGCATTTTGCGTGGTGGCGCAGCCGGAGCTCAGATTAAAAATCAGGAGCCGGAGCACAGTTCAGGTTAAAATTTAGGAACGGAGCCGGAGCGATGGCTTTTTGAGAGGTCGCTCCGGCTCCGTGTCCCTTCCTAGACACTAACGGTTTTGCCAAACAGACTAACGTGTCCTCTTTACAGCACACTAAACGTGTGCTCTTTACAGCACACTGAACATGTGCTCTTTAAAGCACACTGAACGTATGCTCTTTACAGCACACTGGACATGTGCTCTTTGTAGCACACTGAACGTGTGTCATTTACAGCACACTGAACGTGTGCTCTTTACAGCACACTGAACGTGCGCTCCTTACAGCACACTAAACGCGATTGTTACGAGTTACGACACCAGACTGCAGTAAGGGATCCGCAAGCATTTATTGTGTCTTTGGTTTAATAATCACTGAGGCTGTGACATCGCAGCTGGCAGGCGCGGTGTTACTTGTTGAACAATGGTTCTCAAACATTGCTCTAAGAGCCGCATGCAACTCCCAAGCATCCCTTGTGCAGCTTTTAGCAATCTTTCTGTAACAGATTCTATTTGAATAAGAGCTGACGATGCCTACTTCGTAGGCGAAACATATACTTTGTAAGAGCTTCGTGTCTGATTCTTGCTGGGAAAGGATTCCATTCGATAGATGATGTCTTTCAGTAACATCTCTAATAATTTGCGCAACAGACTTCGTTATTGCAGTAAAACAAAACGTGTCAATTGACTTGTGGTAAATTGTTTTGTGCGGCACTCTAACAAAATCGTAGTCTATATTTGACCCCTCCAGCGAATTGGTTGGGAACCATTGTTGTGGAAGTAAGAAAAACGTTAACTACCACAACATCTTACTTTTTACATAGAATGATCAAACCGGGTCTGCAGTAGTGCAGCGATCTAAAAAGAACTGAGCTATAATGAGTAGGTGTATAATAAAATATCCATAGCTTTTGTAGCTGTGTAGTCATTCTGTTAGCAGGGAGTATGATAAAGATATGATACCACCTATATTTTCAGCACGGTAACCGCCTTATTTTCTCCTAAGCTTTGCGTGTTAAATTGTGCTTTACTTTGCGATTCATCACTGCTTATTATGAGTGCAAAAGAAAGGAAACCAGAAGTTTTCAGCTATTTAAAAAAAGTCAAATGTGAATATCTCGCTAGAAGTCTATTTTGAACAAGAACAAAGAAGCCTATTTTTCAACAAAACTACTCTTTCTTTGAACAAAGGTCTTTTAAACATCTTTGCATTTGTGTTAATGCAAATGTGTGCGTGTTTGAAAGAACACATGAGAGTCGACTATGTGTTTTGCATTCCTTGCATGGTTTACCCGGGCAGCGATGTTAGTTGGAATCGTCAACACTGCAACAGACAAAGCATGCAATGAGTGCAAAACACTTGGTCAAATGGTCCAGGTCTGTGTTTAAATGCTCGGACACAAATGTATTTTTCCAAATAGCCATTTTATTGATTATGGTCGTAAGAAATAACAAGAGGTTCTCAGGATCTGACGGAAAAACAAGCGACTGCCTTTCCAGAAATTGTTTATATTACCGTTATCTTGAGTTACGTTTCTGGTAGTAACTGTTACCTGAATCGTCTGAACCTGTGATTGTTGTTTGTTCGTTGATTTTCTCATGGTAAGAGCGCTGCTTGTAAAAAGTACCAGATTAGATTACTCAAAAAGCTTTCGTTTATTCTCTTAGTTTTGTGCACTTGATTTAATTCACTTTCGATTCAACTTGAGGCACACCAATAACAATTTAAATATTAATGTGTGAAAAGCTAAAACGAACAGAAGCCGGAGCTGGACCCGGACCCATGAAAAGAAGAGTTCCGGAGCCAGACTCACCAAAACCAAGAGCTCGGGATCTGGAGACATGTTCATGGAAAGAAGAGCTCCAGAGCCGGAGCTGTGTCATTTTACGGCTCCGCAGCCGTGAAATAATCCACCCTGCACCCGGGCACATATACAATCCAAACTAAAATTCAACAGATAAATTGCTTTAGCAACAACCTCCAACAATTATTATAGTAAATTAAAATTTGCAAGAAACTAACAAGTCTTAATAGCAGGCTACTGAAGCTAACTCAATGATCGATTAGTCGTTGAGAACTTTCGCCCTCTTTGTGTTTTTTCGCTCCCCTATCGCCCACTTTGCTTTTTGCGCCCCCTTGCCCATCAAAATCGCCCCCAAGGGGGCGATTCCGCCCACGTTGAGAAACATTGATCTAAGTGCTCTTAAAAGAACGGCAGATTTCCTAATACTTTCACTGTGCAGTGGCTTTATCACACTGTTTACGAAACATGTTGACAGCGCAAATTTGCAATTGTGTGTAGAATAATTGTTGCAGTCATTGAGGTTTCAGTTTGGTTTGCTGAAGTAAAAAGAAGATTGCTCGCAGGGTGCACGAGTGGGTTCAATTTGCAGGATGCAGCTTAAGCCTAGCGATATGGTAGTTTAACCTGATCTTTTGAGATTGTTTTAATGGTTTCCTTATTGAATTAGGTCGAAAATATGCAAAATATGACTTATGACCTAACACAGAAAATATGACTTTTTATGACTTTATAACTTTTGTTATGGACTTCGTAGGGATGCGATTTTTGTCTTGAAATTCGTTCCATAGCTTCCTGAAGCACAGAAAAAGATATGACTTCTATGACTTTAAATGGCCCTCATTATTGAATAATAAGATAATCCCTTGTACAAGATAATTCTGTCTAGCCTCTGCTGTGAAACCGTTGAACTGTTTCGATAAGAACGAGCATGCACAACCCAGTGGAAAAAAATATTTCCAATTTTGTGAGAAATATAGCAATATCTTGATTCCAGAAGCACGAGATACTGACATCGATAAGATACTCGCTTCAGATCAGACCCAAAGTGGAAAAGTTAAAAAAGTAACAGATAGACAAAGTTCTGCGATTTTTTCTAGGAGAATCTCCAATTGTAAATGAATGCAAAGTACCCGAGGTCAAATTATACACACGAAACGTACATTTTCAATTTTTACAGAAGTAGTATGTGGACCGAACGTCGGTTTTGAAAAACGTAATGCCGCGAATAAAAAGCACTAAGTTTTAAGGAGGAAGCAAAATAGCAGAACATTTCTAGTTGCACGCTTGCAACGCAGTTATCGTCTATAAAAATTGAATTTCGTCAAAATTTAGGTTGTCTTACTCTCAGCAAAACCAAGGCCTTCTAGTGCAGTGATTTTCAACCGGTGTTCCGCGGAAAACTAGTGTTCCGTGAAAGATCGTCCGGTGTTCCGCAGGAAATTTGATAAGTTTGACTAGTGTTCCATCGAACACCGGTCGAAAATCACTAGTTTAACGCAATGAGCGTAAATATGTTTTCTTTCGT